>Ga0194131_10002704_pt1 | contig 28855 bp, 23 predicted proteins | sample TA2KigO120mmetaG_FD_148631 | JGI IMG/M metagenome (GOLD analysis project Ga0194131, IMG submission 148631) | Freshwater microbial communities from Lake Tanganyika, Tanzania - TA2015053 Kigoma Offshore 120m | ecosystem: Environmental > Aquatic > Freshwater > Lake | place: Tanzania: Lake...
CCGCGCGCCTCTCGACCGACCCGACGTTTCGACTGATCGGCTCTCCACAGCGATGGGACCGAAGTGCGGCCCTGACCTCAACGCTGCATTGGTTCGAGACCGATCTGCTGGCCAGCGAAGAGAACCTCCTCGGGTTGATGGCCGTGAACCGCGACCTAATCGGACAGGCCGAGACCATGGACCGATCCGACCGCACGGTGCTCGACATGGACTCCAGCGAGAGCCCGGTGCACGGACAGCAAGAAGGCAGTGCGTACAACGGGCACTTCGAGTCGGTCTGCTATCACCCGCTGTTTCTGTTCAACGACCACGGGGACTGCCTCGCCGCGAAGCTGCGGTCGGGCAACGTCTCCAGCGCGGACGATTGGGAGGAACTGCTCGTACCCGAGATCGAGCGCCAGCAGGCGAGTGGGCTCCGGGTGGCGTTCCGCGCCGACGCCGCCTTTGCACGGCCGGCGATCTACGAAGCATTGGAGACCAGCGGCGTCCAGTATGCGATCCGCATCCCGGCCAACAAGAATCTGGAGTTGGCGATTGAGGACATCCTGTTTCGGTCGCCGGGACGGCCGAGTCTCAAGCCGCTCGTCCGCTACAAGAGCTTCCAGTATCAAGCGGACAGCTGGACCACGCCCAGACGGGTCGTCGCGAAAGTCGAGCACCACGCCGGCGAGCTGTTCCCCCGCGTGGGCTTCATCGTGACGAATCTCCCGCTCCCCAATCGCGCCGTCGTGCGGTTCTACAACAAGCGGGGCACGGCCGAGCAGTGGATCAAGGAGGGGAAGCACGCGGCGCACTGGACGCGCCTGTCGTGTCATCGGTTCCGGGCGAACGAGGTCCGGTTACAGCTGAGTGTGCTCGCGTACAACCTCGGGAATCTCGGGCGGCGGCTGGTGCTGCCACGGCGCATCGAGCGCTGGTCGCTGACCAGTCTCCAGCAGCGCCTCGTCAAGACGGGTGGGCGGCTGGTCAAGCACGCCCGGTACTACTGGCTCCTGCTGGCCGAGAGCCACCTGACCCAACGGCTGTTCGGGGCGATGCTCCAGCGGATCTGGACGCTGCCCGTGCCGACCGGTTGACGGGCGAGCGTTGCCGGAGACCGTGGGCGAAGAGAGGACGGAAGGCGGGCGAAGTGTCCGTAAGAATATCGGGGGCGTCGTGCCGCGCGTCACAATTCGGGCCGACGGGCGGGTCTTTCGATGCGAGATCCATGCGGGGAGGAATCGTGACCGAGCGCGCTCTGGTTGATGTAGAATACGACCGATCAAGGGTCTTCAAATCGGAAATGTCGGTTGATAGTTCCAGGTCATGCTCAACCTGTTCAAAACCCTGTCCCTTGCCCTGTCCCTGAGCCTGCTCGTGCCCACACTGGCCGCGGCCCAGACCCTGGCCGGCGTCGTGCGGGACACATCCGGGGCCATCCTCCCCGGCGTCACCGTGGAAGCGGCCAGCACGGCCCTCATCGAGAAGGTGCGGTCGGCCGTCACCGACGGCAACGGCCAGTATCAGATCGCCAATCTGCCGCCCGGCGCGTACAAGGTCACGTTCAGCCTGCCCGGGTTCTCGACCAGCGTGCGCGACGGCGTCAACCTCACCGGCGCCGGCGTGACCAGCATCAACGCCGAGATGCGGGTGGGCGCGCTGGAGGAAAGCATCACCGTCACGGGAGAAGCGCCCGTCGTGGACGTGCAATCCGCGCGGCAGACCACGGTCATCAACGGCGATGTGGTGCGTGCACTGCCCGCGTCGCGCAGCTACGGCAACTATCTCGCCGCCGTTCCTGCCATCCAGGCCACTGGCTTCAACACCGGCGCCTCGACGAGCAACAACTTCTTCACGGCCCACGGAGGACGCAGCAACGAGGGCGTCATCCAGGTGGATGGCATGAACGTCGGATCCCCCGGCAACGGCGGGGGCGTGTCGGGCTACATGTACGACATGAACAACTCGGCCGAGGTGCAGGTGTCGATCTCCGGCGGACTGGGCGAATCGGACCGCGGCGCCCCATCCTTCAACATCATTCCGAAGACCGGCGGCAACACGTTCAGCGGCATGTACTTCGGGAGCTTCGCCGGTGAATGGGGCCAGTCCACCAACATCGACGATCCATTGCGCGCGATTGGCTTTGCCGACGCGCCGGCGCTTCGCAAGAACTGGGACAACAACTTCGCGCTGGGCGGCCCGATTCGCAAGGACCGCATCTGGTTCTTCGCGAACTCGCGGACGGTCGGGAACCATTCCGACACGCAGAACCAGTTCGGCAACCTCAACGCCGGCAACCCCAACGAATGGCGTTGGGCGCGCGACGAGCGCGTCCTCGTGCGAAACGCAACCGGCCGCCTCGTCAACGCGGTTCGCCTGACCAACCAGGTGACGCCGAAGAACAAGGTGGGGTTCTACATCGACTACACGAAGAACTGCAGCGGATCGTCGTTCACGCCAGACAGCGACCAGTGCCGCAGCCCGGGCGACGACTGGACGGCGGCCGGCCCCGGCATCGGACCAGGGGTCGCCACCACGTCTCCCGAGTCCGGCAGCATCTGGGACGCGCCCGCGAAGATCATGCAGGCCTCGTGGAACGCGCCCATCTCGAATCGAGTGCTGTTCGAATCCGGATATTCCTCGTTCTGGACGCGGTGGGGGGACACCAAGCCGGAGGGGGCGCCCACCGATCGGATCTCCGTCGTGGAGCAGTCCACCAATGCCGGCGTGCCGTTTGCGAACTACCGGTACCGCGGCTGGGCGTTTCAGCCGTCGCTGGATCAGCAGCATGCCACGTGGAAATCTTCCATCTCGTACGTCTCCGGCTCCCACAACATGAAGGTGGGCTACAACGGCGGCTGGATGGTGGCCAAGACGACGACCGAGGTTGGTCAGCAAATCAGCTACACCTTCAACAACGGCGTACCGATCCAGCTGTCTCAGCGCGTCGGCCCCAACCGCGTGAGCGACCGCGTGCGGTACGACGGCTTCTACATCCAGGACTCCTGGACCCGTGGGCGCCTGACCCTGCAGGGTGGATTGCGCTTCGACATGGCGTCCAGCTGGAGCCCGGACGGTGAGAACGGCATCATTCGCGATCACCAGTTCGGCGGTCAGCTCCTGTTCCCGCGCGTGGATGGCGTGCGCGGCTACCGTGACGTCACGCCGCGCATGGGCGTGGCCTACGACGTCTTCGGCAACGGGCGTACGGCGCTGAAGATGAACCTCGGGAAGTACCTCCAAGGCGCGTTCTCCGGCGAGATGTACACCATCAACAATCCCGGTGCCACGCTGGTCACCACGCTCAACCGTGCGTGGACCGACCCGAACGGCAATCGCATCGCAGAGTGCGACTTCTTGAATCCCCTGGCCAATGGCGAGTGCGGCCCGTGGTCGAACCTGAACTGGGGCGCCTCGGTCCAGACCACGCGCGTCAATCCAGACGTCCTCCAGGGATGGGGCGTACGAAACAGCGATTGGCAGTTTGGTGTCAGCCTGCAGCAGCAGGTCTACCGCCAGATTGCGGTCGAGGTGGGCTACAACCGGCGGTCGTGGGCCAACTTCTTCACCACCCACAACGCGGCGCTGACGGCCGCCGACTGGGATCAGGTGACGCTGACGGCCCCTCGCCACCCGATGTTGCCGGACGGTGGCGGCTATCCGGTGAGCTTCCTCGTGCGCAACGCCCGTCAAGCCGTCGGCGTCAACGACCCCTACTTCACGACCGACAACGACTTCGGCGACCAGACGCGCTACTGGCACGGCGTGGATCTGTCGGTCAGCGCCCGCATGCGTGGGTCGCTCTTCGTCCAGATGGGCACCAGCACCGGCCGTGGCGTGAACCGCGCCTGCCAGGTCGAAACGGCTCGGTTCGGGCGGCCGCTGCGGATCATCGACGGCCAGCCCACGTGCGACTTCACCGAGCCGTGGCTGACCCAGTTGCGGGGCCTGGCCAGCTATACGGTGCCCAAGGTGGATGTCCTGGTCAGCACCATCTTCCGGTCGCAGCCCAACGCCCAGCCGGGCGCGACCACCGTCGCCACCAACGGCGCGTCGCGCGTGGCCACGTTCCAGATGACGCCGGCACAGTTCCTGGCCGCCACGGGTGTGCCGCTGCGCCCGGGGCTGGCGCAGCAGTCCGTGGATCTGCTGGCACCGGGTGACCTGTACGGCGACCGGGTGAACGTCGTAGACCTTCGATTCGCCAAGGTCCTGCGGTTCGGCAGCCGGCGCGCGAACATCGGGATGGACCTCTACAACGCGCTGAACGCCAACACGCCGACCGCATTCGAGTCGGTCTACGACCCGGCCACCGACGGCGCGCGCTGGATGCGGCCGACCAGCGTGCTCAACTCCCGCGTGGCGCGGTTCAACGTCCAGTTCGACTTCTAAACCTGATTTCGCTGGTGTTGACAAACCACAACGGTCCCGTGAAATCCGGCGCGCACTCGAGGCAAAACCGGGACTAGTCACGACAGCGGCGGCGCGAAGCGCCGTCACGACTCGACCGGGGCCCTTGGATGTCCGGGTCAAGAAGGACCGCTATCTGGAGAGCGTCGCCGCGCACTTCCTGCTGCTGCCGTCCTATCGCCGCTTCCCGCTCGAGGACGAGTTCCAGCGCGAGCTGCAGGCCAAGGACCTCTACAACTTCCGCATCAAGAACAGCGGACTACCCGAGAACGACAGCGGGCTAACTGGCCCAATCGTCATGAACGAGTACTGACGGCTCGCCACATCGAACGCCGAATGGGGATCGCGAAAGAGCTGATACAGATCCAGCGCGGTCCCGGACGAGCCGACGAGCTGGCGTAAGGCCTGAAACTCCTGACCAAGGCCGAGGCCGAAACCGAAAAAACAGATTCGGAGCTGTTGCAGGATCTCGGGGTGCAGACTCGAAAGCGTTTGGCTGATAAACAGCCATCCCAAACCATATTTTCGGGTGGTTCGAGCTGCGTCGATTAAGACGCTTCGAACAGCCTTCGCCGCCGCGTCATCGCTCGGAAGTTCCCGTGGCGCCAGCCGATGCGCCTCGTCGATGACTACAAGAGCGTTCAAGCTCTTGTTCTCCTTGTAGTCGTACTCCGCTGTCTGCCGAAGACCGTCCAATAATCGCTGGATCACCAACGACTGGATCCTGTCGTTCCAAAAGAGCCCTTCGGCTTGTTCCTTCGAGAGGTCTATAACGAGGATGGAACGACTATCACTCGCAAGATCAAGCAACCATGAAAGAGCCTTGTTTATGCTTCGCGCTCCCTGTCGGTCTTCGCGAAATAGCTCGGCCACCGGGGATCAATACTGATTGAAGAATTCATTCGGGTCCGCGTCATGGAGAGCATCGTTGAATCGAGCACGGGACGCGTCCGTGCGATAGAAGACTCGCTGCGTCTTGTCGTCCTGAAGGACCTGCCAGCCGCGGTCGAATGACGCACGCGCGTGTAGATCCTTGAGCGCCACGTGAGCTTTCTGCAATTTGTCCGCCAGAATACCGCACGCTAATTCTCGATTCTCGCCCTTCGGCACCGTTAGACGTTCGAAGAACGACGACTCAAACAGGATCTGTTCGAACAGTTCCCATCGGTCGAGTACGAGATTCCGAACAGTTAGCACTACTGACTGTTTGCCTAGACTTCGCGCGACGTCGCCGACTGCCACTGCGAATTCACCGCTCGTTCCGTGCCTCTTCATGTCGCGTGCGAATTCACCTTGCGGATCGATCACCAAGAGCGCCATCTTGCGATATCTCGCGTACGCGAGAAGAAGCATCTTCGCCAAGACAGACTTTCCGGACCCTGTCTTGCCGAATATGCCGAGATGATACGCCTCGCCGGCACCGTCGGGACCGCTCGCAAAGTGTTTGAACCAGAGCGGAAGTTTCGGCTTTGAGCCGTAAACATGACCGAGATAAAAGATTTGGTGCCGATACGGATGAAGCAATTCATCTAGCACGTCGTCAGTAACAAGGTGGATCGCCGTGCCCGTTGATGGCACTGTGCCTAAGATGCTCGGTGAAGCCGGACACTACGCGCTACCGGGCGCTGCGGTTGTCGAACTTGTCGGGCTCGTTCGTCCAGCCGATCTGCCCCTGCGTGTTGCGCACCTGCACCCACCACACGGACTGCGGCATCTGCAGGATGTTCGCGGGACACCGCCCTGGATCGATCTTGCAGCCGGCGTTCGAGAAGGCGCCGCCATCGAGCTCGTGGTAGACGCGGCCCTTGAACCACACGGTCCAGAACCCGCCCCCTTCCGATGCGAGCAGGTGGAGCAGCTCGCCCGACTGGATCTCGACGTCGCCCTCGGCGGTGGTCAGGATCTCGGACCGGCGGTAGCCGACCCTGCCGGCGCGCGTGGTGACGACGACGCCAGTGAGCGAGGTGACGGTTTCACCGGCAGCGATCTGGAAAGTGACCGAGGCGTTGGCACGCCGCTCGGAACGGACCGGGATGGCAGCCTTCGCCACCCAGTCGCCGTACGTGCACCGGAGGAACGGGCACGCGCCCTCGTCCTCGAACGGCACCTTGGGTCCGGGATCCTGACGCTGCGCGGCCACCGGCACGATGATGGCCGCGAGCGCGAGCAGGACGGCTACGCGCACGGCTCGCCTCCTACGACGTGAAGACGCGGAGTAACCGGGTAATCGGATCGTAGTACCGCGACACCACGCGCTCCTTGAGCGGGATGATCGCGTTGTCGGTGATGTGGATGTGCTCGGGGCACACCGTGGTGCAGCACTTGGTGATGTTGCAGTAACCGATGCCCTTGTCGTGCTTCAGCTCGGGGACGCGGTCGGCCGTGTCGAGCGGGTTCATCTCGAGGTTGGCCGTGTAGACGAAGAACCGCGGCCCGATGAACTCGTCGAACTTCCCGTGGTCGCGCAGCACGTGGCAGACGTCCTGGCAGAGGAAGCACTCGATGCACTTCCGGAACTCCTGCACCCGGTCCACGTCCCGCTGCGCCATCCGCCACGTGCCGTCCGGCGCGTCCGGCGTCCGCGGCGTGAACTTCGTGATCCCCTTCTTGACGCGGAAGTTCCACGAGACGTCGGTCACGAGGTCCTTGATGGGCGGGAACGCGCGCATCGGCTCCACGGTGACCGGCTCCCACAGGTTCAGCTCGTCCATCCGCGTCATGCACATCAGCCGCGGGGTGCCGTTGATCTCGGCCGAGCACGAGCCGCACTTGCCGGCCTTGCAGTTCCACCGCACCGCGAGGTCCGGCGCCTGCTCCGCCTGAACCTTGTGCACGACGTCGAGGACCACCATGCCGTCCGCGACCTCGGTGTGGAAGGTCTGGAACGTGCCGTCGCCGCCGGGAAGGGTCCGCCAGATCTTGAAGGTTGCCGCGCTCAAAAGCGTCTCCTTAGGACTTCTGCTCCTCGATGACCTGCGTGAGTTCGTCAGGGATGGGCGGAATCGGCACGCGGGTGACCTGCATGCCGCCGGCGCCCTCCTTGACCATCATGTTGATCGTGCTGAACTCGGCGGCCTTGTCCGGGTAGTCCTCGCGGAAGTGGCCGCCGCGGCTCTCCCTGCGCTCGATGGCCGAGAGCGCGATCGCCTCCGACACGGTGAGCAGGTTGCGCAGGTCGAGCGCCGTGTGCCAGCCGGCATGATAGTCGCGGCCACCGCTGACGCCGGCGCGCGCCGCCCGCGCCTTGAGCTGCTGCAGCGTCTGCACCGCCTCGCGCATCTCGCTTTCCTGGCGCACGATCCCGACGAGCGCCTGCATCACCTGCTGCAGGTCCTTCTGGACCATGTACGGGTTCTCGCCCGACGCGCCCCGCTCGAACGGCTCGAGCGCGGTGCGCTCGACGCGGGCCAGCGCCTCGTCGGAGACGCGCGCCGCCGGGTTCTTCCGCGCGTACTCAGCCGCGTATTCGCCGGCGCGCTTGCCGAAGACGATCAGGTCCGACAGCGAGTTGCCGCCAAGACGATTGGCGCCGTTGATGCCCGACGCACACTCGCCGGCCGCGAACAGGCCCGGCACCGTGGACATCTGCGAGTCCGCATCCACGCGCACGCCCCCCATCACATAGTGCGTCGTCGGGCCGACCTCCATCGGCTCCTTCGTGATGTCGAGGTTCGCCAGCTGCATGAACTGGTGGTACATGCTCGGGAGCTTGCGCTTGATGTGCTCCGCCGCGTTCGGCAGCTTCTCCTTGATCCAGGCGATGTCGAGGAAGACGCCGCCGTGCGGGGATCCGCGGCCCGCCTTCACCTCGCGGTTGATGCAGCGCGCCACGTGGTCGCGCGTCAGGAGCTCCGGCGGACGACGGGCCGACTTGTCGCCCTGCGTGTAACGCCAGCCCTCTTCGGCGTCGGAGGCCGTCTGCGGCTTGTAGTTGTCGGGGATGTCGTCGAACATGAAGCGGCGCCCGTCGCTGTTCTTCAGGATGCCGCCCTCGCCGCGCACGCCTTCGGTGACCAGAATCCCCTTCACGCTCGGCGGCCACACCATGCCGGTCGGGTGGAACTGGACGAACTCCATGTCGATCAGCTCCGCGCCCACGCGGTAGGCGAGCGCGTGGCCGTCGCCCGTCCCTTCCCAGCTGTTGCTGGTGACGCTGTAGGCCCGGCCGATGCCGCCGGTCGCCAGGATGATCGCCTTCGCCGCGAAGGCGTGGAACCGGCCGCTCTGCCGGTCGTAGGCAAGGGCGCCCGCCGCGCGGCCGCCGTCGAGCACCAGGTCCACGACCGTGTGCTCCATGTGCACGGTCACGCCCAGGTGAATCGTGTGGTCCTGCAGCGTGCGGATCAGCTCCAGGCCGGTGCGGTCGCCGACGTGGGCCAGGCGCGGGTAGCGGTGGCCGCCGAAGTTGCGCTGGTTGATGCGGCCGTCGGGCGTGCGGTCGAAGACGGCGCCCCATGCCTCGAGCTCGCGCACGCGGTCGGGCGCTTCCTTCGCGTGAATCTCGGCCATGCGCCAGTTGTTCACGTACTGGCCGCCGCGCATCGTGTCCGCGAAATGGACCTTCCAGTTGTCGCGATCGTCGTTGTGGGAGAGCGCCGCCGCCATGCCGCCCTCGGCCATGACCGTGTGCGCCTTGCCGAGCAGCGACTTGCAGATGAGGCCGACCGAGACGCCGGCATTGGCCGCTTCGATCGCGGCGCGCAGCCCCGCGCCCCCCGCCCCGATGATCAGGACATCGTAGGTGTAGGTGTCGTGCGCCATCAGAGGAACCGCACGTCCGACCAGATGCCCATCGAGCAGAGGCGCACGTAGATGTCGGAGAACGCCACCGAGATGAGGCTCATCCAGGCGAACAGCTGGTGCTTGTAGTTGAGCGCGGTCGAGCAGGCGTACGCCTTGTCGCAGAACGGGTGCTTGGAGACCTCGTCGTGCGCGCCGCCCGCCACGTGGCGCATCGCGTGGCAGCCCAGCGTGTAGCTGCTCAGGAGCACGACGTTGACGGTGAGGATGATCGTGCCGAGCCCGACGCCGAACTCCGTCGCGCCGGTCGCCGGATTCGGGAACCACACGGCCAGCCAGACGTCGTACGACAGGATGAACAGGAAGATCACCGCGATCCACATGAAGTAGCGGTGCACGTTCTGGAGGATCAGCGGGAACCACTGCTCGCCCAGGTAGCTGTTGCGCGGCTCGCCGACGGCGCACGCGGGCGGATCGGCCCAGAACGACTTGTAGTACGCGCCGCGGTAGTAATAGCAGGTGAAGCGGAAGAGGCCGGGGAACGGCAGGATCAGCAGCGCCGGCGAGAACGGCAGGAGTGCCGGGATCCAGTCAGGCTTGACGCCCAGCCACGCGTGTTCGAGACCCGCCGTGTCGCCGGGCGACGCCCAGATGACCGGCGAGTAGAACGGCGAGAGATACGGGCCGTAGGTGTAATGCGCGTTCTGGAACGCCGCCCACGTGGAGTAAGCGACGAACAGCGAGAGGCCGACGAAAATTGCGAGCGGCGTGCCCCACCACACGTCGGTCCGGGTGGTCTCACCCGCGCCCCGCCGCGTGATGGTTACTGGTATCGCGTCCATCCACACGCTCCGGAAATATGGTACCGAGCCAACTCAGTACCATATCGGAGCGCGTGGCGGGAATGCAAGCGAGCCGCTGACGGGCGACCCGTGCGTTGCCCCTACTTGTCGATGCGGATCTGCTTCAGCTCGTCGGCCTTCGCGGAGAGCTCGGCGCTGCCCACGGGGTACTTGGCGACGGCGAACATGTGCGCGATCGAATCGGACGTCTGCGCCGGCGTCAGCGTGCCCGGGGCGGTGGCGGGCATCGTCGTCTGGATCTTCTCGTAGAGATCCGCCGCCGTCTTGCCCTTCCACGAGCCGAGGAAGTCCGCGCCGGTGAGCGCGGGGATGACGTCGCTGCCCTTCAGGTCGTCGCCGTGGCAGAAGCCGCAGTTCTCGGCGTACACCCTTTCGCCGCGCTTGGCCTGTTCCGCCGTGTACACGCCGTCACCGACGGACTTGCCGGCCTGCGCCTGCACCGAGAGATAGGAAGCGGCCGAGAGCACGGCCACAGCAGCCGCGAGCGCCGTAACAAACCGGAAGGTCGTGTTCATAGGCACACTAGTTTAATACAGCCGCACCTCGCCGGCCTTGAGCCGCGCCTTCAAGCGGTACGGGCCCTGCCCGTGCCACGCGATCGAACGGAACAACCCGCCCTTTGACAGGCCGTAGGGGGCCGCGTCCACTTCGCCCGCCCAGACGGAGGCCTCCACGTCCCGATAGCTCTCCGGCCGCCCGACGGCGATGTTGATCTCGCCGGCGTGCAGCGCGACGTCTTTGTGCCCCTCGACATCCTCGATCGTCAGCTCGCCCGCAGTGAGCCGGATATAGAGGTCGGCGCGCCGCGGCACCTGGATATCGACCTCGAAGCCGTTGTCGGTGTCGCGGTCTGTCCCGATGAACGCCTCCCGGCCGCCCACCTCCGCGCGCGCGCGCACGTCGCGGAGCTCGCTGGCGCGGCGCACGCGCCAGTCCATCCTGATGCGGCCGCTGCCGCCGACGATCCGGTACTCGCCGGCCGCCAGGTCCATGCTGATGCGGCCGCCGGACGCGAACGGCCGCTCGAGGGAATCGGACACGCGTCCGTTCTCCTGGGAGGCCGGAAGGGCCACGAACAGGGTTCCCACGAGAGCGGTGCCAAGCAGGAAGGTACGCATGCGCACAGAGACGACGGAATCAGGCCGGAAGTTCGTACCGCGCCACGTAATAGGGACCGACCTGCCGGAAGCTGTGCAGGCGGAAGCCGAAGCGCTCGTAAACCACCCGAAGGCGGCCGCGGTCGGCGTCGCAGTCGAGGCGCAGGACGCGCCGCCCCAGCGCGCGCGTCCGCTCGAGCGCCCAGGCCAGAAGCGCCTGCGACACGGCGCCGCCCGCGAACTTCCGGCGAACCGCAAGGCGATGAATGTAGGCGGCATGATCGCCCGGGTCGTCCGGCCAGAATTCGCGATCCTCGAGCTGGAACCGGACCGTGCCCGCGGCTTCGGCACCCGCGGCCTCACCTGACCACGCGAGGAAGAACTGACCGCGCCCAATCTCGGCCGCCAGGCGTTCGGCACTGAGCTCGTCGAGCTGCCAGAGGACGTCGCCGCCGCGCGCATCGGCCCACGCGGCAGCCTCGCGAAGGATGTCGGCCACCACGCCGGCGTCGAACGCCCCGGCCTGGCGGATCTCGATCACCGGAGCGCGGCCCGTACGGACGCCAGGATCGTCCTTCCCGCGCCGAAGTGCGTGCCGCTGAACGGATTCCCGAAGTTGAACGCGTAGGCGTGGCCGGCGAGGTTGAGGATCGACAGGCGCGCGCTGAGATCGACACGCGGGCCGCGGTACAGCCGCTGGCCGGCCATCACGTCGAACACCGTGCGCGGCTTCACGCGCCCGCGCTCGAAATCCACGAGCGCCGCGCCCGGCCGATCGTCGATCTCGTCGAGATCGTCGTCGTCCACCTCGAGCGGCGTGCCGCTGGCGTACTGCCCGGTGACAGACAGCCACGTCCCGCGGCGGTCGTCGTCGTAGGTCAGGCCGAAGGAGCCGACGTGACGCTGATCGTGATCGGGCGTGAACGCGGTGCCCGGCCCGATGTCGATGACGTCCTCCTCGAGAAACAGGCCGCCGTTGATCGGGCCGAACCAGACCACGCGCGAGTTGGTGTAGCTGAGGTAGCCCGACCAGCCCGCACGGCGCGGCATCTCCAGCCGCACGTCCACGCCGCTCGCCCGCCCGGCATCGGTGGTGTTCGGAAAGATCATCGTCGTGCCGAAGAACACGTTCGGGTCGGCGGCATTCCGCACGCGGCGGTACCAGTAGGCCACATCGAGATGGAGCACGCGCGCGACGGCCTGATCGACGCCGGCTTCGATGGCCGTCTGCCGTTCCGGATGCAGCTCCGCGCCCCCTTCACCCTCGTCGGCGAACGGCGAGATCGCGCGCGCCTGCGGCGACGAGGCGACGAGCAGGTTCTCGGCTTGCGGGGGCTGGAAGAACCGCCCCGCCGACGCGCGCAGCGTGGTCCCCGTCGAGGGGACGGCGTACGCCGCGCCGGCGCGGGGACTCAACTGAGACGCCGGCGCCAGCATGCGGCTCCAGTCCGCGCGCACGCCGAGGTCGAGCGTCAACCGCGGCGACGGCCTGAACGAATCCTGCAGATACAGCGAGAACAGGGTGGGCGTCGCCGTGTCGTCGAATGCGAACGGGATGCCTCGGGCATCGTCCGTCCTGACAAAGAAGAGGTGCTCGCGCAGCGAAAGCCGCGCCGCTTCGCCCCCCGCCTTCAGCACGTGCGACCCGAGGTCGCGCGTCACGCTGCCGAGCACGCCGACGCGGCGGAGATCGCGATCGGCGTCCGTGAACAGCGGCGTGTCGTTGCCGCTGCCAATCAGCTGCGACGAGCCGAGGCGGTGATAGCCCGCCAGCTGTGACACCGCCGCGGAGCTCCACGCGCGCTGCCAGGAGAGCGTCTGCCACTGCTGCCCGATCCGCTGCCGCTGATCCTGGCCCGCCTCCTCCTGCTCCTCGCCGTGCGGCACGTCGAACCGGGACCGGGCGACGCCGAAGACCGCAGTGAGCGTGCTCGCGTCCGAGACGTTCCAGCCGAACTGCCCGCCGCCGCTCACCGTGCCGCCGTCGTTGTGCAGGTTGTCCGGGTGGACCGGGTCGAGAAAGCGCCCGCTGCGCTGTGCCGTCATGCCGAGCGTCAACGCGCTGCGCCCGCCCAGCGGTCCGCCGCCGACCGTGGAGACATCACGCGTCGCATCGCTGCCGCCGCCGACCTCCGCGGATCCGCTCCAGCCGCCGGCCACGCCCGACGAGGACCGGATTTCAATGACGCCGCCGGACTTGAAGCCGAACTCCGGCGGAATGTAGCCGGTCATCACGTTGACCGAGTCGATCATCGCGGGGTCGGGGGCGACCCCGAACAGCCCGTCGATGCGCTCGTAGACGGGCACGCCATCGATCACGAACAGAAACCCGTCGTCCACGCCGCGCACGTGCAACAGGCCGTTGTCCTCACCTGCCCATCCCGGCGTCGTCGCGATGGCGTCCTGCAGGCCGCGGCTGCGCAGGCGGGCTGGCGCGCGGCGGATGGTCTCGCCGGCGAGCGTGATCTCGGTCTTGGTGGCGGCGGGCTCCTCGGCGCGGACCGTGATCTGTTCCGCGAGCACCGCCGACAGGCGCAGGTCCACGGTCACCGGCAGTGCGCCCGTCACGTGGACTGCTTCGACCGTGGCGCGCAGCGGCTCGCGGTCGGCGCTGAGCCCATAGGTGCCCGGCGCGACGTTGGCCAGCCGATACTGCCCGTCGCCGCCTGCCATGACGGACATCACGGGCTGGCCGAGCTCGTCGAGCAGCGTGATGGAGATGCCGGCAACGGGCCGGCCATCCGGATCGACCACGGTGCCGGTGATGGTCCCTTGCTGGAGCTGTGCGGCGCCCGCGGGACCGGCGACGAGCAACACCGCGGCGAGCACCAGACGTCGCATGTGCGTCACGTCAGAACGACACGCGTCCCTTGCGTGCCTCGAGCTTCTGCGCGCTGACGCCAGGCACCTTCTTCAAATCGTCGAGCGTCTTGAAGGCGCCGTTGGCGGCTCGATAGTCCACGATGGCCTGGCCGACGGCGTCGCTGTCGCCCAGCCATGCCGCAAGGTCCGTCGCGGCCGCGCGATTGACGTTGAGCGAGGAGTGATGACGGAGCACGTAGTCGAACGCCTGCTGGAACTCCTGGGGCGTGGCCGTCGCGCCGGACGCTTCCATCTGGTTGAACGTGCCCTCCCATTCCTCGCGCGACTTCAGGCTGGTCGTGATCGGCTCGAGGCCATGGCACGGCGCGCAGACGCGGGTCACGACGGCGAGGTCCGCGGCGTCGCGCTTCGCCTCGGCGTCGGACGGCGCGGCCGGTGCCTGCGCCTGGGACACCCCCGCCAGCGCGGCGACGAACGTGAAGACCGTTACACGCAAGAAAACATGCATAATGACGCCTGCCGGAGACGACTTATGTTGCGACATGCCTGCTTCATTATCCTCATCTCGTCTGGCCTGGTCATCGGCTGCTCGCGTGAGCCCGCGGCGCCTGAGCCTTCTGCGGCACCCGCGGCGGCGCCCGCCCCGGTCGGCGGCGACCGCATCTATGTCACCAACGAGATCTCGGGCGACATGACTGTCATCCACGTGCCGACCAAGCAGGTCGTCGCCACGATTCCGCTCGGCAAGCGGCCGCGCGGCATCAGGCTCAGCCCCGACGGCTCCACGCTCTACGTCGCGCTCAGCGGATCGCCGCTCGCGCCTCCCGGCGTGGACGAGAAGACCCTGCCGCCCCCCGACCGCAGCGCCGACGGCATCGGCGTGTTCGACATCGCCAGCCAGAAGCTGCTGCGCGTGATCCCGAGTGGCACCGATCCCGAGCAGCTCGCGGTAAGCAGCGACGGCACGCGGCTGTTCATCGCCAACGAGGACGCGGCGCAGGTCAGCGTGGTGCAGGCCGCGGACGGCAAGGTCATCACCACGATCAAGGTCGGCGGCGAGCCGGAAGGCGTGGACCTGCGTCCCGACGGCAGGGTGGTCTACGTCACGTCTGAAGAAGACAACGCCGTGTTTGCGATCGACGCGGTCGATCCGAAGCTGATCGCGAAGATCGACGTCGGCCCGCGCCCGCGCTCGACGGGGTTCCTGCCCGACAGCAGCCGCGCCTACGTCAGCTCGGAAAACGGCGCGGCGGTCACCGTCGTCGACGCGATGAAGCACCGCGTCGTCTCCACCATCACGCTCACCGGCGAGCTGATGCGCCCGATGGGCGTCGTCCCGTCTCCCGACGGCACGCTGCTGTTTGTGACCTCGGGCCGCGGCAAGAGCCTTGTCATCATCGACACCGCGACGAACATGCCGGTGGGCTCGGTCGAGGTCGGCGAACGGCCGTGGGGGCTCGCCGTCTCTCCCGACGGATCGACGGTGTTCACCGCGAACGGGCCGTCGCAGGACGTGTCGTTCGTGGACGTCGCGTCGCGGATGGTGACCGCGAAAGTGAAGGCCGGCGACCGCCCGTGGGGCGTCGCCTACGTGCCGGCCCGCTGACGCGCTGGCGCCGCCTGCCGGGGTAAGATCGGCGGTCCAGGTTGCGACGTGTCAGATCCCCAGATCAGCGGATATACCTTCGCACATTTTCGCCTCGACCTGGCGACGCACCAGCTCCTGCGCGACGGGCAGGAGGTGCCGCTCGGCGTCAAGGCGTTCGACACGCTCGTCGCCCTCATCCGCCATCACCCCCGCGTCGTCACCAAGGACGAGCTGATCAAGTGGGTATGGCCCGACTCGTTCGTCTCCGAAGACAGCCTGACGCACACGATCTCGGCACTGCGCCGCGCGCTCGGCGACGACCCCTCGCAGCCGCGGTTCATCACGACAGTCGCGCGGCGCGGCTACCGCTTCCTGGCGCCGGTCACGCCGTTCGCGCCCGCTGAGCAACCGGCCCCCGAGCCCGCCCCGGCACCCGTGGCCCCAGCGACGCACGTGAGCACCACCGCACCTGAAGACCTGGGCACTCCTGCGCACCCGCGCACCTTCGCACCCTCGCACCCTCGCACCTTCGCACGCTCGCACCGTGTCATATGGGCCATCGCGGGCGCGCTCGTGGCTCTCGTGGCCGTACTGCTCGTCCAGCAGTGGCAACGGCCGGACGGGGACGCCGCGGCGGAACGCGCGCTGCGATTCACGCAGGACCTGCCGCCAGGCACCACGCTCTTCTCCGGCGGCGTCCTGTCACCCGATGGCGAGAAGATCGCGTTGGTCGCGCGCGACGATCGGTCCGGCCGCACGCAGATCTGGGTGCGCTCGCTCGACTCCGCGGAGGCACGGCCGCTCGAGGGCACCGACAACGCCACGCGGCCGTTCTGGTCGCCCGACAGCCGGTTCCTCGGCTACTTCGCCGCGATGCGCGTCATGCGGGTCGGCCTGACCGGCGACGCGCCGCAGGCGCTGACGCCCACGCTCAGCGCCCGCCCGCTCGGCGGCACCTGGGGATCGCGCGGGGTCATCGTCTATGCGGACTTCGGCAGTCTGTTCTCGGTGCCGGATGCCGGCGGCACCGCCACGCGGCTGCTGGCGCCCGAGGCGGCCGCGCAGGAGGTCGGGCTGCGGCTGCCCCACTTCCTGCCCGACGGCGCGCACTTCATCTACGGCGTGCAGAGCGCGGACCCCGACCAGGCGGGCATCTATGTCGCGTCGCTGAACGACCAGGAGCGCACACGGATTCTCGACGGGTCGAGCACCGCCGCCACCTACTCGTCCGACGGCTACCTGCTCTTCGTCCGCGACCGCGTGCTGCTGGCCCAGCGCTTCGACGAGCATGCGCGCCAGCTCACCGGCGAGGCGACGCCGATCGCCGGCAACGTGTCGCCGGGCGCGGTGATCTCAGCCGTCGGCGGCGGGCTGCTTGCCTTCGGCGGCGGCACGACGGCCGAAGGGCTCGTCTGGTTCGACCGCACCGGCACGCCGGTCGGCAAGCTCAAGGAAACAACGCCGCTGAACAACGCGGAGTTCTCGCCGGATCAGCGGCAGCTCGTGGGGGCGTCCGCCGACCCGAGCCAGGGCGGGTTATGGCTCGTGGACCTCGATCGCGGCGCAGCGACCGGCCTGATGTCCGACGGCACGGCCCCCGTGTGGGCGCCCGATGGCGACCGCATCGCCTTCACCGCCACCCGGAAGACGGCGATGCCCGCGATCTACTCCCGATTCACCTCCGGCAAGAACGAGGACGAAGTCCTGCTGGCCAACGAGCAGAACGCCAAGATCCTGCAGGACTGGTCGCCCGACGGCAACTACCTCGTCTACGTCAGCGGCGGCCGCGGCACGCGCAACGACCTCTGGCTGCTGCCGCTCGCCGGCGACCGGACGCCCGTGCCGTACCTCGAGGCCCCGTCCAACCAGATCCAGGCGGCGATCTCGCCGAACGGGCGCTGGATCACTTACGTGTCGGACGAATCGGGCATGTGGGAGGTCTTCATCCAGGCGTTCCCCGTGGCGGGCAGCAAGCGCCGCATCTCTGTCGGCGGCGGTGCGCAGCCGCAGTGGCGCGGCGACGGCCGCGAGCTCTACTACCTGTCGCTCGACAACACGCTCATGGCGGTGGACATCACGCTCAACGGCAGCGTGCAGGTGGGCCGGCTTCGGCCGCTCTTCAAGGCGCCCGTGCTCGGATCGCTGACCGACTACCGCAACCTCTACACGGTCACGCGCGACGGCGCCCGGTTCCTGTTCAAGGCGATTGCGGCGGACACGTACCAGGAGCCGATCTCGATCCTGGTCAATTGGAACCAGGAACCGGGAACCCGGAACTAGGAACGTTTCTTTGGCTTGTAGACGTGCGTGCTCTGGCCGAAGAAGACCTCGGCGCTCTCCATGATCGTTTCCGAGAGCGTCGGGTGCGGGTGGATGGTGAGGCGCATGTCCTCGGCCGTGGCGCCCATCTCGATCGCGTGCACGCCTTCCGCAATCAGCTCGCCCGCGCCTGAGCCGGCGATGCCCACGCCGAGCACGCGCCCGGTCTTCGGCTCCAGCAGCAGCTTGGTGAGCCCGTCCGGCCGGTCCACCGTGATGGCACGGCCGCTGGCGCCCCACGGGAACTTCGCGACCTCCACGTCCACGCCGTCAGCCTGCGCCTGCGCTTCGGTCAGGCCGGCCCACGCTATCTCCGGATCCGTGAAGACGACCGCCGGGATCGCCGCAGGCTCGAAGACGGCCTTGTGGCCGGCAATCGCCTCGATGGCGACGCGCGCCTCGTGCGACGCCTTGTGCGCGAGCATCGGCTCGCCTGCCACGTCACCGATCGCGAAGATCGACGGCTCCGCCGTCCGCCGCTGGCCGTCAGTCCTGATGAACCCCTTCTGATCGACTTTCACGCCCGTGGTCTCGAGGCCTGGAACCTTCGAGTTGGGCCGGCGGCCGATCGCCACGAGCACGCGGTCGAAGACCTGCTCGCTCGGGTCGGCGTTCCCCTCGAAGTGCACGCGGATGCCGGTGGTGCCCTCCTGCGAGACCTTCACGACCTTCGTGTTCAGCATGATCGACGCGAACATCTTCTCCAGCCGCTTGTGGAGCACCTGGACGAGATCGCGATCCGCTCCCGGGAGCAGGCCCGCCGTCATCTCGACGACGGAGACGTGACTGCCGAGGGCGGCATAGACGCTGCCCAGCTCGAGGCCGATGTAGCCGCCGCCGATGACCAGCAGCTTCTTCGGGACGTCCGGCAGATCGAGCGCGGACGTGGAGTCGAGCATGCGGTCGCTGTCCAGCGCCAGCGAGGGGATGCGCGTCGGCGACGAGCCGGTGGCGAGCACGCAGTGCTCGAACCGCAGCTCCGTGGTGCCGTTCGCGCCCGCGACGCTCATGGAGTGCGGACCCGTCAGCGTGCCGCGTCCCTGGAGAAACCGCACCTTCCGGAGTTTGGCGACCTGTCCAACGCCGCCGGTCAGCTTGTCCACGACCGCCTGCTTGAAGCTGCGCAGCTTGTTGACGTCGAGGACGGGCTGACCGAACGAGACGCCCCAGGCGTCCGCATGGCGCGCTTCGTCGATCACTTTCGCGACGTGCAGCAGCGCCTTCGACGGGATGCAGCCGCGGTAGAGGCACACGCCGCCGGGATTGCTCTCCTCGTCGACGAGCGTGACCTGCATGCCGAGGTCGGCGGCATGGAACGCGGCCGCGTACCCGCCAGGTCCCGCGCCCAGGACGACAACCTGAGTGGAGTCCGCCATCAGCCGAGGAGCGACAGGAGGAAGGGCTGCTCCACCGCCTCGACGACCCAGCGGAGGAAGCGGACGGCGTCGGCGCCGTCGATGACGCGGTGGTCGTAGGAGAGCGAGAGCGGCAGCATCTGCCGCGGCTCGAATCTATCGCCACGCCAGACAGGCTCGTTGACGCCGCGCGACACGCCGAGGATCGCCACCTCGGGCCAGTTCACGATCGGCGTGAAATAGGTGCCGCCGAGCCCGCCGAGGTTCGAGATCGACATGCCGCCGCCGCTCATCTCGTCGAGCGACAGCTTCTTCGCGCGCGCCTTCTCGGCGGCCTGGTGCACCTCGACGGCGATCTGCGCGATGTTCTTCCGATCGGCGTTGCGGATCACCGGCACGAGCAGGCCCCACTCGGTGTCCACGGCCACGCCGATGTTCACGTACTTCTTGTAGATGATGTCCTGCGACGCCAGGTCGATCGACGCGTTGAACTGCGGGAACTGCTTCACCGCGGTCGCCAGCACCTTGACGAGCATCGCCGTCACGGTGAGGTTGCCGCCGGCGTTCGCCACCTGCTCGCGGTACTTCTTCCGCAGCTCCTCCATCGCGGTGATGTCGGCCTTGTCGAACTGCGTGACGTGCGCAACGGTGTTCCAGGCGTGCGAGAGGTGCTCGGCGGTCTTGCGCCGGATGTTGCTCATCGGCTGGCGGTCGATCTCGCCCCACTTGCTGAAATCGGGCAGCGGGGTCACGGCCGCGCGGGCCGGCGCGCCGCCGCCCGCGCCACGCGTGGACGGCACGCTGCTCAGGATGCGGCGCGCGTGCTCCTTGACGTCTTCCTGCGAGATGCGGCCGCCGGGGCCGGTGCCCTGCACCTCGTCGACGTCCACGCCGATCTCACGCGCCAGGCGGCGCACTGACGGAGCGGCGGGCGCCGCCGGGCCGCGTTCGGCCTTCGGAGGCGGTGGCGGCGGCGGCTCCGCGGCCTTGACCGTTTCCGCGCGCGGAGGCATGGCGACGACCTTTTCCGGTTTCGGTTCCGGCGCCGCCTTCGCCGCTTGCTCCTCCGGCTTCGGCGCGCTGGCGCCGTTGTCGTCGACGGTGAGAACAACGGCGCCCACCTTCACCTTGTCGCCCGGCTTCACCTTGATCGCGGTGACCGTGCCGGCGACCGACGAGGGGACTTCGACCGTCGCCTTGTCGGTTTCGAGCTCGAGGATGTTCTGATCGCGGCTGATGACGTCGCCGACGTTGACGAGCACTTTCGTGACGTCGCCGGCCTCGACGTTCTCTCCGAGGTTGGGAACTGTGAAGTCGGCCATTAGATTGACGGGCGACGCATGCGCCGCCCCTACGAAACAGCGGGATTGGGCTTCTCGGGGTTCAATCCGAGCTCGCCGATCGCCTTCTTCACCACGTCCTTCTCCACCTTGCCGTCGCGCGCGAGCGCGGTCAGCGTGGCGAACACGATGTGCTTCGCGTCCACCTCGAAGAAGTCGCGCAGCGAGGCGCGGTTCTCGCTGCGGCCGAACCCGTCGGTGCCGAGCGAGGTGAGTCCCTGCGGGATCCACCGGTCGATGCCGTCGGGCAGCGCCTTCACGTAGTCGGACGCGGCGACCACGACGCCCTCGGACCCGCCGAGACACTGCGTGACCCACGGCACGCGCGGCCTGGCGTCGGGGTGCAGCCGGTTCCACCGATCGGAGGCGTGGCCGTCGCGGTAGAGCTCCTGATAGCTGGTCACGCTCCACACATCGGCGGCGACGTTGTACTTCTCCGCCAGGATCTGCTGCGCCTTGACCGCCTCATTCAGGATGGCGCCGCTGCCGATGAGCTGTGCGCGCGCCTGGCCCGTCTTCTTCTCCGCGCTGCGCAGCCGGTACATCCCTTTCAGGATCCCCTCGCGCGCCCCGTCGGGCATGGCGGGCATCTCGTACTGCTCGTTCATCACCGTGAGGTAATAGAAGATGCTCTCGCCTTCCTTGTACATCCGGCGGATGCCGTCCTCGATGATGACGGCGATCTCGAAGGCGTAGGCCGGGTCGTAGGAGACCAGGTTCGGCACGGCCAGCGCGAGCAGGTGGCTGTGGCCGTCCTGGTGCTGCAGCCCCTCACCGGCCAGCGTCGTCCGGCCGGCGGTGCCGCCCATCAGGAACCCGCGGGTGCGCGTGTCGGCCGCCGCCCACACGAGGTCGCCGACGCGCTGCATGCCGAACATCGAGTAGTAGATGAAGAACGGAATCGTGTTGATGCCGTGCGTGGCATACGCGCTGCCCGCGGCGATGAACGACGAGATCGAGCCGGCCTCCGTGATCCCTTCCTCGAGGATCTGCCCTTCCTTCGCTTCCTTGTAGTACAGGAGCGTGTCCATGTCGACCGGCTCGTAGAGCTGCCCGGCGTGCGCGTAGATGCCGACCTGCCGGAACAGCGCCTCCATGCCGAAGGTGCGCGCCTCGTCGGGGACGATCGGCACCACCAGCTCGCCGATCTCCTTGTCCTTGAGCAGCTTCGACAGCATCCGCACGAACGCCATCGTCGTGGAGGCCTTGCGGCCGTCGCTGCCCTCGTGGAACTCGGCGAAGAGCTCCGGCAGCGTCTCGGTCTTGAGCGGCTCGACCTGCACCGTGCGCCTGGGCACGAAGCCGCCAAGCTGCTTCCGCCGCTCCAGCAGGTAGGTGAGCTCCGGGCTGTTCTCCTGCGGGCGGTAGAAGGGCGCCTTCGCGACCTCCTCGTCGCCGATCGGGACGCCGAAGCGCGTGCGGAACGCCCTGAGCTCGTCCTCGTTGAGTTTCTTCTGCTGGTGGGTGATGTTCTTGCCCTCGCCCGCTTCGCCGATGCCGTAGCCCTTGATCGTGCGCGCGAGGATGACGGTGGGTTGCCCGGTGTGCTCGACCGCCGCCTTGTAGGCGGCGTACACCTTGACGGGGTCGTGGCCGCCGAGCGTCAGCTTCTTCAGCTGCTCGTCGGACAGGTGCTTCACCATGTCGAGCAACCTGGGATCCGCGCCCCAGAAGTGCTGCCGCAGGTAGGCGCCCGACTCGACGGCGTATTTCTGGTACTCGCCGTCCACGATCTCGCCCATGCGCGTGACGAGCAGCCCTTCGTGATCCTTGTCGAGCAGCGCGTCCCACTCGCTGCCCCAGATGACCTTGATGACGTTCCAGCCGGCGCCGCGGAAGGCCGCCTCGAGCTCCTGGATGATCTGCCCGTTGCCGCGCACCGGGCCGTCGAGTCGCTGCAGGTTGCAGTTGACGACGAAGATCAGGTTGTCGAGCTCTTCACGCGACGCGAGCGTGATCGCGCCGAGGCTCTCGGGCTCGTCGGTCTCGCCGTCGCCGAGGAACGCCCACACCTTCGAGTTCGAGCGCTTCTTGAGCCCGCGGTCCTCGAGATACCGCATGAAGCGCGCCTGGTAGATCGAGCAGATCGGGCCGAGGCCCATCGACACCGTGGGAAACTCCCAGAACTCGGGCATCAGCCACGGGTGCGGGTAGGACGAGAGGCCGCCGCCCTGTTTCAGCTCGCGGCGGAAGTTCTCGAGGCGCGAAGCGTCGAGACGTCCTTCGACGAACGCCCGCGCGTAGATGCCGGGAGCCGCGTGGCCCTGGAAGTAGATGACGTCGCCGTCGTTGTGGTCGCCCTTCCCCTTGAAGAAATGGTTGAACCCCACCTCGTACAGCGTCGCCGCGGACGCGTAGGTGGAGATGTGCCCGCCGATGCCCTCGTCGGCCTTGTTGGCCTTGACGACCATGGCCAGCGCATTCCAGCGCACGAGGCTCTTGATCCGGCGCTCGATCTCGCGGCTGCCGGGGAACGGGGGCTGTTCTGCGGCGGGGATGGTGTTGATGTACGGGGTGTTGGCGGTGAAAGGCTGGCGAACGCCGTGTCTCCGGGCGTGGTCGGCAAGGTCTTTCAGCAGCTTGCTGACCCGCGCCGGCCCTCCCGACTGAAGGACGTAATCAAGGGATTCAAGCCATTCCCGGGTTTCGATCGCTTCGAACTCGGTGGCGTCCTTGGGTGCCGCATTCCGCATATGGTGTCTCTATGATCCATCGGAACAAATCTCTGTTCTACTATTCGTTCTCCTGATGATGAAGATGCTTGCGCGGGATTTTCCCCTGCTACTGTAGGGGCGAGGCATGCCTCGCCCGATCATCTACGGGCGACCCATGGGTCGCCCCTACCCTGCTGCGCTTGCCAGGCGACCCGTGGGTCGCCCCTACCCTGCTGCGCTTGCCGCGGTCCACTCGGCCATCGTCTCGTGCGACAGGTGCCCGCGGCTGCGCAGTTACTGCCGCCGCGTCGCGCAGGAGAAGAAGCGCGCGCACCGCGAGGACACGTACTGGGGGCGTCCGGTGCCCGGCTTCGGCGATCCGAACGCGCGCGTGCTGCTGGTCGGGCTCGCGCCGGCCGCGCACGGCGCCAACAGGACCGGACGGCCGTTCACCGGCGACGGCTCCGGCGACTTTCTCATGTCGGCGCTGCATCGCACGGGGTTCGCCAACATTGCTACTTCGCAGCACGCCACCGACGGCCTGCGCCTGAGCGACGCGTACATCCTCTCCGCCGTCCGCTGCGCGCCGCCCGACAACAAGCCGCTGCCCGAGGAGATCTCGCGGTGCATGGAACACATGGACGTCGAGGTGGCGCTGCTGCCCAACGTCCGCGTCGTCGTGGCGCTCGGGAAGATCGGCTTCGATGCGTGGCTGGCGCTGCTCAAGCGCCGCGGCGTGAAGGTGACGCCGAAGCCGCAATTCGGCCACGGGGTCGTCGTCCGGATGGGAGAGGGACTGCCGACGCTCGTCGGCTGTTATCACCCGAGCCGCCAGAACACCAACACTGGCGTGCTGACGGCCCGGATGATGGAGGGCGTCTTCAGATCCGCGAAGCGCTTATCGCGGTAGGGGCGACGCATGCGTCGCCCGTCCCGTCAGAAACCGACCGTAAAGTTCAGCCGCACGAACCGCGCCGTGTAGATGCTGGTCGGCGTGCCCCAGCCGCCCGGCCGCGGGTTGTTGTCCGTGTTGTAGATGTAGGTCGTGTTGAACCCGGTCGCGTAGTTCGTGTTGAGCAGGTTGTTCACGTCCAGCCCGACGTCCGTACGCGTGCGGCCGAAGCGCAATACCTTCGCAAAGCGCATGTCGATCTGGTTCCGGCGCTCGTCCGTGTAGATCCGCTTGTCGTTGTGGCCGAGCGGGATCACGGTGATCCCGGTCGCCGTCGCCCCCGGCGGCAGATGGCCGAGCGCGGCCGCGATGACCGAGTTCGGGACCTGCCACTGGGCGGTCTGGTTCGCATTGCCCGCGAGCAGCGCGGGCGGCTGCGAGCGCAGCACCGCGCTCACGAGCACGTCGATTCTCGGTACCGTGTAGCTCACGAACCCGCGCAGCGTCGTCTGCCACGGCTCGACGTTGTTGCAGCCGCGCGGATCGGGTCCGGCAATGGCCCCGGTGTTGGCGTTGACGTTGTTGTAGAGCACGTCGACCGCGCACGTGTTCACCTTCGCACGGCCGTCCACCACCGGTGATTCGCCGGTGACCGTAATGGTTTCCTCGAGGCCGCCGACCTTCATCTCGACTGGAATCGTCAGCGTCACCGATGAGCGAACCGGGCCGCCGCTTGCCACGGCAGCGGCCCGGCTGGTGTGGAGGTGCGGACAGGAAGGCGCCCGAGTGCCTGGATCGAGTCTAGAAGGGGTTCATGCCCTCGCGGAAGCGGAAGCCCGTCTGGGCGTCGCCGTCCCGCATCATCTTGTGGCACGCACCGCAGGTGTTGCCGCCGAATTCCTTGGCGGCCGCCTGCGCGGCCATCTGGTCGGGCGCGGCCGCGGCGAGGATCTTGTCGAGCCCGTCGAGCCGGCCGAGGCCGTCGTTGACGGTCTTGAGCCCGTCGGCAGCCTTCTTCTCGGTGAGGAAGGTCCTCAGCGTCGTGAGATTGGTGCGCAGCGTTCCGGCCGCGGTCCGCGCGTCGGCAAAGGCACCCGATCCGAGCGACTTGTTCAGGGCGCCGTTCGCCCCCGCGTTGGACTTCATGACGGCCGCGAAGTCCGCCGCCGTCGCGATCTTCGCGGGCGCCTGGGCGAACGCCACCGCGCCGAGCAGCGCCACGAGCGCGACGGTCGAGCACAGAGTCAATCTACGCATCGTTCGAGCCCTCCTGGAGGCTGACGTCGGGGCGACAGCCGCGCCGCCCGATAAAAGAACGGCAGGTATGGTGCCCTATTTGGCCTGAATCAGCAACTGAGCACCGCCTTCAGGGTGGCGGCATCGATGTTGCCGCCGCTCATGACGCAGACCAGCGTTCTTCCTGCGATTCGTGCGCCGTATTGATGCGCCGCGGCGAGGGATGCCGCGCCCGCCCCCTCGGCCAGGTTGTGCGTCAGCCCGAGCGCCGTCCGCACGCCCCATCGCAGCTCCTCCTCGTCGAGCGTGACGACGTCGTCCAGGTGCTTCTTGAGGATGTCGAACGTCAGGTCGAAGGTGACACGCGTGGCGAGCCCCTCCGCGAACGTGACGATGCGGTCGCTGGTGACGCGCGCCGGGCCGCGCCACGACCGCGCGAACGCGTCCGCCCCGGCCGCCTGTACACCGACGATCTTCGCCCGCGACGCGCGCGCGGTGCGGACGACGCTGCAGGCGGCGGCGCCACTCCCCCCGCCGATCGGGACGAAGACATAGTCGACGTCCGGCACGGCGTCGAAGATCTCCAGCGCGTACGTGCCGACGCCGGCGATCAGGTCCGGCTCGTTGGCGTTGTGGACGTAGCGCCAGCCTTCCCGCGGCGCGAGGTCTTCGACGTGCTCGCGCGCCTCGTCGAAGTCGCGGCCGAACTCGATGACCTCGGCGCCCAGCGCGCGCATCCCGGCGATCTTCTCGGGGTTGGCCCCCACCGGCACGAAGATGCGGCATGGCACGCCGTGCACGCGCGACGCGAACGCAATCGACTGGCCGTGGTTCCCGGTGCTCGCCGCCACGACGCCCGCGCGGCGCTCAGCGTCGCCGAGCTGCGCGACGAGGTTCACGCCGCCGCGCACCTTGAACGAGCCGGTTGGGTTGTGGTTCTCGTGCTTCACCCACACCGCGCACCCGAGCGCCCCGTCGAGCAGCGGATGCCGGAGCAGCGGCGTGGGAGCGAGATGCTCGTAGACCCGCGGCCGCGCCGCGAGCACGTCCTGCAGACCCGGGGCGTGCATGCCGCGATTATCACGGCGCGCACGGCGGGGATTGTCTCCCTACAATCGGGACGCGACGACCTGCGCCGCCAGGTCCGGACGGTTCGTGATCAGCGCGTCCACGCCGCAGTCCAGCAGCCGCCGCATGTCGGCTTCCTCGTCCACCGTCCAGACCTGCACCTGCAGGCCGGCCCCGTGCGCGTCACGGATGAAGCGCGGCGACACGATGCGGAGCCGGCCGTTGTACACGGGCACCTGGTAGACGTGATAGGGCGCGCGGCGGACCGGCCAGCGCGCCAGCCCGCGATAGAACGCGAGCCGGACCTCGGGATGACACGCGCTGGCCGCGACGCCGGGCAGCGCCGCGCGCGCGGCCGCCGCGCTGTGGCGGCCGTAACCGGCGACGCAGACGCGCTCGATCGCGCCGGCCGCGCGCACGACCCGCGCCACGGCCTCCCCCATCTCGCGCGAGTCGACCTTCATCTCGATGATGACGCGGGTCTCCGCGTAGCGCCGCAACACGTCGGCGAGGGACGGCACGCCGATCCCCTGGCCGCGAAACGGGAAGTCGCCGTGCCGCTCGAAGCGACAGCCGGCATCGAGGCGCGCGAGCTCGGCGGCGGTGCGCGCGGCGAGCGGACCGGACCCCGACGTGGTGCGATCCAGCGTGGTGTCGTGATGCACGACGGGCACGCCGTCAGCCGACAGATGGACGTCGAGCTCGATGCCGTCGGCGGCCGCGGCCAGGCCGAGGTCGAACGCCGCCAGCGTGTTCTCGGGTCCCAGCGCGCACCCGCCCCTGTGCGCAAAGACCAGAGGGCGGCCGGATGCGAGAAAGCGCAACAGAGACACTCTACGGATAGAATCCTCCCATGTCCAAGGTCTCAGGGATTTCGACCGTCGGCGAGCTGCGGCGTGCCGTCGAGAAGGGCGCCGTGCCGCACCGCAGCGTGCACGAGGAAGTCCGCCACAACCTGATCCAGAAGCTTCGCGCCGGCGGCACGCTCTTCCCGGGCATCGTCGGCTACGACGACACGGTTGTTCCGCAGCTGGTCAACGCACTCCTCTCGCAGCACAACTTCATCCTGCTCGGCCTGCGCGGCCAGGCGAAGACGCGCCTGCTCCGCGCGCTCGTCACGCTCCTCGACGACGAGATCCCGGTGATGCCGGGGTGTGAGATCAACGACGACCCGCTGGCGCCGATCTGCGGCGCGTGCCGCGCGCGGCTGGCGGCCGACGGCGACGACACGCCGGTTGCGTGGCTGGGCCGCGACAACCGCTACGTCGAAAAGCTGGCGACACCCGACGTCACGATCGCCGACATGGTCGGCGACATCGATCCGATCAAGGCGGCCAAGGCCGGCCTGCAGCTCTCGAGCGAGCTGACGATGCACTACGGCCTCCTGCCGAGGGCGAACCGCGGCATCTTCGCCATCAACGAGCTGCCCGACCTCGCGGGGAAGATTCAGGTCGGCCTCTTCAACATCCTGCAGGAAGGCGACGTCCAGATTAAGGGCTACCCCGTCCGCCTGCCCCTCGACGTGCTGATGGCGTTCACCGCGAACCCGGAGGACTACACCGCGCGCGGGAAGATCATCACGCCGCTCAAGGACCGCATCGGGTCCGAGATCCGCACGCATTACCCCGCCGGCCGCGCCGAGGGGATGGCCATCACCGCGCAGGAAGCATGGCTCGCGCGGGAGAGCGCGGACATCCGCACCGAGGTGCCGTCGTTCGTGTCCGAGGTCGTCGAGGAGATCGCGTTCCAGGCGCGCCAGGATCGCCGCATCGACAAGCGCTCGGGCGTCAGCCAGCGCCTGCCGATCTCCGCGATGGAGAACGTCGTCTCCAACGCCGAGCGCCGCGCGCTGGTGAGCGGCGAGGCCGTGGCCGTGCCCCGCGTCACCGACGTGTACGCGGCGCTGCCGTCGATCACGGGCAAGTTCGAGCTCGAGTACGAGGGCGAGCTCAAGGGGGCCGAGACGATCGCCCGCGAGCTGATTCGCGCCGCGGTGGCCAACGTGGCCGACGGGTACCTCGCGCACCTCGAGACGCGCCAGGTCGTCGAGTGGTTCGACCTTGGCGGCAGCCTGCAGTTGAGCGACACGATGAGCTCGGCGGACGTCGTCTTGCACGCGCGCGAGGTGCAGGGCCTCACCGAGCTGGCGCACGCGGCCGGGATCGACAAGAAAGCGCCGGCGGCGCTGCTCGCGTCGGGCATCGACTTCGTGCTCGAGGGCCTCTACGCGATGAAGAAGATCAGCCGCAGCGACGAGCGCGGCTATCACGCGACCGAGACACCGGTGCGCCGCCCGCAGCGCGAGGTGCCGCTCAACGACGAGATGCCGATGCCCACTGCCGGCGGCAAGAAGAAGTACTACAACTAGTACCCCGTCGCAGGGATTTTGATCGATTGAAGCGGCGGCAATTCATTGGGCGGAACCAAGAGGGTGATGCTGCGGGGTTGGCCGGGCACCCGCTCGATGAGCCCACGCTCGTGGAGCGTGACG
>Ga0194131_10002707_pt1 | contig 28831 bp, 26 predicted proteins | sample TA2KigO120mmetaG_FD_148631 | JGI IMG/M metagenome (GOLD analysis project Ga0194131, IMG submission 148631) | Freshwater microbial communities from Lake Tanganyika, Tanzania - TA2015053 Kigoma Offshore 120m | ecosystem: Environmental > Aquatic > Freshwater > Lake | place: Tanzania: Lake...
CCAGGGCCCGGACCCGCTCACCTTCCTCCGTCGTCATGCCGACACGGGTGCCGCTGTCCCGCTCGGCCCGACGGACCCAGCGTCGCAACGTCTCAGCCGTGCAGCCGATCTTGCCCGCAATCGAGCTGATCGCTTCCCATTGCGACCCATAGTCGCCCTGATGATCCAGAACCAGCCGGACAGCCCGCTCGCGAACCTCCGCCGGATATCTCGTCGAATGTGTTCCCATGGCAGCTCCTCCTTCTCACAAGTCGGAGCCTCCGGGAAACCCGGCGCGGTTCAGCTTCCCCAACATGCTCGTGCCCATCGTCACCACCACGGCGAAACGCATGGCCGGCATGATGAAGCTCCTGTCAAAGCTCACGGGCGGCACGGGCGCCAGCTTCATCCTGTTCAAGACCATGCTAGATCCCGCTGGCTTCGGCTCCGACCCGTCGCCCGACCCCGAGTTCCTGCTGGAACCCTGGCAGCGCGTCGGCCACGAGCCGTTCGATGTCGCCAGGGTGCTTTCTGGAGATCGATGAAACTGGCCTCTGGCCGCGGCTATCGTTGCCGCCGGCCCCTGTACACGAGCCAGACGACGCCCAGGCCGAGCAACCAGAGCGAACCCGGTTCGGAAACGTGCACCGGCGATCCATCGCTGTTCAGCAAGGCAATGGAGCCAGTGAAGCGTCCGGGCGACGCGAAGGTCACGCCCAGGATGAACGCCGTTGGTGCTTTCACGAACGCGTCGTCGTCAAAGTCATATACGCGCAGTTGAAACTTGTCGACGCCTGGGTCGTCGAACACATAGGCCGTCAAGGTCGGCAAGATGTCCGCCTCGAACGCCCAGGTGGTATCGTCCCACAGGTAAAGCTTGTATCCAATATCCGACCCGAAGTATGTGGGTGCAAAGGAATTGAACAAATGGCCACCGTCAGTGTATTCGATCGAATATATATACGATTCCGGCGGATATAACCAATAATAAATCAGATATTACAAAATATATACGTTCACATCGTAGATATATTTAGCACCACATCCCATTAAATTTGTGGATCAAACAAGATAAACAAGCCCGGAGAATTGAGGCGAGCTGCTGAGTCCCTGTTCGATCGATGAACCTGCCTCGATCTTGGATATCAAAGTCTCAAGCTTATGGCTCTGTAGAGCCAAGGCCAGCGCGAATACGTTAATGACATCCTCAAAAGCAAACGGAGAGTCGTAAGTTGTGATTTCTCCTACGTGAAAGTCAACCCCGGAAACTTGGTCTCCGTACAGTCTGATGTTGAAAATGTTAGGAACTGGGGTCGCGCCGTCCGGGATCACGGGCGCCAGTTCGTCGAACAGGTTCGGGAGCAGGCGCCCGATGCCGGGCGCGTTGAAGGTGGTGGTCGGCAGGCCTGTCATGGCGCCGATGGCCTGCGCCAACGCCCCACCCAACGAATGACCCTTGAGTAACCACGTCCCCTCTACACTGGAAGACAAGGTCCGGGAGCTGGAGGCTGCGCAAAAGGCGCTGGCGAAAGTCGATGACAAGCGCCTGCGGGAAAAAATACTGGACGTTCAAGCCCGCGGGGAAGCACGCGCACAAGGCTGGTTAGGACACGTGTTCGGTGACCGTTCGCATGCACCGATTTATATTGCCGGCGTCATAGCCCTGGGCATGGCGGCGATCATCATTTGTGTCGTCCTGTTGCGTTCAGATCAATTGTTGGCGACCGAAACGATCCAGATTCTCGGCCCGTTCCTGACGTTGGCCTTGGGCTACCTGTTCGGCAAAGTAACTTGAAGACGCTGCCGAGGTGGTAGTTTTTCCTGCTGCTGCATCGCATCATTGTCCCGCCTAGATTGCCCCTGAAAGTCCCGCCAAGAGAGTGCCCATGAGCCAGAGCCAAGCCCGCCCTGCCACCGCCACCGGCGTCGAAGTGCTGGGGCCGATGCGCCCCGGCTACGAGACCATCCTGACAGCGCCGGCGTTGGCCTTCCTGGCCGAGCTCGAGCGCAAGTTCGGAGCCGAACGGCTGGCGCGGCTGGAGCACCGCAGGGCCGTGCAGGCCAAGCTGAAGGACGGCTGGCTGCCGGGCTTCCGCGCCGACACGCAGAAGGTGCGCGAGGCCGATTGGCGCATCTCGCCGATCCCGGCCGACCTGCGCGACCGGCGGGTCGAGATCACCGGGCCGACCGACCGCAAGATGGTGATCAACGCGCTCAATTCCGGCGCCTCGGTGTTCATGGCGGATTTCGAGGACGCCTCGACCCCGACCTGGGACAACAACCTGCAAGGCCAGATGAACCTGCGCGACGCGGTCAGGCGCGAGATCAGCCATAGCGATCCCGGCAGCGGCAAGAGCTACGCGCTCAATGCCAAGCCGGCCGTGCTGCTGGTACGGCCCCGCGGCTGGCACCTGCCGGAAGCGCATGTGCGGGTTGACGGGCGGCAGATGTCGGGCAGCCTGTTCGACTTCGGCCTCTACTTCTTCCACAACGCGGCCGAACTCCTGCAGCGCGGCAGCGGCCCCTATTTCTACCTGCCGAAGATGGAGCATGCCGAGGAAGCCCGGCTGTGGAACGACGTATTCGTCCACGCGCAGGCCAAGCTCGGCCTGCCGAAGGGCAGCATCAAGGCGACCGTGCTGATCGAGACCATCATGGCCGCCTTCGAGATGGACGAGATCCTCTACGAGCTCAAGGAGCACATGGCCGGGCTCAATTGCGGCCGCTGGGACTATATCTTCAGCTTCATCAAGAAGTTCCGCTTCCGCCCCGACTTCGTGCTGCCGGACCGGGCGCAGGTCACCATGACCCGGCACTTCCTGCGCAGCTACAGCCAGCTCTTGATCAAGACTTGTCACCGGCGCGAGGCCTTCGCCATGGGCGGCATGGCGGCGCAGATCCCGATCAAGGCGGACGCCCGGGCCAACGACGAGGCGCTGGCCAAGGTGCGCGCCGACAAGGAGCGCGAGGTGGGCGACGGCCACGACGGCACCTGGGTGGCGCATCCGGGCCTGGTGCCGCTTGCCAAGGCGGTGTTCGACGCCGGCATGCCCGGCGCCAACCAGCTGCCTCGCAAGCGGCAGGATGTCACGGTCGGCGCCAAGGACCTGCTGGAAGTGCCGGACGGCACCATCACGGAAGCGGGGCTGCGCCTCAACCTGAATGTCGGCGTGCTCTATCTCGACCCCTGGCTGCGGGGCATCGGCTGCGTGCCGATCCACAACCTGATGGAGGATGCCGCCACCGCCGAGATCAGCCGCGCGCAGGTCTGGCAGTGGGTCCGCCACAACCAGCGCATCTCCGCCGGCGGCCCGGCCATCGACGCCGGCCTGGTCAAGCGGCTGATGGCGGAGGAAATGGCCAAGATCCGCAGCCTGGTGGGCGAACCGGCCTACGCCAGCGGCCGCTACGCCGAAGCCTCCGCCCTGTTCGAGGGCATGGTAACGGCGCCCGAGTTCGAGGACTTCCTGACGCTGCCGGCCTACGAGCGCGTAATCACACTGGCTTAGCCAACCCCCCTCACCCAACCCTCTTCCGCATGGGAAGAAGGCGACCGAAGGCGGCGTGGAATCGTTCGCCAAGCCGGTCGATTCCACGGCAGCCCGGTTCTTCGCTTGCGCGCGAATCCTTTGCCTTGCCACACTGGCCTATTGTCTAGCCGACGGATTCGGAGAGCCGACGCCATGAGCGAAACGCCGCCATTCACGCTGGAACACGCCTACCTGTCGGAGGCCGACGCGCTGCGGCTTCTGGCGGGCCGGCGGCTGTCGTCCGGCCACCGCATGCTGGATCCCAAGGCGCAGGTCGTGGGCGAGTTCGGCAAGCAGATCCGCCCGCCGCACGTGCTGCCGGCCAGCGCCGCCGAGGCGCGCGAGCAGATGGCCAAGCTGGTGGCGCTGATGGACGAGCCGCCGCCGGCCTTGGCGCGGATCGAGAACCTGAGCTGTCCCGGTCCGGCCGGCCCCATTGCGCTCAGGCTTTATTCGCCGACGCCGAAGGGGACGGCACTGCCCCTCGTCTGCTACCTGCATGGCGGCGGCTGGGTGCAGGGCAACCTTGAAAGTCACCACGGCTGCTGCGGCAAGCTGGCGGCCTGGGCCAACGTCATGGTGGTCGCCATCGACTACCGCCTGGCGCCGGAGCACAAGTTCCCGGCCGGCGTGGAGGACGCGGTGGCGGCGGTGCGTTGGTTGCGCGACAATGCCGCCAGCCTGGGTGCCGATGGCAAGCGCCTGGCGGTGGCCGGCGACAGCGCCGGCGGCAACCTGGCGGCGGTCGTCTGCCAGCAACTGGCGGCCAAGGGCGAGCCATCGCCCCAGGCCCAGGTGCTGATCTATCCGGCGGTCGACTTCGCCATGGACCTGCCCTCGCACGCCGAGATGCGCGAAGGCTACATCATCCCGCGCAACCGGATGGACTGGTACAAGGGGCACTACCTGCGCGGCGAGGCCGACGCACTCGACGTACGCGCCTCACCCCTGCTGGCCGGAAGCCTGAAAGGCCAACCGCCGGCCATGATCGTCACCGCCGGCTTCGATCCCTTGCGCGACGAGGGCAAGGCCTACGCCGACAAGTTGGCGGCCGACGGCGTGGCGGTCGTATACCGCGAATGGCCGGGGCAGATCCACGGCTTCACCATCCTGACGCGCGTCATCCCGCAGGGCAACGAATGCCTGCGCGAGATCGCCGGGTATCTGAAGCGGAACCTGAACGGCTGAGCGATCAGCGCGAGTAGAACTCAACCACCAGGTTGGGTTCCATGCGCACCGGATAGGGCACGTCGGCCAGCTTGGGCGCGCGCACGAACTTGCCGGCCGCCTTTTTCACGTCGACATCAAGGTAATCGGGGATGTCACGCTCGGGGCTTTCGGCCGCCTCCAGCACCAGCGCCATGGCCCGCGCCTTCTCCTTCAGCGCGATGACGTCGCCATCCTTCACCTGATAGCTGGCGATGGTGACGCGCTGGCCGTTGACCTGCACATGCCCATGGCTCACCATCTGCCGCGCGGCGAACACCGTGGGCGCGAATTTCATGCGATAGACCACCGCGTCCAACCGCCGCTCCAGCAGCCCGACCAGGTTCTCCGAGGTGTCGCCGCGCCGCCGCGAGGCTTCGGCATAGGCCTTGCGGAACTGCCGCTCGGTGATGTTGCCGTAATAGCCCTTGAGCTTCTGCTTGGCGGCCAATTGCGTGCCGTAGTCGGACGGCTTCTTGCGCCGCTGGCCGTGCTGGCCGGGGCCATACTGGCGCTTGTTGAGCGGGCTTTTCGGCCGCCCCCACAGGTTCTCGCCGAGACGGCGGTTGATCTTGTATTTCGAGGTCGCGCGCTTGGTCATGCGGGGGCTCGGCCGATGCTTCCGAGGGAACGTGGCGATGCGCTCCCCGCGCCGGCGGGCCGGCGGCGGGAAGCGGCGATTTATAGCGGCCTCGGGGGCATAGTCAACTTCGGCGGCAATGGCTTGGCGAAATAGGCGCGGATCGCGTCGTTGACCGGCCTGGCGGCCTCGTGCGCCAGCCAATGCCCGGCCGCCGGCAGCCGGATCACGGTCAGATCGGAGACGAAGGCCTCAAGGTCCTCCAGCAACGAGGGCCTGAGGTAGGCGTCGTCCTCGCCCCAGAGCACAAGCGTCGGCACGTCCACCAGGAATTGCCCCGCCGGCAGTTCCGGCGGGCCGTCGCCGCCATCGGGCGCGGGCGGCCGAAGCGGCGTGGCCCGGTACCAGTTGAGCATGGCGGTAAGCGCCCCCGGCTGCGCCCAGGCATCGCGATAGTGCTTGAGCTCGACTTCCGACAGCCCCAGCCCGCCAAAGGCGAAGCGCGCGAGCCCGGCGAAATCGTCCGCCGCCAGCCAGGCTTCGGCGTCCGGCTTGCGAAACCGCCGCATATACTGGCTGGCCGCCGCCTGCTCGGGGTCGCTCGCCAGGCGGCGCTGCATCAGCACCGGATGCGGCGCGTTCAGGATGATCAGCCGCTCGACCAGTTCCGGATGCTTGATGGCGAAGGCCCAGGCCACCGCGCCGCCCCAGTCGTGCCCGACCAGCACCATCGGCCCGGTGGCGAAGCGCCCGGCCAGTGCCGCCACGTCGGCCACCATCCGGTCGATCCGGTAGGCCTCCTTGCCGGCGGGTTTGTCCGACAGGTTGTAGCCGCGTTGGTCGGGCGCCAGCGCCAGGTGGTCGCGGCCGAATTCCGGCAGTTGCCGGCGCCAGCCGTACCAGAACTCCGGAAACCCGTGCAGGAACAGCATCAGCGGCCCCACCCCCGCTCGCGCATAATGCAGCTGCACGCCCTCGCCCTCGGCAAAGCCGTGCTCGATCTCCATCAGCCGACCTCCCGCCCTTGCGGGCGCAGCAGCGCCGAGAGGATGCCTTGCAGGGTGCGCAGCTCCTGCTCCACGGGCTGCAGGCGGCGGAAGATGTTGCGGACGTTGCGCGCCATGCCCGGCCGTTTCTCCGGCGGGTGCAGAAACCCCGCCTTGTCCAAGGCCTGCTCCAGCCGGTCAAGAAAGAACTCCAGGTTGGAAGCGGTGGCCGGCGGCGCCGCGGACGGCCGGCTGGCCGGCGCCACGGCCTGGAACCATTCGTAGCTCAACAGCAAGACGGCTTGCGCCAGGTTGAGCGAGCGAAAGGCCGGGTTGCCGGCAATCTCGCAGATCGCCGGCGCCAGCGCCGCCTCGTCATTGTCCAGGCCTGCCCGCTCCGGGCCGAACACCACGCCACAGCTATGGCTTGCATGATGGTGGCGACGCAACTCCCCGGCTGCCTCGCGCGGCGACAGGACCGGCTTCGCCATCTCTCGCGGCCTGGCGGTGGTGGCGATGAAGTAGCGCAAGTCGGCGGTTGCGGAATGTAGGTCGTCGAACACCCGGGCGCCGGCCAGGATCGCGTCGGCGCCCGAAGCCGTCGCTTCGGCCTTCGGGTTGGGCCAGCCGTCGCGCGGCGCCACCAGACGCAGCTCCGACAGGCCGAAATTGGCCATGGCGCGGGCGCTTGCGCCGATATTCTCGGCCAGTTGCGGGCGCACCAGGACGACCGCCGGCCCGCCCCCGATCGCCGGCTGGCTGCGGTCGGTGCCGGCCACTACCCCGCCCGCCGCCAGGTGGTACCCTTGGGCCCGTCCTCCAGCACGATGCCATACGTGGCTAATTCATCTCTGATCTCGTCTGCCAGCTTGAAGTTCTGCGCCCTACGCGCTTCATTTCGTTCGTTAATTCTCTTCTCGATGTTTCTAGGATCCTCGACCCAGCGAAACACCTCTATCGCCACAGAGTCTGTCAAGACAAGAGAGTCGGATTGTTCCCGCCCGAACCATTGGGATTCCCTCAGCGTTAGGAGGCCAATCGAATTGGCAGCGGCACGTAGTCTTCGACCAGGAGAAGTCATGGGCTTGACTAGATCCTGTTTTGACATCCTTCCTAGCATGTATCCGCCGAGCGGTGATCCGTGGTTCACGATGCCCTCAAGATGTCGAGCGTCAGCGATTTTGTGCATCTCGCTGATCGCTTTCGGTGTATTGAGGTCATCCTCAAGCGCCGCTTGAACCTCGGATGGCACGTCGTCGGTGCGCAGATCGTCTCCGACTAGGCGATACCAGCGGTCGAGAATGCGCTTGGCCTGGCGCAGGCCCTCCTTGGTAAAGTCGAGCGGCTGGCGGTAATGCGTCTGCAACAGCGCCAAGCGAATCGCCTCGCCCGGGAACTCCGCCAGGAGGTCGTGCATGGTGAAGAAGTTGCCGAGCGATTTCGACATCTTCTCGCCCTCGACGATGACGAAGCCGTTATGCACCCAGTAGTTCGCCAAGGGTGCGCCATCATGCGCGCAGACGCTTTGCGCCACCTCGTTCTGGTGGTGGGGAAAGATCAGGTCCTGGCCGCCGCCATGGATGTCGAAGGTAGCGCCCAGATATTGCTTGGCCATGGCCGAGCATTCGATATGCCAGCCGGGCCGCCCGCGGCCCCACGGGCTGTCCCAGCCCGGCGTTTTCGCGTCCGAGGGCTTCCACAGCACGAAATCCATGGCGTCGCGCTTATAGGGCGCCACCTCCACCCGTGCGCCGGCCATCAGTTCGTCCGTCGAGCGGCGCGCGAACCTGCCATAGTCGGCCCAGGACGGTACATGGAACAGCACATGGCCGTCCGCCGCATAGGCGTGGCCGTTGCCGATCAGCCGTTCGATCAGCGCGATCATCTCCGCCACATGCGCCGTCGCCCGCGGCTCAACATCCGGTCGCAACACGTTGAGTTGGCTCATGTCGTCGAGATAGATCTGGGTCATCCGCCGGGTCAGTTCGGCGATCGGCACGCCCTCCTCCCGGGCCCGGGCGTTGATCTTGTCGTCCACGTCGGTGAAGTTCCGGACGTAAGTGACCTTGGGATATAGCGTCTTCAGCAGTCGATAGAGCACATCGAAGACCACGGCCGGGCGGGCGTTGCCGATATGCGGGTGGTCATAGACGGTCGGGCCGCAGACATACATCCGCACCTGTGCCGGATCGATGGGTCGAAACGCCTCGCGCCGTCCGCTACCGGTGTTGTGTAGATGCAAAACCACGCGAATAACTCCACCTAAGTTATTGATTCACGAAGTTTCGCCGCGCAGGCGGCGCAGCGACCGCTCGCGCCCGATGAGCGGCAGCAAAAGGCGCATTTCGGGGCCCTGCTCGCGCCCCGTCAAGGCCAGGCGCAGCGGCCGGAACAATTGCTTGCCCTTGGCGCCGGTACGCGCCGATACCTCGCCGGTCCAGGCCGCCCAGCTGCGCTCGTCCAACGGCCCGGCCGGCAGCAATGCCGCCGCCTCGCCCAACAGGCCCGGATTTTCCAGTTTCGGCTGCAGTTCGCTGCGACAGACTGCCAGCCATTCGCCGGCTTCCGCCAGCCGCTGGATATTGCCGCGGACGGCCAGCCAGAACGCCTCGCCGCCGTCGGCGCCAAGCGCCGCGAGGCGCGGTTTGACCGCTCGATAGTGCAGCAGGTGCAGCACTTTCCGGTTGAGTTGCCAAAGTTCGTCCAGGTCGAACTTGGCGGGCGCGCGGCCGAACCGTTGCAAGTGGCAGTCCGATGTCAGCTCGCCGAGCGAAGCCTTTGCTTCCACGGGATCGGCTGAGCCCAACCGCGCCAGCAGGCTGGCGACGGCCATGGCCTCGATGCCGTCCTCGCGCAAGGCCGACAGGCCAAGGTCGCCCGCCCGTTTCGACAGCTTTTCGCCGCCGGCGCCGATCAGCAGGCTGAAATGCGCGAACGCGGGCACCGGCGCGTCCAGGGCAGCGAAGACCTGCACCTGCACGGCCGTGTTGGAGACATGATCCTCGCCCCGGATCACGTGGCTGATGGCGAAGTCGATGTCATCGACCACGCTGGTGAAACTGTAGAGCGGCTGGCCGTCCTCGCGCAGCAGGACGGGATCGCTCAGGTCGCGGCCGTGGAAATGCTGCGCGCCCCGGATCAGGTCGGGCCACTCGATCGCCGCGTGCTCCAGCTTGAAGCGCCAATGCGGCCGCCGGCCGGCCGCTTCGAGCGCCTGCCGCTCGGCGGCGCCCAACGCCAGGGCCGCCCGGTCATAGACCGGCGGGCGATGCTGGGCCAGCAGCGCCTTGCGCTTGAGGTCGAGTTCGATCGGGCTCTCGTAACAGGGATAGAGCCGCCCCGCCGCCTTCAGCCGTTCCGCGGCCGCGGCATAGTGCGCCAGCCGGTCGGACTGCCGTGCCAGCGCGTCCCAGGCAAGGCCAAGCCAGCGCAGGTCTTCCTCGATCGCGGCGGCGAATTCGGGGCGGCTGCGCTCGCGATCGGTGTCGTCCAGCCGCAGCAGGAACCAGCCCGCTTGCTGGCGTGCATAGAGCCAGTTGACCAGCGCCGTGCGGGCATTGCCGACATGCAGGCGGCCGGTCGGGCTGGGGGCGAAGCGGACGCGGGCGGCGCCCGGGCTCATCGGGGCGCGTCGCGGAACTTGTTGGTGATGGGATAGCGGCGGTCGCGGCCGAAATTGCGCCGGGTGATCTTGACCCCCGGTGGCGCCTGGCGGCGCTTGTATTCGGCGAGATAGAGCAGGTGTTCGATGCGCCTGACCGTCTGCGGCGCGTGCCCGCGCGCCACGATCTCCTCGAACGCCATCTCCTTCTCGACCAGGCATTGCAGCATGTCGTCGAGCGCGTCGTACGGCGGCAGGCTGTCCTGGTCCTTCTGGTTGGCGCGCAACTCCGCCGTCGGCGCCTTGATCAGGATGTTCTCGGGGATCACCCGGCCGACCGGCCCCAGGGCACCATAGGGCCGCTCCTGGTTGCGCCAGCGCGACAGCGCATAGACGGTCGTCTTGTAGACGTCCTTCACCACCGAATAGCCGCCGCACATGTCGCCATAGATGGTGGCGTAGCCGACCGACATTTCCGACTTGTTGCCGGTCGTCAGCACCATGTGGCCGAACTTGTTGGACAGCGCCATCAAGGTCAGCCCGCGCACCCGGCTCTGGATGTTCTCCTCGGCGATGTCGGGCTGGCGGCCGGCGAAGCTGGGCGCCAGCATGTCGGCGAAGGCCGTCACCGCCGGCTCGATGGCGATGCGGTCCAACCTGGTGCCGAGCAGACCGGCGCAGACCTCCGCGTCGCCGACGCTGTCGCCCGAGGTGTAGCGCGAGGGCAGCATCACGCACCACACCCGCTCCGGACCCAGGGCATCGACCGCGACGGCCGCGCTCAACGCCGAATCGATGCCGCCCGACAGGCCCAGCACCACGCCGGGGAAGCGGTTCTTGTTCACGTAGTCGCGCAAGCCCAGCAGCATCGCCTGGTAGATCGCCGCGAGGCCTCCGTGCGGTGCGACGCGCTCGGCCACGGCGCATGTCCAGCCGCCGTTGCCGTTGCGCCGCCACCGGGTCAGCGCCAGCGCCTCGCGGAAGGTCGGCAATTGCGCCGCCAGGCGGCAATCGGCGTTCAGCGCGAACGAGCCGCCGTCGAACACCAGTTCGTCCTGGCCGCCCACCTGGTTGACATAGACCAGCGGCAGCCCGGTCTCCTTGACCCGAGCGACGGCCAGGTTCAGCCGCGTGTCGAGCTTGTCCGCCTCGTAGGGCGAGCCGTTCGGCACCAGCAGCAGTTCGGCGCCGGTTTCCGCGAGGCATTCGGTCACGTCAGGCGTCCACATGTCCTCGCAGATCGGGATGCCGAGCCGCGCGCCGCGAAACACGACCGGCCCCGGCATCGGGCCGGGGGCAAACACCCGCTTCTCGTCGAACACGCCATAATTGGGCAGGTCGTGCTTGTAGCGCTGCCCGACGATCCGCCCGCCATCCAGCAGCAGCGCCGCGTTGTAGAGCTTGCCGTCCTCGCGCCAGGGCGTGGTGACGATCAGGCCGGGCCCGCCGTCCGCGGTTTCCTGGGCCAGGGCCCTGACCGCGGCCTCAGCGTCCTCCTGCAGGGCCGGCTTCAGCACCAAGTCTTCCGGCGGATAGCCGACCAACGCCAACTCGCCAACCAGCATTAGGTCGGCCTTGGCCGCGGCCGCCTGGGCCCGGGCCTGGCGCAGCAATTGGGCATTGCCGGAGACGTCGCCCACGGTCGGATTGAGCTGCGCCAGCGCGATGTCCAGCCGGTCGGTCATGGCAGATTAGTAGTGTATCAGACGCCGTCACGCCAAGCGCCGGCGGTCCTTGGGCACATAGAGATCCATCATGGTGCGCCCTTGCCGGCGGCCATCGGGCAGATCGAGCCAGAGCCGGATCAGGTGACGCTTGCGGTCGGGTGGATCGCGATACTCGGTGCGGGCATGCAGCAGCGTGAAGTTATTGACGAATTGCATGTCGCCCTTGCGCAACTCCATGTGCAGCTGGAACTCGGGGCGGTTCACCGTGGCGCAGAACACCTCGATCGCCTCGCGCTGGCGGGTCGTCAAGCATTCGCCTTCCAATTCCGCCCACAGCGACTGGTTGCGGTCGAAAATGCAATGCAGCAGCCCATCGTGGAACGCGAAGACCGGGATCGGTTCGGGCGAAATCCTGGGTTCGTCGGGGCCGTGCTCGCCGCGCCGGTGGTGGCGGAAGCCCTTGAGATAGATGTCGTACAGGTCGGGCCGCTCGGCCAGCAAGGCGTTGTGCACCGCGCCGGCACTGGCCAGCACGCTCAACCCGCCCTCGGCCGCCGTCTCCAGGCAGAACAGGCCGACGATGGCGGCCCCGTCGGAATGGAACGGCAAGGCGCGGTTGCTCTTGTAGGCACGGTTCTGCGGCGAATAGGGCAGGCCGATGTCCTTCACGTCCATCGCCATGGCGCCGGCATGGCTCTGCGGCGTCAGCCGGCCGAAATGCGCCGAGAGGCCGGCGAAAGCCAGGCGATTGTCGTCGTAGTCATAGCGCTCGACCGGGAAGTCCGAGAGCACGGCGAAGCCAGCCCCGGCATCGAGGTCCTTCGCCGTCGCCGCCAGCAGCGGGGCGGTCAACGGCAGCGGGAAATCGGCCTTGCCAGGTCGCTCGAAGCCTAAGCCCTGGCGCTTGGCGTTCCGGATCGCGCCGTCGATCTCCGCCAGCATCGCCGGTGTGAACGGTCGCGCCCAGGAACGCGCGACCGGAAAGTCGGAGGCCCGCCACACACTGGCATCGCGAATGGCCGCACCGGCGCTCATCGCTCGGCTCCGCCGTTCTGCCATTTCTGCAGCAGGAACTCGCGGCCGAGCTTGACCGACACCCGGCCGTCATAGGCGATGACGTCGGCGGTGGCATAGGTTTCCCGCCAATTGTCCGGCAGATAGGAGCCGGTGCCGACCACATCGACCGGCGCCTTGACGCTGCCGATAACATGGCATTTGGCGGGGTTGAAGCCGGAGGAGGCGACGATCTTCACCGCCTGGAAGCCGTTGCGGTCGAGCTGGTCGCGCAGATGGAAGATCGAGGCGGCGGAGACTCCGGTGCCGACCAGCCAGCGCAACTCCTCCTCGGTGCGGTACTGGCGCAAGGCCTTGGGCGCGTGCCGCTCCAGCACGGCATAGGATTCCTGTGGCCCCAGGCCTTCCACAAAGCGACCGCCATGGGTGTCCAGGCGGAACGACAGCTTGCCGGCCGCCGCCATCTCGGGAAACCGCCGGCAGACGGCCAGTGCATCGGTGATCTCCTGGCCGTAATAGTCGACCAGCACGGTCATGGCATCGCCCGGAAAGGTCTCCACGAACATCTCCGCCGCGCGCACGGTTGAGCCGGCATAGCCTATCAGTGCGTGCGGCATGGTGCCAAGGCCACCCTGGTTGCCGAAGAAATGCGCCGTCGCGTCGCTGGCATTGCCGACAAAGCCGAGCGCGCCGTCGCGCCGTGCGGCGGCGCTGCCGACGCTGGCGGCATAGGCCATCATCTCCGCCATTTCCGCGCCGGCGCAGTGCCGGGCATCCATGGCCAGGAAGCGCGCATAGGGCATGTCCATGCACATCGAATAGGCGTTGTAGGCGGCAACACAGGCCGGCCCGAGCTTTTGCAAGACCTGCGTCTCCAGATCGACGAGATGCTCGAACGAGCCGGCGAGATACATCAACGGTTCGCCCGCGCCGACCCAATCGCCTTCCTTGTAGTTGAGCTTGATGTCGTAGGCGGTCTGGCGCGCCGCCGCAACCTCGGCCAGCCAGTCGAGCGCCAACTTCGGCGTGAAGATCACCGGCCGGCGCATGAACACGGCATAGGTCGCCCGACAATCGCCGAACCGCCCGACCGCCGCCTTGGTGCGGCGGAAATAGTGGTCGACCTGCCGCGCGATCTCCCGCTCGATGGCCTCAGGCGTTGACACCGGCTGCGTTCCCTCCCTGGGGCCCCGTTGGCCGGGCCAGGCGGCGCCCGCTTATTCCGCGGCGTTCGCCGGGCGCGCCGGCTGGGCGCTCAGCCGCTCCAGTTTCAGCATCTCGGAGATCAGGAAAGCGAGTTCCAGGCTCTGGCTGGCATTCAGCCTGGGATCGCAGTGCGTGTTGTAGCGTTCGGAGAGATGCACCTCCTCGATGCGCTGGCCGCCACCCAGGCACTCGGTCACGTCCTGGCCGGTCATCTCCACATGGATGCCACCGGCATGCGTGCCCTCGCCGCGATGCACCGCGAAAAAGCCGCGCACCTCGGCCATGACGCGGTCGAACGGCCGGGTCTTGTAGCCGTTGCCGACCTTGATGGTGTTGCCGTGCATGGGATCGCAGCTCCACACCACGGATTGGCCTTCGCGCTGTACGGCGCGGATCAGCCCCGGCAGTTTCTCGAACACCTTGTCGGCGCCGAACCGGCCTATCACGGTCAGCTTGCCCGGCAGGTTGTTCGGGTTAAGCATGGCCGCCAGCCGCACCAGCTCGTCCGGCGCCAGGCTGGGGCCGGCCTTGATGCCGATCGGGTTCTCGATGCCGCGGGCGAATTCCACATGCGCGCCGTCCAGTTGCCGCGTGCGATCGCCGATCCAGACGAAATGCGCCGAGCAGTCGAACCAGCCGCCGTTGCCGGTGATGGTGTCGCGCCGGGTCATGATGGCTTCGAACGGCAGGTGCAGCGCCTCGTGGCTGGTATAGAAGTCGGTCTGCCGCACCTCCGGCACGGCATCGCCGGTGATGCCGCAGGCCTCCATGAAGTCCAGCGCCTCGGCGATGCGGTCGGCGGTCTCGCGGTAGCGCTTGCCGGCGCTGCTGTTCTCGGCGAAGCCCAGGTTCCAGCGGTGCACGGCGTGCAGGTCGGCATAGCCGCCTTGCGCGAAGGCACGCAGCAGATTGAGCGTGGCGGCCGACTGCGAATAGGCCTGCAGCAGGCGGTTGGGATCGGGCTGGCGCGCCTCGGGCGTGAATTCGATGCCGTTGATGTTGTCGCCGAAATAGGACGGCAGCTCGGCCGCGCCCTGCTTCTCGGTGGCGGCGCTGCGCGGCTTGGCGAACTGGCCGGCCACCCGTCCGACTTTGACGATCGGTATGGAGGCGCCATAGGTCAGGATCACCGCCATCTGCATCAGCACGCGGAAGGTGTCGCGGATGTTGTTCGGGTGGAATTCGGCGAAGCTTTCCGCGCAGTCGCCGCCCTGCAGCAGAAAAGCCTTGCCGGTCGCGACCTTGGCCAGCTTCTCGCGCATCGCCAGGGCCTCGCCGGCGAATACCAGCGGGGGAAACCGCCGCATGTCGTCCAGCACGGCTTCCAGCGCGGCCGGGCTGGGATAGGCCGGCAGTTGCGCGGCGGGCTTGGCCCGCCAGCTATCGGGGCTCCACTCCTGGGGCATCGGCATGACCTTGGCGTTTACGCGAACGCCCCTTATAGGCCGCCGCCCGCACCCCTGCCAAGTCGGCGGAACGCTCCGTCAGCTTTTGTACTTGACCGTGCAGCCATAGGCCTGGGTCGCCGGCTGGCTGACCGGGCGGCCGGCCGCGACTTCCGCGAGCGCCGCCCGCACATGGTTGCGGGCCCCGGCGATGTCCGACTGGCGCGTGGTCGGCCTGTCGTCGATGGCGCCCACATAGGCGAGCTTGCCGTCCGGGGCCACCACATACATGTGCGGCGTCACCCGGGCGCCATAGGCCCGGCCCACCTTGCCCTCGGGGTCGAGCAGCATGTGCGAGAAGCCGGCCGACCATTTGCCATAGATCGCGGCCCCTTTCTGCGCGCTGACATGGCCCTCCTCGCCCGGTGCCGAGGAAACCAGCGTCAGCCAGACCACGCCCTGCGCCGTCGCCTCGTTCTGCAGCTTCTGCATGTTGCCGCTGTTGTAGTGCTTGCCGACGAACGGGCACTGGTGGTTGGTCCATTCCAGGACCACCGTCCTGCCCTTGAGCGCGGACAGCGTGACCGGCTTGCCGCCGGCATCGCGCAAGGCGAAATCGGGCGCTGCCTCGCCCACCTTGGCGGCGGCCAAGGTTCCGCCCGCGTAAGCCAGGCAAATGCCCGCGACCAATCCCGCCAGCTAATCGCGACGCCGCATGGTGAACCGCTCCCTTCCGACCCGCCGGGATTGAGACAGCCGGCCGGCAACCGGGCAAATCACGTTCCGGCTATTCGGCCGCCTTGGCCAGAGGCGCCGGAACCTTCGTGCGCAGGGTGACGAACTCCTCCGCCGCCGACGGATGGATGCCGACGGTGGCGTCGAACTGGGCCTTGGTGGCGCCGAGCTTCACGGCGATCGCCACCCCTTGCATGATCTCCGCGGCATGATCGCCCACCATGTGCGCGCCGACCACCCGGTCCGAGGTGGCGTCGACCACCAGCTTCATCATCGTCTGTTCCGGTCGGCCGGTCAGAGTGTGCTTCAGCGGCCGGAAACTGGTCCGGTAGATGTCGACATGCGGAAAGCGCGCGCGGGCTTCGGCTTCCGTCAACCCGACAGCGGCCACTTCGGGCTGGCTGAACACCGCGTGCGGCACGTTGGCATGGTCGGCCAGCCGCGCGCGGCCGCCATAGAGCGTGTCGGCCAGCGCATGCCCTTCCATGGTGGCGACCGGCGTCAGGTTGATCCGGTCGGTCACGTCGCCGATGGCGTAGATGCCGGGAACCGAGCTTTGCGACCATTCGTCGACCTTGACCGCGCCGGTCGGCGTCAGCGCCACGCCCAGCGCCGCCAACCCCAGGTCGGCGGTGTTGGGCGCCCGGCCGGTGGCGAACATCAGCCGGTCGGCCCGCAGCACCCGCCCGTCGGTCAGCGTGGCCGCGACGCCCGGCTCCGCCCGCGCCAGCGCCTTGAGGTTGAGCCGGGTCAGAAGCTTGACGCCATGCTTGAGCAATCCGTCGGCCACCGCCTGGCGCACGTCGTCGTCGAAGCCGCGCAACACTTGCGGACCGCGGTAGACGACCGTGGTGTCGACCCCCAGGCCGTTGAAGATGCCGGCGAACTCGAGCGCGATATAGCCGCCGCCGACGATCACGATGCGGCCCGGCAGGCGATCGAAATGGAACGCCTCGTTGGAGGTGACGCCCAGTTCGGCGCCCGGCACCGGCGGATAGACCGGCCGGCCGCCGGTGGCGATCAGGATACGCTCGGCGCTGATCCGCCGGCCGCCGACCTCCAGCAGGTGGCGGTCGAGCAGGCGGGCCCGCGCTTCGATCAGTTCGACCCCGGCATTCGCCAGCAGGCGCCGGTAGATGCCGGACAGGCGCTCGATCTCCCTGTCCTTGTTGGCAAGCAGCGTCGGCCAGTCGAAACGGGTCTCGCCCAGCGTCCAGCCATAGGCGGCGGCGTCGGCGAACTCGGGCGCGAACCGGCTGGCATAGACGAACAGCTTCTTCGGAATGCAGCCGCGGATGACGCAGGTGCCGCCCACCCGGTCGTCCTCGGCCACCATGACCCGCGCGCCGTGCCCGCCGGCGATGCGCGCCGCGCGCACCCCGCCCGAACCGGCGCCGATGACGAACAAATCGCAGTCGTAGCGCGCCATCCGCCGCCCTCTCCTTTGCGCCCGTCTATCGGTCGACGCCGCCCAGGCAGAGATACTTGATCGAGACGTAGTCCTCGATGCCGTATTTCGAGCCCTCGCGCCCCAGCCCGCTTTCCTTCACCCCGCCGAACGGCGCCACCTCGGTGGAAATGAGGCCGGTGTTGATGCCGACCATGCCGTATTCCATGCCTTCCGCCACCCGCCAGATGCGGCCGATGTCGCGCGAGAAGAAATACGAGGCCAGCCCGAACTCGGTGTCGTTGGCCATCTGGATCGCTTCCGCCTCGGTCTTGAAGCGGAAGAGCGGCGCCAGCGGCCCGAAGGTCTCCTCCCTGGCCACCAGCATGCCGGGGTTGACGTCGGCCAGCACGGTCGGCTGGAAGAAGCTGCCGCCGAGCTCGTGCCGCCGGCCGCCCATGATCACGCGCGCGCCCTTTTTCACGGCGTCGCCGATATGCTCCTCGACCTTCTCCACCGCCTTCATGTCGATGAGCGGCCCTTGCGCCACGCCGGCCTCCAGGCCGTTGCCGACCTTCATCTTGGCCACCGCCGCCTTCAGTTTCTCGGTGAAGGCGTCATAGACGCCGTCCTGCACCAGCAGGCGGTTGGCGCAGACGCAGGTCTGGCCGGTATTGCGGAACTTGGAGGCGATCGCCCCCTCCACCGCCTGGTCGAGGTCGGCATCGTCGAACACGATGAAGGGGGCGTTGCCGCCCAGTTCCATGGTCACCTTCTTCATCGTGCCGGCGCATTGCGCCATCAGCTTCTTGCCGATCTCGGTCGAGCCGGTGAAGGTGAGCTTGCGCACGATTGGGTTGTCGCACAATTCGCGGCCGATCTCGTCGGCGCCGCCGGTGATCACCGAGAAGCAGCCCTTGGGCAGCCCGGCGCGCTCGGCCAACACCGCCAACGCCAGCGCGGTGAAGGGCGTCTGGCTGGCCGGCTTGGCCACCATGGTGCAACCGGCGGCCAAGGCCGGCGCCACCTTGCGGGCGATCATCGCGGCGGGAAAGTTCCACGGCGTGATCGAGGCACAGACACCGATCGGCTCCTTGATCACGACGATGCGCTTGTCGGCGGCATGCGCCGGGATGGTGTCGCCGTAGATCCGCTTGCCTTCCTCGGCGAACCATTCGATGTAGCTCGCGGCATAGAGCACCTCGCCCTTGGCCTCGGCCAGCGGCTTGCCCTGCTCGCTGGTCATGATGAGGGCGATATCGTCGGCATTGGCCAGCAGCAGGTCGTACCAACGGCGCAAGACCGCCGAGCGTTCCTTGGCGGTTCGGGCCCGCCAGGCCGGCATGGCGTCGCGCGCCGCCTCGATGGCCCGGCGCGTCTCCACCCCGCCCAGCCGCGGCACGCGACCCAGCACCGCCTTGGTCGCCGGATTGTCGACCGCGATCGTGGCGCGGTTGCCGGCCCCCACCCACTCGCCGGCGATGTAGCATTCCTCGCGGAACAGGCTCTGGTCCTTGAGCTGCATGGCAGGCCCTCGCGTGGCTATGGCTGACCGGCAGGATAGGCCATGTGGACAGGCGGCCCAAGGGTCCCGCGTCCGGCAAGCGTCCGCCGATGTTAAGGCTCGACATGCTACGGTGCGAGCACGGTTCGGTGGAGAGCGATGGTGAGTGGCGCCCAGTCGATCTCCAGCCCGCCGCCCCCCGAGCCCACCGCGGCCAGCCCGCCGCCGTTGGCCGGCGCCGTGCTGCGCGGCGGCGGCTGGATGGTGGGCCTGCGCTGGTCGGCGCGGCTGCTTGGCGTCGTCAGCACCGCCATCGTCGCTCGCCTGCTGCTGCCGGAGGACTATGGCCTGGTGGCGCTCGCCATGGTGGCGGTGGAGCTGATCGAGGCGATGAGCGCGGTCGGCGTCGACATCGCGCTGATCCGCAACACCAAGGCAACCCGCGCCCATTACGACACCGCCTGGACGATCCGCATTCTCCAGTATCTCGGCGTCGGCAGCCTGGTGCTGGCGGTGGCGCCGCTATTGGCCGACTTCTACGACGATGACCGCGTGCGCCTGATCTTGATCGTCGTGGTCTGCGGCCTGGCCTGCAACGGCTTCGAGAACATCGGCGTGGTGGATTTTCGCAAGCGGCTGCAGTTCGCCAAGGAATTCGCCTATCTGTTCGCCGTTCGCCTGTTCTGCGCCGTGCTCTGCATCGCGCTGGCGTTCTGGCTGCGCAACTACTGGGCGCTGGTCATCCCGATTGCCGCCCGGTATTTCGGCCAGGTCGCCCTCAGTTATGTCGTGCATCCCTATCGCCCGCGCATCAGCCTGGCGTTGTGGCGCGAGTTCGGCGGCTTCGGCCTGTGGATGATGGCCAATTCGCTGGCAGGGGTGGTCTATTCCAGCGGCTATCGCATCCTGCTTGGCCGCTTCGCTTCGCCCAGCGAGCTTGGCCATTACAGCATCGGTGCCGAGATCGCCGGCCTGCCGACCAACGAACTGGTGCTGCCGGTCTCGCGCGCGCTGCTGCCGGGCGTGGCGCAACTGGCGGGCGAGCCGGATCGGCAGCGGCGCGCTTTCCTGCGCGCTTTCGGTGCGCTGGCGGTATGGTCGCTGCCGGCCAGCATCGGCATCGCCCTGGTGGCGCCGAACCTGGTGCCCGTGCTGCTGGGCGAGCAATGGCGCGAGACGGTGCCGATCATCCGGATCCTGGCGCTGTTCTTCGGCCTGCGCGCGACCTTCGGCACACTCGGCAATCTGCTGATCCTGCGCGCACCCCCTCGCGTCTGGGTCGGCCTCGCCTGGCTGCGCAACGGCCTGTTCCTGGCGGCCCTGGTGCCGGCCTACCAAGCCTGGGGAATCCTGGGCGTCTGCTGGTTGAAGGTGGCGTTTGGCGCGGTCAATGTGGCGCAGACCTGCTGGCTGCTGCGTCGCTATGTCGGGGTGCGGCCATCCGCCGTGCTGGGCGCGAGCTGGCGGCCGCTGGTCGCCGTCGCCGGCATGGCCGGTGCGCTCTGGGGCCTCGGTCCCCATCTCTCGGCGCCGCCGATCGTCGCGCTTGTCTGCCAAGTGCTGGCGGGCGGGCTCTGCTATGCCGCCGGCCTGTTCGTGCTTTGGCTGCTGGCCGGCCGGCCCGCGGGCATCGAACGCGAAGCGATCGACCTCGCCCGCTCGCGGGCGCGGCGGCGCGGCGCCAAACCCGCCACCGGAAGTGCCGCCCGAGCGACGCCCGCGCTCATGACCCGCACCGGGAAATGGAAGCCATCGCGCCAGAAGGCCGCGACCTCCGCCTCGCGCAACAGTTTCGCCATCGCTCCACCCACTTCTAGTGGTTCGATGCCGACGCTTGGGAGCCAAGCGTCTGTTGAACCGAAACACTAACCCATTGATATGGACGGTGGTCGGCTTCCGCGTGGCTCAGGCGCGCAAGGTGGCGCTGCTCGACCGCCCGACCTATGTCATTCGCGACAGCGCCCACTCGCTCTCCAAGACCCCCGACACTCTGCCGGATGCCGTGGCCTTCCTGCGCTATCTGCTGCGCCAGCCCATCTCGCCCGCGGCGGCGCGCACACTGCGCGGCAGGCTGGGCAGGCTCTGGCACATGCAGGCCGAGCTGGCGCTGGCCGCCGGCCAGCTCGGCAGCGCCTGGCGCCACCATTTGCGCTCGCTGTCGGCGCCAGCGGGACTGCGCTACCTCAGCTTCACCCGCAAACTGCTATGACGCGCCGGCCGCCGGCCGCGGCCGTATGACCGCCGCTTCCCGGATCGGCAGGTGCAGGACGGCGGCCAGCACACCCAGCAGGATCGCCAGCCACCATACGGCATTGTAGCTGCCGACGGTGTCGAACGCATAGCCGCCCAGCCACACGCCCACGAAGGCGCCGAGCTGGTGGCTGAAGAACACCAGGCCGAACAGCGCGCCGAGATAGGCGGGACCGAAGATCTGCGCCACCAGCGCGCTGGTCAGCGGCACGGTGCCGAGCCACAACAGGCCCAAGACGGCGGCGAAGGCGTAGGCCGTCGCCGGCAGCGAAGGCGCCAGCAGGAACGCCAGGATGGCGAGCGAGCGCAACGCGTAGACCGCGCTCAAGAGATACTTCTTGCTGAACTTGCCGCCGAGATAACCGCAGCCGAGCGAGCCGGCGATGTTGAACAGCCCGATCAACGCCAGCGCGTTGGCGGCTTCCGTCGGACTCAGGCCGCGATCGCCCAGGTAGGCCGGCAGGTGCGTGCCGATGAAGGTGATGTGAAAGCCGCAGACGAAGAAGCCGGCGATGAGCAGGCGGTAGCCGGAATGCCCACCGGCTTCGGCCAGCGCCTGCCGGAAACTCTGCCGCGGACCGCTCGCCGCCGGCTGCCCCGCCAGCGCGGTCGACAACGGTACCGCCAGCAACGCAAGCGCGGCGATCAGGCTGAACGCGAAGAACCAGCCGTAGCTGGCGATCAGCGCCTGGCCCGCCGGCACGATCAGGAACTGGCCCAGACTGCCGCCAGCCGAGCACAGGCCCAGCGCGGCCGAGCGTCGTTCCGGCGGATAGGCCCGGCCAACCGCGCCCAGCACCACGGCGAAGCTCATCCCGGACAACGCCAGGCCGACCAGCAGACCGGCGCTCAAGTGGAAGGCGAGCGGATCGCCGGCGCTGGCCATCAGATAAAGCCCGGCGGCATAGGCCAGCCCGCTCAGCGCCACCACCCGGCCGCCGCCATAGCGGTCGGCCAGACCACCCAGGAACGGCTGCGAGGCGCCCCAGACCAGGTTCTGCACGGCGATGCCGAAGGCGAATACCTCGCGGCCCCAGCCGAGCTCCTGGCTCATCGGCGCCAGGAACAAGCCGAACGATTGCCGGATGCCGATGCCGAGCGCCAGCACCGCCCCGCCCGCCAGCAGCACGACCAGGGGGGTGCGCCAGGTGGCGGTCCGCTTCATTCGCCGAGCATGGCCGCGCGCGCGGCCGCCCGCAAGCCGTTCAGCGCAACAGCTCGGGATTGGCCAGGGTCAGGATGCCGTCGTTGGTGCGGAAGGCGCCGTAGGGCGACAGGTGCTGGGCGCCGGGGCGGTAATCCGCTTCCACCCGCCAGCCGTCCTCGACGAATTGCCGCAGCAGGTCGGCATGCACCTCGTCGCCATGCGTGCCGATATGCAAGCGGCGGACCTTGCGCCCGAGGATGCCGCGCGCCGGCGGAAAGGCCGCCGCCTCGGCGCCCTGGATGTCGGCCTCCAGATAGTCGATGCGGTCGTAGGGCGCCACCACGTCGGCCACCGTCAGGCTGGAAACGAAGGCAAGCTCGCCCGCCGGCCCGCCCGGATAGAGCGGCACGTCGAGCCCGGTCCGGCCGTCGGCAAACAGCCGGCGCACCACGTGCGGCGCCAGGTCGGGGGCGACGATCTGCTCGGCGATGCCGGCGCGATCGGTTGGCTTGGTGAAGGCGGTGTTGGCCCCGGTGCCGGGGCCGGTCGGGAACAGCAGCGGCCGGTTGTCGGCGCCGACCGCGGCGTTGATCACCGCGTGCTGGTCGGGGTCGATGCCGTTGTTGCGGAAATGCTGGCGCACGTAATCGGCCTGCGTCGGATCGGCCTCCACCGCCACCAGGCGGAACGGCATGGGGTTGAGTTCCGCCGCCAGGGCCGCCGCATTGACCAGAAAGCGGCCGTAATGCGCGCCCAGCGACACCACGGTCAGCAAGCCGTCCGCATCGGTCACCGCGTTCAGCACATTCAGCCACTCGAAGAAGCTTTCGCCATCCTCGATGCGCGGCAGCGGCGGCTGCTGCCAGGCGGGCTCGGCGGGATTGTGCGGCGCCGGTTCGGCGGCGAAATGGTGTGCTGCCAGCACGCCCAGCCAATTGGCCCACAAATGCCCCGGCACCAGCCCGCGGAACGGGGTGAAACCGACGAACGGCGAGAGCTTGGGCGGCACGCGGACGGGCGCGATCGACATGGCCCCGCCAGCATGGCGCCAACCGGGTTAATGCCCCGCTTACTCCACCGTGACGGACTTCGCCAGGTTGCGCGGCTGGTCGACGTCGGTGCCCTTCAGCACCGCGACGTGATAGGCCAGCAACTGCACCGGAATGGCGTAGAGCATGGGCGCCACGAACGGGTGCACGCGCGGCAGTTCGACCGCCTGCCAGGTCTTGTCGGCGATATCGACGATGCCGTGCGCATCGCTCAACAGCACCACCCGGCCGCCGCGCGCCGCCACTTCCTGTACGTTGGAGGCGGTCTTCTCGAACAATTCGTCGGAAGGCGCCACCACCACCACCGGCACCGCCTCCGAAATCAGCGCGATCGGCCCGTGCTTCAACTCGCCAGCGGCATAGCCCTCGGCGTGGATATAGGAGATTTCCTTCAGCTTGAGGGCGCCCTCCATGGCCACCGCCTGCGCGGTGCCGCGGCCGATGTAAAGCACGTCCTGCGCCTTCTCGATCTCGCGCGCGATCTCGCGCAGACGGCCGTCATGCTGCAGCACTTCGGCGGCCCGGCTCGGCAGTTCCGCCAGCGCCAGGCTCAGTTCCGCCTCCTTGGCGCGATCCAGCATGCCGCGCTGCTTGGCGGCATGAATGACCAGGCAGGCAAGCGTCGCCAACTGCGTGGTGAAGGCCTTGGTCGACGCGACGCCGATCTCTGGCCCGGCACGGGTCGGCAGCACGGCGTCGCTCTCGCGCGCCATCGAGCTTTCCGGCACGTTGACGACACTGATGATGCGCTGGCCGCGCTGGCGGGCCAGCCGCAATGCCGCCAGTGTATCCATGGTCTCGCCCGACTGTGAGACGAACAGCGCCACGCCCCCCTCGGCCAGCGGCGGCTCGCGATAGCGGAACTCCGAGGCGATGTCGATATCGACCGGCAGCCGGGCATAGCGCTCGAACCAATAGCGCGCGACGCTGGCGGCGTAGAACGAGGTGCCGCAGGCCACCATGGACAAGCGCGGCACCTTGGCGAAGTCGATCGACAGTTCGGGCAGACTGATGCTGCGTTCCTGCGGATTGAAGTAGGCATTGACCACGTTGCCGATCACAGTCGGCTGCTCGTAGATCTCCTTCAGCATGTAGTGCCGGTGGTTGCCCTTGGAGATCTCGCCGAGTGAGGCGGCGGTGGTCTTCACCTCGCGCTTGACCGGCTCGCCGTTGGCATCGCGCACGTCCACCCGGTCGTTGCGCAGCACCACCCAGTCGCCATCGTCGAGATAGCTGATCTGCCGGGTCAGGTGCGCGAGCGCGATGGCGTCGGAGCCCAGGAACACCTCGCCCTCGCCATAGCCGACGACCAGCGGGCTGCCGCGGCGCGCGCCGATCATCAGGTTCTGTTCGCCGCGGAAGATCACCGCGACCGCGAAGGCGCCCTCCAGTTGCCGCAAGGTGGCCTCGAACGCCGCGACCGGCGGCTGGCCCTCGTTCATGTGCTGGGTTATGAGATGGGCGATCACTTCGGAATCGGTGTCGGAGGCGAAGCGGCAGCCCTTCGCCACCAGCCTGCCACGCAGGTCGCGGAAATTCTCGATGATGCCGTTGTGCACCACCGCCACCTTGTCGGTGCAATGCGGATGGGCGTTGGCCTCGCTGGGCACGCCATGCGTCGCCCAGCGCGTATGGCCGATGCCGATGGTGCCCGCCAGCGGTTGGCTGGCCAGGCAGCGTTCCAGGTTGCCGAGCTTGCCCTCCGCGCGCCGCCGTTCGATATGGCCGTTCACCAGCGTGGCGATACCGGCGGAATCATAGCCGCGATATTCCAGGCGCTTCAGTCCCTCCAGCAGGATCGGCGCCGCCTCTGCCTTGCCCAGGATGCCGATGATGCCGCACATGCCGCCGCTGCTCCCTGACGCCTAGGACTTGATCGCCGTGACCTTCGACTTCGACCGTCGTCGGCGGTATTCGGCCGCGTAGCCTTCCTTTTGCGTCAGCGGCCCGCGGGTCATCGCCAGCGCGTCGGCCGGCACGTCCTCCGCGATCACGCTGCCCGCGCCGACGATGGCGCCGTCGCCCACCTTGACCGGCGCCACCAGCGCAGTGTTCGAGCCGATGAACGCCCCGGCACCGATCTCGGTATGGGCCTTGCCGAAACCGTCGTAGTTACAGGTGATGGTGCCGGCGCCGACATTGGCCTTGGCGCCCACCCTTGCATCGCCGACATAGCTCAGGTGGTTGATCTTGGCGCCGTTCTCGACCTTGGCATTCTTCAGTTCGACGAAATTGCCGACATGGACCCCTTCGCCCAACTGCGCGCCGGGGCGCAACCGGGCAAACGGCCCGATGCGCGCGCCCGCGGCGACCCGGCAGCCTTCGAGATGGGAAAACGGCAGGATCTCGACACCCTCGCCCACCTCGACCCCCGGCCCGAAGACGACCGACGGACCGACCACGACGTCCTGCGCCAGCCGCGTGTCGGCGCAGAACCAGGTGCTGGCCGGATCGATCAGCGTCACGCCGTTGTCCATGTGCATCCGGCGCAAACGCTGCTGGATGACCGCCTCGGCCGCCGCCAGTTCACTGCGGCTGTTGACGCCCAGCACCTCGTCGGCCTCGCCCTCCACGACCGCCGCCGCGCGGCCAATGGCGCGAGCGATGGCGACGATGTTGGTCAGATAGTATTCGCCCTTGGCATTGTCGTTGCGCAGCCGGTCCAGCAGCGCCGGCAGGACGGCGCCATCGATCGCCATCACGCCGGAATTGCACAGGCCCACCGCCAGTTCGCTTGAGGCGGCTTCGCGGAACTCGACGATCCGCTCCAGCATGCCGGCACCGTCGGTCAGCAGACGCCCATATTCGGCGGCGTCAGCGGGCCGGAAGCCTAGCACGACCACGGCGGGATCGTCGCCTTCGCGCCGGCGCGCCAGCATCGCGTTCAGGGTTTCCGGGCGGATGAGCGGCGTGTCGCCGTAGAGCACCAGCACGTCGCCCTGGAAATGCTCCAGCAGCGGCCGCGCGCACATCACCGCATGGCCGGTGCCCAGTGGCGGATCCTGCACCACGACCGTGCTTTCCGGTGCCGTCTGCGCCAGTGCCAAGCGATTGTCCGGCGCGGCCACCAGCACCGTGCGCAACGGCAGCAGGCGTTCGACCGCGGTCAGCACGTGCTGCAGCATCGGCCGGCCCGCCAACCGGTGCAGCACCTTCGGCAGACCGGAGCGCATGCGGGTGCCCTTACCGGCGGCCAGGACGAGAGCTTGAAAGGGCGTCCTGCTCATGCGCGAACCATCATACTTGCGCCCCCTCTCGGCAGCCTCGCTCACGACAACCTGACATAGCGGCAACTCCTGACCAAATGACTACTTCTTTCCAAATGTAACGGCCAAGACCCGGCTGGATTGGCGCGGCCGAATACGGGACAGCGCGGAATCGCCCGTGTCACATTGCAACAGAGGCCGTGGCACATCAGCACCTTGACCGGCAGACATGCAGGTCGCGTGCCGAGCTTGCGGTTACCCGCTTGCCGGGGCGGCCGGCCCGTGGCACCAGTCGGCGCATGCCAGAAGCGCTCTCCGCCGCCCTGTTCGATCTCGACGGCACGCTGGTGGAAACCGCGCCCGACTTGTGCGCCGCGGTCAACCATGCGCTGGAAGGATTCGACCGGCCGAGCCTGGCGATCGAGCAGGTGCGGCACATGGTGGGCGACGGCGCCCGGGCGCTGATCGAACGGGGCTTGCGGGCCAGCGGCGGCCTGCCGGCGCCGGACATCGTCGACCGGCTGGTCGAGCGGATGCTGGCGCACTATTGGCAGCATATCGCCGATGCGAGCCGGCCGTTCGAAGGCGTCGAGGACACCTTGCAGGCGCTGGCGGACAAGGGATTCGTGCTGGCGGTCTGCACCAACAAGCCGCTGCGCTTCACCACTCGGCTGCTGCGCGTGTTGCAGCTCGAGCGGTATTTCGCCGCCGTGTTCGCCGGCGACAGCCTGCCGGTCAAGAAGCCCGACCCGGGCCATGTGCTGGGCACGCTGGCGGCCATCGGCGCCCGGCCGGCGGCGGCCGCGATGGTCGGCGATAGCGCCAACGACGTGCGGGCGGGCCGGGCCGCCGGCACGCGCACGGTCGCAGTCAGCTTCGGCTATTCCGCCACGCCCGTCGCCGAACTCGGTGCCGATTGCGTGATCGACCACTTCGCCGAGTTGCCGGAGGCGCTGGCCCGGCTCGCGCGCTGAGAGGGTCGCGCGGCTTTAACGTTGACGTAAACGTGAGGTTCCGGTTCATTCGCGGCCGGCGCGGCGGTTGGGCCCTGCCTGCCTTGTCCAAGAGGGAGCCTTTCGCATGCATGTCGGCATGGCCACCATCTTCCAGAACCCGGACCGGGCGCGCACCGACTACGAGGTCTATCAGGCCGAACTGAAGCTGGCGGAAGCGGCGGAGCCGCTGGGCTTCCAGTCGATCTGGAGCGTCGAGCACCACTTCACCGACTACACCATGTGCCCGGACGTGCTGCAGTTCCTGACCTACATGGCGGGCCGCACGCGCACCGCGCAGCTTGGCTCCATGGTGGTCGTGCTGCCCTGGCACGATCCGATGCGCGTGGCCGAACAGCTCGCGATGCTGGACAACATCTCGGGCGGGCGGTTGATCCTGGGCTTGGGGCGTGGCGCCGGCAAGGTGGAGTTCGACGGCTTCCGCCTGGACATGGGCGAGAGCCGCGAGCGCTTTGTCGAATATGCCGAGATGCTGCTGAATGGCCTGGAGACGGGCTATTGCGAGTACCGGGGCAAGTTCGCCAATCAGCCGCGCGTGGCGATCCGCCCGGCGCCGCTCAAAACCTTCCGCGGCCGCACCTACGCCGCCGCCGTGTCACCCGAATCCTCGCAGATCATGGCCCGGCTGGGCGTCGGCCTGCTGATCATCCCGCAAAAGCCCTGGCATGAGGTGGAAAAGGAACTGACCGCCTACCGCCAGGTGTTCCGCGAGGTGAACGGAGACGACGCGCCGCCGCCGATCTCCGCCGGCTGGACCTTCGTGCACCAGGACAAGGACACAGCCTACGCCATGGCCAGGCGCTATATTGGCGGCTACTGGGAAAGCGTGCTCAAGCATTACCAGTTCGCCGGCGACCATCTGAAGGTGATGAAGGGCTACGAGTATTACGGCAAGATGGCGGACAAGATCCGGCAATACGGCGCCGACGGGGCGACCGAGTTCTTCTTGAGCCTGCAGGTCTGGGGCACGCCCGAAATGTGCTACGAGAAGATCGTCGACGTCAGCAACCGCACTGGCGCGGACGGCTTCGTCGGCGTGTTCAGCTATGCCGGCATGCCGTGGGACCTGGCCGAGGGCAGCATGCGGCTGTTCGCCCGCGAGGTGCTGCCGGAGCTCAACAAGCTGAAGCCGACGGCGGAGCGGCTGCGCCAGGCGGCCTAATGTGGCGGATTTGATCCCGCATTCGCCGGATGACACCTTATTGTGATGGAATTGCTTAGAGATTCAGATATAAGAATCAATAAGTTAATCTGGATTGAACGAGGCTATTTTGCAGAACCCAACGGGTGAATCAGGTGATGGTCCGCTCCGGCTCAATTTCGACCGCCGCGTGAAGCTGGAGTTCCATGGTTCGCGGATCACTTCCGATGCCGGACTGCTCGCCT
>Ga0194131_10002708_pt1 | contig 28829 bp, 24 predicted proteins | sample TA2KigO120mmetaG_FD_148631 | JGI IMG/M metagenome (GOLD analysis project Ga0194131, IMG submission 148631) | Freshwater microbial communities from Lake Tanganyika, Tanzania - TA2015053 Kigoma Offshore 120m | ecosystem: Environmental > Aquatic > Freshwater > Lake | place: Tanzania: Lake...
CGCGCGCCTGGAGGCGTCGTGAGCGCGGGACGCGTCGTGCTCGTGGGCGCGGGCCCCGGAGACCCGGGGCTCCTCACCCTGCGCGGGCGCGCCGCGCTCGAAGCCGCGGATGTGATCGTGTACGACCGGCTCGTGAACCCGGCGCTGCTCGACTTCGCGCGCGCGGACGCGCACCGGATCTTCGCGGGCAAGACGCGGGGCGATCACACGATGCCGCAGGCCGCGATCAACGCCGTGCTGATCCACCACGCGCGCCGCGGGCGGGCGGTCGTGCGGCTCAAGGGCGGCGATCCCTTCGTGTTCGGGCGCGGCGGCGAAGAAGCCGTGGCGCTCGCCGCGGCGGGCGTGCCGTGCGACGTCGTGCCCGGCGTGAGCGCCGCCATCGCCGCCCCCGCCGCCGCCGGCATCCCGCTCACGCATCGCGCGCTCTCCTCGTCGTTCGCGGTCGTCACGGGCCACGACGATCCGGGGAAGGATCGCGCGCCGGTGGACTGGGCGCGGCTCGCCACGGCGGTCGACACGCTGGTCGTGCTGATGGGGCAGGGGGCGCTGGCGAGCATCGCGCACACGCTCATCGCCCACGGGCGCGCGGCGGAGACGCCGGTCGCGCTGATCAGCGCCGGGACGACGGCCGCGCAGCAGGTCGTCGAGTGCCGCCTCGCGGCCGCGGCGGACGAGGCCCGCGCCTTGCCGGCCCCCCTCCTGGTCGTCATCGGCGAGGTGGTCGGGCTGCGGGCGGCGCTCGGCGGCTATAATCCGGTCTCCACCAAGGAGGCCCTCCGATGAAAGCCGTTCGCATCCAGACGCCCGGCGGTCCCGAAGCGATGAGGTACGAAGACGCCCCGCAGCCGACGCCCCAGGCGGGCGAGGCGCTCGTCAAGGTCGACGCCGCCGGCATCAACTACATCGACGTGTATTTCCGGACGGGCCTCTACAAGGCGAACCTGCCGCTCACGATCGGCATGGAAGCGGGCGGCACCGTCACCGCGGTCGGCGCGAACGTGACCGAGGTGAAGGTGGGCGACAAGGTCGCGTACACCGGCGTGCCCGGCGCCTACGCGGAGTACGCGGTGGTGCCGTCCGCGCGCCTCGTCACGCTGCCCGCGGGGCTCAGCACGAAGCAGGGCGCCGCGATGATGCTGCAGGGGATGACCGCGCACTACCTCGCGACCTCGACCTATCCGCTGAAGTCCGGCGATACCTGCCTCGTGCACGCGGCGGCGGGCGGCGTGGGCCTGCTCCTGTGCCAGATCGCGAAGATGCGCGGCGCCCGCGTGATCGGCACCGTCTCGACGGACGAGAAAGCCAGGCTCGCGCGCGAAGCGGGGGCGGACGAGACGATCCTCTACACGAAGCAGGATTTCGTGGCCGAGGTGAAGCGGCTCACGAACGGCAAGGGCCTCAACGTCGTGTACGACGCGGTGGGCAAGGACACGTTCGACAAGGGCTTCGACGTCCTGCAACCGCGCGGCATGATGGTCCTCTACGGCCAGTCGAGCGGCCCGGTCGGCCCGTTCGACCTGCAGGTTCTGAACGCCAAGGGCTCCATCTTCGTGACGCGCCCGAGCCTGAACCACCACATCATCACGCGGGACGAGCTGCTGCAGCGCGCGGGCGAGATCGGCGGCTGGATCCGCGACGGCAAGCTCACGCTGCGCATGGAGTTCGAATATCCGATGAAGGACGCCGCCGAGGCGCACCGCGCGCTGGAAGGCCGCAAGACCACGGGCAAGATTCTCCTTGTCCCCTGATAGCGGTCGTCTCCTGATAAGATGGCGCTCCAGGAGGACGACAACCATGAGGTCTCGCAGGTGGATCGCAGTCGTCGGCCTGACGCTCGGCGTCGTGGTCGTCAGCGAAGTCGGTGATGCCTGGGCGCGGGCGCGCGGCGGCGGCGGAGGCGGTAGCCGCGGCTCCCGATCGTTCTCGGCCCCGGCTCGTCCCTCCCCGGCATCCCCGACCACGCCCACGAGCCCGTCGCGCTCGCTCAACCAGCCCGCGGCCCCGGTGGCCCCGGCTCGGCCGGGCATGTTCGGCGGCGGGCTCATGGGCGGCCTCGCCGGCTTCGCGCTCGGCGGGCTCCTCGGCAGCATGCTGTTCGGCGGCATGGGTGGCCTCGGATCGGGCTTCGGCGGCATCGGCCTGATGGACATCCTGTTGCTCGGCGGCGGCATCGCGCTCCTCGTGATGTACATGCGGCGCCGCCGTGCCGCGGAGACGCCGCAGCCGGCGTACGCCGGCATGGCCGGGGGCTACGCGACGCCGCGTGAGACGATGGCCGACACGGCCGCGGCCACCACGGCCACGGCGACCGCGGCGCCCCTCGAGACGACGGACGTGGAGCGCGGGCTCGCGCACATCCGCTCGATGGACGCCCGGTTCGATGCGGGCGCCCTCGTGGCGGCGGGGCGCGAGATGTTCTTCGACGTGCAGGCGGCCGTGACCGCGCGCGACATGACCAGCGTGCGGGACCGGGTCACCCCCGAGATGTACGAGACCCTCGAGGGGCAGTGCCGGGAGCTGCGCGCGGGGCGCCGCACGAACCGCGTGGAGCGCGTGGACCTGCGCCGCAGCGAAGTCACCGAAGCGTGGCAGGAGAGCGGCCGCGACTACGTGACCGTGTTCTTCGAGGGCGCGCTGCTCGACTACACGGTGGACGATCGGACCGGCGCGGTGGTCACCGGCTCGAAGACCGAGCGCCAGGGCTTCGAAGAATTCTGGACGTTCTCGCGGCCGGTCGGCCCGAACTCGTGGCGGCTGTCCGCGATCCAGTCGGCGTAGGAGCACCGCCCGTCTCTTGAAGTGGCTTCTCGCGATCGTCGCGGCGGTCGTGCTCCTCACGGCCGCCGCGATCGTCGCGATCCCCCGGCTCGTCGATGTTCCCCGCGTTCAGGCCCTGATCGCGAACAACGCCACGCAGGCCCTCGGCCGTCCGGTGCGCTTCGCGTCGATGTCGGTCTCGCTGTTCCCGCTGCCCGGCGTCACCCTGCACAAGCTCGAGATCGCGGACGACCCGCAGTTCGCCACCGCCCCGTTCCTCACGCTCGACAGCGGCCGGCTCCGCCTGCGCCTGCGCCCGTTGCTCACCGGCCGGCTCGAGTTCGCCGAGCTCGTGCTCTCGAAGCCCGTGATCACGGTGATCCGGGACGGGCGGGGCCGGCTCAACGTGGCTTCGCTCGGCGCCGCGCCGGAGCCGCGGACCGCGGCGCGCCCGTCCCGCGCGCCCGCCGGTGGCGGCGGCGGCGCCGTGCCGCTCGCGCTGCCCGGCACGGTCACGATCGACGACGGCGTGCTGGTGTACGCGAGCGCGGGGGCGGGCGCCGATCGGTACCGCCTCGAAGGGCTCGACCTGCGCATCGAGGCGACGGGGCCGCAGCTCGGCTTCACGGGCAAGGCGACGCTCACGCCGGGCGAGGTCGCGCTGAAGATCTCCGATGGCCTCGTGAGCGTGAGCCCCGGGCACACGCTGGCGGACGCGCCGCTTCGGGCGACCGTCGCCGTCGAGACCGGCGACGTGGCGCCGCTCGTCGCGAGCGTCACCGGGCCCGCCACCTCGCTCGCCGGCGCACTGAGAGGCACGCTCGCCGCCGCGGGCACCGTCGGCGCGCCGACCGCCTCGGGCGAGGTGAAGCTCGCCAGGGTCGTCGTCGGCCGCACGAGTCCGCAGTGCCCCGAGCCGAAGCGGCGCACGCTCGCGATCCCGTCGGTGTCGCTCGCGGCGGGCTGGCGCGACGGCCGCCTCACCGGGCAGCCGGTGCAGGCCGAGGTGTCGAAGGGCACGGTCACCGCGCGCCTCACGGCGGACGTCGCGCGCGGCATGCGCGTACAGCTCGACGACCTCGCGGTGAAGGGCGTCGCGCTCGAGCCGCTGCTCGTCGACTTCCTCTGCCAGGGCTACGCGGTCGCGGGGCCGCTCGATCTCACCGGTGCGCTCGCGTTCACGGCCGCGCGCCCGCTGGAGACGCTGTCGGGGCCGGGGACGCTGAAGATCGGCGCGGGCCGGATCGTCGGCAAGCAGGCGCTCGCGCTCGTCGGCAACGTCGTGCGCGTGGGCGCCACGGTGTCCTCGCTGCTCAGCGCCGACCTGCCGCCGTCGACGTTCGCCGCACCGGTGGAGTTCGACTCGATCACGGGCACCTACACGATCACGGACGGCGTCTTCAGCACCCGCGACCTCGTCTACGCGAGCCGTGCGATGAAGGTCGCGATGGCGGGCGACTACGTGCTCGCCTCGGGCGCCATGAACCTCGACCTGGTCGTGAGCCACGGCCGCGGCGACGTGCGCGCGAAGGTGACGGGCACCACGGCGGCGCCGAGCATCCGCATCGTGCCGGCGAGCGTGCTCCAGAACCTCGATCGCGAGAAGGTCGAGGGCGGTCTGCGCGAGCTGCTCAAGCGGTTCCGCTGAAGCGCCCGCCGCCGAGCTTGCCCGCCTCCACGAGCGCGACGAAGAAGCCGAACAGCCGCTCGTACTCCTCCGCCCACGTCGTGCCGAAGCGCGCCACCACGTCCGGCCGCTCCGCGCGGTAACGCTCGAGCCGCGCGCGCAGCACCGGGCGCCATTCGTCCGCGACGTCTTCGGCTTCGACCGCGCCGAAGCCCGCGCGCCCGAGCATCCCGCGATAGCCGTCGAGCGACTGGAGCGTGGTGGCGGCCATCCAGCGCTCGAGGCGCGCGCGCTCGGCGTCGCCGAGCGCGGGATGCGCGATCCAATCGGTGAACGCGAGGCGGCCCCCCGGCACCAGCACGCGGCGGCACTCCGCGAGCACCGCCGCCTTGTCTGCGACGTGGAGCAGGCCTTCCTGGCTCAGGCAGGCGTCGAAGGCGCCGGCCCGGAAGGGCAGCGCGACCGCGTCGCCGCGCACGACGCGCACCTGCCGGGTGAGCGCGACGTCCCGCGTGAGGCGCCCGGCGGCGCCCGCCCGTCCGGCGTGGAGCTCCAGGCCGACCACCTGACACCCGCGGCGACTTGCCAGGAACCGCGCGGGCCCCCCGAGGCCCGCGCACACGTCGAGGACGCGGGACGTCGCGCCGATCCCGGCGCGACGCGCGAGCGTGTCGACCGCGGCGATCCCGCCGTAGTGGTCCTGGTCGAAGGCGAAGAGGTCGTCGGCGGCGAGGCGTCCGCCGCCGCGCCGGCGGGCGGCCGCCGCGCGCACGTGCGCCTCGTCGATCGGATGGCGGTCGTAGAAGTCGATCGGACGGCTCCCTGCCTTGAAGCGGTGCGTCACCTATGATAAAACCCACTCGCGTTTTCAACCTACTCGCCGAGGGAATTATGAGCACCGTAGGGAAAGCCGGCCTCGAAGACGTCGTCGTCTCGACCTCCGAAGTGTGCTTCATCGACGGCCGCGAAGGGCGGCTGCTCTACCGCGGCTACGACGTCGACGACCTCGTCGCGCACTCGACGTTCGAGGAGGTCGTCTTCCTCCTCTGGCACGGCCATCTCCCGAGCAGGAAGGAGCTCGCCGACCAGAACAAGGCGCTCGCGGCGAGCCGCAAGCTCCCTCCGAAGCTCCTCGCGATCCTGCGGCAGTTCCCGAAGAAGACGACGCCGATGGAGATCCTGCGCACCGGCGTGTCCGCGCTCTCGGCGTTCGATCCCGATGCCGCCGACAACTCGCGCGAGGCGAGCGTGCGCAAGGCGATCCGCCTCACCGCGCAGATGCCGACGCTGGTCGCGGCGTGGGAGCGCATCCGCAAGGGCAAGCCGCCGGTCGCGCCGAACCCGAAGCTGACGCTCGCGGCGAACTTCCTCTACATGATGACGGGCAAGAAGCCGACGGACCTCGCGGCGAAGACCTTCGACATCGCGCTCATCCTGCACGCGGACCACGAGTTCAACGCCTCGACGTTCGCGGCCCGCGTCACCGCGGCCACGCTCTCGGACATGCACTCCTCGGTCGTGTCCGGCATCGGCGCGCTCAAGGGCCCGCTCCACGGCGGCGCCAACGAGCAGGTCATGCTCATGGTCGAGAGGATCAAGGGCCCGTCGGATGCCGAGTCTTTCGTGCGGAAGAACCTCCAGGACAAGAGCTTCCGCATCATGGGCTTCGGGCACCGCGTGTACCGCGTGGAGGATCCGCGCGCGAAGCACCTGCGCCGCCTGGCGTTCGAGCTCGGGCAGCAGGCGGGTGACACCAGCAACGCGGAGATGATCAACACGATCGCGCGCGTGGTGACGCAGGAGAAGAGCATCTTTCCGAACGTCGACCTCTTCTCCGGCGCCGCGTACCGCACCATGGGCATCCCGACCGATCAGTTCACGCCGATCTTCGCGATGAGCCGCGTCGCCGGCTGGGCCGCCCACGTCCTCGAGCAGCACGGCAACAACCGCCTCATCCGGCCGCGGTCGGAGTACACCGGCGCCACGAGTGCGCGGTACGTCCCCATCGACCAGCGGTAGACCGCGTCGGGCGGTGCGTGGCGCGGATCGCCGATAAGGGCCCATCTGCGTCGTCAGCTCGTCGGGGCGCTCCCTGCGACGTACAGGAGTACGTCTCAGTCGGCCCGCTCCTCGCTTCCTAGCATCTGGGCCCTTCTCGGCGATCCGTCTCCCCGTGGTGTAGGGCAACGCTCTTCGGTCGAGCACGGCAACGGGCTTCGCCCTCGCCGTCCGGCGGGCCTCGCTTCGCTCGCCCGCACTCCAACGCAGCACGTTCACGTTATGATTCCGGCATGATTCCTTTCTTCAAAGGGCATGGGCTCGGGAACGACTACCTCGTCATGGAAGAGAAGCACCTCGATCAGCCGCTCTCCAACGACGCCATCGTCAGGATCTGCGATCGCAATTGGGGCGTCGGGTCGGACGGCATTCTCTTGCTCGTGCCGTCCGCTAAAGCGGACTTCGGGCTTCGGATCTTCAATCCTGATGGGTCGGAAGCGGAGAAGTCCGGGAATGGCTTGCGGATCTTCGCCAAGTATCTGTGGGATACCGGGCACGCGAAGAAAGAGACGTTCACCGTCGATACCAAAGGCGGGATCGTCGAGTGTCTGTGTCACGTGCGTGACGGGACGATGGGCTTCGTCACCGTCGAGATGGGAAAGGCGACGTTCAAGGCGCCCGAGATTCCCATGAAAGGTGCCGGCGACGCCGTCGCGGTGCCGCTCGCGCTCGATGATGGGACCACGCTCACCGTCACCGCGGTGTCGGTCGGCAATCCGCACTGCATCGTCTTCACCGACGCGCTCGACGAAGCGCTCGTCAAGCGGCTCGGGCCCAGGATCGAGAACCATCCCGCGTTTCCCAATCGCACCAACGTGCAGTTCGCCAAGCGGCTCGGCGACGACGCGATCGAGATCATGATCTGGGAGCGGGGCGCGGGATGGACGCTCGCGTCCGGCTCGTCGTCGTGCGGTGCGGCGTCGGCCGCCGTGCGCAACGGCCACTGCAAGCATGGCCGCGTCAGCGTGCGCATGCCGGGCGGCGAGCTCGCCATCGAGGTGCGCCCGGATTGGTCGCTGCGCCTCGAGGGCGCGGTGGAGCTCGTGTGCCAGGGGACGCTGACGAAGGAGTTCTTCGAGACGCACGTCCGGCCGGGGCGCTGACGCAGCGCGCCCGTGTGACGCGCGTCTGCGTCTTCTGCGGCTCGAGCGCCGGCGTCGATCCCGCCTACGCCGACGCCGCGCGCGTCCTCGGCGGTGAGCTCGTCCGCCGCCGCATCGGCCTCGTGTACGGCGGCGGCTCCGTCGGCCTCATGGGCATCCTCGCGGACGCCGTGCTCGCCGACGGCGGCGAAGTCATCGGCGTCATCCCCCAGCCGCTCGCCGCGCGTGAGCTCGCGCATGCCGGCGTGTCGGACATGCGCATCGTCGCGAGCATGCACGAGCGCAAAGCGTTGATGGAGTCGCTCGCCGACGGTTTCATCGCGATGCCCGGGGGGCTCGGGACGCTGGAGGAGACGCTCGAGATCCTCACGTGGGCGCAGCTCGGCATCCACCGCAAGCCGGTCGGCGTGCTCAACGTCGAGGGCTACTACGACGGGCTGCTGCGGCTCCTGGGCCACGCCGTCCGTGAGGGATTCGTGCGCGCGGAGTATTTCGCGCTCCTGCACTTCGGCGACGCGCCCGCCGAGCTGCTCGACCGCTTCGCGGCCTGGACGCCGCCCGCGCTCCCGGGCGCGTGGCTGCGCCCGTCCCAGACCTGACCGGCGCCTAGCCCACCGCCTGCGCGAACACGCGCAGGTAGTTGCCGCCGACGATCTTCGCGGTCTCGTCCGCCGTGAACCCGCCGCGCAGCATCGCGTCGACCAGCGCGGTGAAGCCGTCGTAGCGGGGGAGGAGCCCGCCGCGCGTGGCGGTGTCGGTGCCGATGCTCACGTGGTCCGGGCCGACGACGTCCGCCATCTCCTTGAGGCCCTCGACGTAGCGCTCGAGCGTCGGGAAGAAGTGCCAGATGCCGATGGTGCCGCCGCTCTCCGCGATCAGCCTCGCGTGGTCCGGCGTGATCTGGCGGCCCACGAGCATCGTCTCGCCCTGCGCCTTCGAGCCGCGCAGCGCGGTGTGCGAGAGCAGGAGAGGCCGCGTGGCCACCCGGATCGCCTGCTTCACCAGGTCGAGCGTCCCGTGGGCGACGTCGATGACCACGCCGAGCCGGTCGCACGCGCGGATGACCTCCGCGCCGAAGTGCGTGAGCCCGTTGTGCGTCACGGCCCCGGTCTGGAAATCGCCGATGTCGTTCGGCGTGTAGTGGACGAGCTGCATCGTGCGCACGCCGCGCTGGTACGACTCCTCGAGGCGCTCCAGCTTCCGCTCGAGGAAGTCGAGCCCCTCGATGTCGAGGATCACCGCGGGCGCGCCGGCCGCGTGGGCGCCGTGCACGTCGGCCACCGAGCGCACCGGGCGGATGCCGTGCCGCGCGGTCAGCTCCTCCATCCACGCGAGACGGGTCAGGTGATGCGCGTAGAGCTCGCCCGGCCGCGGCGCGCGCAGCGCGCGCAGGACCTTGTCGGCGTCGCGGCCGAGCAGCGGGCCGTCGGGGACGTCCGCGAGACAGACGATCGCGATGCGCCCCGCGCGCATCGAGGCGGCGAAGGCATCGCTCGGACCGCCGGCCGACGCGATGCCGTCGGGCCCGAGGTGGCTGTGGACGTCGATCGAGACGTGCTGCTGGAGGAGCGCGGCGCCGGCCGTCATCGGCGGGTCTTCGCACGGCGCGCCGCGAGGGCCGGCATCCCGGCGATGCGCTCGTCGCTCAGCTCGTCCCAGCGGATGCCGCGCGGCTTGTCGCGCCGCTTCGTCCGGATGGCCCGTTCGGGCGTGACGATGAGATCGACCGGCACGTCGTGCGCGGTCATCGGGATCGCCGCCGTGACGATCTGGCCCTCGTGCACGGTGCTCAACACCGGTGTGCGCGCGCCCACGAGACCGAGCTCGCGCGCGAGCGCCCACTCGAGATCGCTGTAGCCGCCGCCTTTGCCGACACGGCGGCCGTCCGCGCGCACCGCGACGCTGCCGGCCACCACGAGGTCGATCCGTCCCAGCGCGGAGGGCGCCACCGGCTCGCCGAGCTTCGAGGCGCCCCCGATCGTGGACGCTTCGGCCAGGCGTCCGCGCAGCCGCCGCGGGTCGAGCCGGATGAAGCACCGCGCGGCCGTGAGCCGCGGCACGGCCATGAACACGATCTTGCCGTCGCGCAGCGCGCGCAGCCGCACCGGCCGCTGCGGCGCGTCCGGATTGCATTTCAGCCGGCGCGCGCGTCGCCACTCGGGCAACGTCGCCGCGCGCTCGGCGGCCGCTTCGGCGCCGATGAAGTTGGGGATGCGCCCCGCGATCGGGAACGGGAAGCGCGCGACGCGGGCCTCGGCGAGGCGGCGCCAGACGCGGCGTCGGATCGCGTCCTTCGTGGGAGCGCTCACGCGTTCAGCGGTGCGGGGGCGATCGGGGCCGCGGCGCCGGCGGGGGGCGCGGATGCGGGCGCGGCGCCCGCGCGGCGCTCGAACGCGAGCGCGAGCGCCGTGGCCACGAGCGCGACGGCCGCGGTGACGACCACGGCGACGAGCGCGTCGATCCCCTCCGGGCGCACGTGGCTCATGGCCGGCGCGCGCAGGAACATCACGCCGTTGACCACGTAGAGGGCCAGGCCGAACGCGAGCCCCGCCGCCACGGGGCGTCGGCGCGGGTCGAAGAGCAGCATCACGAGCGCGGGCAGCACCGGGAACGTGCGAATGCCGAACGCCCGGCCCGGCGTGTTGCCGTTGCGGCGGGCGATCTCGTGCGCGACGCCGATGGGCGAGGTGGGATCGGCGGCGACGACCTCCGCCACCACGGACGCCGGCTGCAGGATCGCGAAGCCGAGGTCGCCGAGGCCGATCACCGCGAGCTGGAGCAGCACGCCGCCGATCGCGATCGCGACCGGGAGCGCGCGGCTTCCCGCGAGGCGCGCCGCGAGCAGCAGCGTGAACGTCAGGAACAGCGCACCGAGCGCGGCCCAGGTGAAGTACCACAGGCCGCCGTTGAGGAACGCGGTCCGCACGCCGGGGTCGATCCCCGTCTGGAAGCCGGAGAACAGCAGCGTGCCGCCGACGAGGAGCGCGATCAGGCGGGCGCGCGTCCGCGCGGGCCAGGACTCGTGCGCGATCAGCAGGCACGCGAGGCCGTTGATCTGCGCGCCCGCGAGGCCGAGGAGGTGCGGGGGGCTCCAGAGCGTGACGTCGATCCCGAACATGCGGTGCCACAGATCGTCGATGGGGGCGGCGAGGATGGTCAGCGACATGCCCCACCACGCGAGGTGCCACCCGCGGGTGCCGACGAGCCCGGCGACGCGCAGCGTGGCGGCGGGGGCCCGCCCGTCCCGCGCGCGATACGTCTCCCACGCGAGGACGCCGAACGACACGAGCGCCGCGACCGCGACGCCCGCGTAGGTCATCACGTGCGGCGCGATCCAGAACGAGTCGCGGCCGATCACGATGTGCCAGCGGATGTCCCAGCCGACGCCGATGCCGGCGAACGCCTTCGCGGCCAGCAGGACCCAGAGGGCCGTGCGTCGCGTGCTCACCGCGCCCATTCTAGTCGCGACGGGTCCAGGCGAGGAGGGCGTCGAGCGGGCGGGCGTTCAGCACCTGGGCGGGCCCGATCCACGCGCGGCGGGCGGTGGTCACGCCGAGGTCGATGTGGTCGAGCTCGTTGAGCCCGTGCGTGTCCGTGTTGATCGCGATGGGAATCCCGCGCTCGGCCGCCCGCCGCGCGTGCGCGTCGCCGAGGTCCATGCGCTCCGGGGAGCTGTTGATCTCGACGGCCTTGCCGTGGCGCCGCGCGGTCTCGAAGACGAGGTCGAGGTCGACGTCGTAGGGCTCGCGCGTGCCGAGCCGGCGCCCGGTCGGATGGACGAGGATGTCGACGTGCGGGTGCTCGAGCGCGCGGACGATGCGCCGGGTCATCGCCGCGCGGTCCTGCTTGAAGCGCGAGTGCACCGCGGCGAGGACCACGTCGAGCTCGGCGAGCACGTCGTCGGGAAAGTCCATGGCGCCGTCGGCGAGGATGTCGCACTCGCTGCCCGCGAGGATCCGGATCTTGAAGCGCGGCTGGAGCTCGCGGATGAGCGCCCGCTGCGCGCGCAGCGCCTCCACCGAGAGCCCGTTGGCGATGGCGGTGGACTTCGAATGATCCGACACGATGACGTACTCGTAGCCGCGCGCCTCGGCGGCCGCGATCAGGCGGTCCAGGGGATGGCGCCCGTCGGACCAGTCCGTGTGCGCGTGGAGATCGCCGCGGATGTCGGCCGTGGTCACCAGCGGCGGCAGCCCGCCGCTGCGGGCGGCTTCGATCTCCCCGCCGTTCTCGCGCAGCTCCGGCGGAAACCACGGCAGCCCGACCGCGGCGTAGACGTCCTCCTCGGTGGCGCCCGCGAGGCGCGTGTTCCGCTCGTCGAACACGCCGTACTCGCTCAGGCGGAGGCCCTGGCGCACCGCGATCTCCCGCACGCGGACGTTGTGCTCCTTCGAGCCCGTGAAGTACTGGAGCGCGGCCCCGAAGGCCTCGGGCTCGACCACCCGGAGATCGACGTGCAGGCCGTCCTGGTGGAGGATCGTCGAGCGGGTCGGCCCTTCGGACAGCACCTCGGCGGCGGCCGCGACTCCCGTGAACGTCCGCATGACGCGCGCGGGATCGCGCGAGGTCACGAGGATGTCGATGTCCTTGACGGTCTCGCGTCCGCGGCGCAGCGAGCCCGCCACCTCGATGCGGTCGACGCCGCCCTGCGCGCGCAGGATCTCCACGAGGCGCGCGGCGATCGCGCGCGCCACGGAGAGCGGCGTGCGCGTGCGGCCGCGACGCCACGCCTCGATGCCCTTGAGGATGTTGTCGCGCGTCTTCTCGCGGACGCCCGCCACGCCGATGATCGTCCCGGTGCGGCACGCCTCCTCCAGCTGCTCGATCGTCCCGATGCCGAGCTTCGCGTGCAGCGCCATCGCGGTCTTGGGGCCGAGGCCGCGGACGTCGAGCAGGGTCAGGAACGCCGGCGGCAGCTCGCCCCGGAGCGTCTCGAGCTGCTGGAGGCGCCCGGTGGCGAGGTACTCCTCGATGCGCGCGGCCAGCTCTTTGCCGATGCCGGGCAGGGCCTGGAGCCCGCCGCGGGCGGCGACGGCGGCCACGTCTTCCGGCAGGGTCTCGAGGGTCTGCGCGCCGCGCTGATAGGCGCGGATGCGGAAGCGGCTCTCCTGGCGGGCGTCGAGCAGCGCGGCGATCTCGTAGAAAAGGCGAGCAATTTCGGAGTTTTTCACGTCACCACCAATGGTACACTCGCGCCGCTTTGATCGCAGGGTGGTGCTGGGACCTGGTGGAGCCGTATCTCCGCCGGAACCTCCTCAATCGCGGCGTGGAGCGGCCGAGCCGCAAGGACGTGCTCGCAGAGTTCGGCCGCGTGTGGCCGGAGTTCACGGCGACGATCGGCGTGCAGGAGCCCTGGGCCGGCACGATCCGCTTCAAGTGGCTCGTGCGGCTGGAGAGCGCGGAGATGACCCCGTTCCTCGACGACCCCGCGGGCTGGATCGCGGAGCGCTTCGGCGGCGGCAAGTTCAAGATGAACCTCCACCACGGCCTGCACTTCGTGAACACGAAGAACTTCAAGCCCGAGGGCGCGCCGCGCTGGCAGGACGCGCCCGAGATCGCGGTCGACTAGTGCGGGACGCGACCGGCGTCGCGCTCGAGACCGGCACGCCGCGGCGGCGCATCGTGTCGCTGATCCCGAGCACCACCGAGATCCTCTGCCACTTCGGGCTCGCGGACGCCCTCGTGGGCGTCACCGCCTACTGCCGCGAGCCCGCCGCCGTCACGCGCACGAAGACGCGCATCGGCGGCGAGAAGGACCCCGACCTCGACAGGATCCGCGCGCTGGCGCCCGACCTCGTGATCGCGAACATCGAGGAGAACGTCGCCGCGCACGTCGAGACGCTCCGCGCCTGGGGCGTGCCCGTGTGGGTGACGTACCCGCGCACGGTCGACGACGCGCTCGTCATGATCCGAGAGCTCGGCGAGGTCACGGGCGCGCGTGAGCCCGCCGCGCGGCTGCTCGCGGAGGTGGAGCCGCTGCTCGCGCACGTGCGCGCCACCCTCGCGTCCCGGCCCCCCGTCCCGGTGTTCTATCCGATCTGGCGCACGCCCTGGATGACGATCGGCCCCGACACGTACGTGCACGACGTGCTGCGCGTGTGCGGGGCCGCGAACGTCTTCGGCGACGCGACCGCGCGCTATCCGGAGGTGACGCTCGACGACGTCGCCGCGCGCCGTCCCGCGGTGATCCTGCTGCCCGACGAGCCGTTCCGCTTCCGCGCCGTGCACCGCCGCGACTTCGAGCCCTATCGCGACGTGCCGGCCGTGCGTGACGGGCGGATGCCGCTCGTCGACGGCAAGCCGTTCACATGGCACGGGCCGCGGCTGGTGGAGGCGCTCCGCACGCTGCCCGCGCTCTTCCATCCCGAGCGTGGGCCCGAGCTCGCGGCCGGTGCGGCATGACGGACCGCCACGAGGTCGTCGCCCGGCTGAGCCGCGTGGTGCGCTCGGGGCTCGATCCCGACCGCACGCTCGAGGCGATCGGTGAAGCGGCCCGCGAGCTCTTCGCCGCGCCGGGCGTGTTCTTCTGGCTGGCCGACGAGCCGGCGCGCCGCCTCGATCTCCGCCTGCTCGTGCCGGCCGACCTGCGCGCCGACATGCCGTACTCGAGCATGAGCTACGACGAAGGCGTCGCCGGCTGGGTCGCGCGCGAGCGGCGGATCCTGCACGTCCCGCAAGTCGCCGAGGACCCGCGCGCGCTCTCGGGCGACTGGTGGAAGCGGCACGGCTTCCAGGGCGCGCTCGTGGTGCCGATCGTGTCGGACGGTGTACTCCTCGGCGTGCTGTCGATCGTGGCGCGCGCGGCGTTCCGGGACGGCGATCCCGCGCTCGCCGAAGAGCTCGCCGCGCACGCCGCCGCCGCGCTCGAGAACGCCGCGGTGCTCGCGCGCAGCGAAGCGCGGCGCCGCGCGGCGGAGGGCCTGGCGGAAGTGGGCCGCCTGCTCTCCCAGACGCTCGATCCGGAGACCGTCGGCCAGCGCGTGACCGAGAGCGTGTGCCGCCTGCTCGCGGTCCGCTCGGCCAGCCTGTACCGGTTCGCGCCGGACGGCATGCTCGTGGCCGAGACGATCTTCAGCGCCGCCGACTTCCCGTGGATGCGCGTGCTCACGCCGGACGTCGGCATCGCCGGGCTCGCGCTGCGCGAGCGCCAGCCCGTGTCCACGCCGGACCTCCTGACCGACGAGCGCCTGACGTACAGCGACCGGTTCAAGTCCGAAGCGGCGCAGACCGCGCACCGCGCGCTGCTCGCCGTGCCGCTCGTGGTCCAGGGCCGCGACCTGGGCGTGCTCGCCGCGGGCGATCAGACGGGGCGGCGGTTCACCGACGACGACGTCCGCCTCGTCCAGGCGTTCGCCGACCAGGCGGCGGTCGCGCTCGAGAACGCGCGGCTCTATCGCGAAGCCTCGCGCCTCGCCACGCGGATGCGCGCGCTGGCGGAAGTGGAGCGCCTGCTGTCCGAGACGCTCGATGCGGGCTCGATCACCCGGCGGATCGTGGAGACGCTCGGCGGGCTCATCGACGCGCGCGTCGCCACGCTCTTCCGCGCCGACGGCGACGACTTCGTGATCGCGGCCGTCGCGGGCGACGTCGGGCCGACCGTCGTGACGAGCGTGCGCTTTCCCGCGGGGCAGGGGCTCGTCGCGCTCGCCGCCCGCGCGCGCCGGGCCGTGCAGACGCCGAACCTCCTCGCCGACCCGCGTGTCGAGCTCAACCCCGAGCTGCGTCGCGTGATGGCGGGCGCGCACTACGCCGCCATCCTCTCCGCGCCTCTCGTCGTGAACGACCGCGTCATCGGCGTGCTCAGCGTGGGCGACGACGCCGGGCGCATCTTCGACGAGGACGACATCCGGCTCGTGCAGGCGTTCGCCGACCAGGCGGCGCGCGCGCTGGAGAACGCGCGGCTCTACGAAGAGGCCGGCATCCGCCGGCGCGAGGCGGAGGAGCTGGCGCAGGTGGCCGCGGCGATCACCGGCTCGCTCGACGTCGCCGCGGTGCTGCCGCGCGTGCTCGAAGCCGCGCGCCGGCTCACGGGCGCGGAGCTGAGCCGGCTGGCGCTGCGCGACCCCGCGCGCGACGTGATGGTGTTCCGCTTCGCCGACGGCGCCGCCGTCGAGCACCCCGATGTCGCGCGGGGCACCGGACCCGCGGGCGAAGCGTGGGCGACCGGCCGTGCGATCCGCACCGACGAGCGATGGCCCGAGGCCGCCGCGCCGGGGGTGCGCGCGCAGATCGTCGTGCCGATCGTCGTCGGCGGCGTGGTCGAAGGGCTGCTCTCCGTCGCCAATCGTTCGGCGCGTGGGTTCACCCCGCGTCATCAGGAAGTGCTGCAGCGCCTGGCCGACCAGGCGGCGATCGCCATGCACACGGCGCGGCTCTTCGCCGACGAGCAGGCGGCGCGGGCCGCCGCGCAGGCGGCGGCCCAGGCGCTGCGCGACAGCGAGGCGGTGCGCCAGCGCGCGATGGAGGTCGGCCAGATCGGCAGCTGGATCTCCGGCATCGGCGACGGCTCGCGCCTCGAGTGGTCGCAGGAGGTCTGTCGCATCTTCGGCGTGGACCCGGGCGTGCTGACCGGGACGAGCGAGGACTTCGTCGCGCGCGTGTATCCGGACGACCTGCCCGACGTCATCGCCGCGCGGAACGAGGCGCTCGCGACCGGCGGCCCGCTGCGGATCGACCATCGCATCGTGCGCCCGGACGGCGCGATCCGCTGGGTGCACGAGCGCGCCGACATCCAGCGCGATCCGGACGGACGGCCGGCGCGCTTCATCGGCGTCGTGCAGGACATCACCGAGCGCAAGCAGGCGGAGGAAGCGCTGCAGGCCGCCGAGGAGCAGCTCCGGCAGTCGCAGAAGATGGACGCGATCGGCCGGCTCGCGGGCGGCGTGGCGCACGACTTCAACAACCTGCTGAGCATCATCACGGGCCGCAGCGAGCTCATCCTGCGCGCCCGCGAGCTGCCGGGCGCGGTGCGCCGCGACGTCGACCTCATCCATCGCACGGCGGAGCGCGCGGCGAGCCTCACCCGCCAGCTCCTCGCCTTTAGCCGCAAGCAGCTCCTGCAGCCCAAGGTCATCGACGTCAACGGCGTCGTCTCGAACATGGGCCGCATGCTGCGCCGGGTGATCGGCGAGGACGTCGACCTCGTGATCGTGGCGCGGCCGGGCGTCGCCCGCGTGAACGCCGACCCCGGCCAGCTCGAGCAAGTCATCCTCAATCTCGCGGTGAACGCGCGGGACGCGATGCCCGGCGGCGGCCGCCTGACGATCGAGACCGCGCAGCTCGACCTCGACGCCGAGCACGCGAAGCGGCACCCCGGCGTCGGTCCGGGACGCCACGTGATGCTGGCGGTGTCCGACACCGGCATCGGCATGGACGCGGCGACGCGCGAGCGCATCTTCGAGCCGTTCTTCACCACGAAGGACGTGGGCAAGGGCACCGGGCTCGGGCTTTCCACGGTCTACGGCATCGTGCAGCAGAGCGGCGGCACGGTCTGGGTCTACAGCGAGCCCGGCCACGGCTCGGTCTTCAAGATCTACTTCCCCGGCGTCGACGACGCCGTGCCCGAAGACACGACCCCGGAGCCCGCGCCGCGCGGCGGGAGCGAGACCGTGCTCGTCTGCGAGGACGAGCCGGACCTGCGCGAGCTCGCGCGGGAGGTGCTGCAGGAGCTCGGCTACCAGGTGCTCGAGGCGGGCGACGGCAAGCAGGCGCTCGAGGTCTCCGCGCGGCACGCGGGGCCGATCCACCTGCTCGTCACCGACGTCGTCATGCCGCGGATGAATGGCAGCGAGCTCGCGACGCGGCTCGTCCGTGAGCGCCCGCTGCGCGTGCTCTACATGTCCGGGTACACGGAGACGTCGATGGCGGGCGGCGGGCCCACGCCCGGCGCGCGCTTCCTCCAGAAGCCCTTCAGTCCGGTCGTCCTCGCGCGCGCGGTGCGCGAGGTGCTGGACAGCACGCCGGCCTGAGCGGACGCGTGGCCGCGCTCGTCATCAAGACCGCGGACGAGCTGGGCGGGCTCCACGCCGCCGACCGCCGGGCCGCGCGCCGCGCCGCTCGGGAGACCGCGCTGATGCGCGCGGTGTACCGGCTCTTCGTGGAGCAGGGCGGCCCGCTGTCGGTGGCGCAGATCGCGGAGGCGGTGGGCGACGATCGCGTCCGCGCGATCGCGCGCGCGCTGACCGCGCTCGACGAGGACGACCTGCTCCGGCTGCGCGACGGCGTGGTCGACATCGCGTATCCGTTCGCGACCAGGCCGAACGCGTTCGCGGTGCGGCTCGCGCGCGGCCAGGAGCGCTACGCGTGCTGCGCGATGGACGCGCTCGGCCTCGCGCCGATGCTGGGCCGGCGCGTCGAGATCCGCTCGCGGTGCCATCACAGCGGCGCCGCGCTGACGTTCGCGGCGACGCCCGATGGGGCTGACGCGCCCGGCGTCATGTTGTGGTTCGGCGTGCGCGGCGACGAGCGCGCGAAGGTCGCCGACGGGCTCTGAACGACCATCAACTTCTTCCGGTCGGAAGACGACCTCCGGCAGTGGCGTGACGCGCACCCGGACATGGACGGCGCGGGCACGACGATGGCCGAGGGGTTCGAGCTGGGGCGCCGGGTCTTCGGCGGGCTGCTGCTCGGCGGCTAGGACGCGGGCGGCGCCTGGCCGGCGCGGCCGAGCTTGGCGACGGTCTCGATCAGCTCGGCCGGCTCGACGGGCTTCGCGAGGTGGAGCGAGAAGCCGGCGGCGAGCGCGCGCTCCCGGTCCTGCACGCTCGCGTACGCGGTGAGGGCGACCGCGGGGATGCGCTCGAGCCCGTTGCGCAGCGCGCGCAGGTGCCGCACCAGATCGTAGCCGTTCTCGCCGGGCATGCCGATGTCGGCGAGGACCAGCGACGGCCGCGTGCGCACCACGGCATCGAGCGCCTCGGCCACCGTCTCCGCGACCACGATGTCCGCGCCGGCGCGCGCGAGCACCACGCCCAGCAGGTCGCGCGTGTCCGCGTCGTCGTCCACGACGACCACCTGCAGACCGGCGAGCGTGGTGGCGCTCGCGTCGGCGCCCACGGTCAGGGCGGGCGAGCGCGGCATCCGGGTGGTCTCCGGGCGCATGGGCAGCCGTACGACGAAGCGCGCGCCGCCGTCGCCGTCGATGTTCTCGGCGGTGACGGTGCCGCCGTGCAGCTCCACGAGCTGACGCGTGATGGCGAGGCCGAGCCCGAGGCCGCCGTGCTGGCGGCGGCTGCCGGTATCGGCCTGACGGAAGCGGTCGAAGATGTGCGGCAGCGCGTCCGCCGGGATGCCCGCCCCCGTGTCCGCGACGGTCAGACGCAGCTCGGCGTCCTCCGCGGCCAGCGTCACCGTGATCGTGCCGCCGCTCGGCGTGAACTTCGTGGCGTTGGCGACGAGGTTCCAGACGACCTGCTGCAGCCGCGCGGGATCGCCGAGGATCGGCGCCGGCGCGTCCGCGAGCTCCGCCCGCAGCGTCAGCTCCTTCGCGCGGATCGAGGGCCGCGCCTCGTCGAGCGCGGCGGCGACCACGGCCGCGAGATCGAGCGGGCGGCGGTCGAGCTCGAGCTTGCCGGTGACGATGCGCGAGACGTCGAGCAGGTCTTCGATGAGCTGCGCCTGGAGCCGCGCGTTGCGCTCGATGCTCTCGAGGCCCTGGGCTTCGCGGCGCTCGTCGAGGTGGGCGCCCCGCAGGAGCCGTGCCCAGCCGAGGATCGACGTGAGCGGGGTGCGCAGCTCGTGGGAGAGGACCGCGAGGAACTCGTCCTTGGCGCGGTTGGCCGCCTCGGCTTCGGAGCGGGCGTCGCGCTCGGAGCGGAAGAGCCGCGCGTTGTGGATCGCGATCGCCGCGTGGTCCGCGAGCCGCATGCACACGGCTTCGTCCTCGTCGGCGAAGAGCCGCGCGACGTTGTTGCTGATGTACAGGAGGCCTTCCACGCGGCCCCGGATGGTGATCGGCACCACCATGAGCGCCACGGTGCCGGTCTCCGCGACGATGGCGCGGAAGCCTTCCGGGACGCGCGGATCCGCGAGGTAGTTCTCGGTCCGCACCGGGCGCCCGGTCTGCATGACCTCGCCGCCGATCCCGCGCCCCGGCGTGATGCGGAGCGTGCGATAGATGGTGAGGTCGGCGCCGACGCGCGTGCGCGGGACCATCTGGTCGGTGTCGCCCTCCCGCAGGAAGATCGCCGCGCTGTCGCAGGCGGACAGCTCGCGGGCGCCGTCGACCACGCGCTGCAGGACGATGTCGAGGTCGAGCGCCTCCGTGAGCGAGCGCGCGATGTCGGCGAGGACGGCCAGCCGGCGCTCGGCTGTCTCGGCCCGGGCGCGCGCCGCCTGCTCGGCCGTGAGGGCGCGCAGGCGCTCGTCGTCCGCGAGCCGCGTGTGCGTCACGTCGCGCGTGAAGCAGCGGCTGTGGACGAACCGGTCGCCGTCGCGGTAGACGCTCGAGTCGATCACCACGTACCGGATCGAGCCGTCCTTGCAGCGCAGGCGCGCGGGATAGTCGCGCAGCGTCTCGCCGGCCTCGAGCCGACGGAGGATGTCGTCGATGACGGTGCGGTCGACGTGGAAGTCGGCGATCCGACGCCCGATGTACTCGTCGGCGCTGTAGCCGAGCAGCGCGAGCTCGGCGCGGTTGGCTCGCAGGATCGTGCCGTCCGGACCCACCCAGTGGATGGGGACCGTCGCGTTGTCGAGGAAGTCGCGGAGCGGCTCCTCGCGGGTCGGGCCGGGGAGACTGCTCATTCGCGGCTCAGCGTAGCGAGGGCGGCCCCGCTACGGAAGCGGGAAAATCTTTTCCTAGTCGCGCGCCCGCGTCGGCGCCCGGACGCTCGGTCTAGCGGGCCGCGTCGTCCTTCTTGCGGACCGGAATGATCCAGTCGAGCCACGGGGCGGCGGCGGCGAGGAAGAGGCCCGGGATGGCCACCCCGGAGACGATGCCGAGGATGGTCAGGAAGACCAGCGAGATCGCGACGCAGGCCAGGTTCAGGAGGAATTCCATGGCGTCCCCTTACTCGACTTCGAAGATGACTTCGATCTCGACCGGGATGCCGTTGGGCAGGGAGCCCATGCCGACGGCGGAGCGCGCGTGCTTGCCGACGGCCTCGCCGAAGACGTCCACCATGAGGTCCGAGAAGCCGTTGATGACCTTCGGATGATCGCCGAAGTCCGGCATCGCGTTCACCATGCCGAGCACCTTCACCACGCGCTTGACCTTGTCGAGGCTGCCGAGCGCGGCCTTGGCGGTGGAGAGCAGCGCCAACCCGACCTCGCGCGCCGCCTCGTACCCCTGGTCGACGCCCATGTCCTGGCCGAGCTTGCCCTTCGTGTGCTTCGCGCCCTTGAACGGGCCGTGGCCGGCGAGGTAGAGCAGGTTGCCCGTGCGCACCGACGTGACGTAGTTCGCGAGCGGCGCGTTCGGCGGCGGTAGCGTGATGCCCTTGGCCTTCAGGTTTGCGTCGGCGCTCATCGGTGCGCTCCCTCCTTCGAATCCGTTCGCGATCGTGTCACACTCGCCGCATGTCCGTCAAACCTGTGACCCCTGTCCCGGCCGCGACCGTCGTCCTCCTGCGTGAAGCGAACCCCGGCATCGAGGTGTTGTTGATGCAGCGCCACCGCGCGAGCAAGTTCGCGGGCGGCGACTTCGTGTATCCGGGCGGCAAGATCGAGGTGGACGACAACCCCGACGACGCGATCGAGTGGTGCGCCGGCTTCGACGTCGCGCGCGCCGTCGCGCGGCTCGAGGTGCCGGACGCGAAGACGGCGCTCGGCTGCTACGTGGGCGCGATCCGCGAGACGTTCGAGGAGGTCGGCGTGCTGCTCGCGTACGACGCGTCCGGCGGCTGGGCGCGCGTGAACGATCCCCGGTTCGGCGAGTACCGCCAGGCCGCGCAGGCCGAGAACCGGGCGTTCTGGGACATGGTGCGGAAGGAGAACCTCACGCTCGCGACCGACAAGCTCGTCTACTTCGCGCACTGGATCACGCCGGAGGAGCAGCCCTTCCGCTACGACACGCGGTTCTTCGCGGCGCCGATGCCGGAGGGCCAGAGCCCGGTGGCCGACGAGCACGAGGTCATCGACCTGCGCTGGTACGCGCCGAGGGCCGCGCTGGCGGCGTTCAAGGCGGGCGAGATCTCGCTGCGGAACCCGACCGTGCAGAACATGAAGCTGGTGGACGCGCCCAACGTGGCGGCGGCGCTCGAGGGCGTGAAGGATCTCGAGGTGCCGACCATTCGGCCGCGGGTGATCATGGACGGGGACAAGCGGAAGATCCTGATGCCGGGGGATCCCGGCTGGTTCTGACCGCCGCCCCCCAGGGCGCCGTGCACGTCGACCAGCGCGCTGGGCAGTTCGCGGTGGCTCCCGCGTTCGCTCCGTAGCGCTTCCGCGTAGTTAGCGTCTGGCGCACCGCTTGCCTCATGGCTGGCCGTCATGCGGCGCACATTTCAGCTCACGGTCCTCACGCTCGCACTCCTCCTCTCCTCTGCCGCCGGCTCGGCGCGTCCCCATCACATCGCGGCGCTCGCGCCGGTGGACGTGGTCGCGGGTGGCTTCGACGATCTCGTCGGCCTCGTGGTCGACCGCCACGACGCCGTCTTCGTCTCCGACCGTCGCGCGGGAACGGTCACCCGACTCGCACCCGACGGGCGGCGCCGGACCGTCGCGTCGGGACTCGCGAAGCCGGCGGGCCTGGCGCTCGATTCCGAGGGCGGGCTGCTGATCGCGGAAGAGCGGGCGGGGCGCGTGGTGCGCCTGGACGCGAACGGCCGTCGCACGACGCTCTTCGACGGCCTCCGCGCGCCGCGGTGGCTTGCGGTCGATGGCGACACGGTGTACGTGGCGGCGCATCGGTTGAAGCGCGGCGCCCTCCGGGAGCTCGACGACGAGGCGGATCCGGAAGTGATCGTGGCGTGGAGCGCCGAGCGCGGGCGCCGCGTGTTCGCGGACGACTTCCGGCAGCTCGAGGGCCTCGTCGCCGCCGACGGCGTGGTCTATGCCGCATCGAAGGGGCGGCGGCCCGGCCGCGCGGACGACGGGGTCGTGTACGGCATCCGCGTGCAGGCGGACGGCTCGGCCGGCCCGATCACGCCGCACGGGGCGGCGGACCGTCTCCAGCGACCGTTCGGGCTGGCGCGCGACCGTCTGGGCGCGTTGTACGTGACCGCACAGAGCTTTGGGGCCGGGCGCGCGCGACTGGAGGACGTGGTCGTGAAGCTGGCGCCCCACCGCGCGCCGACGGTCTTCGCGAGCGGGCTGGGCGAGCCACACGGCGTCGCGTTCGACGCGGACGGCAACCTCTATGTGGCCGACGGCGCCGCCGGGCGCGTGCTGCGGTTCCGCGCGCCGTCCGCGCCGGCGCTCGATGCGACGTCGCCGTTCACGCGCGAGCCGCTGCTTCGCATCGCGGGACGCGCGGACCGCGCGGCGCGGGTGACGGCATCCGGCGAGGGCGATCCGGTGAGCGTGCTCACGGGGCCGGAGGGGCGATTCACGGTCGACGTGCCGTTGGTGGCGGACGCCGCGAACGACGTCGCGATCGTCGCGACGGCGCAGGCGGGCGCGGGCCTTACCTCCGCCGCGGCCCACGTCGTGGTCACGCACGATGCAGTCGGGCCGTCGGTCGTCTTCGGTGTCCCCACGCTCGGGCGCGGCGTGATCCCGGTTCACGCGTCCGCCAGTGACGCGGTGAGCGGGCTCGCCGGACTGGCGCTGGCGCGCGGTACGCAGACCTTGCCGGGCACGGTCACCCCGGCCCTTCCCGCGCCGGCGGCGAGCGTGAGCGCGCTCTGGGACACGACGGGCCTGGTGGACGGCACCCACACCCTGTCAGCGATCGCCACCGATCGTGCCGGGAATCCGGCCGTGGTCGAGCGCACGACGATCGTGGACAACACGCCGCCCGAGACGACGATCGTCTCGGGGTCTCCAGAGGCCGTGGTCGTCGCAGGCAGCGACAACCTCACGCCGGGAGCCGCGCTGCAGTTCTCGTGGCGGCTCGACGGCGGCGCGTGGTCCGCGTTCGCTTCGATGACGACGGTGCCGTTGGGGACGCTCGCGCCCGGAGCGCATCGCGTCGAGGTGCGCGCGCGCGATCAGGCGGGCAACGAGGACGCGACGCCGGCGCGGCACGACTTCGTGGTGGGGGGCGCACTGCACGTCGCGATCACGAGTCCCGTCGCCGGCGCGCCCGTCGCCGCTGGCCTGGTGGTCGTGCGCGGCACGGTGACGGGGACGGCGGCGCTTGCGGTCGTCGTGAACGGTGTCATGGCGTCTCTCGTCGGCGGTGAGTTCGTGGCCGCGGTGCCGGCTGAGCCGGGGCTCGTGACGCTGACGGCTACGGCGCGGTCGGCCGACGGAGCGACCGGAACCGCCTCGGTGACGGTGACGGTCGGGGGGACGCCGTCGCCGACCGATCTGTACGTGAGCCCGCGCAGTGGTGTCGCGCCGCTCACGGTGTCGTTCTCGCTCACCGGAGTGCCCGAAGGCGCGCGGGTCGAGCTGGATGCCGACGGCAACGGCACGGTCGACGTCACGACGGCGCGGCTGACCGGCCAGACGTTCACGTTCGCGACGCCGGGGGTGTACGTCGCCGTGGCGACGGTAGTCGAGGCGGACGGCACGCGGACGCCGGCGGCGGCGGTGATCGAGGTGCTGGACGCAGGCACTTTAGACGGTGTCCTTCAGGCACAATGGTCGGGCATGAAGGCCGCGCTGCGTGCCGGCGACGTTCCGCGCGCCCTGACGTACGTGGTGGCGAGCCGTCAGGCCGACTACGACGTGGCGTTCCGGCTGCTGGCGGCCTACCTGCCGGTCATCGACACGATCCTGACGAGCCTCGTGCCGGTCCGGGTCGGCGAGGCGTCGGCGGTGTACGAGATGACGCGCGTCGACGGCGCGATCGTGAAGTCGTTCGAGATCCGCTTCGCGCTGGAGTCGGACGGCGTGTGGCGAGTGGAGGCGTTCTGATGCTCGCTCGGACGACTGCGATGGCACTCGTCGTCATGGCCCTTCTGAGCGGGCCCGTCGAGGCAGCGGGCCCATGGAAGGGCCAGATCCTCGATGCCGAGACCGACCGCCCCGTGCCGGGCGTCATCGTGCTGGCGATCTGGACGGCGGTGAAGCCGGCGCTGATCCACGCCGAGCGTGACTTCCACGACGTCGACGAGCTGGTGACGGATGGAGAGGGGCGCTTCGAGATCCCGGCCCGCGACAAGCAGCTCGGCCCGCTGACGGTCCTCGACGGCCCGGAGTTGCTCGTGTTCAAGGCGGGGTACGGCGACTGGGCGTTCCGCGAGCTCCATCGAAACTACGCGAACGTCCGTGACGCTCACTTTCGAGGTCAGGCGGTGAGGGCCGAGTGGGCGCGCTTCGAGCGCGAGGGGACTGCGTTCGTTGTCGAAGTGCTTCGCGGTCGCCAAGAGCGCCTGGGATATTTCTACCGTCTTCCTTGGCCAAGCGTCCCGACGGACCGGATCCCGCGTCTTATGGATGCCCTTGCGAAAGAGAAGTCCTACCTAGGCGTGCGCTCTCGCTGAGAGAGTACTGGAGTCTCCGATGCGAACCGTCTGTAGGGCCGCCGCAACATTCTGGCTCGCGATCCTGCTCGGTCAAACCTCAGTGGCCGACGCCTACGACCCCGAGATGCATAGACGGCTGGCGGTGGAGGGCGCTGTTCACGCCGAGCATCTACACACGTTGCTCGGGTCGCTTGGGTTTGCTGGCGCCCTTGGAACGGAGCTGACTGAGCACTCGGACTTCGGCGGAAAAAATCAGAAGCTCAGTGTGCCAGCATGGATCGGCGAAGGAGCATATCTCGAGGACCGGCCGCAAACCCGAGGAGCGAGGCATTTCCACGACCCGTGGCGAGCGTGGGACGCCGCCGGCTTGCGGCTCGGTCTCGCGCGGTTCCCGTCATCGATCCGCTGGAGCCAGGCAGAGGAGCAGGCCGGCAGCAATACATGGTCCTGGCCGGTTGCGCGCGCGTACTTCCTGGACGCGCTGACCGGCGCGACCGAAGCGCAGCGCGAGACCGCGTTTGCGCGGACGTTACGGACGATCGGTCACCTGACGCATCTCGTGCAGGACGCGACCGTTCCAGCACATGTGCGGAACGACTCGCACATCTCGATCGAGCTGTCGCCGAACCCGTTCGTGAACATCATCAAGCTCAACCCCGACTGGTACGAGGACTGGGTGACTCAAGCCCGCCTCGGAGACAGGATCGAGTATCGAGACATCCTGCGTCTGGCGCCGACGCGTCCCGGACCGGATGTCTTCGGCCCGACCGACGACGTGCTCGCGCCTGTTCCGGTCAGTGGATTGATCGACACCGATCCTTCCGAGGGCAACCTGAGGCTACGAGCCCTCTCCGGGCCGTCGGACGTCGGTCTTGCCGAACTGGTCAATCCGAACTTCCTCAGCCGCGACACGATCTTTCAGAGCTATGTCCACCCGCGAATTGCGGACCTCGGACCCGGCTTTCTCGAGACGGTGCAGCCGGGCAAGTGGCGGCAGTACTTTCCGCTGCTCGGTGCCTCGGGTGCCGTGGAACTCGGTCGTGTCGTCGCCGAGAGCACGCTCTACGACGCCCTGGGAACGGTCGTGGCTGTTCCGCCCAACGTCGCGTGGACGCTCGCGGACGATCGCATCAGCGAGGCGTATGCGCGCGAGCTCATCCCGCGGGCCATCGGGTACTCGGCGGCGCTGATCGACTATTTCTTCCGCGGGCGCCTTGACGTCGACGTCTTCGACAACGTCGCCGACGGCGAGCCGGCGCACCTGCGCATCCAGGGCACCAACGCCTCGACGGACGCCCTCGGCCTCGGGAGGCTGACGCTGTATGCGGACGACGCGCTCGGTCAGCGCGTGGCGCTCCGTCCGGTGAGCGGGCTGGAGTCCGATACGGCCGTGAGCGGCGTGCCCGTGAACGGCGATCTCACCTCGACGTGGTTCGAGGCGCCGGAAGGCGCCGAGCGGTTCGTCGCGGTCTACAGAGGCGACCTCGGGGGCGAGCGCGCGGCGGCGAGCTTCCCCGGCGGCGTCATCGGCAAGGTGCTCGGAGGAGTCCGCGTCGAGCACGTGTTCGCGGACGGGGAGACGTGGAAGATCCGCACGCCGGCCGGCGTCTTCACGCTGCCCCTCTCGACGCTCGAGTACGAAGAGGTGAAGTGGGGCGACGGGGCCGACGTGCTGGTCGCGCGGACGATGTTCGGGGAGGGGATGCCGAACCGGGTGCGGTCGTTCACGGTGTCGAGACGCACGGGGTCGATCGACCTGCTCGTGGACGCCGGCGGCCTGCTGGATCTGACCCCCGTGGCGGATGCCGAGGTTCCGTTCGGACTTCACCTCGGCACCAATGTCGCGTTCGCTCAGACCATCCACTATCGGCAACGGCTCGCGCGGGTGAACCCCGTGATCGTGAACCTCGTGGGCAACCTGACCTCCAACAACTACGACGTGACGTCGGTCGAATCGCCCCCGCCGGGGATCACGGAGGTGGTGACGCGACAGTTCGCGTTCGACGATGTGTTCGCGCTCGGGCTCGATCCCGCGCACAACGTCAGGTTCAACGGCCTGGGCGCTTCACGCTACCTGTGGGATCTCTGGAGCGTCACGGGCGACGCGGACGGCCGGCTTCTCGGGCTCGTGCAGGTCCTGCTGATGGATCCGCCCCTCCAGCCGGCCACCGTCGACTTCCTCGGGCTGGACCACATCACCGGTGAGCTCGAAACGCAGGCGACCGCGCGCGTGCGCCCCTTCATGCCGACCGACGTCGGGCCGGTCTGGATGCTGGTCGATCTTCGTACGCGGGAGATCGTGGCCTCGACGGTCGGTCCGGAGATCGCCATCGCCTCGGAGGTCCGTGTCGAGGCCCCGCCGTTCGGAAGCTCCGACGCCGTCTCACTCGTCGGATTCGAGCAGCCGAACGTCCCGGGCGTGTGGGTCAAGATCTTCGAGAACCGCGTGGCCGGGCCGTTCCCGGGTTTCTCCGAGCGACTCTGGGTCGTCCTCCCCGCCGATCCGCTCGAGAGCGTCGCGGGCGTGGCGAACGTCCGGGCGGACGTCTCGTCGGACGTCGGGATCCAGAGCCTGGGCGCGACGGGCCTGCGGCGGGGCGACCTCGCGGGCGTCGCCCCGGTCACGACCGCTGTCGACGTCGCGCGCAAGGAGCAGATCAAGATCTATTTCTTGGTCGACGTCGTCGACAATGTCGGCACGTTCGACGCGTTCCGTGCCATCACGCTCGACGGCACCGTCGCCGCGCCTGTTCGCTTCTACGATGCGCGGATGCACGGCGGAGGCGTGCCCAAGCTCGCCCTCCTCGGGCAGGACGACGCGACGGCAGGCGGAGCGGCGCATGTGATTGCGTGGGACCACGCGCGTGGCGTCGCGACGGTCGTCGCGGATCTTCCGCCGGGCTCGCACGGGCTGACGGCCGCCACGTCGTCCGCCGCGCTGGTCACGTCGTTCGTGGGCGAAGCGTTCGATCCGGCCGGCTTCATCGTCCAGCTCGATGCGCCGAAGCCGCCGCTGGCCTTCATCGGCCAGGACTTCTGGCCGTACACGCTGCTCGAGCCCCGCTACCTCTACAACATGGAGGACACGAGGTTCTATCGCGTGAGCACCCCGCTCCGCCGGACGGCGCTCCCGGCCCCGCTCGCGAGCCCGGCGCCGTCCTTCGGCGACTATCATGCGATCCGGGTGCCGTAGAGCGTCCGGGTGCCGTAGCGCGTGGCGAGGCAAGTTTGCGCTTGACGAGATTTCGGATGCGCGTTGCTCGCCGGCGCGTGTGCGAATGAAAGACCTGCGCGGTCGCACTCGCCGAGTGCTTCAGTGCGAGTTCGGTGTCGCACCGCTGAGAAATGGCTCTCGGACAGGAGATCGGCGCCCTTGGCGGCTCCCAGGGCCCTCGAAGATCGAGGTGTATGGTCGCCCCACGAACAGGGGAGACCATCATGGAGAACTACCCGGAGCTCGATCGCCTGGGAGACGAGATCGCCGAGCTGTCCGCCCACCTCGACGGATCGTGCGCGGCTGGCGGCGTGTCGACCGGCGCGCGGAGATCGCGGAAGCGCGCCGCCAGGACGGCGCCCGTGTGCTCCACGTGTATCAGGACGAGGACGGTACGGTCACCGTCCGCGGGCGCCTGACCGCCGAGCAGGGCGCGCTGCTCGTGCGTGCGCTGGACGCCGCGCGGACTGCCCTGCGGGATGGGCGAAAAGTTTCCGCGGAACCCATCATGTGGCGCGACGCCGCTCCCCGTCCCACTGAAACTGCGTATG
>Ga0194131_10002709_pt1 | contig 28809 bp, 21 predicted proteins | sample TA2KigO120mmetaG_FD_148631 | JGI IMG/M metagenome (GOLD analysis project Ga0194131, IMG submission 148631) | Freshwater microbial communities from Lake Tanganyika, Tanzania - TA2015053 Kigoma Offshore 120m | ecosystem: Environmental > Aquatic > Freshwater > Lake | place: Tanzania: Lake...
TGTATGTAAAGACACTCGATCACTATTACATGACTACATATAGTAGCAATAAATGTGAGTTAAGCGTTGTCACATCAACCACTTGACGGCGAAAGCGGTGATTCAAAGAGGGCTAAGATCCGTCCGAACGGATGGCATACAACCTAGGCGCGGCCGGATTGCTGGAACGAAAAATGATGGCCTTGCCATCCGGAGTCCAAACCGGCGAGATATTCGAGCCGGGCAGGAAGCTCAGCCGCGAAGAAGTCTCACGGTCCAGATCCATCACCCAGATGTCATTTCCCTTGCTGCCACCCTTTTAGAACGCGAGCCGTTTGCCGTCGGGCGAGAATCGCGGATGATCGAACGACCCCGGTTCCACGGTCAGCGGCCGCGCCTTGTTGCCGGCGCTCTCGATCCAGGAAATCTGTCGATCCAGCTTCCCCGCCTTCCCGACGAGATAGACGAACGTTCCATTTTGCGCGAACGCCAGGTCGCCGCCCCCGGACAGGGAGCTGCCGGCATCCTCCAAGACCGGCGCCGGAGCGCCCGACACCGCCAGCTTTTCGGGATCGAAACCCACGGCGAAAGCGGTGGACTGGTGCAGATAAACAAGGCGCCCGGCGCCACTCGCATCCGTCACGTAACGGCCGAAGAATCCGCCTTGGTGCACCGTCTTCCGCTCTCCGGTCCGAAGCAGGACCACGTCGATTTTGGCGTCGTAACCAGACGTTGATTGTGGGCCCGCGGTGAACAAAACCGCATGCCCACCGGGAAGCACTTGCGGCCAACGGTGGGTTGACTCATCGCCGATTAGTTTCGTGAAGGGAACGGGTGCACCGCCTGCGGCGGGGATGCGCGAGAGGGCGCCTCGCAATTCCAAAGACGCGATGATGGTATCGTCACCGGCCCAGCTCCCGCCGAGTCCATATTGCGCGTCGCAGAGCGTGACCGCGGAGCCGCCGTCGACCGCGATCTTCTTTAGCTTGCCCGCGGCGAAGAAGCCGATCCAGTCGCCGGCGGGCGAGAAGAACGGACCATAAGCGTCCTCGGTTCCGGCCAGCGGCGTGAACTGGCTTTGGTGCAGCAGACGCGTATGAATGCGAACCTTGCCGTCAGCGGCGCGCAAGGTGAGAGCGAGGCGCGTTCCGTCCTGAGAAAGGGCCAGAGCATTGCCACCGACGCCGGCGCCGATGTCGGCACGCGCCAGCGGGGTCGCGGGCGGGATTTCCAGATTGAGATGAATCAGCGGGCGTGGCGGTGCGGAACGGGTAGCGTTGTAACCCAGAACGCCGGCGACAATGCTCGCAACTCCGGCCACCGCCCATCCGAGCCACGCCCGTCCGCTCGCTCGCGGCCGCGGCGCGGTCGTTTCGAGCGGCGTGCGAAGCAGTTCGCGTTTCAAGTCGCGCGCCGTCTGCCAGCGCTCATCCGGATCTTTAGCCAGGCAGGTCTGCAACAGCGCGTCCAGCGCGGGCGGCGCGATGGTGGCGATCGACGGCGCGGGGCGCTCCATGATGGCGGCGATGACAGAGGCCATCGACGCGCCATCGAACGCCCGCTTGCCGGTGAGCATTTCGTAAAACACGACGCCGAACGAAAAGATGTCGCTGCGGCCGTCGATGTCGCGGCCGTCGGCTTGCGCCTGCAACTGCTCGGGCGACATGTAGTACAGCGTGCCGACGATTTCGTTCTTGCCGGTCAGCGCCATGGTGAGGGTTGCGTCGCTGGGCGAGGGCGCGGTTTGCGTGAATTTAGCAAGGCCGAAATCGAGCAGCTTCACGCCCGCTTTCGTGACGAGAATGTTGGCCGGTTTGAGATCGCGATGCGTGATGCCTTTTTTGTGCGCGGCCGAGAGGGCGTCGCAAATTTCGACGGCGTATTTCAGAGCTTGATCGAGCGGCAGAGGGCCTTTCAGCGGCTCGCCGTCGATGTACTCCATTACCAGGTAATTCGGCCCGACATCGTAGAGCGTGCAGATGTTCGGATGATTCAGCGCGGCGACGGCGCGGGCTTCGCGGTCGAAGCGCTCGGTGAATTCGGCGTTGGAGACTTTGATGGCGACGGTGCGGTCGAGGCGGGTGTCGCGGGCTTTGTACACCGCGCCCATGCCGCCGGCGCCGATTGCCGAAAGGATTTCGTAGGGGCCGAGTTTGTCGCCTGGGGAAAGCGGCATTGAGATAGTCTATCCAATAACCCAATACCCGCTGCCTGCCGGCGCGGCTCAGCTAAGAATGCTCAGCAGATTGGAGTAATCGTCGGTCCAGGGACGCAAGCCCCGACGCTCCGGAATCGGCTCGCCCAAACTGCCGATTGACGGCCGGTCGCCGATCAGCACCCAGGCCGAATAGAGGACGCCATTTTCGGGTTCGGGCGGATTGCGCGCCAGGACGATCGGCCGTTCGCCGCCGAAGACCGCGCGCACCAGAGGCGGCAGGTCGAGATAGTTATTGGTGACGTGGAGCGCCAGAACGCCGTTCGGTTTGAGGTGCCGCCAATACAGCGTGGCCGCCTCGCGGGTGAGAAGGTGAACGGGGACCGAGTCGCCCGAGAAGGCGTCGACGAGGAGGACATCGAAGTTTATGGGAGGCTCGGCGGCGAGGGAAATGCGGCCATCGCCGGGAACGATTTCAATCCGGCCGTCGCTCGCGGTGAGAAAGCGGAAGTCGCGGCGGGCGATGTCGATGACCGAGGGGTCGATCTCGTAGAAGCGCATCGTATCACCGGTGCGCGTGTATGCGGCGAGCGTTCCAGCGCCGAGACCGATGACGCCGACGCGGCAAGGACCGCCGGCGCATACCTGCTGCAACAGCCGCCCGACGCCCGAGGCGCGCCCGTAGTACGCCGTCGGCCACATCATTCGGCGCTCGTCGACAAACTGCTGGCCGTGGTTGACGCTTCCGTGCATTAACGAACGGACACCGTCCTTCGGGTCGTCGACGACGCGAACCACGCCGTAGAAATTGCGCTCCATGCGGATTGCGCCGCCCCGGTACTGCCATGCGCCCCATGCTAGTAAAATTGCCAGCGCGGCCGTCAGTCCGGCCCACAGCCGCGTTTTTTCCATCCGGGCGGCGAGCACGGAGACGGCCAGCAGCGTGAGCGGAATCTCGTAATAGGCGGGAAAGAGAATGGGGGCGACCAACCCGGCAAAGACGCCCCCGCATGCGCCGCCAAAGGCCAGAGCGAGATAGTAGGAGGTTAGGGAATCGGCGGCCGGCTTCAGCCGCGCCAACTCGCCGTGAAGAAACACGCAACAAAGAAAAAACGCGCCGCTCAGCCAGCCGACCAGGAGCGGGAACCGGACCAGTGAGCTTTCGCGAAGGACTCCGATGGCGAGAGCGAACAGGGCGCCGGAGAGCAGAAGGCGGAAGAGATCCGGCGAATACCAGCCATCCCGGTCAAACGTCAATACAAAGCTGAGCAGATAGAGACCTAGCGGAACAATCCAAAGCAAAGGCGCCGGGGAGACGTTCTGCGTAAGATGCGTCGTGATGCCGACAAGCAGCGAGGAAGCACAAGCAGGCAGAAGAAACCAGATCGCGCGGAAACCGGCGCGGCCTCGCGTGGGAGTAGCTTGACCCCGAGTGCCGGCGAACGCCGCGGCGCCGAGCAACAAGGCGCAGGTGACCGCGTAGCCGGCAGACCACGCCGTCAATTGCAGGCTCACCGCGGCGTTCGGTTCAATAAGAAACGGATACGCCAGCAGGCCGCCCAACGACGCCAAGTTCGAGAGCGCGAACAGCCGATAAGGGACGCCGAGATTTGACGCCGCGTACCACGCCTGGACGATCGGACCAGTGGCGGAGAGGACAAAGTAGGGAGCGCCGATGGCGGCGGCGAGGACGGACAGCACTCCGAGGGCGGCTTGTGCTTCGACCGGCCGGAAGGCGATGGGCAAGGCCAACAAACTGGCGGCTGCGACGACCGAATGGACCGCCGCCTGACGGCGCGGCGACAGGTTCGTCACGAGAACGTGTGCGTAGAGATATCCGAGCCAGAGGATCGATTGAAAAAAAAGCAGGCTTACGGCCCACACGCCCGCAGAGCCGCCGAACCACGGAAGAATGGCCTTCGCCGCCAGAGGCTGGACCTGGAAGAGCAGAAATGCGCTGGAAAAAACGCCGGCGGCCAGGAGAGCGCGGTGCACCAGTCGATTATCGTACTTTCGAATTCGCACCCGCGCCGGACGAGCGCGGCAAAGTTGTACTCGGCAAACGTCTCCGCTCCTATAAACTGGCAGGGATGGAAAACGCGCTCCGGATATCACGTCGCCAACTGCTCGGCGCGCTGCCTCTGGCGGCGGCGGGCAGTGGTGGGTTCTACCGAATCGGGAAGGTGAAAGGACGCCAGTGCTTTCTTGACCCGGCCGGGCGGCCGTTCTTCTCCATCGGTATGAACCATGTCGATTCGGCGCCGCTGCGCACCGATGATACCTGGCGGCGGGAGTTCGGCAATGATACCGAGCGCTGGCTGAAGACCGTGCGTACCGATCTCCAGAGTTGGGGCTTTAATTCCGTCGGTTGGGTGCAGGAGTATGTGTCGATCAGTGACCAGCACCATCGCCATTCCCGCAGCTTCACGCCGGAGGAGTATCGCTGGCTGAATATGCCCTATGGGCACCTGTTGCCGTTCATCGAATCGCATCAATGGGAGATTGAGACGCGGCTGCCAAAGGTTGATAGCGCGGGTTTCGCCGAGTGGTGCGACTATGTCGCGCGCGACCAATGCAGCCGCTATCGCGACGATCCGCGGCTGATCGGTTACTTCTACACCGACTGCCCGGTGTGGGTGCACACCAAGCCCGATAACGCCTGGCGCGGCGCGTTGTTCGATGCGAAGGAACTCGAGACGGCGGCGGGCCGCGCCGAGTTGTCGCGGCTGGCGACGCACTACTATCGCACACTGCATCAGGCTATTCGTCGTTACGATCCGAATCACCTGATTCTCGGCGATCGTTACGAGGCCCGCGCGCCGCTGCCCGAAGAAGTTGTACGGGCCGCGTCGCCGTTTGTCGACGTGTTGAGCTTTCAATGTTTCTCGCCGCCTTCCGAAATGCGCACGACGCTGGAGCGTTGGGCGAGTCTCTCCGGCAAGCCGGTACTACTGGCCGATGCGGCGCATTGGGCCAAACCCTTCACGCCGGGCTGGCCGCCGCGCGAAGATCGCCAACACGACGCGGCTCAGTATGCCGATGCGCTCAACGCTCTACTCGATCTACCCGCCTGCGTTGGTTATCACCTGTGCGGAGCGTACGTGAAGAACAACGCACGGCGCTATGGTTTCCGCGATGCACGGAACCGCGTGGAGCCGCACGTCGTGGCGATGGCTCACGCGAACCACGCTGCGTTGGCGCGCTTTCGCAAGGAGATTGGCTGAGCTTCCGGGATGGCGGTTTGTCGTTCTGCGCGGCGCGCGTCGATCCGTAGGTCGCGCTGGGGCTACTAACCGCGTGGCGGCTGCTGCTGCTGGAATTCCGCCGCGAGCCAGGGCTGATGATACACTTCCCGGACACGATCGCCGAACGCGTTGCTGCGCGGCGAGCCATGCGGCTTCGATCGAACGAATCCGATTTGATAGAGCGTCGCTAGGATATCCGGACGGTGGCGGATGCTCCAGGCGGGGTCGGCAATTTCCCACTGACGTTGATACAAGGCAAGTAGGAATGCGCACATCTCCAAGTTCTTCTCCGGAATGTGCAGCGCCGCGACGATTTCGTTTCGTTCGGCTTCGAGACGGATCGGCGGGGTTAACTTGACCTTTTCACCGATCTGTTGGCTCCATCCCACACCGAGCGGCTCAACATTGCCCTCGCCTTCTCCAACGTGGATGAAGCCTGCTCGACTAAAGTCGCGCGGATCCGCGACAGCTAACGCCACGCCCGTCTGCAGAGTACGCGGTTTGATCTGCGCGGCGCCGAGCGAGAGATCGAGCGCTTGATTCACCGTTCGATCGGCCAGGCCGATGCCCCAGGCGGTGCTAGCAACTCGCTCGACCGATTCCCGCAGCGGCGAAAGCTGATCGCGGTGCGTGACATACACGATGGCGGCAATCAGGCGTGGATCGGTATCGTAACGCGCGGCGGCAGTACGGATCGTGGCGCTTTGGCTGAATACGATGCGCTTCACTTCGTCGTCGCCGCGCCGCTGCATTGCCAATGCCGTGGTCAAGACGGCGACTGCAACCGCGGCGGCGATTGCGGCGCGAGACGTACGGGTGGTCAGAAGGAGGAACTCGGAGGTCTTCGCGGAATCGCACAGATAGCCGTAGAGAAGTACGCCGGGGATCAGATACATCGGACCAAACAGGAAAATTGTGAGCAGCGAGTAGGTCCAATGCCACTGCTGGCTCGTATTTGCCGGCATCACCATCGTGAGATCTTTCAGCGCGAAGGCGGCCAACAGAACGAGCGAGAGGCACAACAGGAGGCGTGGCGCGCCACGCGCCAGTTTCGTCTCCGGTCGAAACGCCGCGCCGTAGAGCCGCCAGGCCCAGGCCGCCAGCAGCGTAACGGCCGCAACGACATGCAAAGGTCCGATCCAGGTGGCGAACGCCCAATCCGTTCGCAGTCGCTGCATCCCGGGCCACGAGGTAAGGATAGCCAGGTAGAGCACAGGACTGAAGAGGCCGAAGTACAACTCGACGGCAAGCCGTACTCGGCGCTGCATCGCGGCGGGGACTCTTGTCCATGGCTCGACACCTTTCGCGCGTTTTGCTTGGCCCCACGCCAAGCCTGCGAGTACGAGCCAGTCGACGAGTAGGATTCTTGAAACGAGCACCGTTACGATATGGAGGTTGATGGCCCTAGCCAACCACGTTCCGCCCGTTTCAGGATTCGACAGGGCGAGCGCCGCGAGAGCGACGATTGCCAAGGTGCCGAGAATTCCTTTTGCCATGCCTTCGTGTCCTCCTTTGGGCGGCGGAAATAACGCGACGCGCGTGCAACTGATTGCGAACCGCCATTGTTCCGCCGGTTTCATCTGGTGCAACTCCGCCAGCATCGCCGCGCCCCATTCGGCGCGCTCGGCCGGCATGTAGCGCACCACGGCCGCTAGCCATCGTTCCGCGGTCATCGCGCGCCCGCCACTCTTGGCCGCAGCGTCGCGGCGGCCCGTTGTTCATTCAACTCGCGAGCCAGCGCCGCACCCGCTTTTGTGGGCCGGTAGAGATGGCGCGGTGGGCGGCCTTTGGGGATTTCGCTTTCCCACGCCGTCTCCAATAATCCGCGATCGGCCAGCCGGATGAGAATCGGATACATTGCGCCAGCCTTGATTCCGGTCTGCTGGCACAGGTCGTATCCGTGTCGCCAAGCCTTGGGATCTTCGGCCAGCGCGAAGAGCACCCTGGCGGTTTGTTCCGATGGCGGGCGATTGCGCAGCACGTCTTAAGTCTATATAGATAGAGTTAGGCTGTCAAGAAAATTCTTCGCGCGGCGCGGGCGCTATCGCGCCACGTGGAAGTCGGTCCACTGCGTGAGGCGTACCGGTTTCTTGCCGCCGGTCGCCGTGATCGCCACTTGCAGCGCGTAGTCGCCGAGGCGCATGTTGGGGCCGAGGCGCATGACGCCCGAGGCGGTCATAGCGCGTTTGTCCGAGGACTTGAATTGCAGTGGCGACTCCTTGCCTTCGTAGACCTGTTTGCCCTCTTCGAAGATACGCAGTCGCAGGGTCAATTGAGAGTTGCCTTGCGCGTCGAGCGGCGGGTTGTAGATCTGCACGGTGTAGGCCAGATCGGTTCCGGGTGCGAAAATGCGTGAGGCCATCGTTAGACGATCCGAAACCTTCTGATCGTCCTTGGGCATCTCGCCGAGCAAGAGGCTCGACAGAGACATCCGTTTGTTGGCGAGGTTGGGCGCGACCAGAAATTGCGACGCTGAGCCAACTTCAGCGGTCTCGGCGTCGCGGATGACGGCGCGGAGTTGATACGGGCCGGCGCGCTTTACGGGGTATCGAACGGCGAGCATCATGCCGCGCTTCCGAGCTTCGTCGAACTTCGCGTTTTCGACGTTAATGTTGAAGGTGTCGTAGGTGTGATTGGCCGTGTTGCCGTCGGCGTCGAAGCCAGCCACCAGAACGTTGAGCGCTGCGTGTTGTTTTCCGTCGCCAGTGTCCTTGAATTTCACTTGGCGCAGGTCGACGTGCAGCAGCGTGTTCATGCTCTGGTTGAGCTTTTCGTCGACCACGAAGATTCCGGTGAGCTTCACTGGAATAGCCGATTTGTGGAACGGATTCTTAATTGCCGCGACGAGTTGTTGCTCTTTGGTCAGCGTTGGCGCGGGCGCTTCCGGCTTGTCTTTGACTCCCATGAACCCGCTTCGGCTGCGCACTTGCAGCCCCTTGCGCTTCACGCGCACGGCGATTTTGTGATACTTGCGATTGAACGTCGAGTCGGACGGATCGTAAGCGAGAAGATAAAAACCGCTCTGATCGTCGAGCACCTTGCGCAAGCTGCCGGCGACGTCGTTGTCGTTTAGAAACGCCTTGCCGCCAGTTTCTTCGGCGATGGTGCGCAGTGAGGACTGAGAGTCGGCGAAATCCTGTTGGCGGCGGGCGCCGCGCATATTCAGATTGTTCGGCCTGACGTTATCGGCGGCGGTGATATTGAGCGCCTGCAAGCCGCGCGGATCGACGGTATAGAGCACTACGCCGGCGCGTGTTGCCAGTTCGGTCATGCGCTGAACGGGGTCAAGGAGGTCGCCGTCGGCATTGGCCAAGCCTTGCGGCCGATCCATCTTCCGCGTGAGTTGAAAGCCTTCCGAGATCAGGACGATCGACTTCCGGCCTGGCATGGAGCGTAACCCGTTCATGACCCAATTCAGGGTGCCAAATGCTCCGAGGCCTGCCGATTGATTCATATAGGCGTTCTCGACATCTTCTTGCGTTTCGGCTTCTTGATCGGCGTCTTCGGCGACTTGCGAGTCGTCAATGCGGCGAATCGAATTTACGCCGGTGCGCGAGCGCGGATTCCAGCGCAGCGTGTCGGCGAGCACGGCGATCTGCTGATGATCGTTCGTGAAATTCTGGAACGCGCCGGAACTCGAACCGGTGCGCATCAACGAGACCATGTCGCCGGGTTGGAGCGAAGCGATGAACTTCTTGAGCGCCTCGCGGACGTAGTAGACGCTCTCGAAACTGAGCGAAAGGTCGTCGACGAGGAAGACCATCGTGCGGCGGACTTGATCGGGGCGCACGGTGGCGGGCGGAATCGGCACGGCGCCTTTGGCCTGTTGTTGTTTTGTGGGGCGCGGTGTCGGTCCGTCTTGCGTGGGGATGTAGGAGAAGCGCGTGATTTTTTGCGGTTTGCCGTCCTGCAGCACTTCGAAGTCTGCGGGCGTGAGATCGGTGACGACGCGGCCGTCTTTGTCGGTGACGATGGCGTCGACTTGCACCAGATTCACGGTGACGCGAATCAGCGGGCCCTCCTGCGTTTCCTGCTGGGCGCAGAGGATCGCGGCGGCGAGAAGAAGTGCGGCGCGGCGCATTCTTTATTGTACGTGCACGAGATCAGACAACCTGAAACAGTTCCCGCTTGCCGGAATCCCAGAGTTCGGTGTAGCCTTTGAATTTTTCCCGCAGGATTGGGTTGGTGACGTAGTCTTTCATCCGCGATTCGAAGGCGGCGAGGTTTTCGGCGTCGTATTCGAAGACGACCGTGTTGAATTCGCCGACTAGATCCGTCATGACGCGGAAAGAGGGTAGTTCTAGCGCGTTGGCCGCATCCTTGATGGTGGCGGCGAGTTTGCCGGCCTGGCCGGGTTTCGCTTGGAACGTGTTGCGGACAACAATCATGCGCCGATTATACAGAAACCCAAGGCGGTATACTGGCTTATTGCCATGGCTCTACAAATTGATCAGTCCGTCCACTCATCGGGCGCGACGGTGTATAAACTCTCGGGCCGGTTGACGGCGGGGCTCGAAGCGACGGCGCTGGAAGTCGCGATTGAGAAGTCGCACGCGGCCGGCGTTCTGCGAATCATCGTCGATATGAAAGAGGTTTACTACGTCGACAGTTCGGGGCTCGGCGCGTTGATCGGCGCGCTGACGAAGTTGAAAAAGGCTTCGGGTGCGTTGCGGCTGGCAGCTGTCGATGAGCGCGTTGTCAAGATCATGAAATTGACGAGACTGGACAATATCTTTCCCATGGATGAGACGGTGCAGGAAGCCAGTTTGCGGATCGGGGGAGTCTAGCCGTGGCCGATTGGGAGTTTTGTCAGAACGACGCCGAGGAGCGCTTGGCGAAGATCCGGTACTTCTCGATGATGAAGGGCGATGTGGAATTCACGATCTCGGTAAAAGAGTTTGTTTCGCCTCCGGATCTAATGATGAAATTCTTCGCCGAGGGCGATAAGGAACTGAATCAGTCCACCGCGGCGTTCCGGCCGACGGGATGGGGCGGCAGCATGCGCGACGCGCTGGCCGCGTGTTTGCAAACAATTCGCAAGTTTCCGTACGAGGGGTAGTGGAGCGGCCGGGGCGAAGACGATTCGTTCAGTCGCTTTGCCGCACCGCCGGGGTGTTTCTATTCGACGACGTCGTGAACGCGCTGGCTCTCGATGTGTCTTTCGTGAACGTCGCGCGCGAAGCGGGTCTTCGGCATAAGACGATTTACGGTAGCGAGAACCGCAACAAGTACCTGATCGAAACGACGGGTTGCGGCGCGGCGTTCTTCGATTACGATGGTGACGGCTGGCTCGACATTTTTCTTGTGAACGGAACGCGCTTCGACGCCAAGTGGGCCGCGGGCGCGGCGCCGGTCAGCCGGTTGTTCAAGAACAATCGCGACGGGACGTTCACCGATGTGACGATTGCGGCGGGCGTGGCGCGGACCGGTTGGGGCTCGGGTTGTTGCGCGGGCGACTACAACAACGATGGGCATCTCGATCTGTTCGTTACGTATTGGGGCGATTGCGCGTTGTGGAAGAATTTGGGTAACGGCAAGTTCGTTGATGCGGCGCCGCAAGCGGGTGTGACGACGCGCACCAAGACCGGATTGCGCCGGCACAACACGGGCTGCGCGTTTGTCGATTACGACAAGGACGGACATCTCGATCTGTTCGTCGCCAACTACATCGACTTTGACCCGAAGACCGCGCCGCTGCCGGAATCGGGGCCTTGCAAGTATAAGGGCCTTCTGGTTGCGTGCGGGCCGCCGGGCTTGCAGGGCGGCAAGAACATTCTGTTCCGCAATAACGGTGACGGAACGTTCGCGGATGTGTCGGAGAAGGCGGGAATCTTGAACACGCCGGGGACGTATGGGTTGGGCGTAATCGTTGCCGACTTCGACAATGACGGCTGGCCCGACATCTACGTCGCCAACGATTCGACTTCGGCGGCGCTGTATCGGAACAATCACGACGGCACGTTCACGGAGAACGCGATCGAGCGCGGCGCGGCGTATTCAGCCGATGGAAAGCCGCAGGCCGGGATGGGTGCGGGTGTGGCCGATTATGACGGTGACGGGCGGTTCGATATCGTCAAGACGAACTTCGCCGGCGACACCTCGAGCCTGTATCATGGGCTCGCGGACGGCTACTTCGAAGATCAGACATTGCAAGCGGGACTGGGGCGGGTGACGCGCTTTCTCGGTTGGGGCGCGGCGTTCGTGGATATCGATAACGACGGTTGGGCCGATATCGTATTGTGCAATGGGCATGTGTATCCGGAAGTGGGCGAGAGCGCGGCGGAGTCTGGTTACAAGCAGCGAAAGGTCGTGTATCGGAACTTGCGGAACGGGAAGTTCGCGGAGATTTCCGAGACGCTGGGACCGGGCATTGTGGAGAAGGTCACGGGGCGGGGAATGGCTGTCGGCGATTTCGACAACGACGGCGATTTGGATCTGCTGGTCAACTGTATCAACGACGCGCCGCAACTGCTGCGCTGCGAGTCGGTGCTGAAGCACAACTGGTTGAAGGTGAAATTGACGGGGACGAAATCGAACCGTTCCGCGATTGGCGCGCGGGTAATCTGCAAGGCGATGATCGACGGCAAGCCGCGGCGGCAGATGGACGAGGTACGCAGCGGTGGGAGCTATCTGTCACAGAGCGATCTGCGAGTCCACTTTGGGCTCGGCGATGCGTCGTCTGCGGCTTTGGAGATTCAATGGCCGAGCGGCCTGGTGCAGCGGTTGCGGGACGTGAAGCCGAATCAGATTTTGGCGGTTGTGGAGGGCGCGTGAAGTTCGCGCTCGCGTCGCTGGCAGTGTTGGCGCAGACGCCCGGCGGGTGGCGGGCGCAAGCGACGGCGTTGAAAGCAAAGGGCGACGCGGCGGGCGCGCTGGCGGCGTTTGAGCGGGCGGCGGAGGCGGAGCCGAACGCGGCCGATTTGCGCGATGAGATCGGGTTCCTCTCGGCTGTCGTTGGGCGGCGCGAGGAGGGCGTGGCGTGGTTTCGCGAGGCGATTCGGATAGATGCCCGGTATGCGCCGGCGCACTATCATCTGGGCGTGGCGCTGTGGTTGATCGGGCAGCGCGAGGATGCGTTGGCGGCGATGCGGGAGGCGGTACGGCTGGCGCCGAGGAGCATCGAGTATCGTGCGCGGCTAGCTGCGGCGCTGCAGGATTTGGGATTGGATGAAGAGGCTCTGCGCGAGGCGCGAGCCGGCCTCTCGGCGGCGCCATCGCGCGCAGATCTGTGGAACTTGATCGGGCTTGTCGAACAGAAGCGTGGAGAGCGAGAGAAGGCGCGCGCGGCCTTCGCGAAGGCTGTGACGTTGCTGCCGGGCGAGTTCGATTATCGAAACAATTATGGATTCCTACTGGTAGACATGGGCGAAGCCGATTCCGGGATGGCGCAGTTCCAGGCCGTACTACGGCGCGATCCGGGGAACAAGCGAGCGCTGGTGAATGTTGGTTACGCCTACTTGCAGAAGAGCGACTTTGACGCGGCGCTGCGCCAGTTTGAAGGGCTGGCGGCGCGGTTCGCTGACGAACCCGTTGTGCGGTACGACCTTGGGCTGGCGTTGAAGCAGAAAGACCGGATCGACGACGCTAAGCGCGAGTTCCGGGAGGCGCTGCGGCTGGATCCGGAGATGGTCGAGGGCTACTATACGCTCGGTATCACGGCGTGGCAGAACGGCGATTTCGACGAGTCGGTCGAGGCGTTTCGCGCGGCGGTGTCTCGGCGGTCTTCGTACGCGGCGGCGCACTTCATGCTCGGCACGGCGTTGAAGCAGAAGGGGCTTCTAAAGGAGGCGGCCGGCGCGCTGGAAGAAGCGATCCGGTTGGATCCTTCGACGCCCGGGCCTTTCAATACACTGGCGCAGATCCGGCAGGCCGAGGGGAACGTGGACGCGGCGCGGAAGCTGTTTGCGCAGGCGGCGGAGGCGAAGCGAAAGCTGGAGGCCGAGCAGGCGACGAAGCTGCGGACGATGGGCCCGGCGCGGCGTTAGCGTAGAACTACACGCCAGTTGCCATCCGCCTTCGCCGGCAGCGTCTTCTTGCGGGTGTAGTATTCAAGCATCAAGTCGCGAATCGGGGTGTTAGACTGCCACAAGATTTTCGAGCCCGTGAACATGCCATAGCCGGCGCTGCCCGCGTAGCGATAGTTGTTAACCGCAATGCGTAGCTTCTGATCCATCGCCAGCGGCGCGCCTTTGTACTTGAGATCGACGATGCGCTGGCCTTCGGGTTTCGCCGGATCGATCGCATACTCGACGCCTTGCGCCATGTCGTAGTTGAATCCGATCACTGCCGGATTCGTGCGCGGCTTGCCATTGCAACCCTCGGACGGACAGGGAGCGTAATATCGCGCTGCGTTTTCCAAGGCGTCTTTCACCATCTTGCCGTCGCCTTCGATTGCGTACAATTCGTTCTCAAACACATAAAGCGCCGCGAGTTCGCGTACCGTCATCGGCCCTTTACGAATCCGCATGTTCAGGTTGAACGCGGCCGCGAAGCTGACATCGGCCTTCGCGTAATGCAGTTGCACTTCTTGAATCGAGTCGATCAGCGCCGTATCAACATCACGCGCCACCGCGCCGTCCATATCGACAGGGCTCTCGGCCACCGGAGTCGCGAGTTCTTTCTCCGCCGCGTCGTGATACGGCTTGGCGATCGCGAGGATCTTCTCATCGGCCGCGGTCTCGGCGCGCACGGGAATCAGCATCCCTTTCTTCGACGTCACCTTCCATGCGCCATCGGCGTCATCAACGGTGATGTCGAGCCGCCCCAGCGAGCCGCCCCAATTCATCGGCTGCAAAAGCGCGACGCCGTTGATCGACTGATTCACGATCGTGCGGTGCGTGTGGCCGTAGACAACCGCGTCGATGCCGCCAACGCGCTCCGCGATATCCCACACCATATTCTCACCCGGTGTGACGTTGGGAAACGTCTTGCCCGTGCGGATGTCGCGATCGAGTCCCGCATGCGAGGCGATTAGTACGACGTCGGCCCTCTCCTTTTCTCGCACGATCTTCACGTACTCGCGCGAAGCCGCCTCGCCGCCAATGAACTTGTATCCCTTGTAGTTTTCCGGTTTCTCCCAGAGCGGAATCGATGGCGTCGTGATGCCAATGATTGCGACGCGCACGCCGTCGACGACCTTAATCACATACGGCGCGAACGGCTTCGCGTCCGCCTCGGCGCGTGTGTTCGCCGAAAGCCACGGAAACTTCGCCGTTGCACGGGCGGCGTTGAGATTCCGCAGACCGAAGTTGAGTTCGTGATTGCCCATGGTCATTGCGTCGAAGCGGAGCACGTTCATCGCCAACATCATCGGGTCTTGCCGATTCGTCTTGCCCGCGGAGACGGCGAGCTGATGTGTTGCTTCGAGCGGCGTGCCTTGAATGGTGTCGCCGCAATCGATCAACAGCGCGCGCGGATCTTCCCGGCGTTCGGCTTCGATCAGCGTTGCGATCTTGGCTAATCCGCGATTGGCCGGCGCGGCGGTGAAGTAGTCATACGGATAAATGTTGCCGTGCAGGTCCGTGGTGACCAATACGCGGATCGTGACGGTGCGGCCGTGAAGCGTTGCAATCGCCAGCGCGAGGAGGAGCTTGTGCATGAGACCTGCCTTTCAGTTTATTCTGCTAGTAATGCAAACTCGATGGATTTTTTCGTTACCTCTCCTTGCTTCGCTCGTTTTCGCGCAGACGCCTCCCACGGCGCCGAAGCCCGCCGCGCCTAAACCTGCAGTGGCCAAACCGGCCGCGCCCAAGCCCGTTGCCGCCAAGCCAGCCGCCCCAAAGCCGGTCGCCCCTAAGCCCGCCACCCCGCCCGCGCCGCCGCGTCCCCCTGGAACCTACGCGACGATTACGATCGTGCACGGCACACAGCCGCTCGGCAACATCGTCTTCAAATTCTTCGACAAAGAGTCGCCGATCACTACGAAGAATTTCGTGGATCTCGCTCGCGGCACGAAGGCATGGCCGAATCCAAAAGCCGGCGGCGCGAAAGTTCGCACCCCGCTCTACAACGGACTGACCTTTCATCGCGTGATCCCCGGCTTCATGATTCAGGGCGGCGATCCGCTGGGCACCGGTACGGGCGGTACCGATCCGATCGTCGACGAGTTCCACCCCTCGCTGCGTTTCAATCAGCCCGGCCTCGTCGCGATGGCCAACGCAGGCCCGGGCACCGGCTCGTGCCAGTTCTTCATCACCGAAGCGCCGACGCCGTGGCTCGACGGACGACACACGATCTTCGGTCAAGTGATCGAAGGCCAGGAACTTGTGAAAACGATCGCCAACCTGCCGAAAGGTCCCGGCGACAAACCCAACGTGCCCGTAAAAATGTCGCGCGTGCTGGTCACGGTGGTGGCTGATCCGAGCGCTCCGAAGCCGGTTGCTCCGGCCGTGAAGAAGGAGGCTCCGGTAGCGCCGAAGGCAGCAGCGCCAAAACCGGCGGCTGCGCCTGCGGCGGCAAAGAAGCAGTAGCCTTGAAATGGGCGTCATTTCTCGGCGCGCGTTTCTCGCGCAGTTAATTCCGGGAAAGCCACCCAATATCATCCTCGTCCTTGCCGATAACCTCGGCTACGGCGACATCGGCTGCTACGGATCCAAACTCCATCGCACGCCGAACCTCGATCGCATGGCGCGCGAAGGCGCGCGCCTTACGCACTTCTACGTCGCCAGCGGCGTCTGCACTCCTTCTCGTGCCGCGCTGATGACCGGTTGCTATCCTCGTCGCGTCGGGTTGCACCACACCGAACTCGACGGCTTTGTGCTCCGGCCCGTATCCAAGTACGGTCTGCATCCGAATGAAATCACCATCGCCGAATTGCTGAAGGCGCGCGGCTACACGACGGGCATGATCGGCAAGTGGCACCTCGGCGATTACCCGTCTTTCTTGCCAACGAAACAAGGCTTCGATTCCTACTTCGGAATCCCGTATAGCGATGATCAAGAGGGCGGACGCATGTTCCCTGGCCGCTCCGCGCCCTCGCCACCGCTGCCTTTGATGGAGAATGATCGTGTCGTCGAAGCGCCCGCCGATCGCGATACACTCACCAATCGCTACACCGAACGAGCGATCGCGTTTCTCGAAACCAATCGCAAGCGCCCGTTTTTTCTGTACCTGCCGCAAGACATGCCTGGCAGCACGCCCAATGCGTTTTCCAGCGCGGCGTTCAGAGGCAAGTCCGCCAACGGCCGGTACGGTGACGCCATCGAAGAACTCGACTGGTCGCAAGGGGAAATCCTCGCCGCGCTAAAGCGTCTCGGTCTCGACAAGAACACGCTGGTCGTTTGGATGTCCGACAACGGCGCGGTGAGGCGCAACCCCGCGCAAGGCTCGAACCTGCCGATGGGTGGCTGGGGCTACACGACGCAAGAAGGCGGCCAACGCGTGCCATGCATTGTGCGTTGGCCGGGGAAGATTGCGCAGGGCCGCGCGATCGATACGTTGCTCACCGCGATGGACTGGCTGCCAACGATTGCGCGGTTGGCCGGCTGTTCAGCGCCAGAGAAGATCGACGGCAAAGATATTTGGAACAACTTGAGCGGCAAATCGCGCATGTCGCCGCACGAGGCGTTCTACTACTACGGCCCGCAACTGCAAGCCGTACGCCGTGGAAATTGGAAGCTTGTGTTGCCGCTCGACGCGAAGTTGATCAATCTGCAAAGCGCGACGGCGAAAGGCGAGATGGCGCTCTACGATGTTGTCAACGATCCCGGCGAAACCACGGATCGCGCCAAGGCCAATCCCGACGTCGTGCGGCAGTTGACGCAATGGGCTGAGAAAGCTCGCGCCGAGCTTGGCGACGTTGCTGTCACCGGCGCCGGCCAGCGGCCCGTAGGGCTTGCGCAATAGCCCAAAACAGAACATAAAGCACCGTGGCTTTGAGCAAAAAACCAAGCGGAGTCTGCGAGAAGAAGTAGTTACGCATTTGATATAGCGGAGTGCAACATGCTTCGCACTCTTGCTCTTGTTTTGTTCCTCGCGGTCTCCGCTTCGGCGCAGACGCCCCTCGGTTCGATCGCCGGTACAATCATCGACCCGCAAGGCGCCGGCGTGCCGAACGCCGAGCTTATCGCTACCAACACAGGGACAAGTCTGACATTTCGAGGCCGCAGTTCCGAGGATGGCACATACGTGATCTCAGCGCTGCCCATTGGCGGCTACGAACTCTCCGCGACGGTACCGGGTTTCAAGACTTTCCGCCGTACGAACTTAACAATCGAAGTCGCGCAGCGGTTGCGCGTCGATGTGGCGCTCGAGGTCGGGCAAGTGAGCGAAAGCGTCAACGTCACCGCCGAAATCGCGCGTGTACAAACGGAAGACTCTTCACTTGGCACCGTCGTCGAGCGCAAGCGAATCGAAGACCTTCCGCTCAACGGCCGGCACGTCTTCAGCCTGGTCAAGATCGTCGCCGGCGTGACCCCGCGCGACCGATCCACCGACGGATTCGCCGAGATCTCCAATCAGTCCTTTTCGCAGATCCGCATTAACGGTGGTCCGGCTTACGGCAATCAGTTCTTCCTCGACGGCGTGTCGAACTCGGCCGCTGTCCACAACGAGATCAGCGTCGTGCCCATGGTCGATTCGGTTGAGGAGTTCCGCGTCGAAACCAACGCGCTCAAAGCTGAGTTCGGCCAAACCGCCGGCGGTGTCATCAATGTCGTCACCAAGAGCGGGACGAATCAGTTTCACGGCTCGGCCTACGAGTTCGTTCGCAACGACGCCTTCGACGCGCGCAACGCATTTTCCACGCAGCCCGACCCGCGCACCGGCCGCTTGAAACAGGTGCTGCGCTACAACCAGTACGGTGGCACCGTCGGCGGGCCGGTGTTTATTCCAAAGCTCTACAACGGCAAGAACCGCACGTTCTTTTTTGCGGGTTACGAGCAGTGGAAATGGCGGTCCACCGGCGCGCCGAGAATCGGAACTGTCGCCACCACCGAGCAGCGCAATGGCGATTTCACGCAAACCTTTGACGTCCGCGGCGCGCTTCTGCGTATCTACGATCCCTCCACCACGCGCGCCAATCCCGCCGGTTCCGGCTTCGTTCGCGACCCGTTTCCCACCAACGTCGTGCCGCGTGCCCGCATGGACGCCCTCTCGCTGCGCGTGCTGCCCTACATGCCGCTGCCAAACGCGACACCCACGGTTGCGAATACGAATCAGAACAACTTCGTTTCGCTTGTGCCGTCCAGTTCCGATCAAGGCATCACGCAACTGCGCCTCGACCATCGATTCACCGATCGCGACTCGCTTTTCTTTCGCTACTCCTCCAATCGCAATACGCGTCACGACAACGGCTTCGGCCTCGGGCCCGCCGATCCCGCCGCGCGTGACGATCAGCGCGACAATCACAACGGCATCGTCAACTACACGCGTGTCTTCTCTCCGACATTGATCAACGACTTCCGCTTCGGCGCGACGCGCCAGAATCTTCCATTTCTCCACCCTTCTTTCGATCAAGGCTGGCCCAAACAGCTCGGCTACCCGTCGATCATTCCCCAAGACACCTTCCCGCCGATCAACATCAATAACATGTTGACCATCGGCAACGCGAACTTCTCCGGCGGCCTGCGCGCGCAGCAGATCATCCAGATTGTCGATAGCGTAACGAAGACGACGGGTCGGCACACTTTCAAAGCCGGCTTCGATTTCCGCTGGTGGCGCTTGAGTTTCATCAACCGATTGCAGCCATCCGGCCGCTTCGATTTCGGCACGGGTCTCACCGACAATCCGCAAGCGCCTGCCGGAACTGGAGTAGGTTTCGCGGGCTTCCTGCTCGGTGAAGTGTCCGGCGGCGTTCTCGGATTCCGTCCGTTCTTCCAGTTCCGCAACAACCCGCTCGGCCTTTACGTGCAGGACGATTGGAAAGTTACGCGCCGGCTGACGCTCAATATCGGTATGCGCTACGACCTGCTGACTGGTCCGACCGAGATTCACAACCGCTACTCGACGTTCGATCCCAACGCCCAGAACTCGGCAACCGGCCGCCCCGGCGTGTTGCGTTACGCCGGCGCCGATGGATACGCGCGCACCTTCGTTGACCAGGACCGCAATAACTTCGGCCCGCGATTCGGCTTCGCGTGGGATCCGCGCGGCAATGGCAAGACCGCGGTGCGCGGCGGCTACGGCCTGTTGTATTTAATGGGCGAGAGTGGCATTACCGTCCCCGACAACGCCAGCGCATTCGGCTTTTCGGTCGATACCCCGTTCGCTCCTGTTGGCGGCGGACCGTTCAAAGCGTTTCAATTCAGCGCGGGGCCGCCGTCGATCCTGCAACCGCGCGGCGCCGAGGGCGGACCGAACGCATTCCGAGGTCTCGACGTCCGCGCGCAAAGCCGCAATTCCGCCATCGGCTATATGCAGCAATGGAATTTCACGTTGCAACAAGCGCTGTGGAATGGGTGGGTTGTAAGCGGTGTCTATGCGGGTTCGAAAGGCACGAAGCTGTTCGGCGCGAACTACAACTTGAATCAGATGAATCCGTCGTTCTTCAGTCAAGGACTACAGTTGCAGAATCTGGTTACGAATCCGTTCTTTGGACAGATCACTACCGGTCCGCTGTCAGGACGCACCGTCGCCGCGTCGCAACTGCTCCGGCCTTTCCCGGACTACGGCAACGTTTCCACCTGGGGTAACAACGGCCTTTCTTCGAGTTTTCACTCCTTCCAATTCAGTTTGGAAAAACGATTCGCCCAAGGCGTCTCCGCCTTGTTGAGTTACACGATGAGCAAGTTGATCGATGAGAGCCAGTCTATCGGTGGCGGCAACAGCGGCGACTCCGGCGTCGGCGATTATCGCATGGGCCTCTACAATCGACGCCTCGAACGCGCCATCAATCCCGACGACATTTCGCAGCGCCTCGTCGCCAGCGGACTGTGGCAGTTGCCAACAAGCAAGAACCTGAACAAAGCCGCGCATGCCGTAATCGGCGGATGGCAGTTGAACATGATCGGCACGTTTCAGACTGGCGTGCCGCTCGTTGTGCGCGGGTCCAATAACTTCACCGGCATTCCGTATCCCGACATCGCCGGCGATCCCACGCTCGCCGGCGATCAACGCACGCCCGCGCGATGGTTCAACACCGACGTGTTCCGCAATCCGGCCGACTTTACCATAGGAAACGCGCCGCGCACTTTGCCGTCGACGCGTGCGCCTGGCTTGACCGATGTCAGCTTTTCACTCTTCAAGACGTTCTCGTTCCTTGAGCGATTCCGCCTCGAAACCCGCGCGGAATTTTTCAACGTCGTGAACACCGTAAACTACAATCCGCCCAACACGACGTTCACGCCCGATCGCACCGGCCGCAACAACAACGCCAATTTCGGCCGCATTCTATCGGCTCTCGAAGCTCGCCGCGCTCAGTTCGGTCTTCGCCTCGCCTTTTAAGGCGCAACCACATTCCAATTCGGCGGCTCGACGCCGAGTAGCGTCCGTACAAAAAAGTCTTTCCGCCGCTGGTCCCAATACGGACCGAGTCCGTGGTCCGCGCCAGGCACGATAAGCAAGTCGAAAACCTTGCCCGCCTTAATCAGCGCATTGACCACCTGCATCGTCGATGCGGGATCGACATTGGTGTCCAATTCGCCGACGGCGAGGAACAACTTGCCCTTCAAATTCTTCGCCAGGGTGACGTTTGAGCTGGCTTCGTACTCTGGGCCAACCGGCCAACTCATCCACTGCTCGTTCCACGAGATCTTGTCCATGCGGTTGTCATGACAACCCGCCGATGACGCCGCCACTTTGTAGAACTCCGGATACCGCAGCATCGCGCCGAGCGAATTCTGCCCGCCCGCCGAGTGCCCGTAGATCCCAAGCCGCTGCACGTCGTACCACGAATACTTCGCCGCCACCGTTTTGTGCCACAGGATGCGATCGGGGAAGCCGGCATCGCCGATGTTCTTCCAGCACACATCGTGAAATGCCTTCGATCGATTTGATGTGCCCATTCCGTCCATCTGGACAACGATAAAGCCCAACTCAGCCATCTCCTGCATGTGGTGCGCGGCGCTGAACATCTTCGGCACGAACGAATCGTGCGGCCCCGCATAGATGTATTCCAGCACCGGATACTCTTTCGACCCATCGAAATTCGACGGCTTGTAGATCAGTCCCCAAATATCCGTCTTGCCGTCGCGCGCCTTGCTGGTCAGCACTTCGGGCGCGCTCCAACCGGCCTGTCGAAGCGGCGCCGCGTCGATTGATTCGATGATCTTCGATGCGCCTGCAAAGGAACGCAACTCCGTCACCGGCGGCAGATCGACGCGCGAATAGGTGATCGTGTAATGCGAAAAATCGGGCGCCACCGTCGCCGCATGATCCGCGTCGATCTTCGTCAGCCGCGTCATTCCGCTGCCGTCAAACCGAATCTTGAATAGGTGCTTGAAATACGGATCTTTACCCGCATCCATGCCGCTCGCAAGGAAATAAATCTCGCGTTTCGCATCGTCGATGGCGACGACGGACCGCACCACCCACTCTCCCTTCGTGATCTGATTCTTCACGCGGCCCGTAGCGCCGTCGTAAAGATAGAGATGGTTCCACCCGTCGCGCTCCGACATCCAGATCAATTGCCGGCCATCGTCGACGTCGCGGCGGTAGAGTTTGCTCCAGTAGCAGAAAAAAGTGTCGGACTTCTCGTCGATCACCGCGCGCGCAGCCCCGCTCGCCGCATCGACTTCGATCACACGATACACCTGATGGCCGCGTTGATTGTAGGTGAAGTGAAACGCGCGTGAGTCTTTGCGCCATCCGATGCGCGACACCGCGTATGGATTCTCGTAAAGCGCCGGATCGACGTTGAACTGCTTGCGCGAAGCGACGTCGAACAGCACAGCCCGAGGAATGTCGAGCGCATCGCCAGGTTTCGGGTATGAAAAACTCTTCAATAGCGGTTGCACTTGCGATGCGGGCGATGATTCGACGGCGTTGATGACGCGCCGCTGTCCAGGCCGCACACGATACACCGCGATTTTCTTGCCATCGGGCGACCAGGCCTGCTCCGACAGCGCGTAGTAGTTGCCCTCCGATCCATCGGTCGAAAGTGCCGTCGCGGCTTTGCCCTTCTCTCGAATCCAAACGTTGTAGTTGCGGATCAGAACCTCGTTCTTGCCGTCGGGGGAGGGAACCACCCGCAGCGCCGTTTCCGGTATGAAAGGGCGGCACCCGAGGTACGGGCGCTCGGGGCCTTTCTTGAGTTCGTAGGCAGCCAGATTGACGCTCCAAGCCTCCTCGCCGAGCATGAATTGAATTGACTTCTCTTGAATATCGAGATTGCCCAGATCCAGCCGTTTTGCGCTGAACGGACGGCCTTGTGATTCGGTCAAAAGCGTCGCCAGCCGCTCGTGGTCAAACGCCGGCGAGCGCGTGCCCGCCGTGTCGACGGTGACATATTCACTGCCGTCTTTCGTCGACCGCGAATACCAAAACCGATTCGTTTTTTCGATCCACCGGATCGGCCCGGCCGATCCTTCCATCAGCGGCTGGAACTTGGTTCGAAGGCCGTTCGCGCGCTTGTAATCGTCAAGAGTGCCTTGCGCGAACGCGCACAAGCTCAACAGGAAAAGCAAAAGTCTCATGCGTACACCGCCTTTTCAAATTCACGCAGCAGTCCCATGCATTCGCGATCGACGAACGGAAGCATTCGCATCATCAGCGTCGCGCAACGATCGTTGGCCGGATCGATCCAGAAATACGTATTGAACATGCCGGCCCAGCACAAGCTGCCCGACGCGCGGCCGCCTTCATACGGCGTTAGGTTCAACAGGAAGCCCAGCGTGTGCTTGTCGCTCGCGCCTGGATGAAAATCGACGTCGAGCGATCGCTCGGGATTCGTCGTCTTCAATACACCCGCCTGCAACGGGCCGATTGCGTTCTCTCGCAGCATCGCCACAATCTTCGGCGACAATGTCTCGGCATCGCCGCCGCGCAAAATCAACTGCATGAATTTCACGTAGTCCGCCGCGGTTGAAAACAATCCGCCCCCGCCGTTAAACATCTTAGGCGGTTGCGGCGGTTTGAACGGTATCGATTGGAGCGAGCCGTCCCTCAACCGCTGCGACATGTGGACCACGCGCTCCGCTTTCGATTCCGGCACGATAAAACTCGTATCGCTCATACCGAGTGGACGGAAGAACTTCCGTTGAAAATACTCTTCTAACGAGAGCCCCGAGACCTTCTCTACCAGCCTGCCCACCCAGTCGACGCCCGTTCCATAATGCCAGCGCGACCCCGGATCGAATTGCAGCGGCGGCAGAACGGCATTCTTCGCCGCGGCCGTCTTGTCCCATTTGGCCATCTCTTCGTGCCACGCGCCGTAGCAAAGGCCCGAGGTGTGCGTCAACAAATGACGCAGTGTCACGGCGCGCACCGGGGGCCGGTATCTGGGCCGCGCGCCCCGAAAGCCCGTCAACACGCGCGCCGACGAAAACACCGGCAAATGCTTTGACACCGGTTCATCGAGCTGCACCATTCCCTGCTCGACTAGCTGGATCGCCGATACCGACGTAATCGCCTTCGTCATCGATGCGATCGGGAACAGCGCCTCCGCCGATCGCTGAAAGAGCACGTTCTTCGAATCCGCAACCGCCGCCGCCGCGAACGGAATGCCGCGCCGTTCGACGCCGTCTTTCAGGATCGAATCAAGCTTCGACCGTGCTGCCAGCGGAGCCGCTAGAACGGCGGCAAACTTCCGGCGTGTGATGAGGAGCATGGAATATGGATACCACGCTCCTCGATTCGATTTATCGACGCCGCAGCGCTGCGAGGACTGCCATCCCCGCCATGAGCGCCACGGAACCCGGTTCCGGCACGCCCGTCGCCCCGGATGCGGTGTCATGGAGTTCAAACGCCAATTCGTTATTGACGCCGCCCGCCGGCAAGCCATTTGCCGTAAGGCCCTGTTTCGCGTTGCCGGCGTCGGCCGCCAGTATCCAGCCAATGCCGGTGCCGTCGTCCGTCGATAACGTCGGCCCTTCGTGCAACTCCAACCAATATGTGCCCGCGGACAGCGCGACCGCGAAGACAAGGTTGAACTCGACAGCATTGATCTTGGCGTTGCTGCCAGGGATGATTATCCCGGTAAACGTGCTCGCGAGGCCGGATACCGAGCCGGTCGCGATCTGCGAGCCGATGCTGCCGGCGCTGTCGTTGTAGATTGCGTACGTGATCGTCCCTCTAAAATTGTCCGCTGGCTCGACAACGGACGGACTAGTCCAAGAGTAGAAAAATCGAATCCCCGCGACGTTCTGCGCGGAAGCGAGTGCAAAGTCGTCGGCGGTACGAAAGAGCCCAATGTCTCGAACGCCGAGCGTTGTCGGTGCTCCATTGTTGAAAATCAGCGCTGCTTGTGCGGAAACCGACAAGGCCAGCGCCGCAAGTGCAAACTTGATGCGGTGCATGTAAATCCTCCGGAATGTAAGCGTCCCGTGAGTCCGCACTCTCCAGGGCGCCAGCTTTTACTATACACTCAGCGGGATGATGGGCGTGGTGCTGGCCGACGACGCAACGGGTGCGATGGAATGCGCTTCGATTCTCGCTTCCATGTCAATCGACGTTTCGCTCTCCCATGGCGATGGTGTTGTCGTCTTCGACACCGCGACTCGTCACGCCAGTCCGGGTGATGCCGCCAAACGCGCCGCCGAGTGGGTTACTTTCGAGGGACCGCTTTTTAAGAAGACCGATTCGACCTTGCGCGGAAATATCGGCCCCGAGTTGACTGCCCTTGCGGCCCGCGGTCCGGTGATCTATGTCCCTGCCTATCCAGCAGTCGGGCGAACCGTGGTTAATGGCCGCTTGTTTGTCGACGGCGTTCCGGTGGAAGAAACGGCGTTCGCGCGTGATCCGCACAGCCCGGTGCGATCATCGAAAATCGCGGACCTTTTCGACCACAACGGCGTCCAAATTTGCGATGCGTCGACGGATGAAGACATCGCTGCCTATGTTCCGTTGTTCGCCGGCGCCGGCGTTGTCGCCGGGCCGTCGGGCGTACTCCGCCACTGGGCCGCGCGACTCGATTTTCCCAAACGTGCGCCGCGCGCTGCGCCGAAACCGCGCTCGTGGCTGATTGTCTGCGGCAGCATGCATCCGCGTTCGCGAGCGCAGGCTGATGCGGTCCACGATTGGCCTGTGATGCGAGCGGAGCATTCGTCGGAAGAATTGGCCCAGCGTGTCGCCGCGGCCGTCCAGCCTGACGCAATGTTGATTATGGGAGGTGAAACCGCTTCGGCGGTTTGGAAGGCAATGGGTATCAATGAGCTCGACCCGCTGCCCGAAGTGGTGCCCGGCATTGCCGCCTGTACAGCGGGTGAAAAGTTGTTCGTCACCAAGGCGGGCGGCTTCGGTGACGTTAATCTGGTAGAAAAGGTGATCGCGCGATTTCGATGAACGAAAAAAGACTCGGTGTAACGATGGGCGACTCAAGCGGAGTCGGGCCGGAGATCTTATTGAAGGCGGCTAAAGCGGGACTGATCCCCGAGCCATATGTCGTATACGGTGATCTCGCCGTGCTTACGCACGCGAATGAGAAATTCGCGCTCGGGCTGGACATCGCACCCACCGCCGACTCTCGACCCGGCCGCGTCAACGTCATCGACGCCGCGCTGATGACCGCGGACGACTTGACGCCCGCCCGCATGAACGCCAAGTCCGGCATGGCAGCGCGCGAGTACGTGATCCGCGCGACTAAAGCCGCGCTAGCCAGGGAGATCGACGGCTTCGTCACGCTGCCGATGAACAAAGAGGCCACGCAGTTGACCGACCCCGACTTTACCGGCCACACCGAGTTGATCGGCGAACTCTGCGGCAGCGACGACGTAACGATCATGCTCGCCTCCGACGATCTCATCGCCACGCACGTTAGCACGCACTGTTCATTAAAAGAGGCCATCGCCCGCTGTAAGCGGGAGCGCATTCAACGGATTATCGAGCTTACCTGGCACGCCGCGCGGCGGTTGAAGCCCGGCGCCCGCGTGGCCGTCGCGGGCCTGAATCCGCATGCGGGTGAGAACGGATTGTTCGGAATGGAAGAGATCGAGGAAATCGCGCCCGCTGTGGAATGGGCGCGCGCGCAAGGTTGGGATGTCGACGGTCCCCATCCACCGGACACGTTGTTCTACATGGCCGTGCGGCGCAAGCGCTTCGACGCGGTTGTTTGCATGTACCACGATCAGGGCCACATTCCGTCGAAGCTGCTGGACTTCGAGGGCGGCGTGAATATCGCCCTCGGCCTGCCGATTGTGCGCACATCGGTCGATCATGGCACCGCATTCGATATCGCATGGAAGGGAATCGCGTCCGTTCAGAGTTTCGACTCTGCAATCAAGATGGCGATGCGGCTGATGTGACGCGCGCCCTACCGCACAACGACGTTTAATCCCGCGGGTGTCGCCGCGTCACCGACTTTCACTGAAATGGGTAGGGTCCCGGTCACGCCCTCTGGAATCGTGATATTCAACTGCAACACGCCCGAGACGAATCCAGGCGCTGCGCCCGCATAAAGGACGGTAGCGGTGCGCGAACCGATTTGCACGGTCACATCCTGCACCGGTTTCGGGAAAACCGAGGTCGCGACTTTGCCGTCAACTCCTGCCGGAACAGTCTGGCCCTCCCCGGTTCCATAGAGAATCAGCACAGATCCGGGGGCGGCGGGATTTGTCGCCGAATTCACACCTGATTCGTAATCGCGAATACACCGGGCGCCGATGCGGTCACCGGGAGCGTAATCGTATTTGTCGGCCGGTTCTGATAGGTCACTTGCATGCGGGTCGATTCCTTTCCGGCCACCGCGTAAGGCACGATCGCATTGACCTGTCCCGGTGACACGAGAAGCAACGGCGCTGGCACGCCGTCGAACGTGACCTGTGTCCCGCCGAGTGTCGTCGTCACGCGTCCGTTCGCACCAACCTCCAGACCCTGCGCGGCGGCGGGGCCGAGGTCGAAACCAAAGATGCTGATGATCTCGCCCGGTGCAACCGCTCCCGCGCGAAACGTCGCGCCGTTGGTGACCCCTTCGGCGACGATCCGTGCTGAGGTAAGTTTGCGCACGCGGAAGTTGCGCCGGTCGGCGACATAGAGGTTGCCCGCAGCGTCAAGCGCCAGACCGGCCGGAAAGTCGAAGCGCGCATTCGTGGCGAGGGCGCCATCGCCCGAAAAGCTACCCTCGGCTCCGCCGGCAATGGTTGAGATCTGTTGCGAAGCGGCGGCGACCCTTCTGATCCGGTTGCCAGTTGAGAAAAAAAGATTGCCCGCTTCGTCGGGCACAACGCTGAACGGTAATCCGATGGCCGCGGCGGTCGCGGCGCCGCCGTCGCCGGAGAATGTCGCGGAACCGTTGCCAGCGACCGTCGTGATAACGCCGTTTGAATCGATCCGGCGGATGCGGCTGTTACCGGTATCGGCGATGTAGATGTTGCCAGCACGGTCGACTGCTACATCGCGCGGATCAGTTAGCAGCGCCGATGCCGCTGGGCCGCCGTCGCCAGAGAACCCGGACGTCGCTCCGCCCGCGATCGTAGTGATCGTCTGGCTGATCGAGGCGATTCGGCGTACGCGGTTGTTGCTGGTGTCGGCGACGTACAAATTACCGGCCGAGTCCGTGGCGACGCCGGATACGCCTAAGAGCCGAGCGTTCACGGCGGGACCGTTATCACCCAAGAACCCGCCTGTGCCGCCAGCGATGTTCGTGAGCACGCCGGCGGGCGTTACGCGCCGAAGTGTTGCGCCGGCGCCGGAGGCGATGAAGAGATTACCGGAAGAATCGAATGCCAGTCCACGAGGCGCGCCAACCTGAGCGTTGGCGGCCTGTCCGCCGCCGCCGCCGATGCCGAAGATTCCGTTGCCGGCCAGTGTCGACGCCAATCCCGCGGGCGAAATCGTTCGGACGCGATTGTCAATTTGATCTGAAACGAGTATGTTGCCACGCGAGTCTACGGCCACGAATGAAGGATCGAGTAGTGCGGTATTGGTAGCCGGCACGCCCTCCTGGCCGCCGCCTCCCGGAACGGTCCCTGCGATTGAAGTGATCGTTGTTTGCGCGATTCGCCGGATCTGACGATTTCCAGCGACTGCGACTACAAGTCCTCCTCGACTGTCGATGGCCAGGCTTGTCGGACTGACCAAAATGGAATCGGCGGCCGCTCCGTCGATGTACAATCGGCCACCGCCTGCGAGCGCCGTGATGATGCCTTGCCGGTTGACCACTCGGATCCGGCCCGAACTGGTGTCGGATACGTAGAGAATGTTGGCGGAGTCGATCGCGATATCGGCTGGCAGTGTGATCGAGGCGCCTGTCGCTGGTCCATTATCGCCGCTAGTCTCCTGTCTTGGATAATTCTTTACAAAGGCGCACCTTGTCGAGGATAACGTCTGCGGAGGCCTTCCATGTGAAGGGGGTTGGGGCTCCGTTCCAACCGGCCAGCCAGTGGTAGATGGCGGTTTCCA
>Ga0194131_10002710_pt1 | contig 28803 bp, 21 predicted proteins | sample TA2KigO120mmetaG_FD_148631 | JGI IMG/M metagenome (GOLD analysis project Ga0194131, IMG submission 148631) | Freshwater microbial communities from Lake Tanganyika, Tanzania - TA2015053 Kigoma Offshore 120m | ecosystem: Environmental > Aquatic > Freshwater > Lake | place: Tanzania: Lake...
CACGCTGCTCAACGGGCTGCTCTGGCACGTGCGCCATCGTCCCGGCGTCCTGCCGCGCATCGTCACGCGCCTCGACAAGGACACGTCCGGCGTCGTGCTCGTGGCGCTGACGGCGGAGGCGCAGGCGCGCATCCAGAAGGACAACGGCGCCGGGCGCGTGACGAAGGAGTACCTCGCGGTGGTGCGCGGCGTACCGGACCCGGCGGCCGGCGTGATCGTGCTGCCGCTTGCGCGCGACCTCGCGGACCGCCGCCTGGTCGTCGTCACGCCATCAGGGCAGGCCAGCCAGACGATCTATGAGGTGATGGCCGAAGAGGGTGGCCGGTCGGTCGTGCGCTGCGAGCTGATCACCGGCCGCACGCACCAGATTCGCGTGCACCTTGCGTCGAGCGGCTGGCCGATCCTCGGCGACGCGGTCTACGGTGTCCCGCACGACGGGCTCATGCGACAGGCGCTGCACGCCTGGGGCATCACGCTGCCGCATCCGGTCACCGGCAGAATGCTGGAGATCGAGGCGCCGGTTGCCCCCGATCTCCAGCGGTTCATCGACTGGAGCGGTTTCTGAAACGTCGTAGTGTCCGGCTTTAGCCGGACCAAGTTGATCGCCACCGCCGTGTGTGGTCCGGCTAAAGCCGGACACTACGAAGAAGTCGAAACCGCGCTAGAACCTTACGTTGTAGAGCAGACGGAAGTCGCGCCCCTTCTCGGGCACGAGGTGCTTGATGAGAGACAGGTGGTTCCGGTACAGCTCGTTGGCGGCGTTGTCCAGACGCGCGGTCACCGTATTGGTGGCGCGTCCCATCACGAACGAATACGACGCAAACAGTCGCAGCGTCGTGTACCCGTCCGTCGGCTCCTCATGGACACCGACACGATCCTGTTCCGCAGCGGTGACGACGTTGCCGCCCGCCTGAAACGCGTTGTACTGATAGCGCAGCCCGCCGCGCACCCGGAACGGGGGCATCCGCGGCAGCGGGTCACCAGTGCCCTTCAGTGACCCGCGCACGTAATCGGCGCCGAACTCGACGAACACCTGGGGCGTGACGGCGACGTCGCCGTGGGCCTCGATGCCCTGCAGCACCGAGTCGGCGCCGACGAACTCCACCATCGACAGCTCCTCGTCCTCCTCGTGGTCTCCCGCTTCGGCATGGCCGGCCGGCTCCCGTCCGCGGAATCGCTCGACGAACTCCTCCTCACGCGCCTCGAACTCCTCGAAGTCGAGGTTGTCGCGGAAGATGAAGTCGCTGATGTCGTTGCGGAAGTACGTCACCTCGCCCTGGGCCCGGCTGCCGCGCCAGCGGAGCGACAGGTCGACGCCGAGCGCCTTTTCGGATTCGAGCGCCGGATTGCCGACTTCGAGCGCGAAGTTGCCGTGGTGCACGCCGAAGAAGTACAGCTCCTCGAGCGCCGGCGGACGCGCGGCCCGCGCAAGGCTGGCCGCCACCGTCACCCGGTCGTCCGCCGCCGCCGGACGCAGCAGCAGCCCGATCGATCCCGATGCGTCGGTGAAGGTCCGTTCGTCGAGGCCCGTCGGCGCGTAACCCGTCCTGTCCACACGCGCGCCGAACTGGAACGTCACGTGCGGCCACGTCACTTCCTCATAGAGGAACGCGGCGAACCCGCGCTGATCGACCGGAGGCGACAGCGCTTCCGCACCCTCCGCCGAAAACGCGCGATCGAGCATCCACGCACCGATGCTCCCCTTCAGCCGTCCGGCTGCGCGATGTGAACCCATCACCTCGAGCTCCGCGGTGTTGTTCGCGAAGGCGGTCCCGACGTCGTCGCCCTCGAGCTCGTCGTGCCTGTAACGCCGGACGCCGAGCGTGGCGCGAAACGCGTCGAAGGCGCCGGTCAGTCCCTGCGCGCCGGTGCGGACCGACAGCGAGTGGCGGCGAGGCGTCAGCTGCAGGACGGCTCCCTCGACCACGGGGATGCCGTACTTGGTATCGTCGTAGCCGTAGCTGCCGCCGACGTAGCCTTTCTCTCCCGTCCAGGACACGCCGAGGTTGCCGAAGCCGTTGCGCGACTGCGAATTCCCGATCTCGCCCTCCGGCGTGTCCACGTCGCCCGATCGCCGCCCGCCGCCGCCCGCCGTGAACGCGAATCGGCCGTTGCCGGTGCGGATGTCGGCCGCGCCGCCGCCTTCCTTCGCGGCGGTGCCCGCGTCGAACGTCACCGTGCCGCTCGTCGCGGTGATCGGCCGCTGCGGGATGTCCTCGGTGATGACGTTCACCAGGCCGCCAACGGCGTTCGCTCCATAGAGCAGCGTCGCCGGGCCGCGCACGACCTCGATCCGCTGCGCCGCGGCCGGGTTCACGGTGACGCCATGGTCGCCCGACTGGCTGGACAGGTCCCCCATTCGCTGTCCGTCCTGCAGGATGACGACGCGATCGCCGTCGAGGCCGCGGACGACAGGCCGCGCCGGCGCCGGACCAAAGCTCCGCGCCGCCACACCGGGCTGGCTCTCGAGCGTCGCGCCAATGGAGCCCTCGAGCTGCTTGGCGAGCTCCTGCCCGCTGAGGACCGCCGTCGGCTGGAAGGTCTCGAACTGGCTGCGGGCGCCTTCGGCGGTGACCGAGACGACCTCCTCGAAGTGCAGGTCCGGATCGACACGCACGTCCAGCACTGCCGCATTCGGCGCGGCGGTGATCTCGGTACGACGGCCCGAGAAGCCCCGGAGGCGCACGGACAGGTGGTACGTCGCGGGCGGGACATTGTCGAAGGCGAACGTCCCGTCGGTGCCCGAGGTCGTCTCGCGCCTGAGCTCTTCGAGCAGGATGACGGCGCCCGGGATGGGGGCGCCGGAAAGGGAATCCGTCAACCGGCCGGATACGGTCACGCCCGTCTGGGCGGATGCGCCGGCACTCAACGCCAGCGCGCAGGCGAGACACGCCTGCAAACACGTACGAACGTACATAAAGACACTCCCACTCAGTGAAGGAATCGGGGCTCAGGCCTCGGGCCTCAGCTGAGGCCTTGGGCCCTGGGCCATGGGCCTACGCGATGGGAGCGGGAGGGGAGCGGAGCGGCGGCTGCGCGGCGATGGTCGAACGCGCAACCGTGAACGGTTCGAGGTGGACGCGGATGCCGGCCTGGATGGACGGCAGCGAGATGAACCGGACCTCGGCTGGCGGACGGAACGACCGCGCCCAGTGGCACACGAGGCAGTGCAGCGGATGCGAGGCATCCGCCTCCGGCGCCGCGCGAAACGCGTGCGCGTCGGCGTCGTGCGAGACCGGGAGCGCCGCGCACGCGACGTCGTGGCAGTCGTCGAGATGCGGCGCCGCCATCGAGCCGCCGAGCGCCACGATGGCGACGAGCAGCGCGCCCGCGATCCTGTGCGCACACCCCCGGAACCAGGACATCGAACCCAGCGTAGTGACGTTTCTCCGCGCTGTCAAGAACGGCGACGGTTCGGGTAGGATTCGGCTCCTGTGTCGCTGACCCGCCGGCAGTTCCTCTGGACGACCGCCGCTTCGGCCGTGCTGTGGCCGGACATCGGGTCGGCCGGCGCGCTGCGCGCGCAGGCGCCGGCGCCGGGCGACGCCCTCTTTCAGCACGGCGTCGCCAGCGGCGATCCGCTGAGCGACCGCGTGATGTTATGGACGCGCGTCACGCCGCAGGGCGGCCAGCCCGTCGAGGTCCAGTGGCGCATCGCCGGAGACGAGACGCTGACGCAGGTCGTGGCGAGCGGGACCGCGCGCGCCTCCGCCGACCGCGACTTCACCGTGAAGGTGGACGCGGGCGGCCTGCAGCCGGCACGTACGTACTACTACGGCTTCGAGGCCGCCGGGCAGCGCTCCGTGGTCGGCCGCACGAGGACGCTGCCCGACGCCTTCGTCGATCGCCTGCGGATCGCGGTCCTCTCGTGCGCCAACTACCCCGCCGGCTACTTCAACGTCTACCGCTGCGTCGCCAGCCGCGCCGACCTCGACCTCGTGCTGCACCTCGGCGACTACATCTACGAGTTCGAGAACGGCGTCTACGGCGACGGCTCCGGCCTGCTGCGCATCCCCCAGCCGCCGCGCGAGACGGTCTCGCTGACCGATTACCGCGTCCGCTACGCGACCTATCGCGCCGACCCGGATCTGCAGGCCGTCCATCAGCAGCACCCGTTCATCGCCGTCTGGGACGACCACGAGCTGACCAACGACGCGTGGCGGGGCGGCGCCGCCAACCACAACCCCGGCGAGGGCGACTGGCCGACACGCCGGGCGGCCGCGTATCGCGCCTACCTCGAATGGATGCCGATTCGCGAAGCACGGACCACCGACGTGCGGCTCTATCGCGACTTCCGCTTCGGCACGCTCGCCGACATCGTCATGCTGGATACGCGCGGCCTGCGCGACCGGCAGGTGCCGGGCGACGACATCGAGGGGCTGAACGACCCGGCGCGCTCGCTGCTCGGCGCGCCGCAGGAATCCTGGCTGTTCGATCGGCTGCGCACCTCACAGCAGGACGGGACCGTCTGGCGACTGCTCGGCCAGCAGATCATGTTCTCGCGGGTGGCGCCGCCCGGCGTCCCGGTTCCGCTGGCGGATCTCTGGGACGGGTACCAGGCGTCGCGCGAGCGCGTGCTCGAGAGGCTGGCCTCGGACAAGATCACGGATCTCGCGATCCTCGCGGGCGATCTGCACAGCTCGTGGGCGTCCGAGGTGCCGCGCACGTGGGACGGGCCGCCGATCGCGGTGGAGTTCGTCACGCCCGCGGTCAGCTCCCCGCCGCTCTTCGCCAATCCGCAGGTGCGCGCGGGGATGCCCGCGCTGCGCGCGCGCCTGCCGCACGTGAAGTACGTCGAGGGCGACGGCAACGGCTACCTGCTCCTCGACATCACCCGCGCGCGGCTGCGCGGCGACTGGTTCCACGTTCCCGGCGTACTGGAACGGTCGGCGGCGGAAGCCCGCGTCGCCGGATTCGTCTGCGAGCGCGGCTCGGCGCGTCTGGCACAGGCGTAACGTAGAGGGCGGGCCGTGACGGCCCGCCATGGAGGACACATGACACGCATCCTGGCAACAGCTCTGGCGCTCGTCGTGCTCGGCGCGTCGCTCGCCGCGCAGGCGGGCCTGAAGCCGATCTTCGACGGCAAGACCCTCACCGGCTGGAACGTCGTCGGCGACGCGAACTGGGTGATTGCCGACGGCGCGGTGAGCGCGAACAAGGGCACCGGCTTCCTGGTGACGCCGATGGCCTACGGCGACTTCCAGCTCGTCGCCGAGATCTGGACGGACGCCGACGCCAACAGCGGCATCTTCATCCGCTGCCAGGACCCGAAGATGATCACCGCGATGAACTGCTACGAGGTGAACATCTTCGACAAGCGGCCCGACCCCGCCTACCGCACCGGCGCGATCGTGAACATCGCGAAGCCGGCGGCGCAGATCGACGCGGCCGGCAAGTGGAACACGCTGGACATCAGCGCGCAGGGCACGCGCCTGCAGGTGACGCTCAACGGCACGAAGACCGTGGACGTGCAGGACAAGATGTTTGCGAAGGGCGTGATCGCGCTGCAGTACGGCGCCGGGACCGTGCGGTTCCGGAACGTGCGGTTCAGAACCCTCTAGACGGGATCCCCGGCGTCACGCGCAGCGCGTTCTGGTAATAGAGCTTCCTGAGCACGGGATCGGGTAAATCCATCCCGTACATCTTCCAGAACGCGTGGTAGCCGCGGAAGTAGTCGAAGTACTCGTCGCGGCTCTCGAGCACGCGCCAGTAGGTCGGGAACTCTGCTGGCGCGTACGTGTCCTTCCCCATCAGCACGCGGTCCTGGTACTGCACGAAGAAGTCGCGCGCCGCGCGCGGCTGCCGTCCGAGGTCGTAGATGATGGCCGCCACCTCGAGGACCACGTTCGGGTGCTCGTCGAGCAGCCGCGCGGCCTTCCCGAGATCGTTGGCGTGCCAGCCGAAATGGGCGGCGATGAAGCGTGTCTTCGGATGGTTCTTGAACAGCTGGTTGCGCTCGGCCATCAGCTGCTCGAACGTCACCTTGAACGGGTTCAGGAACTGCCGGCGGTCGGGGAACAGCGCCAACTCGAGCCAGCGCTCGTTCTTCATGTCGAGGGGCGAGAAGAACTCCTGCGGCTCCGCGGTGTGGATGATTACCGGGATGTTCAGCCGTCCGGCCGCGTCCCAGAGCGGCGCGAGCTCCTGATCGGTGATCTTCAGCCTCGAACCGTCAGGCTTCGTCGTATCCATGCCGGTCGGCTTGAAGATCTTCAGGCCGATGGCGCCGGCCTTCACGTCCGCCTCGAGCTGCGCGGCCGCCTTCTGCCCGTAGCCGGGACCGACGTTGCGGAACCCGTCGAGCCCGTTCGCAAACACGGTGAAGCGGTCCGCATACTTCGTCGTGCGGATGTAATCGGTCTTCTGCTTCACGTCCGCGCCGGAGCCGCCGCTCAGGTTGTTGAGGACGCGGATGTTCAGCGCGTCCATCTCCCTGATCAGCCGATCGATCGTCTGCGGCGTCGGGCCCGTATGGCTGTGGATGTCGATGGCGGGGAACTTCGCGCGCGGCGTCGGATGCTCGGCGACGACCAGCGTGGTGCGCGGGCGGTAGTCGAGGATGGACGGTGCCGGGAACTCCGGCGCCTGGCAGGTGCCGACGCGCACGAGCGTCGTCCCGGGCGGGCACTCGTCTCCCGGCTGGATCGCGATGCCGCGGCCCCGGCCGCCGCGGCCGCCGCCACCCTGCGCGGGCGGCGCCTGCTGGGCAAGAACGGCTGCCGCAAGAACGGCTGTGAGCACCAGCACCGAGAGAGCGCGATACATCGGAAAGCCTCCTGCCTTATAGACTAGACCATCATGCGCACCATTGGTCTCGTGCTCGCGCTCCTGCTGGGGGTGGCAACCGTGGCACCAGCTCAGGGCGATCTTCTGGCGCGCGCGCGGGCGCTCCACCGCGAGACGCCGCTCATCGACGGGCACAACGACTACCCGTGGGCGCTGCGCGAGGCGAAGGTGGACCTCGACATCGACCGGCTCGACATCCGCGTGCCGCAGCCGACGATCCACACCGACATCCCGCGGCTGCGCGCCGGCGGCGTCGGCGGCCAGTTCTGGTCCGTCTACGTGCCCGCCACCCTCCAGGGACCCGCGGCGGTCCTCGCCACCCTCGAGCAGATCGACATCGTGCACCGCATGATGCGCAAGTATCCCGACACGTTCGAGCTGGCGGCCACCGCCGCCGACGTGGAGCGGATCTTCAAGGCGGGACGCATCGCGTCGCTGATCGGGATGGAGGGCGGCCACTCGATCGACAGCTCGCTCGGGACGCTGCGGATGTTTCACGGCCTCGGCGCCCGCTACATGACGCTCACGCACGGCACCAACATCCCGTGGGCCGATTCGGGCACCGACAAGCCCGCGGCGAACGGCCTCACGCCGTTTGGCGAAGAAGTGGTGCGCGAGATGAACCGGCTCGGAATGCTCGTGGACCTGAGCCACACGTCGCCGGACACGATGGCCGACGCGATCCGCGTCTCGGCCGCGCCCGTGATCTTCTCGCACTCCGACGCGCGCGCCCTCAACGATCACGGCCGCAACGTGCCCGACGACATCCTGCGGCAGCTCCCGAAGAACGGCGGCCTCGTCATGGTCACCTTCGTGCCGGGGTTCCTCACCAGGGAAGGCAAGGCGACGCTCGCGGACGTCGCCAGTCACATGGACCACATCCGCAAGGTGGCGGGAGCGGATCACGTCGGCATCGGCGGCGACTTCGACGGCATCACGCAGGTGCCCGCCGGCCTCGAGGACGTCTCGACGTATCCCGCCCTCACCGCGGAGCTGCTGCGCCGCGGCTGGCCGGACGCCGACGTCCGCAAGGCGCTCGGGCAGAACATCCTGCGCGTGATGCGCCAGGCGGAGGCCGTCGCCGCGAAGCTCCAGAAGCAGCGCCAGCCCTCGACGGCGACCATCGCGTCGCTCGACAAGAAATAACTAGCGCGGTTTCGACTTCTTCGTAGTGTCCGGCTTTAGCCGGACCACACACGGCGGTGCCGATCAACTTGGTCCGGCTAAAGCCGGACACTACGACGTTTCAGAAACCGCTCTAGTCTCGCGCGCGGGGGTTCACGAGATCGGGTGGTTCTTCGCCAAGCGCCTGAGCGGCTCGACCGGCAGACGGCCATACGCGTCGGTGCCGCTGAAGCTCCACGGCCATGCGCCGGCGTAGCCGGCATTCACCGCGAACTCCAGGTATTCACCCAGGGTGGTCGGCGGGGGCGACGCCGCGTCCGGATGTTGCTCAGCGCCGTTGCCTGGACACTCTCCGAGGATGACGCCGGGTTCAGATGTACCCCAACTCCAGCGCCTTGAGCACCGCGCGCGTCCGGTCGCGCACGCCGAGCTTCGACAGGATGCTCGACGCGTGGTTCTTCACGGTCCCCTCCGCCGTGCCGAGCGCGTCCGCGATCTCGCGGTTGCTGTAGCCGCCGGCCATCAGCCGCAGGATCTCGATTTCACGCTTGGTGAGCGGATCGGGCGGGCTGAGCGCGTCGAAGTCGCGGCGCACGTGCTCGAGGCCGCGCAGCACGCGCTCGGTCACCGCCGGCCGGATGACGGTGCCGCCCTGCGCCACCGTGCGAATCGCGTCCGTGAGCTGCTCGAGCGAGACGTCCTTCAGCAGGTACCCGCGCGCGCCCGCCTTCACGCCCTCGAGCAGCGCCTCGTCGTCGTCGAACGTGGTCAGGAGGATGGTGGGCGGCAGGTCGCCGGCCCCGTGCATCTCGCGCAGCACGGCGACGCCGTCCTTCTTCGGCATGCGGACGTCGAGCAGCACGACGTCCGGCTTCTCGCGGCGGATGAGCGGGACCGCCTCCTCGCCGTCGCCGGCCTCGGCCGCGATGGCGATGTCGCCGGCGAGCTCGAGCAGCGATCGGATCCCGCGGCGCACCAGCGTCTGGTCGTCGACAAGGACGACGCGGATCACGTGGCGGTCTCGGGCCCCGGCATGAACCCGTGCACCTCGAAGCCGCGCCCGGCGCCGGGCGTGAACTCGACGCGCCCGGCGAACTCTTCGAACCGCTCGCGCATGCCGGTGAGGCCGTTGCCCCACGTCAGCTCCGCCGCGCCCCGGCCGTCGTCCCTGGCGTGCAGGTCGATGCCTTCGGGCCGCCGCTCGAGGCGGATCCACAGGTTGCGCGCGCCGCCGTGCCGCCGCGCGTTGGTGATGATCTCCTGCACGCTGCGCAGCAGCGCGTGCGCCTGCCCGGCGTCGTCCACCGGCAGCGATTCCGGCATCTCGAGATGAATCTGCAGCGCCCCCTCGTCCACGGCAAGGGTCCGCATGGTCCGGGCGAGATCGACACGGCCGCTCTCGCGCATGCGGCTGACGACGTCGCGGACGTCGGCGAGCAGGAGCCGCGTGACGGCGTGCGCCTCGCGCACGTGTTCCTCGGCCTGGCCGGAGGTCAGGCGCGAGGCGACGTCCAGCCGCAGGCTCAGCGCGGTGAGGTGATGCCCGAGCGTGTCGTGGAGATCGCGCGAGATGCGCAGGCGCTCGGCGATGCGCGTGTTCTCGGCGAGCAGCGACTGCGTGGCGACGAGGTCGGCGTTGGCGCGCACGAGCGCCTCGCGCGCGGCGCGTTCCCTGCCCGCGAGCGTCATCGTGCCGACCGCGAACGCCTGGAAGCCACCGAAGGCGCCGATGGCGGCGACCACGTCGAGCGGGTCATCCCACCGCAGCATGAGCGCGCCGAGCAGCGCCGTCTGCCCGGCCACCCACCACAGGGCGCCGCGCGGACCGAAGACGGCCGCCGCGACGGCGGCCGAGATGACGAGCGTGGCGCCCTCGGTGCCGTCGCGGCTCAGATAGACCATGGCGAGCCCCGCCAGCGCCTGCACGCCGAGTGTGGTCCGCCTGAAGGCGGACACTACGTACGCGTAGTGTCCGGCTTTACCCGGACCACGCTCCGTGCGGCCGCAAAGCGCGAAGGCCACGCCGAACGTCACGAACGCAACGGCCCAGGCCGCCGCGCGGCCGGCGGGAATCTCGCCACGGGAGATGTCGATGACCGCGGGGATCCCGACGACGATCCACGTCGCGTAGGCGGCCAGGTTCAGCCACCGCTCGTTCCGCACCACGGTGGCCATTGTACGGAACCGGACGCCGCCGGGCGCTGTGCCGGAAGTCATGGTTCCGGGGCGTGACCTGCGGCACATGCGCGGCGCCGCGGCGCTCCGCAGAATGGCAGGCATGTTCAACACGGTCCTCGCCGTTCACGTCGCCGCCGGATCCGTCGCGCTGCTGTCGATGTTCGTGCCAATGGTCACGCGAAAGGGCGGGCGGCTCCACCGCCGCGCGGGCTGGACGTTCGTCGGCAGCATGGCGATCGTCTCCGCCACGGCGTTCGCCCTGAGCATTGCGCTGCGGTCGCTGCTCCTGCTCGTGGTGACGCTGGTCACCGCGAACGGCGTGTGGTCGGCGGTCAGGGTGCTGCGCCGGAAGGGCACCACGCCGCGCGGTCAGTGGGCGGTCCAGCACATCACGAGCATCCTCGGCTCGTGCATCGCGGCGACGACGGCGTTTCTCGTCAACACGGCAGACAACTTCGGCATCTGGCCGCTGGCGGCGTGGCTGGCACCCACCGTCATCGGCGTTCCAGCCATCCGGATCTGGGTGGCGCATGACCGGCGGCGCATCGCCGCCCGCAAGGAGACGTCCATGACACCTGCATCCACGTTCGCCCGCGAAGCGGCGGGCATCGCGCTGCTCGCGCTCCTGATCTTCAGCCCGTCGCTCGCGCCGCTGCTCGCCCAGTCTCGGGATCTGCGGCGCGGCCCCGATCTCGTGGCCGGCCTGAAGGCGACGCCCGGCGTGCTCGGCGTGGATACCGCGCAGACCTCCGGCGGCAAGCAGGTCATCTTCGCGTGGTTCGAGAACAAGCAGGCGGTGCTGAACTGGTACTACAGCGGGACGCACCAGCAGGCGATGCGCCTGTTCGCGCCCGGCGGCGCCTCGGACCGCGCGCCGCTCGCGCACATCAAGGACGACAGCGGGCCGATCATGGCGATCGCGTCGCTCACGATCGTGGACACGCCGCAGGTCGGCGGCGTGAGCCTGCCCGTCTCGCAGATCGCGATCGAGCTGTACGCGCCGCTGCCAGGCGGCCTGGCGGCCGGCGGCCGGTTCGCCCCGGCGACCCTGAAGGTGCCGGGGCTGATCGAAGTTCAGTGAGGCGGGTCCGCCTCGGTACGTAGGCCGGGTTCCGTCACGCGAGGAGTTCGCCGCGTGACGGACCCGGCGTGCTCACCGGCCGCGAATGGCCTCGAGGTACTTGCCGAGCAGCGGCGCCTCGGGGCCCTTGTAGGCGCGGACGTAGCGACCGAGCTTGGTGAGATCGGCCGTGGAGACGCCGACCTTGTCGCGCGCGGTCACCTGGTACTGCGAGAAGACCGCCGCAAAGAGCGCCTCCTGGTCGGTCGGACGACGAGCGAGATAGCGGTCGAGCACGGGAATGACGTCGCCGTAGCGTGCCACCAGCAGGTACGCCATCGCGAGCCGCTTCGCGATCTCGTCGTCCATCGGCGCGCGCTGGTGCGCGCTGCGCAGCACGTCGACCACGGCTTCGGGCTGGCCGTCGCGGAAGCGCGCGTCGGCCAGCAGCGTATAGGCGTACGACGGCCGCGCCTCGGCGCCGAGCGCGAGCTGCCACACGCCGGCGGCATCGCGGTCGCGCCCCGCCGCCGCGAACGCCGCGCCCAGGTAGAACGCCGCCGGGAAGAACTCGCGGCGCGGCCCCGCCGCCAGCGCGAGCTGCGTCGCAGCCTGGTTCAGGTCGCCCTTGGTGTACCACTCGAGGCCCTTCAGGAAGGCGGCAACGTCCTGCTCGCCGGCGATGAGCGCCTCGACCGCGGCCGGACCGTATCGCCCCGCGCGCGCGGCCGCCATCGCGTCCTTCAGCACCGGCGCGCGCTTCTCCACCGAGTCGAGCATGCCGGCGAGCACCGCCGGCTCGACGACGGCGTCCGCGTCGAAGCCCGAGACGCTGCCGATGCGCAGGCCGCGCAGGGCGCGCGGCTCGCCGATGACCGCGGTCGCGTCCAGGTAGAACGGGCGCACGAGCACGCCTTCCACCTTCTCGTCGCGCTTCACGCGCGCGCGCGCCACGTAGCGGCCCGGCGGCAGCAGGTCGGGCGAGATGAAGCTCTGCGCCGTGCGCCAGGTCGGCACCGGCCCGGCAATCAGCGACGCGTTGGTCGAGAGCAGCGCCGGGCTGTCCTGGTCGTCGGCGATCTCGAAGGTGACGACCGCGTTGTCGAACGACGCGGGCGAGGTGGAATAGAGGTCGATCATCGCGCCCAGCGAGCCGCTGCCGACGCGCGGCTCGACACCCGGCCGTACGCGCTGATCGGCGCCGTTGCCCGTCAACTCGCCCACCAGCAGGTCGCCGAGCGCGAACTCCTCGCCCGCCAGCTTCCACGCGCGCACGTCGCGGACGACGCCGCCGCGCCGCCCGAACGAGTCCACCACGCCGAAGCGCAGCGTGTAGACGCCGGGCTCGACCAGGAACTCATTCAGGTAATCGAGCGGCGCCGTCGTCATGCCGTTGGGCGAGGTGAGCGTGGTCCGCTCCGCGCGGCTCGCCACCACGTTGCCGAGGTCGTCGAGCAGCGCGTAGCCGACCGTGTAGTCCTCCCTGGCTGCGCCCGGCTGGCCCACTTCGGCCGCGACCATCACGCGGACCTTGCCGTCCGGCCCCCCCGCGCGCGTGAACGTCGTCAGCCGCAGCGGCACCTCGGTGACGCCGAAGGGCGTCCGCAGCGCGTCGATCAGGATGTCCTCGGGTTTGCGCCGCGCGTTCTCCGCGGGCGCCGCCATCACGAACGCCCGCCGCGACCGCACGGTGGCGCCGCGCCGCCGCACCTCGACGTCGATGCGATGCTCCTCGCCGTCGCGGTCGCCGGCCGCCTGCTCGACGCCGACCAGGTAGTACGCGGACGTCTCCGACGACAGGCGCTCGAAGATGTTCTCGCCGGTGCCGATGACGTTGTAGATCGCGCCGCGGGATCCGGCGGCGAGGTTGCGCAGCCCCGACACCTGCAGGTCGCGGTCCTCGGAGATCGTGGGACGCATGACGCTGGTCGTGATGTCGTCGCGCGGCACGTCCATGAGCAGCACGTTGATGCTGACGCGCGACACCGCCGCCGCCCGGATCACGTCGTCCAGATCGCTCGGGCTCTCGAGCACGATCCCTTCCGACAGCAGGATCAGCGTCTTCGGCCCTTCGATGATCGAGAGCTGGCGGATGAGATCGTAGAGGCCGCGCAGCGAGGCCTGGGTGTCGGTCCGCACCGAGCGCACCATCAGCGAGGCCTCCGTGATCACGTCACGCTCGCACTGCTCGAGCGCCGGACCGGCGAGGCGCCGGCACTCCCGGCCGGTGACGATGAGGAAGATGCGCTCGTCGCCCTTGTCGGTGATCTGAATCGCCTCGTAGAGGCCGATGTTGAACTTGCCCTGGTAGCGCTGCTGGTTGCCGACCACGCGCTCCATCGCCAGCTTCAGCCGGAGCTTGTCGTTGGTGAAGTCCACGTAGACGCCGGGCTCCGGGTAGGCGACAAACGCCGTGCGATCGGCCGGGCTCAGCATGTCGAGGAACTTCACGGCGGTGTTCAGCAGCGCGCGCGCCGCGCCGACGCGAATCTGTCCCTGATCGACGGCCAGGACGATCATGCGGCCGTTGGGCGGCACGAGGTTCGTCGAGTACAGCGTCTCGAACGGGTTCGCCGCCTGCTTGCGCGCGGCTTCGACGTCGATGCGCACCTGTTCCGCCGACACGACGCGGCGCTCGCGTCCGTCGATCTTGACGACGAAGTCGGGCGGAAGGAGATCCGCCACCGGGCGGCCGCGGTCGTCGACGACGGCGACGTCCACGGCGATCACGTCCACGCCGGTGCGGAAGGTCGGCCCCTGCACCGGCGCCTGCGTCTGCGGTGTGGGTTGCGGGGCCTGCGGGTCTGGCTGTTGCTGCGACCGCGCCTGGACCGCGAGCGACGCCGCGGCGGCGCACACGAGAAGAGCGAGCAGCTTTCTCACGGGAGGATCACAGAACAACCGCCCGCAAAAGGCAAGAACTTCTGCGGGCTGCGCCAATGCTCAGTGCGACCGCTTCTCGCGGCGTTCGCCGAGCCAGTCGAGCAAGGTGATGACCCCCGCAATGAGTGCCACGCCAGCGAGAAACAGAATGCCCTCATTCATGTCCGGTCCCTCGAGAGTGCCAGCGCGAAGCCGAGCATCGCCCGCTGGTTCGCATTCAATCGTAGCATCGTCGTCTGCTCGAACGCCGAGGAGAAGCGAACGCCGTGCCACGTGAATTCCGGCCGAATGTGACGAGAATACGAAACCAAGTACGCGGTTTCTGCAGCATGCGATCGGACCGCGGTGCTGCAGTTTTTGCTACGATGCGTTCTTTTGGGGAGATCCAGGATGCGCCGCACGCTGCTGTCTTTCGGGGTCCTTCTCGCTACCGCCTTCGCCGTCACCGGATCGGCCCAGCAGGCCGCCTTCACCCGCCAGGCGTTCGAGATTCCACACAAGACGTTCGTGCTGGACAACGGGCTGACGCTGATCGTGCACTCGGATCACTCCGTGCCGGTCGTCGCCGTGAACCTCTGGTACCACGTCGGGTCGCGCAACGAGGCGCGCGGCAAGACCGGCTTCGCGCATCTCTTCGAGCACTTCTTCTTCAACGGCTCCGAGCACTACCCGCGCGGGTTCCGCGAGGCGATGGACGACCTCGGCGCCAACAACCGCAACGGCACCACCGACACCGACCGCACGAACTTCTTCGAGGACGTGCCGACCTCCGCGCTGGAGCGCACCCTCTACCTCGAGGCGGACCGCATGGGATTCCTGGCCGCGCAGGTGAACGAGGCGATGCTCAACCGGGAGCGCGGCGTCGTGCAGAACGAGAAGCGCCAGGGCGAGAACCAGCCCTACGGGCGCGTCTTCGACCACATGGTCGAGCGGATCTATCCCGCGTCGCATCCCTACAGCTGGAGCACCATCGGCAGCATGGAGGATCTCAACGCCGCCAGCCTCGCCGACGTCCACGCGTGGTACCGCGCCTACTACGGACCGAACAACTGCGTGCTCTCGCTCGCCGGCGACATCACGCCCGAGCGCGCGCTCGAGCTGGTGACGAAGTACTTCGGGGGCATCCCGCCCGGTCCGCCGATCACCCGCGCGGAAGAGTGGGTGCCGCGGCTCGACGCGAACATGCGCGACCAGATGGAGGACCGCGTGCCGCAGACGCGCCTCTACCGCGTCTACCACGCGCCCGCGTTCCGGGACCCGGCGCTGCCGCGGCTCGAGCTCTTCGCCAGCGTCCTCAGCGGCTCGCGCAGCGCCCGGCTCGATCGCCGCCTCGTCTACCAGCGCGACCTCGCCACCACCGTCACCGCCGACGTCTATCCCAACGAGCTCGCCAGCCTGTTCGTCGTCACCGCGACGGTGAAGGCCGGCGCGAGCCCGGCGCAGGTCGAGCGCGAGATGGATGCGGCCATCAGCGAACTGATGCAGAGCGGGCCCACCGAGCCGGAGCTGCAGCGCGCCCGGAGCCGGCTGCAGGCGGCGTTCGCGCGCGGCGCGGAGCGCCTGGGCGGATTTGGCGGACGCTCCGACATCCTCGCGCAGAGCCAGACGCTGACCGGCAGCACCACCGGCTACCTCGAACGTCTGGAACGCCTCTCCCGCGCCACCGCCGCCGAGGTGCGTGAGACGGGCCAGCGCTGGGTTGGCGCACCGCACTACACGCTCGTGGTGCGCCCGTACCCCGCGCTGACGCCGGGACAGACGACGATCGACCGCACGGTGCTCCCGCCGCTGGGCGCGCCGCCCGAGGTCACGTTCCCGGCCGTCCAGCGCGCGACGCTGTCGAACGGCCTCGGCGTGATCCTGCTCGAGCGTCACTCGACGCCGCTCGTCAACGTCGCGCTCGCGGTGGACGCTGGCTACGCCGCCGACGCCGCGGACAAGGCCGGCGCCGCCTCGCTGGCGCTCGATCTCCTCGACGACGGGACGACGACGAAGGACACGTTCGGGATCGCCGACGAGCTGGACGCGCTCGGGGCGCAGATCACGACCGCAAGCTCCCTCGACCTGTCGTTCGTGCGCCTGCGCGCGCTGGCCGCGAACCTGCGCCCGTCGCTGGCCCTCTTCGCCGACGTCGTGCTGAACCCGTCGTTCCCGCCGGACATGATCGAGCTCGCGAAGAAGCAGCGCCTCGCCCGCATCCAGCAGGAGAAGGCGACGCCGGTGAGTGCGGCCACGCGCGTCGTGCCCGCGCTGCTCTACGGCCCCGCGCACGCCTACGGCAAGCCGCTCTCGGGCACAGGTTTCGAGCAGACGGTCTCCGCGCTCTCCCGCGACGATCTGATCGACTGGCACCGTCAGTGGTTCCATCCGGGACGCGCGACGGTGATCGTCACCGGCGACACCACCATGGCCGCGCTGCTGCCGGACCTCGAGCGCGCGTTCGCCGCGTGGACGCCGGGACCGGCCCCGGCGAAGAACGTCACCACCGTGCCGAGGAGCGGCGGCAGGCGCGTCTACCTGATCGATCAGCCCGGCGCGCCGCAGTCGGTCATCGTCGCCGCGCACGTGTCCGAAGCCGGCGGGCAGCCGGAGGACCTGGCGATCGAAACCGTGATGCGCAACTTCGGCGGCATCGCCACCTCGCGCCTCAATCGCAACCTGCGGCTGGACAAGAGCTGGAGCTACGGCACCCAGGGCGTCCTGCAGGACGCGCGCGGGCAGCGGCCGTTCCTCGTGGTCGCGCCGGTGCAGACGGACAGGACGAAGGAGTCGATCCAGGAGATCGTGAAGGAGCTGCGCGGCATCGCCGGCGAGCGGCCGATTCGCGGCGAGGAGTTCGAGAGCATCATGCGCACGCAGACGCTCGGCCTGCCGGGACGATGGGCGACGCTGGCCGCGCTCGAGACCGCGGCAATCCAGCTCCTGAACTACCGCTACGCGGACGACTACTTCTCCACCTACTCGCGCCGCGTGCGCACGCTCGGCGAGGCCGAGCTCGATGCGGCGGCGAAGAAGTTCATCCATCCGGACAACGCGATCTGGGTCGTCGTCGGCGATCTGGCGAAGGTGGAGGCGGGGATTCGCGAGCTGAACCTCGGCGAAGTGAAGCGCGTGGACGCAGACGGTCGGTAGATTTACGGGCGAGGCAATGCCTCGCCCCTACCGCGCCAATCTTCGATGTAGGGGCGACGCATGCGTCGCCCGCAGAGGATCAGATCCCAAACACGTCGGGATCCCACTGCAATCCCAGCTCGCTTGGCGACGCCATGTAGCCGAGGAGCGCCGAGGCGGCGACGACCGCCGGGCTGGCGAGGTAGCCCTCGCCGCCCAGCCCCATGCGGTTCTGCCAGTTGCGATTGAAGGACGTGATGGCGCGCTGCCCCGGCTGCAGCGCGTCGGGCCCCTGGCCGAAGCAGGGGCCGCACCACGACTGCCGGATCTCCCCGCCCACCGACCTGAACACACCGGCGATCGACTCGCCGGCGAGCCGCGGGTCGGGCCGCTCGATCTGCGCCGCGACACCGCCGGACCCCGGGAAGACGAGAAACGGCGTGGCGGCCTTCGTCGCGCCCGCGCCCCGCGCGCGCGCGATCACGAGCGCCGCCTGCAGCAGGTCGTCGTAGCTGCCGTTGGTGCAGGAGCCGATCATCGCCTTGTCGAACGTCACGCGCTCGCGCGCGACCTCCCCCGCCGGATAGGCGTTGCCGGGGCTGAACGGCTTCGCGATCATCGGCATCACCGCGTCGAGCGACAGCTCCTCGTCGATCTCGTAGCGCGCGTCGGCGCCGGGGGCCGTGCGCGGGTACGGCAGCCCGCGAATGCCCTTGGCCGCGTACCACGCGTCGGTGAGATCGTCGGGCGCGAAGATGCCGTTCAGCGCCTCGCCTTCCGCCATCATGTTGGCGATCGTGTTGCGGTAGGCGATCGGGAGCTGGAGGCGCTCGTCCACGAACTCCACCGACATCCCCTGCGACTGCGCCGCGCCCCACCGCCGCAGCAGCTCCAGCACGATGTCCTTGCCGCCGACCCACGGCTGCAGCGCGCCCGTGACGCGCACGCGCCGCGCCTTCGGCAGCGTGAAATAGACGTAGCCCGTGGACCAGCCGAACCCGAGCGTCGTGGAGCCGACGCCCATGCCGACGGCTCCGTAGGCGCCGTACGCGCGACTGTGCGAATCGGCGCCCGGGATGAACTGGCCGGGGAGCACGAGCCCCTGCTCGGGGAAGTAGAAGTGGAAGATGCCGTCGCCGGGCGTGGCGTAGTACGGCTTCACCAGCCCGTGCTCCTTCGCGAACGCGCGCCCGATCGCCGTCTGCTTGTCGTCGTCGTCGCGCCCGGTGAAGACGAAGTGATCGTTGGCGATGGCCGCCTGGCGCGGAGCGATCGTGGCGCCGCCGGTGATCTGGTTGAAGGTGTGAATGGCGAACGGCGCCGTCCCGTCGGAGGCGGGCAGCAGGTCGGCGTACACGCGCAGCGTGTCGCCGGGCTTCAGGTCCTGGCGATCCTTGTCCACGCGGTGCGCCCACACGATCTGCTCGGTCGTGGTCATCCGGCGCGCCAGCGCCCCGTCCGGAAAGTCGATGACCGGCGCGCGCCCGACCGATTCGCGGAACTCGCGGCGGCCGAGCGCGACAATGCCGCCGCTCCGGCGGATCTCGTCCTCTTTCGGCGTCAACGGGAGCGGCTCGTAGGTCGTCCCCTGCGTCAGGTTCGTCACCTGCCGCGTGCCGGGGTCGAACTCGAACTCGTCGCCGTCGCGGGCGTCGGCCACCGCCTCGGGGCTCTGGACGACGTGCAGCCCGAGGTTGAGCGCGTTGCGGCGGAAGATGTCGCCCATGTTGTGGCCGCAGACGATGACCATCTCCAGGCCGGCTTCGTCGGCGATCCCCTTCAGGCCCGCGGGGCTCATCTCGCGCGAGGATCCGATGGCGAAGCGGTCGCCGGCGACGAGGAATGTCTGGCCCGCGTGGACGCGGGCGCGGAAGTCGGGCATCAGGTAGCGGAAGGCGCCCGCCTTCCACCGTTCGTCGAGTGTTTCGAGGCTTTCCGACACGCAGTCGGCGGCGGGCGTGATCTGATCGGTATCGATCGCGTCGAGCTTTCGGCCGAGTTTCGTCCCCGGCAGCTTCGGATCCCAGAAGATGAGCGCTTTTCCGCGGATCACCATCTGAGAGAATAGTACGGCATCGCTCCTGCAACGGTTCAGGTTTGATGCTGATCGGCGGCCGTAGCGGCACGGCGCCGCCGTGTCCCTACCTGAGCCGTGTCACACGGCTCTGATATGATGCCGCCCTTTTCGGCGAGGTATATGGATTCCCCGCGTGATACCGCCGTGGCCGAGCGACGGCGGTCGGCGTTACGACGTCAGGCTCCCCAGAAAACCGAGCGGCCGCCTTTGCGCGTGATCCCGTCGCGCGACTACGACCCGGGCGATCTGAAGAACCCTGCGCTCTACATCAACCGCGAGCTGAGCTGGCTCGAGTTCAACCAGCGCGTGCTCGAGCAGGGGCTCGACGCGTCGCACCCGCTGCTCGAGCGCGTCAAGTTCCTCGCCATCACCGCGACGAACCTCGACGAGTTCTTCATGATCCGCGTCTCCACGACGCAGAAGAACCTGCGCGAGGGGATCGAGGACGTCGCGCCCGACGGCTACAACACCGAGCAGCAGCTCGAGGCGATGCGCACGCGCGCGCGGCGCATGCTCGAGGACCAGGCCGGCTGCTGGGACCAGCTCCGGCCGCTGCTCGCCGCGGAGCGCATCTTCTTCCTCGAGCCGCAGGCGTGGTCGCCGGACATCCGCGAGCACCTGGCCGCGTATTTCTCGCGGGAGATCTGCCCGGTGCTCACGCCGCTGGCGTTCGACCCGGGCCACCCGTTCCCGCTCATCTCGAACCTGAGCAAGAACTTCGCCGTCGTCGTGCGGCACGCGGGGCGGACGAAGTTCGCCCGCGTGAAGCTCCCCGACGTGCTCCCGCGCTTCGTCCAGGTTCCCGAGTCGCTGAGCCCGTCGCAGGGCCTGACGTTCGTGTTCGTCGAGGACGTGATCCGCGCCAACATCCACGAGCTGTTCCCCGGCACGCAGGTCAAGGGCGCGCACCTCTTCCGCGTCATTCGCGACGCCGACCTCGAGATCGAGCAGGCCGAAGCCGACGACCTGCTGGAAAGCGTGGACCGCAGCCTCAAGCAGCTCCGCCACGGCGCCATCTCGCTGCTGCAGGTCGAAGAGGACATGCCGGCCCGCATCCTCAACATCCTCGTGGAGAACTTCGAGACCACCGAGGACGTGGTCGTGCGCACGGCCGACCGCATGGGCTTCGGCGACTGGATGCAGCTGACGAAGGTGCACCGGCCGGAGCTGAAGGACGCGCCCTTCTCGCCGCGCAGTCCGTGGCGCGCCGACGAGGACCCGGAGGTGATCTTCGATCAGATCCGCTACCAGGATCAGATCGTCCACCATCCCTACCAGTCGTTCGCGTCCGTGGAGGGGTTCGTCCGCGCGGCCGTCAAGGACCCGCACGTGGTCGCCCTCAAGATGACGCTGTACCGGATCGGCGCGAACTCGCCGCTCATCGACCTCCTCATCGAAGCGGCGGAGGCGGGCAAGCAGGTCGCGGTGCTCGTGGAGCTGAAGGCGCGCTTCGACGAGCGCAACAACATCCTCTGGGCGCAGCGGCTGGAGTCGCACGGCATCCACGTCGTCTACGGGTTCCCCGACATCAAGACGCACGCGAAGCTGTGCCTCGTCGTGCGGCAGGAGCCGGACGGCGTGCAGACCTACGTCCACACCGGCACCGGCAACTACAACCCGGAGACGGCCAGGGTCTACACGGACATCGGGCTCTTCACCGCGGACCGCGACATCGTGGCCGACGTGTCGGAGATCTTCAACTACCTGACCGGCTACTCGAACCAGAAGGAGTTCCGCCGCCTGCTGGTGGCGCCGCTGCAGCTGCGCGCGCGGCTCTCGGAGCTCATCGCGCGCGAGACCGAGCACGCGCGCGCCGGGCGCGAGGCGCGCATGATCGTCAAGGTCAACTCGGTGACCGACGACCAGGCGATCCGCGTGCTCTACAAGGCGGCGCAGGCGGGCGTCTCCATCGACCTCCTGGTCCGCGGCATCTGCAGCCTGCGCCCGGGCGTGCCGGGCATCAGCGAGCACATCCGGGTGCGGTCCATCGTCGGCCGCTTCCTCGAGCACTCGCGCATCTACTACTTCCGCAACGGCGGGCACGAGGAGATGTACATCGGGAGCGCCGACCTGATGGAGCGCAACCTCGATCGCCGCGTCGAGACGCTGACCCCGATCAACGACGCCGAGATCCTCGCGCATCTGCGCGACGTGGTGCTCGGCGCCTACCTCAGGGACACCGATCGGGCGATGGTGCTGACCGCCAGCGGCCGCTACGAAAAACCGGACGCCGCCGACGCGCGCTTCAGCGCCCAGCAGTTCCTGCTGCAGCAGTATTCCGAACCCCAATCAGAGTAGGGGCGACGCATGCGTTGCCCGTACGCTGTCATCGCGACAACGGGCGACGCGTGCGTCGCCCTTACCGCGTCGCGATCCAGGAGACCAGCCCGGCAATCGCCGCCACCGCCAGCCCGAACATCGGGAAGGCAATCAACGACGCGGCGAGCAGAATCGTGAGCGTGACGAGAAAGGCGGCCGGGCCCACGGGCCAGAGCACCGCGAGTCCCATCCGCACACCGACGCGTGCGTCGATTACGAGCAGACCCCACACGACTCCCGCGACGTAGATGAGCGCGATGGATGTCCACACGTCGGACATGAGCGCATCTTACCTGTCGGGCTGCCCACCGTAACGTGTTGAAAACCGCTGCGGCGGAAACGAAAAATCGCGGAAAATGCGTACTCGGTCTTCACGACGGTACGCGGTTATTGCGTACCTCCGACTTGGATCCCTTCGCTTTTGACTTTTGCCTTTTGACTTACGAGGACCCATGAAAGCCATCGTCGTCCGCGAGTTCGGCGCCCCTGAAGTGATGCGACTGGAGCACGTACCCGACCCGGCGCCCGGCAAGGGGCAGGTGCTGATTCGGGTGAAGGCGATCGGGGTGAACCCCGTCGAGGTCTACATCCGCTCGGGCACGTACGCGCGCAAGCCGTCGCTGCCCTATACGCCAGGCACCGACGTGGGCGGCGTGGTCGAGAGCGTCGGGCCCGACGCGACGCGGTTCAAGCCCGGCGATCGCGTCTACACGCACGCCATGGCCGCGGGGTCGGGCGCCTACGGAGAAATGGCGGTGGCCGAGGAGGCGCAGGTGCATCGCCTCGCCGATCACGTGACGTTTCAGCAGGGGGCGGCGCTCGGCGTGCCCTACGGCACCGCATGGCGCGCCCTGTTCCTGCGCGCGCAGGCCAGGGCCGGCGAGACGGTCTTGGTCCACGGCGCCAGCGGCGGCGTCGGCATCGCGGCCGTGCAGATCGCGCGCGCGGCGGGCCTGCGCGTCATCGGCACGGCCGGGACGGACAAGGGCATCGCGCTCGTCCGCGACCAGGGGGCGCATGCGGTCCTGAACCACAAGGACGCCGACTACATGCAGAAGGTGATGGACCTCACCGGCGGGCGCGGCGCCGACGTCATCGTCGAGATGCTCGCCAACGTCAATCTCGACAAGGACCTCGACGTGCTGGCGCTGCGCGGCCGCGTGATGGTCGTCGGCAACCGCGGCCGCGTCGAGATCGACCCCCGCAAGGCGATGGGCAAGGACGGCACCATCCTCGGCATGACGATGTTCAACGCCACGCCGGAGGACGTGAAGCAGGTGCACGCGGCGCTCGAGGCCGGCCTCGAGAACCGCACGCTGCATCCGGTGATCGGGAAGGAGATGCCGCTGGCCGACGCCGTCAAGGCGCACGCAGCGGTGATGGAGCCCGGCGCCTACGGGAAGATCGTGATGATCCCGTAGTTATTTCGTCTTTGCGCGCTCCAACTCCTCGTCGATGATCGCGGCGAACGTTTCGTAGGGCACCGCTCCGCTGACGAGACGCCCGTTCACGAACGTGGACGGCGTGGAGCCGACGCCGAGGCTGTTGCCGATCCCCATGTGCTCCTGGACGCGGTCGCCGTACTTGGCCGTGTCCAGGCACGTGTTGAACGTCGTGGTGTTGAGCGCGAGGTCGGCGGCGTACTTCTTCAGTGCGTCGGGCTGCAGCGCCTGCTGGTTGGCGAACAGCACGTCGTGGTACTCCCAGAACTTCCCCTGGTCGCGCGCGCAGTGCGCGGCTTCCGCGGCCTTGAACGCCTCGGGGTGAATCTGCGTCAGCGGGAAGTCCTTCCACACAATCCGGATGCGGTCGCCGTAGGCCTGGCGCAGGCGCTTCAGGGTGGGCGCCACGCGCAGGCAGAACGGGCACTGGAAGTCGGAGAACTCGACGAGCGTGACCGGCGCGTTGGCGGCGCCGAGCGACGGGTCATCGGGCGCGACGGCGACGGTGAAGCGCGGCGCGTCGAGCACCATGCTCACCGACGGCCCCGCCTTGCGCAGCTCGGCGACCAACGCCTGGTAGGCGTTCGAGCGGCGCTCGTCGTCCAGGTAGCGGCGGATGGCGGGGCCCATTGCGGCGAGGCCGCGGCCCTGCATCTGCGCCTGGTTCTCCTGGAAGAACGCGACGACCTCCTCGTCGGTCACCGGCTTCACGCGGCGCGCGATCTCGGCTTCGGTGAACTGCGTCGGCGTGGCGCCCTTCGCCTTCGCCGCCTGCTCGATCAGCATGTCGGCGATGATCGCGTCCAGCGCTTCCTTGCGGCCGTCGTAGATCTTCTGCACCGCCTGCGCGTGGTCGGCGGGCGCCCCGGCGCGCCACTTGTCGTCGATCTCCTTGACGGTGACCGCGCGGTCGCCGATGCGCGCCGCCACGTCCGAGGGCTGCAGCGACTGCGTCTGCTGCGCGGGCGCCGAGCACGCCAGGAGCAGCAGCATCGCCGTGGTCGTCGCGACAATCTTCATGATGCGCACCATCATACCAACCGGTAGCGGCGGACGTCGGGCGGCGCCTCGACCAGCCCCTCGAACTGCGCGCGCGCCTGCTTCAGGTGCTCCGTCTCGGCGTGCTGGTCGAGCGCGGCGTCGTTTTCCCACCGCTCGACGAAGCAGAAATCGCGGGCGTCCGTGGGATTGACCAGCAGGTCGTACTGGTAACACCCGATCTCGCGGCGCGACGGCGCGATCAGGCCCGTCAGCACCGTCCTGAGCGCGTCTTCCTTCCCGGCCGTCGCCAGGAACCGCGCAATCACATGAACTGTTGCTCCCATTCAGGCATCCCTCAACGTCCAACTGCCAACTCCCAATTCCCCAGCAGTCCCGCTGGGAGTTGGACGTCGGGAGTCGGGAGTTGATTATGGCAGGAAGACGCGGACGCCGACGCGGATCGAGCGCGGCCACCCGATCGTGCGGACCGGCGTGCGCCCGGTGTCGTAGTCGGCGTCGAACAGGTTTTCCACCGCGACGAAGGCGTGCAGCCCGCGCCGGACCTCCTGGCTCAGCGAGAGATCCAGCACCCCGTAGGACGCCAGCTCGAACACGTTGAGGTCGTCGTCGAACTGCGCGCCGAGGCGCCGTGCCTGCAGCGCGCCCGTGAAGCCGCGCGGATCGACATAGGTGACGGTGGCGCCGAGCTGGTAGGTCGGCACCTGGGGCACCCGGTTGCCTTCGATGGCCGGCTGCACGGGCGCGTCGGCAAACGTCGAGCGCGTCAGCACGACGACGCCGCCGACGGTGAGGCGCGGATGCGGCCGCACGTCGGCCTCGAGCTCGAGGCCGGTGGCGCGCACGGTGTCGGTGTTCTGCCGCTGGCGCGTGATCTGGTTCGCCGGCGCGCCGGGCGGCCGCGCGACCGTCACGTTGGTGATGGCGCCGTCGAGCTGATTGAAGAAGCCCGTGACGCGCGCGGAGGCGCGGTCGAGCGAGAACAGCACGCCGCCGTCGAAGCCGGTGAGCCGTTCCGGGTCCAGCTCCGGGTTGGCGTTGGTCACGGTGGCGCCGACGCTGAAGCCGCGATGCAGCTCGTTCAGCGTCGGGGTCCGGTGCGCGCGGTAGACGGCCGCGTGCACCGACGTCGTCGTCGACAGCGCGTACGCCGCCGAGGCGCGCGGACTGAAGAACGCGGTCGAGTGCTCCACCAGCGCCCCGTCGGTGGGCGTGGACTGCCAGAAGTCGCCGCGCGCGCCGATGACGACCGTCAGCGCATCCACCGGCACTAGGCTCGCGCGCGTGAAGAACGCGCCGATGGACTCGGTGCCGCCCATGACGAACGGCCCGCTCGGCACGCCGGTCACGCTGTACCGCGTCTCCTCGAACGTCGAGTCCGTGCGCTTGAACTCCGCGCCCATGAGCCACGTGGTCGTGTCTACCCCGCGCGTGAACTGGCCGCTGACGGTGCTGAACGACGCCGGGATCTGCTGCGAGAACGTGAGCCGCTCGGTCGCGCGCGGCACACCCGCCACCGCCGCGACCGCGCTGAACGTCTGGTAGTAGTCCTGCGTGCCGCCCGACGCGCGCGCCAGCCACGCGCCGCTCCCGGCGCTGCCGCCCGCCTCGCCCGCGACCTGCGTCCACCGCGTGCTGTTCACGACGAGCGGCGTGCCGTTGCCGCGGTCTTCGTCGTAAAGGCTCAGTCGCACGCCCGCGTGCCACGGGCCGGGGTTGTAGCCCGCGCCGAGGAACCCATTCGAGTAGTCGCTGTCGGCGCGCACGTCCACCGCCCCGCGCGCCTCTTCGCCGACGACGAACGCGCCGTCGGTGCGCAGCCACTCGCCGGCCGCGTCCACGTTCCACAAGCCGCGCTGCGTGCCGCCGTATCCCGAGAACCGGGCGGTGTCGTGGGACCCCGCTTCACCCGTCGCGCGGAACCGCGTGCGCCCGGGCGCGAAGGTCAGCACCTGCACCACGCCGCCGAGCGCGTCCGCTCCATACAGGTCCCCCGTCGCGCCCCGCACCACCTCGACGCGATCGATCGCCGCCACCGGCAGCCGGTTCCAGTACACCCAGCTCCCGAACGGGTCGTTCAGCGGCACGCCGTCGGCCAGCACGAGCGTGCGACTGGCGCCCGAGCCGGACACCCCGCGCAGCGTGACCCCCTGCGTGGTCGGATTGGACACGCGCGAGGACGATCGGCGGAACAGGCTGAAGCCGGGCGTATTCCGCAGCGCATCGTCCAGCGATCCGGCCGCGGACGTGAGCAGCTCCGCGGACGTCACCACGGTCGTCGCCGTCGGCGTGGAGAGCCGCGCGGCGCCCCGCGACGCGGTGACGACCACCGCGTCCACCAGCTGCGCGGGCCGCAGAATCAGCCGCGCGTTGTCATCGTTGCCCGACACCGTCAGGGTTGCCGGCGAAAACCCGTCCGCCACGGCCGTGATCTCGGTCACGCCCTCGGGCGTCGTCAGCTCGAACGTGCCGTCGTCGGCCGTCGTGGCGGTGGCGTTGCCCGCCGTCACGCGGGCGCCGGCGACGGGCGCGCCGGAGGCGTCCACGACGATTCCCGCCACCTGGGCCGCTTCGAGCGGCATGGCCAGAAAAAGGAACACGAGCACCAGACCGATACGCATGGCCCCGAATGTTACCGCCAAGCAGGTTTACTCGGCGGAACAATCGTTGCTAAGCTCCGGGCATGCGGACCTTCATCCCGGCGGCGCTGGTCTCTTTGTCGGCGGCGGTCCTCGCACCTGCCCTGGGCGCCCTCGAAGGGCAGCAGGCGACCTTCCGCTCCAGCACGCGCATCGTGCCCGTGATCACCACGGTGACCGACGCGCAGGGGCGGCTCGTGCCCGCGCTCGAGCAGGGTGAGTTCTCCATCCTCGACAACGGCAAGCCGCAGGACATCACGTTCTTCCAGAACGACGTCCAGCCGTTCACCGCGGTCGTGATGATGGACTTCAGCGCCAGCATGACGGCGAACCTGGATCGCCTGAAGGACGCGTCCGAGCAGTTCATCCTGCGGCTGCTGCCGGACGACCGGGCGCAGGTCGGCGCCTTCAGCGACAAGATTCAGTTCAGCGGCGAGTTCACGAGCGACCGCGACGATCTGATCTTCGCGCTCGAGGACCTGCAGTTCGGGAACCCGACGCGCCTCTACGACGCCATCAACGAGAGCATCGCCATGCTGAAAGGCGTGGACGGGCGCAAGGTGGTGGTGGTCTTCACCGACGGCGACGACACGGCGAGCCGCGTCGGCATGGGCGACGTGCTCGATCGCGCGCGCGACGAGGAAGTCATGATCTACGCCATCGGGCTCGAGTCGGAGTTCTTCAACGGCCAGCGCGTCGTGCGCACGCGCCCGGACCGCGGGCTGCGCCGGCTCACCGAGGAGACCGGCGGCGGCTACTTCGAGCTGAAGAAGACCGACGAGCTCGGGCCGACCTTCTCCCGCGTCGCGCAGGAGCTGCACAGCCAGTACACGCTCGGGTTCACGCCGACCCTGCTCGACGGCAAGGAGCACAAGCTGGTGGTGCGGATGAAGCAGCCGGGGATGACGGCGCGCGCCCGGCGCACCTACATTGCGTCGCCCGAACGGCTGTCGCCGACGGATTGACCACGCTCACCGACCAGGAGTTCCGCCTCAAGGCCGACCAGGCGCTCGAGGACCTGCAGCGCGCGCTGATGCCGCTCGCAGACCAGGACGGGTTCGAGATCGAGCTGCAGAACGGCGTGCTGCAGATCGTCTTCGAGGACCCCGCGCCCGCCAGGTTCATCGTCAGCCCGAACGCGCCGGTGCGGCAGATCTGGGTATCGGCGATGGCGCGCGGCTACAAACTGTCGTGGTCGGATGAGCTGTCCTCGTTTGTGCTGGATCGGGACACGCTGAACGGCTTCGTCGAGCGCCTCGTGCGCGAATACCTCGATAACTGACCCGGTTTCGCTGGCTCATCGTTTGCACAACTGATGGGTGCCTGTCGTTGGGTGCCCTGATGTTCGGACGCAAGCCCTGGGTGAACGCCGTGTCCGGCTTCCGCCGGACCAGGCCCCGCCTGTTCGCGCTCTCGCTCGTCGCGCTGCTCGCGTTCCCGTACGCCGTGCCTGATCTCGACGCCGGCGCAGCGCGGCCGCGGCCTGCCCCTGCTGAAGAAGCAGGTCCAGCACCGCTTCGAGGAGCCCGCGTACGCGCGCGGGTACAAGGCCGGTCATGCGCGCGGTCTCAACGACGGCCGCACGCGCGAGCGCTACGACCCGGTCGGCAGCCGCGACTACCGCGACGCCGATCAGGGCTTCCAGGAGAGCTACGGGTCGCGCGAGGCCTACCGCAACAACTACCGCGCCGGCTTCCGCCAGGGCTACGAAGACGGGTACCGCGAAGGTACGCGCTAGGCGATAATCGCGCGCATGGCGCGCGCCGCCGCGGCAGTCCTGCTCATCGCCATCGCATTCGTCAGCGTCGAAACCCCTTCGACTGCGCTCAGGGCAGGCGCCGTGCCGGTGCGCGCGAAGCGCGGCATGGTGGTGTCGCAGGAATCGCGCGCGTCGGAGATCGGCGCGCAGGCGCTGCGCGACGGCGGCAACGCGGTTGACGCGGCCGTCGCCACCGCGTTCGCCCTCGCGGTGACGCATCCCGCCGCCGGCAATATCGGGGGCGGCGGCTTCCTCGTGTACCGGCCGGCGCGCGGCGAGCCGGCGGCCTACGACTTCCGCGAGACGGCGCCGGCGCGCGCGTCGCCGTCGATGTTCACGGTGAACGGCGCGTACGACGCGGCGCTGCACCACAATAGTCACATCGCCGTCGGCGTGCCGGGCACGGTCGCCGGCCTGCACCTGGC
>Ga0194131_10002711_pt1 | contig 28800 bp, 22 predicted proteins | sample TA2KigO120mmetaG_FD_148631 | JGI IMG/M metagenome (GOLD analysis project Ga0194131, IMG submission 148631) | Freshwater microbial communities from Lake Tanganyika, Tanzania - TA2015053 Kigoma Offshore 120m | ecosystem: Environmental > Aquatic > Freshwater > Lake | place: Tanzania: Lake...
ACACTTGTTCGATCTTAAAAGTCTCTTTGTTTTTGAGCATGTAATACGCCGCCTTGGCCCGCTTGGCCGCCACCGCTTTGAGCGCCACGACCGTCTTGCCCCCGCACCGTTTGACCTTCCGCTGATACCAGCGCTTGCTTTCCGGACTGTAACGCAGGGCAAAATTCGCCGCCTCCATCCACGCCCAAGCCAAATATTTGTTGCCGCATTTGCGGTTGTTCTCCCCCTTCTTCCGTTCGTTGGACCTCTTCTCCGCTCGGACCCCACGGCAGTAGGACACGTAGTTGCCGGCCCCGGCAAAGCGCTCGATCGGGCCGGTCTCCAGCATGATGACCAGATTGAGAATTTCCCCCACCCCGGGAATCTGTTGCAGACACTTGTAGTCCGGCAGAAGCTGGAGACAGGCAGATCGTCGTCTCCGCCCGCAACTTCACGGCCAGCTTCAACTTCGACGTGTCGCCGTTCTTCCGCGCGGCCAGGGCCGCCTCCCTCCATCCCAGCTTGGCGAGCCCTGCGCGCACCAGCCGCTCCGCCTTCTCGGTCGCGCTCTCCTGCAACTCCCCGCCGTAATGCGACGCCCCGCGCCGCTCCTCCACCTGCGCTAGGAACTTCCTTCCGAAACGCCTCCTCGCCCCAGCACCAGCCTCGCCGAATCCACCCATATTCCTCCGGGTCGTCCTGCGCCCGCCGCTCCTCCTTGACCCGCTCAAACTGCCAACGCCCGGAGGCACTGTCATTGGGCAGCCGCACTGAAGCCTGCTCTGGTGAGGTTGAACCTTCTGCCTGTAACGCTGCAGGTAGTTCGTGCTAAACCACCGGTGATGAAGTGTGTGGGACCGGATGGACCAGAGCCTGGCGATGCGGAGTTGCTGCGGCGGGTGAAGCGTGGCGATACCGAGGCCTTCGCACCCGTGGTGCGGCGGCATCTGCCGTCGCTGCGGGCCTTTGTGGCGCTCCACCTGCCCGTTCCTCACCTGGCGGATGAGGTGGCGCACGAAGCGTTCGTGTTCGCCTTCCGGCATCTTCATGAATTACTCATAGGCGTTTGCTTTTTCGACGTGGCTGGAGTGTGCCTGGCTGGTGGTGGCCATTAATTCTGATAAAGGCGGATGGATTACCGCAAATCACCTTCAGTTTTCAGCCTCAGGGACCATCAGTTACAATTACAACCCCCCAATTCATAAAGTTCTCAAAACCTCAAAATGATCGGTCCGACCTTGAATGGATAGGCTGGGCGACGTTACAAGGAGCCGAGTCGATTCGCGGACAGTGGATTTCGCTGCTTGATGCCTCAAGCCATTTCCTTGTTCGCCCAACAAACTCTGTAAGGTTCTTTAGATTACCCTCCGACTGAAATCGACTCTCATTACGAGAATCAAAATCCAATGTGAGCTTTTAGCGGCTGCTTGCTTTTTCGGCGGCGGCCACCTTCAGAACAATCGGTTGATCGACTTTCAGTTCTTGATTGTTCAGTTTGAGAACGGCTTGAAGAGTTAATTTGTGATCACCAGCTTTTGCGTTCGGCGCAGCGTCAAAAACCAATTTAGCCTGGCTTTGGTCTTTTGGAATGGTGGCCTTTGCCGTGCCGACAGCACTAACTTCCTTGGGCACTGGGAGCGTTAGCTCCACGGCCTCCGCAAAATCGTAAAGCCGCTTGATGGTCACGGGAATTTCCAGTTTCGACCCCGGCGCCAACATACCCGAAGGGCTTTCCGCGGAGAGCTGAATGGGAGCGGGCGTGACTTTCACATTTACGGGAGCAGAGTAAGCAGTGAGTGTCACGTCCTTAGCTTGTGTTTTTTGCAGGGCGTCTTTGGCTGACTTAGCTTTCTTCTGCGCGGCATCCGTTCTGGCCTCAGCATCCTTTGCCTTGGTTGCGGCTTCCGCGGCGGCCTTTTCCGCAGCGGTCTTGGCTTCGGACAAAGTCTTGGTTTGCGCAGCTGCGTCGGTTGCCTCTTTTTCCGCTGCACTTCGCGCCGCATTCAACGCTTCCGTTGTCGGCGCTTTTTCGAGCGCTGCTTTTGCGGCGGCCAACTTATCGGCGGCCGCCTTTTCACGCGCCTCCGATTCCTGAACGGCTTTGGCAGCTGCACCCAGCGCCTCGGCGGCCTTCTTAGCCGCACCATTGAGATCGCTGGACTCTTTCTCGATCTTTTTTGCGGTTTCGTCAGCGGCTTTAACCGCTTCGTCGAGCGCTTTGGCTTCATCGGGCGTTACCGGCCGATATTTGCCTTTGGTCTGTGCCTGCAAATGGAAGGTGTGCGTCCCGACGGGAAGTTTGGCTTGAGTCAGGTCAAGCTCCAACGTCGCCACGTTGGTCTTATTGTTAACGTCGAACTCCTTGAGTGGATCGAGCGCAGGAATTCCAGCGGCCTTCAACTTCACGACTTCGTTGAATTCACCTTGGCGTCCGAGCTTCAACGGTATCTTGAGCTTCCCCGCGACCGAAATCTCCCAGACTTTGTTTTCGGCAGGCCCAATTGAGATCGGCGCCATTTCCTTGCCGCTGACAGCGAGCAAAAGCTCACGCGTCATCCGTGATTGAATGGCCTCGTTATTGTAATCCCCAACGGTCCAAACAATCGTGCCGCCGCGCGCTTCGCGGACAATTTCAGAATCTCCGACCTTAGCTTTGCCCAGAATCTTGATCGGTCCCACCGATGCAGTCGCTTTCTCATCCGCGGTAAAGTAGAGCAGGGTCGAAGTTTTGCCCGCTTCGATTTTGCTTTCAGGCAGATTCACTCCGGGCGGCAATCGATCAACGCCAAGTTGAATATCACCGTTAAAATTGTCGCGGCGGAAAGCGAAGACTTTGATCGTCATCGTTTCGCCTCGACGCAAGAACGGCGTCCAGACCAATGCCTCCTTCTTATCTTTGTTCTGCGGCGGCGGTGGTTGAACCACAGCGACCAAGCGGAAATCGGGCGTCTCTTTGCAGATCGAAAGACGATAAACTAGTGCCGGGTTGTTCTGCGAACGATTGAATAGATCGCGAGCCAAGACTCGATACGTGCCGTCTTCTTTGACGTCCAGCCGGAAAGCCGGATCGCGCGACACGGTGTTGAATTCTGGCCCGCCGATATTGGCATCCGTATCGTAGAGTTCTTGGACATCCGAAACCTGTTCTTCAGCCTTGTCGTTCTTTTTGACTCTTTGAACTAACATGAATGGGTCCGTGGATAATCCGAGACGATGCGACCAAACTTCGATCCAATAGACTTCCCCCTTTTTCGCCTCGAACGTCACCCAATCACGATCGCCTTGCGGATAGAATTGGCCCACGTACTCGCAGGGCACAGCGAGTTGATGGGCAGTTTCCGGCTTCCCGTTCGATCTTTTCTCGGCGATGACGGGCGCTCTGGCAAAGCTAACCAGCACGGGGTTTGACACACCTTGCGGCGTTGTCAGCCGGTATTCAAATCCATCGACGGCCGCATCGGCTGGCTTCGACAATAAGCCGGAGGTTAATCTGTGCCGAACGGCCGCGTCGTTTGGCAGTTCGATCTCGACGGTTAATTGTTCGAGAGACTTGCCTTGAATTGCCAAGTTCTTGGCCGGAGTGCTCCCGGGAAGGTTGCGGCCATAGAGGACATATTTCTCCTTGCTTCCTGGCAGGCCCGATGGCGGGAAAATGAAATCGATATGAGGCCCGGTTCCAATCGAAAGCCGGTAAAAATATTCGTCACCTCCTCGGTACAGGAAATCATAGACTTGCGCGACAAATTCGCCGTCATCCGGCGCAGTAAAATCGATCAGCCCACCGCGGCGATTACGCTCCAATTCATGGCCCGTTGAGTCGTACAACACCAAGACTGGATCAACTCGCGAGTCGATTTCCTTCGCCAGGCAGCTCAAGAGCACGCGTTGTCCTTTTCGAGCCTTAAACTTAAAATGATCGGTCGTGCTTGCTTCGGTATTTCCGTTGACAATTGATCCCAAGGGAATCTCCGTAGCGGACGATAACGCATCGTTTGGCTCCTTCTCGACGCTTTGCGGCAAGTCACCGACGACAAACGCGCGCGGGTTGGAAACACCAAAACGTCCGACGACGCGAGCCTCGTAAATGCCCGGCGAAACGTCTGGGGCAATGGTGACGATGAACTGATTTGGTTCCGCAATTCCATCGGTTAGTGTTGATTTCGCACTGATCCCATCGCGCGAAAACCGGAGCTCGTTAACGTCTTCCAGGTCCAGACCCAACAAGCGGATTTCGACGGATGTTCCGGCTTTGCCTCCCGGTGGAAGGATCGCTGAAAGGCGTGCTATGGGCAGTTGCGCGGTAAGCGTCGCCATGCCGGCGATGATCAACCAAAGATAAAGAAGCTGCCGAAGAACAAATGGCGTCGATCGGCCAGTGTTAGAGATAGGCATCATGAAAACAGTTCCTCGATAGGCATTCCGAAGGGCAAGACCGGATGCGGTCGTCCGGCATGGTCGGCGTACTGAACAGTCATATCGACTCCGAGATGCCGATACATGGTCGCCAAGACGTCCTGCGGAGTTTTTGGATTCGATGCGGGCTCAGCGCCTTTGGCATCGGATGAACCGACGACGCGGCCACCTTGAATTCCTCCACCCGCGACCGCAGCGCTGAAGACATTCGGCCAATGATCACGCCCGGCATTGGCGTTGACGCGTGGCGTCCGTCCGAATTCGCCCCAGGCAATCACCATGGTGGATTCCAACAAACCGCGTTGCTCAAGATCTTCGATGAGCGCGGTGTAAGCTCGGTCCCATCGCGGCAAAAAACCATTCCGCATTGTGTCAAAACCTTGAACGTGCGTGTCCCACCAACGAACATCGACGGTCACCAAACGAACTCCCGCTTCCACCAACCGGCGCGCGAGCAAAAACCGCTGGCTCCATGCCGGCACGCCGCAGCGATCGGGCGTGGGCGCCTTGAACTCGGGGATAAAGCCGTATCGCTCACGGACGGATTGGGGTTCCGCATCTAAGTCAAACGCTTCACGAGTTTCTTTGCCGGATAAAATATCCCAAGCACGTTGCTGAAAATGGTCCATCGCTTCCATGGCGCCGCTGTGGTCGGCTTCGCGACGCAAGTTGTCGATACCATCGAGCAATGCGCGTCTATGATCGAGACGTTGCAACGAAATTCCTGCGGGCAAGGCGAAGTTCGGGATCCGAAAAGGGCCGCTCTTGGCCGGATCGGCAATGGTCTCGAACGGATTGCAACCTTGCCCCAAGTAAGCTGCGCCGGCTCCAGGCAGCATCTTGGGGATCATCACATAGGCCGGCAGCTTTGGATTCTTGTGCTGAAATTGCTTGGCCACAATCGAGCCGCAACTCGGCATAATGTTTCCGGGGCCTTCGGCTGGAACTTCAGGCGCCGCCGGATAACCGGTGAAACAAATCTGATCTCCGGATGAATGACCCGCATCCGCATGGTGGAGGCTGCGAATGATCGACCATTTGTCCATGATCCGCGCGCTCATCGGGAGCAGATCGCAGATTTGGATGCCCGCCACTTTGGTGGGCATAGCGGCGAATTCGCCGCGATATTCGATCGGCGCATCCGGTTTCGGATCCCACGTTTCGTGCTGGCTGGGACCGCCACGCATCCAGAGAATAATAACGGCATTCTGCCGAGAGGGAGGTTTCCAAGAATTCGCAGCGAACGCTTCCCACTTCAGGAGGTCGGCCAGCGATAACCCCGCGACGCCGAGCAACCCGGCCTTGAGAAAACTGCGCCGTTCCATGGCGAGGAGGCGACGAAATTCGGGGCAGCCGACACGATAAACTGATCCTGGAGTTCTAGCGGAGTTCAAAACCTTTCCGGGAGCGTGCGAGGTTGATCAATGTCAATGGTTAAAGAGAAATTCTTTCGTGTTGATCAAGGCCCAGATGATGTCTTCGTAAGCAAGACGCCTGTTGGCGGCCTCGTCCTGCTTGCCGTCCTTGTCCTTACTCTGGACTTTCTGGTCGATGTAGCTCTTGGCCAGCGCGAGTTCTTTCTGGTCGGGCTCACGTGAGTAGGCCCAGAAATATAGCTCGCGAATCTTCACGTCGTCACTCTGCTGTTTGTCCGCCGCGAGCAGAGCGGCTCGGCCTTTGTCGTGAGCCAGTTTCTCTTGAATATCCTTCGCGTTGAGGAGGTGAAGGCTTTGGGCGAGGCTGGCGTCCTGCGACCGCTCGCATTCGCATGAACTCGACATGTCGGGCCTGCCAAAAACAGTCAAGAAATAGGAGTTCGCGTTGAAGCTATTGTCAGGCAATTGCACGGCGCGCGTTCCGGCGGGCAAGCCATCGAACTTCGTTTCAGATTTGGTGACTTGATTGATCGCGTCCAACAAAACCTCAGCCGTCAGGCGTTTCGGATAGTAGCGGGAGAAATTCTGTTTATCGACGGCGTTGAACTTATTCGGCGCCGCGCTCAGTTGATAAACCTGCGAACGGCAAATCATGCGGATGAGATGCTTCAGATCGAATCCGCTGTTGACGAAGTCTTTGGCCAGCGCGTCCAAGAGTTCCGGATTCGTGGCCGGGTTAGTCTCGCGGATGTCGTCTTCGGGTTCGACAAGGCCGCGATTGAAGAAGTGCTTCCAGTAACGGTTCACCAATGACTGCGCGAAAAATGGATTATCTTTGCTGCTCATCCAATCGGCCAAGGCTTGACGCGGATCTTCATCAGGAGGCAGTTCGAACGGCTTTGCCCCGAGACCTGCCGGCGCCACAGCTTGTTTGGTCTTTTTGTTCGTCGCAGTTGCTTTGCCGCGTTTGTGAAAAATCATCTCTTCGCCTGGCTGCGTTCCGGGTTTGCGCCCGACTTGAGTAAAGAACGCCGCGAAGCCGTAGTAATCCTGCTGGCTCCACTTCTCAAACGGATGGTGATGGCATTGGGCGCATTGCAGCCGCGTGCCGAGGAAAAGCTGAGCGGTATCCTCTAATTGCGCAGTCGAATCCCTCACTTGCCGGTACCAGGCCACGGCTGGATTCTGGCTGATCTCACCCGACGCGGCGACGATGTCGCGGGCAAACTGGTCGTAAGGCTTGTTTTCCATCAAACTGTCACGAATCCAAGTGTAGAACGCGTAAGTGCCTCGGACATGCGTCGGAGCGGTTCGTTTGTTGCGCAGGAGCGCGCTCCACTTGTTTGCGAAATAATCGGCGTAGGCGCCGCTGTTGAGGAGGGAATCAATCCACTTATCCCGTTTGGCTGGATCCTTGTCAGCGAGAAACTTCTTTGTTTCATCGGGAGCAGGCAACCGTCCGGCAATGTCAATGGCTGATCTCCGGAGGAATGTGACGTCATCGCAAACTTCCGAGGGAGGCATCCCGACGGTCTTCAGTTTGTTAAAGACCAATTCGTCGATGAAATTCTTTGGCGCCGGCAAATTCTCGACAGGCGCGCCCAGCGGCACAGTCGCGCGGAAGACGGCGACTCTCGCTTGATAGCGAATCATGACTGCGACATCGCCCGGTTGTTCGAAAAGTTTCACGTGGCCGCTGTTGCCGCTTGTGGCCATTTCTTTGTCGTTCGGCTCATACAAGGCGCTGCGCGTGACATCTTCGACCGAACCATCGGTGTAGTGAGCTGTGACAACCAGTTGCTGTTCGCTGCCCAGCGCCATCGTCCGTTCTTTAGGGAAGACCTCGATGCGGGCAACTGTCGGATCGGTCGATTGGCCGTAAGGCATTCCTTGATTGATCCATCGCACCAGTAATCTGTAATCATCCGAATCCGGTTCCAGCCTCTTGCCTCCGCCATGCGGAAGCGTCCCAGTCGCTTTCAACAAGAGAAGACTGTATTCCGGCGAAGCAGGGAAAAGCCGACGTCCGCGCGCTTCCTTGACCAAGTGTTCATAATCTTCGGTCGGCTCAAAACCGAGCAGCGATAGTCTGAAACCATTTTGCCCCCCAGATTTGCCGTGGCAACCGCCGCCGTTACAGCCGGTCTTGGTGAAGATGGGAACGATTTGGTTTGCGAAATTAACCGGAGTAACCGAGCTGAAATGCTCGACCGTGACAGGCAGAGAGGCGCTGAGCCCCTCTTCCGTCTTGACCGAAATGGTCGCGTTGCCGTCAGCGACGGGGCTCACAAGGCCTTTGGCGTCGACACGGACGATTCCTTCGGGAGACGTTTGGTAAACGGCGCGATGTGTGTAATCCCGAAGCGCGCCCTGTTCAAACTCACCGGTAACAACCAACTGTTGGCGGGCATCCGCGCCGCGGATTCGAAGCGTCGCGCTGGAATCCGACGTTCCGCGAATGTGCAAGCTTTTGAGTTTGCCGGGCGACTTGGCAGCCGCCGTCTCTTTGGCCAGCGCCGCTAAAGTGCCGAGGAACGAGATTGCCGTGATGAGTGTGACGAGCCGCAGAAAAGTTACGGATTGGGTTTTTGTTTGCATGGCAAGTCAATTTTCGAATTTCGACAGTTTCAAAACTTACGGCTTTATACCAGTTCAGGCATCGGCTGGCATCCACTTTCAACCAAGTACTGCGGGCGGCCTGACAAATCCGTGATTGTCGTCTTGTTCACATCAATCCCGAGGTTGTGGTAAAGCGTGGCAAAGACTTCGCCGAATTTCACCGGACGTTCGGATGGTTCTGCGCCCAAGCGATCGGTGGCGCCAATCAATTGGCCCGTTTTCATTCCTCCGCAAGCGAGCAACGCGCATGAGGCTTTCGGCCAGTGGTCGCGGCCCGCATCCTTGTTGATTGTCGGTGTGCGGCCAAATTCGCCCCAGACAATGACGGACACATCTTTGTCGAGCCCGCGTTGGTGAAGATCCTCGACGAGGGCGGTCACACCTTGATCGAGCATCGGCAAGTCGGCTTTGGCATGGTTGAAATTGCTCCCATGGTAATCCCAAAAGCCGTAGGCAACTGTCACACAACGGGCGCCCGCTTCGACCAACCGCCGAGCCACGAGAAATTGTTCCATCAACATAGGAGCAGCGTCGCCGTGAGGTTTCGGATCTCCTTTGCCATAACGGTCAATGATGCGCTGGTCCTCACGTTTATAGTCGAGCGCTTCCAAAAGCTTGCTCGATGTGAGCACGCCAAAGGCCTGTTCGTTGAAGCTATCGAGGCCTTCCATGAGACCGCTGGCATCAACGTCGCGACGAAACTGATCAAAGCTCGCCAGAAGCGTCCTCCGATTGCCGAGTCGATCAATCGTGACTCCGTTGAGAACCATGTCTTGTTTGCCTGTGCCATCGGGCCGGAAAGAACGATGGCCTGCGCCGAGGAAACCCGGTGACGCGTCATTGTATGGCCGGTGTTGCATCTTCGGTTCAAGACCGACAAAAGGAGGAATCGCGCGATTGACCGGGCCAAGCACTTTGGAAATCACCGAACCGAACGTGGGCCAGCCTCCCGGCGGCTGGTTCTTTTTGAAGCGGCCGGTCATGCAATGAAAATCCGAGTGATCATCTACGGCATCGGAAATGGAGCGAATGACGGCGAGCTTGTCCATCATTGCTGCCATGCGCGGCAAATGCTCGCAGATTTGAATGCCCGGAACGCACGTCCTGATCGGCTTGAACTCGCCGCGAATCTCCGATGGCGCATCCATCTTGAGATCGAACATATCTTGATGTGGCGGCCCACCGGGCAGATAAATCATGATCACCGCTTTGTGGGAACGGCCAAGGCCCGCTTGCGCTTCCGCCTCTAACAATTGCGGCAGGGCGAGTCCGCCCAACCCGAGCGCCCCAATCTTCAGAAAATTCCGGCGCGAGACGCCGTCGCAGAAACGTGATTTTGGGCCGTAAATGGTGAGCATAGCGGTTGCCCCTCTCTCTAGCCCTCTCCCCGTCCGACGGGGCGAGGGAAAACAAGCGATTGCGCCGACGATCGTTGCGGCGGGATGAGGGTTTGGCACCCGTATATCCCCTCGCCCCGTCGGACGGGGAGAGGGCTAGGGAGAGGGGCACTTTTCACGAGATCAAATCAATTCTCGAATCGGTTGATACCCATCCACAAGATATTGCGGGCGGCCCGACAGGTCGTTGACGGTTGTCTTGCTCGCATCGATCCCGAGATTGTGATAGAGGGTCGCGAAAACCTCACCAAAGTGAACAGGCCGTTCCGAGGCTTCCCCGCCCAACCGATCCGTTGCTCCGATCACTTGCCCAGTCCTCATTCCGCCGCCGGCGAGCAGAGCGCACGAAACGCGCGGCCAATGATCGCGTCCGCCATCCTTGTTGATGATAGGTGTGCGCCCAAATTCACCCCAGACGATCACGGAAACATCTTCGTTAAGGCCACGCTGATGCAAGTCCGTGAGTAATGCGCTCAAGCCTCGGTCCAGCAGTGGCAAGTCCTGCCGCAAAGCGCCGAAGTTGTCGCCATGATGATCCCATCGACTGAAGGCAAGCGTCACGCAGCGGCATCCGGCTTCGACCAGGCGCCGAGCCATGAGAAAGTGCTCCATCAATTTCGGACCACCGTCGTCGCGATTCTTCGGGTCACCCTTGCCATAACTGGCGCGAACCTTCGGATCTTCCTTTTCGATATCGAGAGCCTTCAGCAGTTGGCTCGAAGTCAGCAAACCCAGTGCCTGCTGATTGAAAGCATCGAATCCTTCCATCATGCCGCTCGCATCGACGTCGCGCCGGAATTGGTCGAAGCTTTGCAACAGCGCTTTCCGGTCGGATAAGCGATCCATCTCGATTCCGTTGAGAACGAGGTCTCCCTTTCCAGCGCCGTTCGGTTTGAAGGGCGCATGGGCCAAACCGAGGAAGCCTGGTTCACCCGCGCGCGCCCAGCGCATTTCGCCCATCTTTGGCGAAAGACCGACAAACGGCGGCACCCCTTGGGTGATCGGACCTTGAAGTTTTGAGAGAACGGCGCCAAGCGATGGCCAACCCCCCGGCGGTTGGTTCCGCGTCGTTCGCCCGGTCAAGCACTGGAAAGCATCGTGTTCATCCAACGCGCCGACAATCGAGCGGATAATCGTTACTTTGTCGATCATCCCAGCGAGTAGAGGGAGATGTTCGCAGATTTGAATCCCTGGGACATTCGTCTTGATCGGTTTGAATTGACCGCGGATCTCGATGGGCGCATCCATCTTGAGATCAAACATGTCCTGGTGCGAAGGGCCACCCGGCAGGAAAATCATGATGATCGCTTTATGCGATCGGCGGATTCCGGCTTGGTTTTCGGCTTCGAGCAATTGCGGCAGGGCAAGCCCTCCCAAACTGAGCGCACCAATCTTCAAAAAATTCCGGCGAGAGACTCCGTTGCAGAATCGCGATGGTTGACCGTAAATCGTTAACATCAGTTCTTTGGTTGTTCGCAGTAACGGACTCGCTTCGTCGCTTAACTATTCAATTCACGCATTAATCGTAGCCCAGACTTGAAGTCTGCCGTATCGCCGATTTGCAATCGGCGCCGTGTCCACACTTTCCGAGACAGTCGAACTGACCGAACGGTTTGCAGAATGAAATTCTGCGATACAGAAGAGTGAAACTCTGCGCTGCGGTACTCCGTTCAGATTAATTCGGGCATCGGCTGATATCCGTCCACCAGGTATTGCGGTCGCCCAGTCAGATCGGTGACCGTGACCTTATTCACGTCAATGCCCAAATTGTGATAAAGCGTAGCAAAAACTTCGCCGAATTGAACAGGCCTATCCGCGGCTTCGCCTCCCAAGCGGTCGGTCGAACCGATGACTTGACCGGTTTTCATTCCTCCTCCGGCCAATACCGCGCACGAAACGCGCGGCCAATGGTCGCGACCAGCATCTTTGTTAATCGTTGGCGTGCGACCAAATTCGCCCCAAACAACCACCGAAACATCTTTATCGAGGCCGCGCTGATGCAGATCGGTAATCAGCGCGCTCAGGCCTTGGTCGAGGAGCGGCAAGTCTTGCCGCAACGCGCCAAAGTTGTCGCCATGATGATCCCACCGGCTGAATGCAAGCGTTACGCAGCGCGCTCCGGCTTCGACTAAACGGCGGGCGATGAGAAAATGTTCCATCAGCTTCGGACCGCCGTCATCGCGATTCTTTGGATCACCTTTACCGTAGCTTTCGCGGATCTTTCGATCTTCCCGCTCGATGTCCAACGCCTCAACGAGCCTGCTTGAAGTGAGCAACCCAAAAGCCTGATCATTGAATGAATCCAAACCTTCCATCAAACGGCCGGCATCAACGTCGCGGCGAAATTGATCGAAGCTCGTCAACAACGTTTTCCGGTCCGACAACCGGTCGAGCGTCACGCCATTCAGGACCATATCTGGTTTGCCCGCGCCTTCGGGTTTAAATGGAGCGTGGCCAATGCCCAGGAAGCCTGGCGTTCCCGCGTCTGACCATGGCACATGCCCCATCTTCGGCGAAAGTCCAACAAACGGCGGCATTGATCGTTCGAAAGGTCCTTCGAGCTTGGAAATCACGGAACCGAGGCACGGCCAGCCGCCTTTGGGCTGACCTCTCATGTGCCGGCCGGTCAAGCATTGAAAAGCGTAGTGATTATCTTCCGCGCCCACCATGGAGCGAATGACCGCCAATTTGTCCATCAACGCCGCGATACGCGGCAGATGTTCACAGATTTGGATTCCAGGAACGTTTGTCTTGATCGGCTTAAATTCACCGCGAATTTCGGCTGGCGCTTCCATCTTGAGGTCGAACATGTCCTGGTGCGAAGGTCCCCCCGGCAGAAAAATCATGATCACCGCTTTGTGCGAACGCCGGATGCCCGATTGCACTTCGGCTTGCAGGAGTTGCGACATCGTTAATCCGCCAAGCCCGAGAGCGCCGATTTTAAGGAAATTTCGCCGCGAGATTCCGTCACAGAAACGTGACCGTGGCCCATAGATCGTTAGCATAATCTCTTCTCTGTTCGACCAAAAAGGGTAACTCGACGACCGCCTAGTTGTGAGACTATGCGAATATCTTTTTGTCTCAGGAGCTTGTCAAGCCTGAAACACACACACACCATGGCCATTCCATGGCCATTCATGGCAATTACGATTTTGACAAAGGAGTGATTTCTGGTGAACAGTTACCTCATGAATAAGCTGATCCTTCTCTCAGCCGTGTTACTCCTCAGCCTATCGATCACAAACGGTCAAGAACGTCCAGCCGTCAGGAGTGATCTCGAAGTTCAAAAAGGCGCAAAAGGAGGAGAACGAATGGCCGTCCAGCCTCCCCAAGCCACCACAACTCGGGCGCCGACTAAGATTTACTACGGCGGATTCCTGGCTGACCTGATGAAAGCGAACAAGCCTGCCAGAACGATCGATACGCGAAGCGTCGGAAAGCCGAAGACCAACACGGACAACGTTTATATGGATCCCGACAACAAACCTCGAGGTTTTGTTCTGTTCGCCATCAAGTTTTAGTTCTGAAACTGCTGCGCGTGAACGCAAGGTGGAAGGGCGTCTCTTCTGATTGAGCAGGTTCAGCAAGGCTTTATGTCTCGACTTTCGCTCCTGGCCAAGACAGGGCTCATCCGAAAAAAGGAGGCTTGGTGCATCACGGTCTGGGGCTGGTTGCTGATTTTGTTTTGCGCGGCAGCCGCGACCTTCGGCGCCCTGCATGCGGTATTTCCATTCCTGGCGCAGAATGACCCCGTTCGCTGCGAACTCTTGATAGTCGAGGGCTGGATTCCAGACTATCATTTGCCCGACGTAAAAGCTGAGTTTGAGGAAGGCCGCTACAAGATGCTTGTCCTGACCGGCGCCGCAATTCTCAAAGGCCAGCCGTTCGCTGAATTCAAAACCTTCCCTGAACTCACGCGCGCGATTCTGGTCAAGCAGGGATGGGATGAAACTAAAGTCGTTGCCGTCCCTTGCGGAGATGCTCTGAGAGACCGCACGTATGCCTCCGCTTTAGCATTGAAGCAGTGGTTAGCGGACTCGCAGCGGAACGTGAATCAGATCAATATTTACTCGATGGGTGCGCACGCACGCCGAACACGTCTTCTTTATGAGAAGGCCTTCGACGGAAAAATGAACATCGGCATTATCGCTGGAAGAGAGCGCCGCTTCGACGGCCGAAGCTGGTGGAAAACCAGCGAAGGCGTGCGCACAGTTCTCGACGAAGCAATTGCCTATTTTTACGCGCGCTTTCTTTTCCGGCCTTCGAACCACTAACCACCTCAACGCTGCTAACCAGATCAAAAGAGGTGCATCTTCCCGGTGTCACTAATGCTTTTCGAACGGAACGCCTTTGTCGTAACGCAGAGTTTTACTCTGCTGTATCGCCGACTTGCAGTCGGCACGGGGTTCGCAATTGGTCCGGCGCATCCTAAGCGGCGGAGGCTCTGCGGATTGAAAATCCGCGATACAGAGGAGTGAAACTCTGCGTTACGAAGATGGCGCGCTCCGACTTGCAGGGGCGTCAAGGTATCCCAGATTAGAAGCTCCATCAGAGTTTTGCCTGGCGCAAGAAACCGGGTAACGCCAGGTTGATGCTCATCAGCGTTGGGGCGATACTTCTTCCAGTGAGAGTACGAGATTCAGTTAGGAGATGGCCCCTCGGCGTAGCCGCACTCTTCATGGTCATCGCAGCCTTGCTTCTGGTGCGCGCTGCCGTCCCAAGTGTTCCTTCCTATTATATCGGGAATCTTGTGTGGCATGACCTGAACCGAAATGGACAGCAAGATGCCGGCGAACCGGGACTAAACGGTGTGATGGTCAAAGCTTATCGCACGGCCGATCACGCGTTATTGGGGAGTCAAGTTACTCAGAATAACGGCAATAGTGATGGGGCCTATGTATTTTCGATCAACGGAGTCGCAAGTGTCTATCTTGTGTTCGACCTGCCGAACGGGTTTACTTTCACCTCCCAACATCAAGGAACTGATGATTCGCTCGATAGCGATGTCGATCCATTCACGGGCCGGACGGATCCTATTCGCGCAGACCCGGCAAAGCCTCCGGGGCAGGCGCAAAACCAGTGGGATGCCGGTTTGCTCAATAAGCTCTACGAACGCGCTAGCGCGGAAAGTAGCCGATAAGCCAGGATGCGAAACCTGTTGCACTAAGTCGGCCAATCTCCAAAGCTTTGTCACGTGCAACAGGGTGACAGACAAAGTCGGACCGAGAGCGCGGTTCAGCAGCGTGGGTGCAACTATCGGGAAATTCAGCCATTCAATTGCCGCCGTTTGTGATGAAGCATTTCAAGGCCATTGCCGCGATGTCAGAAAATCGCGTGATCGGCGCTCACAACAGAATTCCGTGGCATTTGCCGGAGGATTTCAAATGGTTTAAGTCGATGACAACTGGACAGATCATCGTGATGGGACGGCGAACATTCGAGTCCATTGGAAAACCGCTGCCGAATCGGACGACAGTGGTCCTGTCACGGACTCAATCGCAGATTCCTGGAACACGCGTAATTTCCGCTTTGAGCCTAATTAATCCTGCGGAAGAAGCGCACGATGTTTTTATTTGCGGCGGAGCGCAGATCTACGAACAAGCCCTCCCTCTCTGCTCGGACCTCTATCTAACGGTAGTGAAGAAGGCCGTTACGGGAGATGCTTTCTTTCCGCCGTTCGAGGATCGGTTCGGTCTGCTCGGGACCATTCTGGAGCGCGACGAGTTCGAGGTCCGACATTATCAGAATAAAAGTCTCGTCCATTAACGCGCGATTAACTAACCAGTGCTTATCCCAAGAGCTGACGCACGGACAAAAAGCTTCCTCGTACACTTTGTCGAACTTAATCGAATCACGCAGGGCTTCGCGATCTTTACAGAATTCGTTTTGAGAAAAAGTCTATGGTCGATTTTTCATTAAGATGTTTTGGCGTCGGTGATGGTTGGCCCTGCCCAGATCGAAATCATTCGTCTTACCTTTATCGCTTTGGAAAGGTCAGCCTGCTGATTGATTGCGGTGAACCGATCAACAGCCGATTAGCCGCTGCGGGCGTGGACGGCGACGAAATTGACGGCGTTCTCATTTCGCACATGCATTGCGACCATATTGGCGGCCTCTTTATGCTCATGCAAAGTTGGTGGCTCCAAAAGCGGCGCAAAGATGTCCGCATTCATTTGCCCGGTTATGCCATCGACCCGTTGCGACAAATGCTTCAAGCCACTTATACGTTTGAGGAACTGTTTGCCGGCCAGATTCTTTACGAACCTCTGAAAGCGGCAGCGCCTTTCGACATTGAAGATGTGCGGGTGACACCTTATCCGACAACTCATCTGGAACAGTTCCGAACGACTTTCGCGGCGAAGTATGCCCAGCCCTTCGAAGCGTTCTCCTTCCTCTTCGAAACGAAGCAATCGCGGATCGCACACAGCGGCGATATCGGAGCAGTTGAAGACCTGGCGTCGCTCCTGAAGGAACCCGTTGACCTGCTCGTCTGCGAACTTGCGCACGTCCAGCCAGACGAGTTGTTTCGATACCTGAACGGTCACCGCATCAAGCGAATCATTTTCGTTCACCTCGCGCGTTGCTATTGGGAATCATTGAATGAGATTCGTTCACTGGCCACCGATACGTTGAAAGACATGACATTTTCATTCGCGCGAGACGGGGATGAATTCACGCTCGCATGATACTTTTGCTTCCGACATTTTGCTGTCAGGCGGCCCGACTATTTTCGCGCAAGCTCGCCGCTGGGCAGGTCAAATTTGTCGCGAAACTTAATCGCGGCCTTTGTCGAATGCGATGATTGCCTGTGGTTTTTTCGATAAAGGCATCGACAAAGTTTGCGACAAAGGCCGGACAGGACCGCTTGCGGACAACCTCTGGCAGCATAAAAATCTGCGCGGCTTGAGAAGGCTCTCACTGCGCGCGCCGCAGTCGATAGAATCTGCTTCCAGGGGTGACAGCTTCAACGACCACAGATTCATTCCCGCGCGTTGCTGGTCGCGCGCTCACCGGCGTCCAATTAAAAGGCGGAGATAAACTGGTCGTGGTTTCGAGGAAGAAATCCGCTGCGTTGGTGGGCCAGGTCAACACCGTGGTATTGCCAGTCAATGCAATTTGAAGGATGGGTCGGAGAAAATCACCTGGCGAAACCGTAACAGGTTTCAGCACAAAGTTGTGCAGCACACTCTGGTCATTGGCAGTCTTGACCTCCACCGTTTGCTCCTCAAATCCGGCGGCTCTGACACCCAGAGTCCAATCACCTTCAATGACGCCAAGAGAATAATTGCCGCTCGCGTCGCTCGTCGCGGTGGTTTGATGATTTGGTCCGCTCGCGGATAGCACGACCCCGGCCAACGGCTTTCCTTCCGCCGTTTTCACCGCGCCGTAAATCAACGCCGTGAACTTCGGCAGCCTGAGCTCAGGAAGGATAACGTTGCTAGTGACAACTTCGATGGAGGGGATATCGCTCGGAAGCAAGAAACCCAAACGTGCCAGCACACCGGGCAGGCTTGATAAAGACCAGGCGCCCGATCTTACAGGCAAGCTGAAATTCCCTTGGGAATCGGTATTGCCGAAGAGAATGTATCCCACCTCATTCGTCGCAGTGCTGGTGACAATAGCACTTCGTCCCAGTCCGTAGAGTTCTACGCCGGCAATACCCTGGCCGGCCTGGTCGACCAATCGTCCCGTGATGGTTTTGTCCGCTGGTGTCAACGAAAGGTGACGCTGCAGCACCTGGCCTGCGGGAATGTCGGCCGGGAATGGAGAACTCGGCCCGGCTCCGGCCTGTTCTCGACGCGCGGCTTATCCAAGTGTCGCCGCTGGAGGACGTCGAGATTTTGCCGCCAGCCCCACCGGACACAAAGGTGCCGTTGCCAAAAGCGATACTGCTGCCTCCGCCCTGCGAAGATGCGAGCCGCCAAGTGATGCCGTTGTCTTCAGATGTTTGGGTCAGGCCGCCCACCGCCACGAATTTTCCGTTGCCATAGGTGACGCTGGCCAGGCTGATGGACGCTGCGTTTTCTCGGTCTGTCCACAGGACGCCGTCGGGCGAGGTCAGAATCGGGCCGTAAATATAATCCTTTCCCGCTACGACCGCGAATCGTTCTCCGACCGCGACAAATTTTCCATTGCCGAAGCTGACGCTGCGGAGGTCGTACATCGGTAACCCAAATCTCCGAGCGCCGGTTAGATCGGTGGCATCCGTAATCTGGGTCCATTGAGTTCCATTGGTCGAAATCAGGATCAATCGCGTTGGACGATGTGACGATGGCTCCAGTCAAACCGACTGCCACCACTCGGCCGTCGCCTGTGGCGATGCCGCAAAGATCCGCGTCCGAATTTGAGATTCTCGGACTCCAATTGGTACCGTTGGCCGAGGTTAAGACCGTCCCCGATGCGCCCACCGCCACAAACAAGTTGTTGGCAAAAATGATCGCATTCAAAGATGTCTTGATTCCGGAAGCCTCCTCGGTCCACGCGCTTCCGCCGTCACGTTAGACCAAGAGATTGCCCACTTCACCGACAGCTACCAAGGCGCCAGCGCCGAAAGTTACTCCATTAAATCCGCCGGTGTTGTTGAAAGTCTGGCGCTCCCACGCTCTGGCGTCGGAAGACGTCAGAGTAACGCCGAAAAATTCCACCGAGGAACCGCCGACGATGACAAACTTGCCATTCGCGTACGTCACCGCTTGGAAACTCCCCCGGAACAGATTGTCGAATTCCCTCCAATCACTGCCATTGCTTGAACTAAGGATCGTATGAGCGTCACCGACCGCGACATACTTGCCATTGCCGTAAGCCACTCCGAGCAGTCTTCTGCTGCCAGTCAAGTGCTTTGTCCATTGCATGCCGTCGGCCGAGACAAGGACCAACCCGTCGAGTTGGCTGGAAGTGCCGAGGTCCTCGCCCACGGCCACAAACTTGCCGTCGCCGAAGGTCACACTCCAAAGGCTTTCGCTCGTTCCCGACCTTTGAACCTCCCAGTTCGTGCCGTCAGGCGAGGTCAAGATGGTCCCAAATTCGCCGACGGCCACGAACTTGCCGTTCCCGTGCGTAATGGCATAAAGGGAGTGGCCTTGCGGCAATGGATTTCGCCAGTGCCAGGTATCGAGCGGGTCCGCCCCTGCTATTCCGAATTCCAGACATCCAAAGATCACCAACAAGAACAAAAGCAGGACTGAGCAATGATTACGTTTCATACTCGCTCGGCAAGAGGCTTACTCTGGGATGTGCTGTTGGTTCGCGCCGTTCGCTGCTGGACTTGACGCGGTCATTAGTGCAAATCGATCCGTGGATGTCAAGAAACTGCGCGCGCCCGGAAACGGCCGCAGGTCAAACTTGTCGCAACCTCAGCCTTTGTCGAATGCAGTGGTTTCCTTCTCATTGTTCGATAAAGGCATCGACAAAGTTTGCGATAAAGGCCGGATAGCAGCGTAAGCCAAGTGACGATTTTGGCGAACGGCGCAACGAGCGGTGACTCCACTCCGCTCCGTCGCCGCACTCCAAACCTGGCGGCAATTTCGGGCGCCAGCGAATCGAAACAACGATGGCCGGGAACTATTCACGGTCAAACCAAATGCCAATGTCCGCTCTTCCGGCACGGTCGTGGGGCTTTCGCCGGACAGTCAGCGAATCGTGTTGAGCGCTGGTCGGACCGTCAAGGTGTGGAGGAGAAACAGCCGCGAGGAATTGCTCACTCTCAAAGGGCACAGCCAAGGAGTGTTCTCGGTCACTTTTTCCGCTGACGGCAAGCGAATCGTCACCGGCACTTCTGATTATCTAGCGAAGGTCTTGGACGCAATCAGCGGCGAGGAAATAAGCACATTTGAGGGACATGGGAGCACGGTATTTTCTGCGACCTTTTCTCCGGACGGCCAACGTGATTTCACTCGGTCGGTGAGTTCCCGGTCTTGGCAATCTTTTTTGTTCGTGTCTTTCGTATTTTTCGTGGTCACAACTGCGGTTTCTAGGTTTACTCACGGTTCAGTTCGCACGGCAGATCATGTCGCAAATGTTGAAATCATCCGGGGCGATGGGAGCCGCGACTCTGGCCAGCCGAGTGCTGGGAATGGTTCGCGAGATTCTTTATGCGCGGTTCATGGGGGCCGGCCCGGTAGCGGGCGCGTTCACCATGGCCTTCATGATTCCGAATCTGTTTCGGCGTCTGCTCGGCGAAGGAGCACTGACGGCCGCGTTCATTCCGATCTTCAAGGAGAAACAAATTACGGCAGGTGAGGCGGAGATGTGGCGTTCTGCGAATGCCGTGATTTCCGGACTCATCATTGCCGCCAGCGCGATCATCGGGCTGGTGTTGATTGCGATATCCGTGGTTTTGGCGCTCGACACTCCCGTCACCCAGGTTTCTGCCAATCCTTTGGAAATTGCGACGGGCACCTCCGCGCAGTTTGGTCTCGCCCGGACGGGCTGGCTCAGCGGTGATACGAGGCTAATGCTGCAACTGCTGCAGGTGATGTTCCCGTATATGCTCTTGGTTTGCGTCGCCGCGATTTTCATGGGGATGCTCAACGCCAGGGGGCACTTCTTCGTACCGGCGATGGGCACAACCGTCCTGAACATCATCATGATCTCGGCCGTTCTTTGGCTCGCGCCGCAGTTCGGACAAAAACTCGAGACGCAGATTTTCGGCCTGGCGATCGGCGTTCTTGTGGCAGGAGTTGCTCAGGCGCTTTATCTGGTCCCGACGCTGCGCCGTGAAGGGTTCCATTATCAATGGGTACCCCCATGGGGCAATGAAACGGTGCAAGAAGTGGTTCGGAAAATGGTTCCCGGGATGATGGGCGTGGCGGCTTTTCAGTTCAATGTGCTTTTCAACAATAGCATCGCCTTTGCGCTCGATCCGCAAATCGTCGCTTCGTTTGGCTATGCCGTTCGTTTGATGGAATTGCCCCAAGGCGTCTTCGGAGTTTCGCTGGCAACTTTTCTTTTGCCCACTTTGGCTGGGTTGGCAGCGGAAAAGAAGTTCACGGAATTCCGAGCGACTCTCGGCCAAGCGCTCGGTTATCTCGCGTTGGGAAACTTGATCGCCTCCGTTCTTCTCACCGTCCTAGCTCAGCCCATCGTGCGTTTGCTTTTCGAGCGAGGAGAATTTGATGTGATCGACACACAGCGCTCGAGTTTTGCGTTAGCTTGCCTGGCCCCAGGCCTCATTGCTTTCTCGATGGTCAACATATTGGCACGCGCCTTTTACGCGTTGGGCGACACGAAGACCCCGATGAAGATTAGCACGGTATGTCTAATTTTGAATGTGGTTCTAACTTTTTGGCTGATCGTTCCTTTTGCGGAGGGCGGTCTCGGTATCGCCAACACCCTAAGCGCTGGCTGTAACGTTTGGCTCTTATTCTACGCGTTGCGTCGAAAGCTCAGGCATCTCGATCTGGCCAAGCTCAAGCGCGAAATGCTCGGAATGACCGGCGCGGCGATCGTCGCTGGTGAAGTGGCGTGGCTTGTGAACAGCGCTTGGGAACGGTCCATTGGCCATGCCAGCTTGATGGAGAAGTTGGCGGCTGTGTTCTTGCCGCTCGGCGTGGCAAGCTTGGTTTATGGATTGATTCTGCTTTGGCTGAAAGTGCCGCAAGCTCAAGATTTTTTTCAATTGCTCCGGCAAAAGGTTAAGCTTGGCAAACGGCGGGATAATTCGCGCTAGCACTAGCCACAAAGGCGGTTGTCTACGTATGTGGGCAGGTAGGGAACTCTCATGATTTTGTCACGCTCAACGCGTTTGCGAGGGGCCAGCGGTAAGACAAAAATCATGAAGGACAAAATCATCCACTGGCTCTGCTTCGCTCTGTATCCAACGCCTGTTCCATCGTATGCCCTCTGCAGAGATGTGAGAGTGGGAAATGGTATCCGAACATCGGAACCATTCGAATCTGCGAACGTTGCTGCAGCTTGGGAACTGTCACTACTTTTCCGCAGCCCATTTCAGGCTATTTTGCAAAAGCGTTTTGAAAGCCGGATGTTCATGGGCTTTGCCATCGTGACCCAACGTGATGCAAACAATGCGCGCCTTAGGATGCTGCGTGATCCAGACGACCGGATACGTTTTCCCGTTGGTTAGGTTTCGTCCTGTGGCGAGCACTTGAATGGGCGGCCCCTGAGCATCCTTTTGGGCGTAATAAAGTTCATCGGTTATCCGAAACGTTTTCGGAACGCCTGCCATGATCGGATGTTCCGCATTGTCCACAGTTACCTCAAATTCACCGTATCTATCGTGGCCGCGTGATCCGCCGCTGACGAATGTTCGATTGTATTCGGGCCAATCATTCCAATTGTACCAAACCGCCGGATGCACCAGCAGCAGACCGTGACCTTTGTCGGCAAAATCGAATATCGCTTTGCGCACAGCCGCATTTGTCATGGGCTTATTATTCGACAAATACAGCACATCCAATTGACCAATCGCCGGCAATATGCTGTGGATGTTCTCAGTATAATTCACTTCAGCGCGACCGGTCGCCTTGAGCGTCGCTGTGTCAGCTTGGTTGAACCACTTTTCGAAGTCGTGGTGTGTGCCGCCGCCGACGATAAGCGTTCGAATCGGCTTCGCGTCGGCCGCTTGCGCGGCGTTGTCAGAAAAACCGGCCATCATCGCGCCAAACATTGTAATGAGAAGGTATGTTTTCATTTATTTTCTTGAATGGTTAAAACTGATTTTCCGGGAATCGAACCGCGGACGCAACGCAGAGTTTCACTCTGCCACTCTGCTGTATCGCCGACTTGCAGTCGGCAGGACGCTCGCCTTATCCCGCGCGTGCCTTTTTTGGCGAGAGCGCGGCAGACTGAAAGTCTGCGCTGCGTCCGCTAGATTTGCGCAACTGGAGATTCATGGGTTAACTTGATGGGGTGATTTTCAGGCGCTCAATTTGCCTTAGCCGAACGAGTTTCCTCGCTCAACTCCGCAGTGACCGCCACAAAGGTCGGCGCCACCGCATTGTCGTAACTATCGAGGCTGATCCGGTCAATTCGCTGGTTTCGAGTCACGGGTTTCGTGAACCATCGCACCTGCCCGTAACGCACCAATCCAATCGCTTCCTTCGAGGCTGGTACTTCCGCCCGGCCATTGTAATCGGCAAATTCCTGACCGTTCCTCAAAATGATTTCTTCGGTTTGGCCATCCGCGAAGTGCAACGTGACCTTGGCGACGGGAATGTTCTCGTGTTGCGCGCCGCCCCACGGATAAGCCCAACCGCCAACACCGCCGAGAAAGTGCAGCTTGCTGGCCTTCACGCCAGCTTTAATCTCTACGCGCTTGGGCAACGTCTTCGAGTGTCCGCTTCCTCCTTTGAGGACGATAACATTGTTGCCATTGACGCTCCGGCTGGGATGGACGACCTCGAATGGCACATTGTCTACTTTGGTGAGGCCGAACTTCGTAAAGCGCAACGATTCATTTGCCGATTCCACGCTTGCGTAGATGCCCCGCATGCTATTCGCCGTAAATACAGGCGTAAGGTCAAGAATGCGAAAACGATTTTCATCGGCGCAGAGGTAGCCGATCAAGTCGCGAAGGCCTTCATCGCCGAGGGCCTCGAAACCTTCCGGCATCAGCGATAATCCGCTCGAACGGCGCACTTTGATGTTGTCCTGCCGAATCTCGAAATCGCCATTGGCATTGCGAAGCGTAATGGTGCTGGCGTTTTCTCGGCTCACCATTCCGTCAAATGCTTGGTCATCCTTCGTTTCGACACTGACCGAAACATAATTCGGCTCGACCAACCGATTCGGATCGAGAATATGAACCAACAAATCGGCCGCTCCATGGGCGCCCATGCCCGTGAGTTCAGGAGCGACATCGCGCCCTTCATTCTTGAACTTGTGGCAATTTGCGCAATTGGCGGTGTACAGCTTCTTGCCATTCTCAATGTTCCCAGACCGCTCGACTGCGGGCATGAACTTGGCAATCAACGCATCCTTCTCTTTGAGCTGTGGCCCGCGAATCTCGTCCACCGCGGCAATCGCGCGTTCCGCAACCGCTTTATCGCTGTGCGTGCGCAGCCGATGGATCGAAGCCGGTCCCAACAACGTCAAACTCACTTTCCGTTCCTTGATCGCATCGACCAGCGCTTCCGACCAGTCCGGGCGCTTGATGATTTGAGCAAAGGCAACTTCGATCAGGTCACGGTTGAGTTGCGGATAGGCCGCCACCAATTGGGCGCCGATCGCCGGTTCGGGTGTGTTGCCCATCGCTTCGACGATTCGCCTTTGCAACGAGACTGACGCGCCGGAATTGAGCAATTTCGCGACCGACGAGACGATTCCGGAATCCAGTTGGCGCACGCCCAATAGATTAACGGCCACTTGCCCGCGCTGATCATCGGAGAGCTCGGCATCTTGAAGTTGTGCCGTCAGGCGATCGATGCGGGGCTTCACTTCGCCGCTGAGAGTGCTGCGCTTGTCCCATCGGGCGATCAAAGGCATAGAAGCGCCCGCCACGCCATCGCTCGAGGCCAGAAGCGATTTGAACGCAGACTGAATATTTGCCGACCAATTCGGCGCAAGATCCGGCTTGAGAACGGCGACCAGGCTCTCCAATCCGGCCTGTTTCAACTTGTCGGTGCTCTCTGTTTTTTTCGCAATCGAAGCAAGGAATCTTGCGACGAGTTCCGCGTCTTGCTTCTGGCCAATCTGGCGTCCGAGTTCGGTGACAAACCCGGCAAGATCAGCCGCTTTGTTCGAGTCAAACGCAGCCGTCACGAATGGCAACGGTTCTTTGGCCGCAACACCGATGGCGGCGGATTGCGACCATTTATCACTCAAAGCGGGATAAACCTCGACGACCGCATGAGCAATCGTTTCGTTCACTGGAAACGATCCAAGGGCAATGAGCGACTGCAGCCGGACGCGCGGTTCGGAATCTTTCACGCCCTCCAACGCAGCTTGAAGCCGTTCCTTGCCCGGATTTGCCACAGTCGATTCCGCGATGGCACGCAGAACATTTTTGCGGACGGCGGGACTCGCGTCCTGCGCAGCTTTCGTAATCTGCGAAGCTGATAGCAGGCCGCGATTATTCAACAACCAGAGTGCATGCAATCGCGTGACCGCTGATCCGGTCTCCGCGAAGACTTTCGAAAGACCAGCGAGGAGGATGTCGCCACTGTCATCGAGCAGCCGATGAGCGGTCATGCGCACCCAACTGTTCGGATGTTCGAGCGCCTTGAGCAGTTCTTCAGGCTTTTCAGGATCGAGGTTCGCTGCCGGCAGCTTCCGGGCTTGTTTGTGTTGAACGCGCCAAATACGGCCGAAGTGATGGTCGCGATCCGGCCGAACGGCGGCATTGCCCGCGCCATGCTTGGGCCCGCGCGTGTCGTTGTGAATGGCCGCCTGATTATAAAAGTCGAGGACGTAGAGCGCTCCGTCAGGTCCGACACGTTGATGAACGGGACGGAACCAAAGATCGGTGCCGGCGATAAATTCCGATTCCTCGCGGCCGGGTTCTCTGCTCGCCGTGTAGGTGACGCCATTGGGCTTGAGAAAATCCTGGTGGACCAAGCTAACCGTCGGTTCCGAAACAAGGTGCGTGCCGTTAAACTTATCTGGCCAAGCACCGCCATTGTAAATGCAGCAACCGGCCGCCGCGGTGAATCCGCCGACCACATCGATTTGCACATAGGCCGGACGCGTGTGGCGCACCGCTGGAAAAACTCGATTGTGATCTTGAATGCCGAACCGCGCGCCGACGCCCGGAAGACTGCCACGCGCGAGGACTTTCTCCGGCATGACGACATGAAGCGCGTGGTCGCCGCAAGTAGGCGTTGTGTAATACAATTCGCCGTCCCACCCAAAATCGAAGCCCCAGGTGTTGCAGGCCGTCGAGGCCAAAACTTCAAACGCTTTCCCATCGGGTTTGAATCGGTAAATCGCCGAGTTGTGTCTGCCGAAACTGATTTTGCCATCGCCGGACTTTGGATCGCCTCCGCTGTAACCGACCGCGCCGTAGATCCAGCCATCCATGCCCCAACGGAAATTATTAATCACTGCATGCGTGTCGAACGTGCCGAAACCGGTGATCAACTTTTCCACCTTGTCCGCCTTGCCGTCGCCAGTCGTGTCGCGCAATCGCAGAATGTCGGGCGCTTGGGCGACAATCACGCCATCTTTGCAGAAGACCAAGCTGGTGACCAGTTCGAGACCGTCATAGAACACCGTCTTCTTGTCCATAACGCCATCACCATTCGTATCCTCTAAATAAGAGATGCGGTCCCTGGCCGGGCGTTTTTCCTTTTCCTGTTGGTAGGCGGTGGGATTTTGCTCGCGCCAGAGCGCAACCATATTGTCGTTGCGATGAATGCGGCGGCCGTTCGGGTATTCCGGAGTTTCCGCAACCCAAAGACGTCCTTTGTGGTCCCAATCCAGAGAAATGGCTTTCTCGATTAAAGGTTCGGCCGCGACAAGATTGATGTTGAATTCCGGATGCACGACGAGTTTTTCGGCGGCCTTGGCCGGCGGCGTGGGTCCGCCTGCAGGATATTTCAAGCTGGCTAATTCTTCCTTCGTGCAAAACGCGTCCACATTCTTGCGTTTTCCGGCCCAAGCAATGCCGCGAAGCAAAATCGCGCGATAATGCGGCGTTTGAAATGATGTGTATTCGTGACCTGGAAGACTGACGAAAGCTCGATAAGGCTGCGAGCCACCGGACCACGTTTTTTCATACGTCCAGAGCTGCGGCGCAATCACGAAAACGCTTTGAAAGGACGTGGCGAGCACCTTAGCGTCAGGCGCCATGTCGAGATCATAATAGATTTCGTCCTTCCAATCGAAGTTCGAGATTCCCTGAGTGATCGGATGATTCACGTCCATGAAATAAAGTCCGACTTCGCCCTCGTGCCACTTGGTTCGCCGGTTTTCCCAGATCCAGGCGCCTCCTTGAACTTTCTTGGCCCAGGCATGTTGGTCGCCGCTCACGACGCCATCATGAATCACGACCAATCCGCCGCCTCGGCGCAGGAAGTTCTCGAAGTGCTCGCGGTCGTCGCCGACGATTTTCATTCCGTCGGCCGCGTAAATAACAACGACATCGGTCTCTTCCAATTGCTGCGACGTGGGGAAATTCATCGCGCCGTCCACTTTGACGCCGCGTTCCGTTAAGAGCTTGGTCCAATCGCCGAGAAAGCGCGGGTGATCGTGCTGACCAGGCCCGTGCGTTTTGATGCCACCCCGAATAAAGACCCGCAGCGGCTGGTTTTCCTGCGCTTGGAGACCAACGGATGATGACACAAGAAGAATAAGCGTGGGCAGAATTGCTTTCATAACATTAGCGAGCTTGTGAGGCGCCAGCATAATCGAAGATCAAGCGTTGCCAAACTTTCTTTTCCTAACTATAGCGTTTCTCGAAATAGATTTCCGGATAAGTACGGGAGCGCTGCTGCGCTTCTGGCAAACCAGCAGGTTTGCCCTGCCTGTCCGGTATGAAACAGTCAAAAGATATGAAACCTTGGACGACTCTCCTCGCAGTCGCATTCGTGATATTCAACGGTGGTCCCGCGCTCATCGGCGCCGCCCAAGGCACAAGTGACAAAGGCTGGAACGCGATCACCAGTTTCTTTAGCCCGCCAACTGAGTTAGCAAATGATTTCGGCTCGTACAAATCGCCGCTGGTTTCTAATGACGGCCGTCGTGTCACCACGTCCGCGGACTGGCCGCAACGCCGTCGCGAGATTCTTGCCAAATGGACTGAACTCATGGGCGCGTGGCCGCCGCTCATCGAAAAGCCAAAGATCGAATATTTGAATCAGGAGAAACGTGAAAATTTCATTCAGCACCGCGTCCGGCTCGAAATCGCGCCGCAGCAAATCGAAGAAGCCTATTTACTCATTCCCGAAGGCCCGGGACCTTTTCCGGCGATGGTGATTCCTTACTACGAACCAAAGTCCAGCATTGGCCAAAGCGACGTGAAATTGAGGGACTTCGGCCTGCAATTAAGCAAGCGCGGATTCGTCACGTTGTCGATTGGATCGCCTGGCGGGACAGCCCGCGATCCAAGCATCGGCCAAGCGCAATGTCAGCCGCTCTCGTTTCTCGCTTATGTGGCTGCCAATTGTCTCAATGCTCTCAGCAGGTTGCCGCAGGTGGATGCGAAGCGCATTGGAATTGTCGGTCACTCGTACGGTGGCAAGTGGGCGATGTTTGCCTCCTGCATGTATGAGAAGTTCGCCTGCGGCGTTTGGTCGGACGGCGGCATTGTCTTCGACGAAAAACGTCCGAACGTCAACTATTGGGAACCGTGGTATTTGGGATTCGACAAGAATCAAAAGCGTGTTCCAGGTGTTCCCACGAAAGATAACCCTCGCACCGGCGCTTACAAAACGATGATTGAAACTGGGTGCGATCTGCACGAATTGCATGCGTTAATAGCGCCGCGCCCGTTTCTGGTCTCCGGCGGTTCTGAGGACAGACCTGAGCGTTGGCGCGCGTTGAACCACTCAATTGCGGTCAACAAACTTCTGGGGCACACGAACCGAGTCGCCATGACCAATCGGGAGGGACATAACCCAACTCCAGAATCGAACGAACAGATCTATCTGTTTCTCGAACACTTCTTGAGCGAAACGCGCCGGCCAGAGTGAGGCACACATGTCGTTCAGAAGCGGGAAACTCGAGAGAAACAGCCTAAAGGCTCTAAAGGCAGTCTAAAAGCATGCCTGACTTGACCAGAGACGCATTGTTTCGGACATAGACTAAGACCAGTATAATGTGTCATAAATAACCAGACATGCATTTCAGGCGTGATATGATTTGTGTCATGCCGAAAACGAGCCCTGCCGTCCTGTTGGAACCTCACCATCAATCCCAATTGGTAGCTTGGGAGTCAGCCCACGGGACTCCCCAACAAGTGGCCTTGCGGTGCCGGATCATTCTGGGTGCCGCAGCAGGCGAGCCCAATGCAGCCATTGCCGATCGGCTCGGCGTCAACCGGCATACGGTGGAACTGTGGCGCGAGCGGGTGCGCCAGTCGGGCATTGATCAGGTCTGGGAAATCGCTCCGGGGCGCGGGC
>Ga0194131_10002713_pt1 | contig 28787 bp, 36 predicted proteins | sample TA2KigO120mmetaG_FD_148631 | JGI IMG/M metagenome (GOLD analysis project Ga0194131, IMG submission 148631) | Freshwater microbial communities from Lake Tanganyika, Tanzania - TA2015053 Kigoma Offshore 120m | ecosystem: Environmental > Aquatic > Freshwater > Lake | place: Tanzania: Lake...
GTGCGCGAGTCGTTGGCAGGAGGCGTTCGAGGCTGGATTCGCGCCAAAAGTTCGCCTGCGTTCAACGCACGCGTTGACGTTGGAGTTCGTGCGGCTCGACGACCTGCAGAAGTTTGCCGTCGACTGAAGGAGGCCTACTCCATGACCCAAATCTCACCACCCACGACCTGGCGCACGAGCCTCATGGAGTGGGCAATTCCCGAAGAGATCTTGAACAGGGCTCCTGAGTCACCGTGGATCCACCTCGCGGAGAAGTTCGCCGTGGGAAGCGAGCAGCCTGCACAACCACCCTCCGTTGTCCGAGGACGTGAGGCACTGTCAGGGGACGCCACGGAATTTTCCATTCTCGACGTCGGCTGCGGAGGCGGACGCGCCACCTAACCCCTCGTCCCGCCAGCGACTCACGTCGTTGGCGTAGAGGAACAGGCCGCGATGCTCGCAGCCTTCATGACGGAATCTCTGCAACGCGGAGTTGCACATCCGACGATGCACAGATCCTGGCCCGGTGTGTCACACGATGCACCCGTCTGCGATGTGGTCATTTGCCATCACGTTCTCTACAACATCCCGGACCTCGAACCATTTGTCAAAGCCCTCGATGCTCACGCAGTCAACGCGTGGCCATTGAGCTGACCGAGAAGAAGACATTCGAACGTTCCTTGCGACTCGCAATCGCAAACCGCAAGAACTTGCGACGATTTGGCGGGACGTGTCGTGGTCAGGTTGACATCGGCCGAATGCGGCGAAGAGAGTCAACGGTCACAACTTCGCGCATTCCAGTAGCCGATTCAACGACGATGCCGCCGCTCTCTGCAAGATCGACGACAGTCCCTCGAATGTAACCCTTCGGCTTTAGGTCGACCTCGATCGTCTGTCCGACAGTTCGACACAGCCCAATGAACTCACGTCGAATTTCGGTCGTGTCCACGCGTGACGACAAAACCGCAGCTCGATCGAGCTCTTCAGTGACCGCTTCTTCCAACGTGCTCGCGTCGATCGAGCCGTGGGAGAGAAGTTCGCCGATATCGAGTCGAACGGAGAGCACTGCAAAGTCGATGACTCCCGGTCCGAGGAAGGTCCTCGCAAAGCTTCGTCCAACCGGATGATCACCGACGCACAAGACGTCTGGCCACTGACACTCGCTGCGTTCGAGGCCGAGGTGCTGCAACGATCTCACCCCAGCAGACGCGGCAAGGATCCATGCGATATCAGCCTCTTCTGGTCGCCACGGCGGGCGAATCACTGCGGCTACTGCGACGCCGTTCGCCGCTGTCCAAGCCTCGCCTCCCCGCGTCCGACCAGCGACTTCGCGTGTCACGGCTATGGTCGTCCCCCCGGGGACTCCATCACGTCGCGCGGATTGCTCCGCGATCGCCTCGACTGACAGGCCGATTTCTGAACGTTGAGTCGGAAGCGACACGATGACGACTTTACGAGAGCGTGCGATGGGGCTTGAAACTCTCCACAAACCATTCAGCGTCACGCCTCACCATCTGAAACTGTCCGATTGGCCAGCGGTGCAAAGGAGTGAATCCAGGAGTCACCACATCGACTAAGGCCGACGTTTCGGTCACAAGATCGGTCGGCTCGACGATCAGCCTCTCACTACTGAGATTCTCAAAATCCGCGCGTAGACCGTGCATCAGGCTCGAGAGAAACTCGTCCATCTCAGACGGCTCGGCGGAGTCATTCGCGATTCGGTCCGCCAATACGCGATCAAGGCCCGCAGCAATTCCAACATCGATGATCCGTCGCCGACCATCAGCCGAGAACATGAGCCAGACGACGCGGTGCTCGCCCCATGCAAGGGCGTCTACGAATCTCTGCGCCGCGTACTCGGGCGATTCTTCGAGGAATCGACTCACGGCCGCTCCCATCCGAAGTACTCGAGAGTGTCTCTTACACGCACCCGCTGGGGTCCGTGCAGGACGGCGTGCACGACGTCATCAAGATCTCGCGACAGGTTGAACCGTCGGGGATGGACCTTCAGCGCGGCTACGAGTGCGCTCAGGGCATCAGAAAGCACCGCGTCGGGGCACTCCATCAGCACTGGAACGACGACCGCCAACAACTGCTTGCACTCTTCCACGGCAACCATGGAGTCGAACAAGTCAAGCAAGACCCCACTTCGGACATCTCGAGGAAGCGGCTCGAGCCCGCCGAAGATCTCTCGCAACATCCCCAATCGAGCACCTCCGTCTGATTCGAGCAACATCTGAACTTGGTGATCCGAAATCGTCATTTCGGGGCTGGTCGCGACAAGCCCCGAGATTACTCGCGAGCGCGCTTCCAATGTGACCGACCTCTGCGAGGCATGAAGGCGTTGATCGAAAATCGTCAGGGCCACACTGAGTTCTCTCAGTGCTCGACGGAGATCAGGGACTGAGCCGAGTGCCTCGTAGGTGATCCCCAAGTTGAACCGACAAATCGCATGTTGCATGGGGAAACTCGCGGGGCTCAACAGGCTTGAAGCGACAGTGAACTCCCTCAATCCTTCGGCATAGTTTCCCTTTGTCTTATGCAGGACACCGATGGCGTGATGGGCCATCCCCCTCTGGAGAATCGCGTCATCCCCGCTGCCAAGCTCGATGACAGATCGGAAATCAGCCAGAATTTCGTCAGTGTCGCCGCCCAACGACTGGCGAATGAGCCCTCGGTTGAACAGGGCGGCAATGAGCGACCGTCGTTCGGTGTCGGTCGGTGAGTCAATGCTCGACAGTGCCTTGACCGCAAGCTCTGCATGAACCAATGCGTCGTTCAACCTCCCGCTCTCCATGAGGGCGGTCGCCAGATTTGACTCAGCTGCTGCATGCTCAGCGAGCGACACTCTGTCCGGCAAGAGCCGAGCTGCGGTCTCCATGCTTGTCAGAGCCTTGTCAGCGTCGCCCACGCGACGAAAACAACTCCCCAGGACTGTTGCAATTCGAGCGTGCTCCACGGGCGCACGATCCGCCGAGAAGACTCTCAGCGCCTCACCAAGCAGCTTGATCGGCTCCTGGAGTGCCGTGCTGGAGCCCGCCGTCTCCGCGAGTGCGGTGCCCAATCGAAAGGCTGCATATGCCCATTCATCTCGATCTGCTGCTGGATCACGACCCTCGAGGGCTCTGCGCAGCTCGGCGACTCTCTCCTTCCGATCACCCGTTCCACCCTGATTCGCGGCCATCACGAGACCACCGCGCCGAGATCGCTCAGCAACCTTCTGAGCTCAGTGGTTGCAGTTGCAAGGGCATGCTCAACCACGTGATGCAGACCGATCTCGAGGCGATTCACCGTGACAGGCTGGCAACCGAGAATGTAGGTCTTCTCGGGCAGAACTTTCAATGCCTTGGCGACCATCATTGCCCGCGCGGGAGTCGCTAGATGCATGTCTGCAAGCATGTCGTGCTTCTGGAGAAAATCCATCTCATGTACATCGACCACATCCGGCTCTATGACCATGATGGTTCCAGGCTCTCGCTGACGATCGACTGCATCAAGAATGACCAACGCGTCAAAGCCCTCCATGAGTTCTTGAACGAGGTGAATCCCACCGATTCCGGTCTCGCAAATTTTCACATTCTCTGGCCAATCCATCTGCTGCAGTCGGTGAGCAAGACGTACGCCGAATCCGTCATCAGCCTGCAATACGTTCCCAACGCCAGCGACAAGTACGCGCGGGCAGCTCACACTAGGCGCCTTGAGTCGTTTCGGCGACTCTGAGGCAATATCCGTGCACGACCGACCATGATAAATACTCCTCCACGAGCTCCCACTCCTGCGTACTGGCGTAGTCCTTCGCCGTCTCCCAGCGCTTCTCAAGCTCCGTCGAGATCAGTCGATCGAGCGCAGCAATCACGACCGAGACATCACCGACGAAGTGGCTATCCACTCCTCCGACGATGTCACTAGCGATTGCAGTCGCCCGCATTCTCAGGGCCTCATGGTCGAGCCGCGTGACATCAACGGCCACCCCCTTCTCGTTCTCCTCGGCTCGTCGTAGGCAGTAACCGACCAGAAGGCAGTTGGAAGACCAATCCACAAAGTCTTTGTTTGGCTGCCGCGACACCTCCTCAGTTACGAAAGCTCGCCGGTAGTCGTACACCGCGGGAGAGAGAGGATGTGTCTGCGCAAGTGCCCGGGCCGTGAAGCACAACTGTTGAGCTGGGTCTTCACCTACCGTCATCGCTCATGTCTATCGCTTTCGCTGAATCTTCAACCCTGATGTGACGCTTCCCGAAGGCGGTGGGTGCGGATCAGATTTGAACTCTTCCACTTCGATTCGCCGAAAGCTTGACCAGCGCTCCCGGATCGCAACTTCGATCCGCTCGCTGATCGTCACCTGTGATGCCGTACAACCGTCGCACGATCCATGCATCTGAAGCCGCACGACGCCGTCCTCGATCCCTGTGACCTCGATGTCGCCGCCGTGGCTGTGAAGATACGGGCGAACAACGTCGAGTGCCGCCTGCACCTGCCGGTGAGCGTTCACCGAGTCAATGTCGACTCCCAGTTCATAGAAGCCAAGGAGCGCGTTAATCGCAGGGTGTGCTGACGCTCGCTCCAGAAATAGCTCGCCGCGCCAGTCTCGGATCATCTCCACGAGGCTCCCAAGACCCTCGCGATGGAAGGCATCAAGCCAGTCGAGTATCTCCTGGACGATCGGAGCAGCCTTTTCGTCCTGCATCGCTTGGTCGACAAGTTCGGCGACTCGGTCGAGAATCGCGTGAAACTGCAAAACCTCGTCGTCGCGGGCAGCCACTAGGCACCTACTTCGGCCCGGACCATCTGAATCACTTGCTCGACGGCAGCTTCGACGGGTGCCGAAAAGCCAAGTCCGAAATTCGACTCTGCAGGCTCAACTTCGAACACTTGTGTGTCATACGGAAGAGCGTTCCAGTACCTGCAAACAGAGATGGTGTGATCAAGGTCGACGATTCCACCGACGGCTTCCGTCAGTCGTTCATGCACTTCGGTCAGGTCAAGCGGCGGCAGGTCGCGCACGTGGTAGCGACGAATCGTGCCCGCGGGATCCACACCTCGTGGCATGCACGCGACGAAAATCAGCCGTGAGGGAAGGATTTCCTGCAATCGATGCATGGCTCGATGGGCCGCATACGACATGTCCTCGAGCACCACGTTGTCCGGCCACGTCAACTCGGCCGCGCGGGCCAGCCAATTCATGCCGAAGTCGAGGTCACGAAGAAACGGCAGGCCGATACCGGCTACGAGAACGCAGCCCTCCTCCCGTGCGTAACCGGATCGCACCTCCGAGCCTGGCCCGAGCAACAGATCAAGGTGCCGGTCACGCTCGGCGAGCCCGGGGGTGTCCCGTAGGTCAGCGCTCGGCGTCGGTTCGTATGGGGAGTTGCTCACTCAAGGGTGCAACTGCACGAGTTGACCTCGCGCGTGATGATGCCGTGCCCAGTATCCATGTGCGTCGTGCACGGCATACACGGGTCGAAACTTCGGATGGCTCGCAGGACGTCAATGCCCTTGATCTCCTCGTCGGGCAGCGACTCGAGAATCGGCGTACCGATAATCGCCTCTTCGTACGGGCCAGGCGTCCCGAACGGGTCACGCGGCGACGCGTTCCAGGTCGACGGGGTGTTGATCTGGTAGTTGACGAGCCTGCCTTTGTCCATCTGCAAGTGGTGCGTGAGGAACCCACGACCTGCCTCCCACATGCCAACCGAGACTCGCTCGTCGCGCGGAACGGTGTAGGGCGTCGATACCGCGGTCTCACCCTTGCGCCAATACTGGAACGCCTTGTCGAGACAAATCATGCCGATGGCTGCCGTGAATGCAACGCCGTACGCACGGGCCCGATTTCGCTCGAAGGCGTTGAGGACCGCAGGAGTCTCCCAATGCAGCTCCATCTCTGGGAGCTCATTGCGCGGCATCGTCATGCGAAGCCCCGAACCAGTTGCCTCCAGGTACGGATTGGATGGGAGCGACTTGGCAAGTGCAGTCGTCCACATGCGTCCGTACACTCCCGTTTCCATCGAGAGTCGGTCCCAGCGCGGCGCCGTAGCCCAGGAGTATTTCTCCTTGAAGCTGCGGCCCTCGGCTCGCGGAATGGTGACTTTGTTCCAGGCGTGGTAGGGCGACAGCGGATTGCCGAGGATGTCCGTCGTGAAACGCGGCGGCGTGGTCTTGGTCCAGTCGTCGTAGAACGAGTGCTCGATGAACTCCTCGACTCCCATGTTGACCTGCGTCAATTTGGTGGTGACGAGCTTGCCGTCAACGATGACGCCAGGCGACGAGTAGCGAGCATCGCCCCAGACGTCCATGTTCTTGTAGGTCGCGTCGTAAACGGCGGGGTTGTCCCAGATTCCGGTCTGAATCAGGTTTGACTGACGAGCGCCGACTTGCGCATACGCAGGATTGGCCTCAAGGAAGAAATCGCAGATGTCATCCCAGATACCGGCGAGCTTCTTCGCGTAGTCGAACATCCGACCGAGGTGGCCGTAGTACTCGTTGAAGGTCGAAGTGCTAACGGTCGTCGAGACGCCACCGGGCACGAGCGTCGAGGGATGCGGGAATTTGCCGTACATCAGCGCACACATCACTCGAGCGACGCGGGTGTGCTCGAGTGCCTCGAGATAGATCGAGCCCTCAAGCGGGTTGAAGCCGTCCATGATGTCCTTCACGGTCGTGAACCCGTGGACATCGGAGTGCGGCGCTGGAGTGCGCGCTGCCCTTTCCACTAGCTCGGGGTTTGTTACCGAGACAATCGCCGTCGAATAGTCGGGGCCGGCAAGCAGTCCAAGGTGAAGCGGATGGTCGTAGAACATCTCGGCGACCTCACCAAGGTTTCGCACCAGCACGCCGAGTGGGGGCGGAGTGATTCCGAATGCCATTTCGATCGCAAGGGACGACACCGTCGAATGCACACCTCCACATACGCCGCATGCACGGCTCGAGATGTCGATGGCATCGCGCGGGTCACGACCCTGCAAGATGATCTCGTATCCACGAAACAGCATCGCCATCGAGTGGGCCTCGACTGCGGTGCGCGACTGAAGGTCGAGCACAGTGTGGACTGCAAGTGCACCAGCGACTCGGGTCACTGGATCGATATTCCACTCACGCAACTTGGGCGGAGCTACTGCTGAACCCACCGACTTTGCGCCACGAACGAAAGATTTCTGTGCGGCGCCCGTCAACGCATACGGGCTGGAGACCCCATCACGGAGCCGTGCCTTACCTGAAGCGTCAAACTCAATTGGTAGGTTCTTGAAGCACATGAGTTAACGGCCTTCCTTTGCGTGTTGACGCCAGGAATACACGCGGTGGATACCGCGCTCCGCTCCCACGGGTTGAGTCTTGTATCGACCCCAACCGCTCGGTAGCTCCTGGGAGTTCTCCCAATGCTTCGAGCGCATCTTGTCGCGCTGCGACAGCTGACGCATGCGACGAATGAAGCCACCGACGACTCGGTTGGTGTTCGTCGAGAGCAACGCCCCTGGCGCACGCTCGTAGATCGGAGAGAACTTGTCTGGGAATCCCGGCATGGTGCATCCGATGCAGATTCCGCCCATGTTCATGCATCCACCGTGCCCATCCACGCCTCCACGCTCGGCAATGTTGCATTGCACGACTGGACCCCAGCAGCCCAACTCAACCAGGCACTCTTTGTCTCCGTACTCGTGGGCAAACACGCCTTCCTCGTAATAACCCGCCCGTGGGCAGTGACGATGCACGGTCTCGGTGAACAGCCACGCTGGCCGGCCGAGTTCGTCGAACTCAGGCAATGGTGCGAGTCCGGCAAGGAACATCAACGCCGCAGCAGCGGTCTCGATGATGTTGTCGCCGACTGGCGCGCACCCAGGGACGTTGATCACAGGAAGGCCCAGCGCCGAGCGATAGTCCTTGCCAAGATGGTCCATCACACCCATCGAGTTCGTCGGATTACCCTTCGCAGCGGGGATGCCTCCCCAAGTTGCACAAGTTCCGACGGCGATGATTGCGGCCGCACCTGGAGCAAGTCGATCGAGCCACTCAAGTGACGTGATCGGACGACCGTCGTCTTCTTCGCCGAGGCCCATCCAATAGCCGTACTCACCTGATTGACGCTCGTCCATGACCGAGCCTTCCCAGGCAACGATGTAGGGTGCATCCAACTCGCCATTGGCGGCCATCCGCAAGTTGGCGACCCACTCGGGTCCGGATTCGACCGACAACACGGTGTGGATGATGTCGATGCGAGGTAGACCTGGAATATTTCCACGCAAAAGGTCTTCGACACGAGGATGTGTGGCGCCTGCGACGGCTACGGTGCAGCCGTCGCACGAACCGCCGACGATCCAAATCAAATACACCTTCTCGAGTGGACCGCTGAGCACGCTCTCAGGACGTCTCGCACGCTTGCGGCTACGCAACGCAATGGGGGCAAGCGGATTGAGTCCGTCGGCAATCACGGGCTTTTGTGTCAACGAACTATGTTCGTGATTCGGCGGCAATTTGGTATAAGCGACCATTACTCTCCTGTGGAACCAGACGCGTTGCCTTCGCAATTGACTATACATGCATAGTGCGAGTAGTGTCAAAGGTAACCGCAAGAAGTTCGGGAATCGGGGGCATATGTCAACAGGTTGGGTGGTTGGCTATCTCGTCGCGACGTTGGTCGTCGTACTCGTTGTGGACCTCCTGCTGCTCTGCATCCGCTGGGCTCACCGGGCCGCAGTCAAGGCGGAGGCAATCCTCCAAGCCCTACACGACTCACGGGAGAATACCGAAGCACTCTGGGCAGTCAACGATGTGAACGCTGCAATTCGCGAGATCACCAACCATGCTGGCGGTATTCGCGAACATCTCGCAGGAAAGCACCTCGGGGCGTAGAAGGGCAACAAGTATGAGCAATGAGACACTCTGGTGGATTTCGCTGGGCCTCGGACTCGTGGTGAGTCTCGTCGCGGTTGCACTGCTGCAGGCGTTGTTGGCGAAAGTTCGTCGAATTCAGCGCGGCGCAGACGCAGTGTGGGAGGCGGGTAAGACCGTTGCTCGCAATACGGCCACGACGTGGATGATCGGCCAAACCAGCTACGAAATCACACAACTCACTGATGAGGCCCTAAAGCACGACGGCTTCCTCAATACCGTGCTCAAGAAGGCAGGGAAGTAGCCAATGGGCCTGCTCGTCACTCTCACCGTTGTCGAAATCATCATTTTCGTTGGTGCTCTCGCCTACTACTTGATCGCCATCACTCGCTCGTTGGCTTCCGTGTCCAGTTCACTCGGCAAGGTAACTTTCGGAGTTCGCGCAATTGAGCAACAGACGGCCTCCATCGGGCCCAACGTCGTGAAGATCAACGGTCAGCTCGAGGTAGTTGAAGGCGCACTGACAGGGCTCGCTGAGAAGGCTGAGCGGCTCACCCGTTGAGCAACATGGCCGAGTCACCCGCATCTCCGAAGTCCGAGAATCTCGCGGCACTCTACTGGCGCAGTGAGATTCTGCAAGTCGTGTACTGGCTACGCGGAGAAGGATTCGGCGACTTAGTAGATGCCGGGCTCATCGAGCGCTTTCTCGGGGTGGATGCGGCGATTGGAATTACGTATCTCGACAAGCTCGTTGCAGAGGGTTACCTCGTTCGAGATCTCGATTTTTTTCAGCTCTCACCATTCGGACTCGAGCGTGGTGCCATGGAGTTTGCGGAGTCGTTTGCCGACCTCACCAAACCAACTCATGGAGAATGCAGCGCAGACTGTTGGTGCCACGCATCTGCTGATGAAGCTGAGGCGTGTCTCGCCGCGCGACTACATCACGACCACGACGATCACCCCCATCAAGACTGACTGAACCGACCGATCGCAGGAACAACGGATGACAACTGAGATGCCGAAAGAACTGCAGGAGAGCGTGCTCATGATCGGGCTTGGCGACGGCGAATCGCATGGTTACGAGTTGCGCGAGTATCTGCGCCGTAATCACCTTCCCGTCGACCTCGCAACGGTGTACCGCAAGCTTCAGTCAATGGAACGCCGCGGATTGATCGCCTCGAGGTGGGAATCCTCAGCGACGGGTCCGGCCCGTCGCGTGTACTCGCTCACTACACAGGGTGTCACGACTCTGAGGTCAGAACTGCAGGGACTTCGAACTCTCCACTCACACCTCGGCGAGATTCTCGATACAGCCGAGAACGCCCTGCTCGAACGCGCCCGAATCAACGCGTTATCACGAATATGAACCTCGCGCTTGCCGGCAAGGGCGGTGCGGGGAAAACTACGTTGAGTGCCTCGATGGCACGAATCATCGCACGCCGCGGCCTAACAGTCGTCGCGATAGACGCCGACTCAAACCCAAATCTTGCAATGGCACTTGGAGCACCTGAAGCCGAATTCAAAGCTCTGCCGATCTCACTCGTTGGTCGCAAGCTAGATGGCCCGCGACTGACCCAGCCAGTTCGTCATGTCCTCGCGACACACGCGGTAGAAGTCAATGATGGAGTGTTGCTCTTGCGCATGGGGCGACCCGAGCATGCTGACGAGGGATGCATGTGTTCAATGCACGCAACTGTGGGCGCCGTCGTGCAAGATCTCAGCGGGGTTCCCGACACCGTCACCATCCTCGATCTCGAAGCGTCACCAGAACACCTCGGTCGCGGTACTGCCCGGAACTCTGATCTTCTGATACTGGTCGCCGAACCGTATTTTCGTTCGCTTGAGGCAGTGCGGCTTCAAGCACGACTCGCGGGGGAGTCACCAATCAAACGAACGGTCGTCGTCGCGAACAAGATTCGTAGTGAGGCCGATCGTAAGGCAATCGAAGAGTTCTGTGAGCGAGAGCAGCTTCCCGTGATTGGCACTATCCCTTGGGACGCTGCCGTCTTGGATGCCGATGCAGCACGAGCTTCGCTAATCGACTTTGCACCACGAAGCTCGGTGGTTCGAGCGGTTGAAGCAGTGGTAGAATTTGTTATGAGATCCAGCGAGTCACGAGGCTAGAGCAAGAGGAGACAAGCTCATGTGCGTCGGAATACCTGCAAGGGTCGTCACCATTAACAACGACAGGCTGTTTTCCGCAATTGTTGACGTTGACGGTGTCCGTCGCGAAGCAAATGTTGCGCTGCTCGCAGATCCAGCCGACCCCCTCCGCGAAGGTGACTGGGTATTGCTTCATGTCGGCTTTGCGATGAGCAAGCTTGACGAAGAAGAGGCCAAGTCAACCCTCGAATTCATTCGCTCGCTCGGCTCCGTGTACGACGAAGAAGTTAATGCGCTGCGAGGCCGGAACTCGGCATGAGTCAGTTCACCAACCTTCGCGATCCTGTTGCTGCACGAAAGGTTCTCGCGCGCATTGCTGAACTTGCCACCGGTCAGCCGCACCGGAAGTTCATGGAAATCTGCGGCGGCCATACTCACTCGATCTACCGACATGGACTAGAGGAGCTTCTCCCTCAGAACATCGAGCTCGTCCACGGACCTGGCTGCCCTGTCTGTGTGATTCCGATGGGTCGAATCGATGACGCCATCTACATTGCGAGCCAACCAAACGTTACCTTTTGTTGCTTTGGTGACATGCTGAGAGTCCCGGGCGGCAAGTTGAATCTTCTCGAAGCCCGCGCACGTGGAGCAGATATTCGAGTGGTGTACTCCCCGATGGACGTGCTCGCAATCGCAGAGGGCGAGCCACACCGCGACGTCGTCTTCCTGGCAGTTGGGTTCGAGACAACAACACCGTCAACTGCGGTGACCGTACTCGAGGCGCGACGGCGGAAGCTGTCAAATTATTTCGTCATGTCGAACCACATCCGAATAATTCCGGCGATCAAGGCCATTCTCAACTCAAAGGACCTGGACCTTGACGGGTTCATCGGACCAGGTCACGTCGGAACCGTCATTGGAAATCACCCTTATGAATTCGTTGCCTCTGAATACGGAAAGCCCTTCGTAACGGCTGGCTTCGAGCCACTCGACATTCTCGAGTCGGTAATGCGTCTGCTCGCACAAAAAGCTAACGGGCGTTGTGAATTGGAGAATCAGTACACGCGAGCAGTGAGGGACGCCGGAAATCCCGTCGCAATCGAGGTCATCGACAAGGTATTCACGGTGCGTCCTCACTTTCAGTGGCGTGGACTCGGCTCGATTGAACACAGTGCTCTCATGTTCCGCGATGAATTCGCCGAGTTCGATGCTGAACGCCGCTACTCCGTTCCTGGTGTTCAGATCGCCGACCCCAAGGCATGCCAGTGCGGCGAGGTACTACGAGGGGCAATCAGACCGTGGGAATGCAAGGTGTTCGGGACAGCGTGCACACCAGAAACACCGATCGGCACGTGCATGGTTTCGTCCGAAGGCGCCTGCGCTGCGTACTACAACTACGGGCGCTTCAACAAGGCGCCGAGAATTCCGGTCAAAGCGGTTTGAGCCCTGATGGGTCACGACGCAGCAGACCGAGAGCGTCTTCATGCCCGGATTGAAGTGTGGCGGCGCCGTCCGATGCGGCTCCATGACGAGGTGATTACTTCGGAACACGGCGCAGGCGGCAAGGCGTCGCAAGCATTGCTCAACAGCGTGGTTTTTCCGGCGTTTGAGATGGCAGGTGCAGCGATGGACGGTGCGGTGCTGCAGGCGACGCCGCGACACGACCTCGTGATGTCCACCGACTCGTTCGTTGTCACGCCACGACGATTCCCCGGGGGCTCCATTGCGAGACTCGCCGTGAACGGAACCATCAACGATTTGGCAGTAATGGGCGCCGTACCTCATTGGTTGAGCATCGCATTCGTACTCGAAGAAGGACTTCCAATCGATGAGTTCCGCGACACCGTGGCGGAGATTGCCCTCGCTGCCGCCGAAGCCGGAGTCGGAATCGTCACCGGGGACACGAAGGTAGTGGGACGCGGTGCCGCTGATGGGTTCTATGTGACGACTACCGGAATCGGAATGCGACCTGACGACATGAAACTTGGGCCAAGCGAAGTGCGCCCTGGCGACGTCGTCCTCGTGTCAGGCAATATCGGAGACCACGGAATCGCCGTGCTCCAGGCCCGCGGCGAGCTCGACTTGGTTTCTGACGTCAGTTCAGACTGTGCGGCTCTGCACACCCTCGTTCGAGACCTTCTCACCTCTGGTGCGGAAGTTCACTGGATGCGGGATCCCACTCGTGGCGGAGTTGCGTCGTCCATGAACGAGCTCGCAATGGATGCAGAGCTTGGGGTTCGCCTAATAGAAGCTCAGATACCTGTCTCTCGACCGGCCAACGGAGTCTGCGAACTTCTCGGGCTTGATCCGCTATATGTTGCAAATGAGGGGAAGTTACTCGCTGTTGTCTCATCCGAGACGGCGGACAAGGCTTTGACAGCCCTCAAGGGACACGAGCTCGGACGCAACTCGTCTGTCATTGGTGTCATCACCAGCGAGAACCCTGGAATTGTCGTGCTCGAGACGCTTTTTGGTGGAACGCGAGTTGTCGATATGTTGGTCGGAGATCCCCTACCGAGAATTTGCTGACGCGCCAGCCGTGAGTCGATTGGCGAGGTCGCCGATCAATTCCCAGACTTCTGGAGCCGCTGAACGTGAAAGTGGCGTGCCGCCGTAGTCTGCCGCAACGATTGCCTCGAAACGTGGAAGCACGATGTCCAGCGGAACCTGGTGTTCTTTGCAAAGCGCACGCACGGTCGACTCCTCAGCGGGCTCGACCTTGTTGGCAACACCCACCCACGCCGGAATTCCAAGTTCGCGAGCAAGTGCGATTGTCCTTGACGCGGTCACTACGGTCTTACGTGACGCTTCGAATACCAACACCAGGACATCTACGTGTGCGAGTGTGCCCCCCGAGCGACTGAGATGTTCAATTCCGGCTTCCATGTCGATGATCGTGTCATCGGCGATCTCTTCCATGGTCGCGCCGAGCATCGAACGAACAGAGGCATGACCACCGCATGTGCACCCTGCCCCCGCCTGGGTGACACGCAGCGCTGACATGAGCATCGGCCCCGTAGGGGTGATCGTCGCATACGTGTCGATAAGTTCACGGACTGATAAGTCGCCTCGGTGGCCGACGACGACTGACCTTGGAATGGGAACCTGTCGCTCTGTCTGCTCGACGGACAGCCCCAACGAGAGCCCCAGATTCGGATTCGAGTCGGTATCGACGGCAACCACTCGACGCCCACGCTCACTAAGTACTCGGCTGAGCAAAGAACTCACCGAGGTCTTTCCTACTCCACCTTTGCCCACTACCCCAATCTTCATTGGATGCTCCTCGTGCGGTGATTCACCACTCTGAATGTATCGCTGAGACCAGTGGGCGCCCCGACTGCAGAGCCAGTCGCCCAAGATGTGCCTGCCCGAGGCTGATTCCCCCATCATTTGTGGGCACCTGACGGTGACGGAGCACCAACAATCCCCTCACCAGGAGACGCTCCTCGACCAATGTCGCGAGGCGTGCATTCTGGAACACGCCACCGGTCAGCGCCACAGCCCCGAATTTGTGCCGTTGTGAGATTCGAACCACAGACTCCACCATGGCAGCAGCAAACGTGTTGTGAATCGCGCTCGCGACTTTTCCGCTGGCCGTGCCACCACATGTCGCGTCTACGACGTCTCTGACAAGTGATCGAAAATCAATTTGCAGTCGTTCACGATCCTCAATCGCGTACGAGAACTCGTCATCGTCGTCGGAGCAGTGCTGTTCTAAGGCGCTGGCCAGCTGCCCCTCGTAACGGTTCAGTTCTCGACGCAGAACAATCGCGGCCAGCCCCTCGAACAGTCGACCAGTCGATGATGTACGTATCTGTCCCTGAGTTTCCGCGAGTACCTCGACTGACCTCACTTCCTCACTTGAACGATCAAAGAACTGTGTCGCGCGAGTTGAGATTCCGGCGTCTGCAAGCAACGCCACTGCCATTCGCCATGGCTCGCGAATCGCAGCAATCCCACCTGGCATCGCGACCGTCCTGAGATGCCCGACCCTCCTGACACTCAATCCGTCGACGAGCAAGAATTCGCCGCCCCACGCGGTTCCATCTGGACCCCAGCCGAGTCCGTCGCATGCCACTCCAAGCACGGGTCCCTGAACTTGGTGCTCCGCGACACACGACGCGACGTGAGCGTGATGATGTTGCACCTGCAGAACTGGAGCCCGCCGCTGCTCCGTCGCATAGCGCGTTGATGCATACGCAGGGTGCATGTCGCACACCACGAGGCTCGGTGGCGATGCATGCATCGCAATTGCGTCGTCAATGATCTTCAAGAAGGCATTTCGCGAAGGGAGGCTGCCGAGGTCTCCAACGTGAACCGAAGTGAACGACTGTCGACCGGTTACCAAACTGATGGTGTTCTTCAGTTCGGCGCCGACTGCAAGAACCGTGGGTGCATCGTCGTCAAGCCAGATCGGCCGCGGCGCGAAACCTCTGGCCCTGCGCATGAGGCTGAACTGTTTGTTGATGACCCGACCGACCGAGTCGTCTGCATGGCGCTCAATCTTTCGGTCGTGAGTCAGCACGGCATCAACCATCACCGACACCTCGGCTTCCTTACCTTCCGAGAGGATCGTCTCATCGCTGATGTTCGCGCTCGTGCAAACGAGCGGCTCCCCCACACCTTCGGCGATCAGTTGATGGAGCCCCGTCGTCGGAAGCATCAGACCGAGCAGCTGCGAGTCAGGGGCGACACTCGGAGCGACCCGAGACCTAGCCGAACGTGGGACCAGAACGATCGGACCCTCTACCGAATCAAGGGCTCGACTCGACGCCTCATCGATGGTGGCGAGAGTAAGCGCCGTCTCCAGGTCGGACACCATCACGGCCAACGGCTTCGCATCCCGACGCTTGAGTTCGCGCATTCGTTGGACCGTCAATTCAACATCGGCACGGGCGATCAGCTGAAAGCCGCCTACGCCTTTGAGACCCACGATTCCACCGTCAAGGAGTATCTGGATGCACTGACTCAGCGCTTCGTCGCCAGTGCTGGAGTGCCCCTCCTGTCGCAGCTCGATGTGCGGTCCACAGTTTGAACAACTGATCGTCTGGGCATGAAATCTACGGTCAGTCGGGTCCTCATACTCCAGCCGACATTGTTGACACATCTCGAATTGTCGCATCGTGGTATTCGTCCGGTCGAACGGGACGGTCATGAGAATCGTGTAGCGAGGACCACAATCGACACAGGTAATGAATGGATAACGAAAACGGCGATTTTTCGGGTCACCGAGCTCTCGCCGGCAAGCTCGGCAAATTCGCGCGTCGACAGGAATCGAATTCTGCACCGACTGCTCGAGTGTCGAGTCGACGATGACGAAATCCGTCTCCTCGTCGTCGACCGGCAATTCCTCGAGCGCCATTCGAATGATCTGCGCAAGCGGAGGCAACTCAAGCGGTACGCGATGCACAAAATCGTCAACTTGGCGCAAGTCGCCTTGAACTTCGCACCATGCTCCGGCCAGGTCGTTACCGACTCGACCCGACAACGAACGAGACCGTGCAAGTCCGACCACGTAGGGTCGAAATCCGACGCCCTGTACCGTTCCGGTGAATCGAAGCCGACGACGAACCCGCAGAGAAGAGTTAGCATACGCAGGGCTCGACGAGGGGGTAGTTCGTGGGCGATAGGGCTCAACGACCGCTCCGTGTGGCGTTCGTGGGAAAGGGTGGCTCCGGGAAGTCCACCATTGCCGCCTTGTTCGCTCGGATCCTTGCTCTACAAGGTGAACACGTCGTCGCGCTGGACTCAGATTCGATGCCCGGATTGTCATACGCGCTCGGAATTGACGTTGACGATGCTCCGCTTCCGGACGATCTCGTCGTGGCAGGTCCAAAATCGGGTCCCGAATGGGTTCTGCGTCCCGATATCGATCCGCTCTCGCTGATCGAGGAATACTCGGTCAAGACCCCGGAGGGAGTCCGATACTTTCAATTCGGGAACACAAGAGGAACATGGGGAGCACTGTCACGCGGACAGCACGCATGGAGCGAGGTCGTGAAACAGCTTCCAGATTCGTCCTGGAGTCTCGTTGGCGACCTTCTAGGCGGCCTTCGCCAGCCGATGAACGGTTGGGGGAAATACGCAGAAGTAGTTCTCATCGTCACTGAGCCGACAACGAAGGGTGTAATGACCGCCCGACAATTGGCCAAACTGACCAACGCAAAGTGGGGACCCCGCAACATCGCCGTCGTCGTGAATAAGGTTCGCCCAACCGACGACCCCAGTGCAATCGCGAGGCGAATTAACCTCCCCCTTGCAGGGTCAGTACCGGAGTGCAATGTCATCCAACAGGCCGAACTAGAGCTTCAAAGCCCCCTAGGGTTGCCCGGCACCGAGGATGTCGAGCGAGCAGTTCGGGCACTGGTTGAGACTGCACGAGGTCTCTAGGCTGTCAACGCAGGAGGCGAGCACGTGAAAATCGCGGTAGTTGGAAAGGGTGGTGTCGGCAAGACCTCGGTGAGCGCAGTTCTGGCACGTTCCCTCGGACGTTTGGGGAAGACGGTAGTGGCGCTCGACTGTGACACCAACCCGAATCTTGCTCTGTCGCTTGGTGTCGGAGAGGATGAAGCTCAAGGAATCCTCACGATGCGTCAACAGGTCGACGAAGGCGAGGTCGAGCACGCGCTTGGTTGGGACGATCTGTTGGACCGATTCGGGACCGACGCCCCTGACGGAGTACGACTCGGAATCGTGAATCGAATCGAGAATCCCGAACCGAGCTGCCCCTGCTGCGGGCTCTCCCCCGAACGCCTGCTGAGCCAAGCCAACTTCGGAGACGCCATCGTCATCGGCGACTTTGAGGCAGGACTCGGTTCTTATTCTCGGGTCGGCAACGAGAAGCTTGACGTCACCATCGTCGTCATAGAGCCGACTCCGCGATCCATCGATGTTGGCCTAAGAGCGCTCGAGCATGCAAGGTCTCACCATCAAGGTCTTGTCCTGGTGGTGGCCAACAAGGTTCGTAACGCCCACGAACTGGAAATGATCACTTCCGCCGTCGGGGAGGCTTCCGTTACCGTTGTGCCGTTCAGCGAGGCTGTCGTGAGCGCTGACCGAAAAGGGACGTCCGTTTTCGACGAAGCGAGCGCCGACGACTTCATCGCACCGATTCGACAGCTGGCCACCAGCCTCAACTAGAGGGCAAACCACCGCAGAATCGCTACTTGCACAGCGTAGATAGCTGTCGCTACATTCGTGTCGTGGTGCTTTGGTGGATCGGCAACCTCCTGTTGCTGCTTGTGGTCGCCCCGGTCGTCATCATGCTCGCAAACCGAGTGATTCGTCGGGCCACAGAGATCCGAAAATACGCCGACGACATCCTTGAGCATGGTGTCGGTTTGGCGGGGAATCTCGATCCAGTGCCGGCGCTCGGAGCGACGGCCGCCTCGATAGCTCGAGTGAAGTCACTCGCCGTTCGATATCTCGGTGCCGCAGGGAAACTCTTGTAGGTTTGCACATGCCTGTTGCAGCAATCGCCACGATCGTGATCTCACTGATCATCCTGGTTGCCGTTGCCCTCTACCTGATTCGAGTCATCGCGATACTGCGGGCAGTCAATGACTCCCTGGGGAAGATCACGTTCGGTCTTCGCGCGATAGCTCATCGCACAAGCCCTCTCGCGACAATCCTCGGGCCGGCGCTAGCCGACTTGAAGGCTGTTGCGTCGGCACTGGGTGCCGCCGCGGCATCGGTTTCGAAATCCGCGACGACTGCGAAGGGGGCCTGAGATGACTCTTCGATTTGCATGTCGTGACGTAGGAGTCACCGACTGTCGTGGAGTGATTGAGGCAGAGTCAAAAGAAGAACTTCTGGCTGCCGTTGCTGAACATGCGAAACTCAAGCACGGCGTCGGTCTGAATGAAACTCTCGTGAGCTTCGCCCTCACGAAGGTGACCGAACGCTAGTTCATTTCGCGTTCAAGCAGGGCACGCACAGCTCTGAGCCCTGAGGTCCCGCCAACCGCGAGACATTGGCCATCTCACCGCAGCTGGAACACTTCCGGTAATGCATGTCAACTGGCGAAGTGTTGAACGTGATGCGCTCTCGTTTCACGTGGAAAATGCTCTCGGGAAGTCGCGCGAGTATCTCTTGACTGACCAGTCGCTGCAGCTCCCAGTACCGCTTCTTATCGGCATCGGTCGCTAATCCTGCACGGCTCTTCGCGAGAAGTTCCTCGTGTTCCGGGCTTCGCTGCCAGGCGCCTTCTTTTGCGGTCAATCTCAGTGACTTGCCGTCACTCGTGCGTAAGAACGAGTAGGCATTCTTGCCGTAATCGAGGTGAATCAGACTTCCACGTCCGAACGTACACCCCATCAAATACTGAATTCCATCGACCGCGCACATGCTCGTTTCGACGATCGCCAGGACCTCATTGGCATCCGTGTTGCGGCCCAGCTCGGCCAGGGCAACTTTGGCGGCCTGAACCCCGATGGCGACGCCAGGACACATGTGTCCGTGAAACCGCTCAACCTCAGTGGCAAGTTGTGAATCGTGCATCACTGGCCTGAATCTACCGACCGAGTGGATGATGACACGCCACTTTTCGCCCACTTGCTAGCGGGTCAAGCAGAGGGGTCTCGACATCGCATCGATTGGTCGCCATCCAGCATCGTGAACGGAATGGGCATCCTGTTGCCATCACGTTGGCACTTGGCTCTCCGATAATTCGAACCTGTGAGGATTCCCCCTTGGACTCTCGTCGGAGCCTGGGCACCGACGCCGCGAGGGCCATCGTGTACGGATGAGCTGGCTCACGCAAAACTTGGCTTGTTTCTCCGATTTCCACCACTCGACCGAGATACATGACTGCTACGCGGTGTGCTACCTGGGCAATCACGGCGAGATCATGCGATACGAAGAGACAAGAAAATCCTTGGCTTTTTTGGAGATCATTGATCAAGTTGACGACCTGTGCTTGAACTGAGACATCAAGAGCCGATACAGGCTCGTCAAGGAGCAGTACTTTCGGCTTGGTCGACAATGCGCGCGCAATCGCTACCCGCTGTCGCTGTCCGCCCGAGAGGTGAGCGGGATGACTCTCCAGCACCGAGTGCGAGAGCCCAACCATGTCAAGTAGCTCCCGAATTCGTGAGGTCGAGTGGTCACGCCCGTTCACTCTCAGGGGTGCCTGAAGAATCTGCCGGATCGACATTCTGGGGTTGAGACTGGCAAAGGGATCTTGGTGCACGAATTGGATAGCGACTCTCTCGTTCAGATCGCCATCGCTCAGACCGGGAGGGCGACCTCCAAGTACCTTGATCACGCCAGAGTCACTCGAAATCAAGCCAATAATGGACCGAAGCAACGTGGACTTCCCGCAGCCTGACTCGCCGACAACTCCCAGAGTCTCGCCCGCTGCCAATGAGAGCGTGACGCCCTTGAGAGTCGGTTCCACTCTCGACCTGTATCTGACGTGTAAATCCTCCACGGAGACGATGGTGGGACCTACTGCAACATCTGTAGTCATGAAGGCGATACCGCATGACAGGCAACCAATCGACCGCCAGATGCAACTTTGAGAATCGGATCCTGACCGATGCAGTCAGCCCGTTCGCGCCCGACCTCGCAGCGCTCCCGAAAACGGCATCCGTCGATCCGTCCGAAGATTCGCGGGGGGAGTCCGTCGATTGCCCTGAGTGAACCACGCGGCCTTCCAATCTCGGGGAAACAGTCAACGAGGGCCCGTGTGTAGGGGTGCGAAGGGGTCAACAACACGTCCGAGCACGAACCACTCTCAACGATTCGACCTGCATACATGACACTCACGCGATCAGCAATCGAGTTCACGACACCGAGACTGTGGGAGATGAAGATCATTGCGAGTGAACGCTCTTTTTGGATTGAACGGAACAACTCGAGAACTTGAGCCTGAATCGTTACGTCGAGCGCAGTGGTCGGCTCGTCCGCAATCAACAGGTCGGGGGAGTTGGAGATTGCCATGGCAATCAGGGCGCGCTGGCGCATGCCACCCGACCATTGGTGCGGGTAATCCGAGAGTCGCCCTGAAGCATCGGGTATACCGACTGATTCCAGCAACTCGACGATTCTCGTCCGAATTTCTCGCGAAGTAGCTGCACGATCATGAATTGCAATCGCCTCAACTAGCTGGCTACCTATAGTTCGTAGCGGATTCAATGCGGTGGTGGGATCCTGGAACACCATTCCGATTCGACGCCCTCGAATCGCACGCCATCCCCCACCCGAGACATTCGACAACTCGGCACCACGGAATCGAAGCCGACCTGAAGTCACTCGCGCGCTTGACGGCAGAAGGCCCAAGAGCGAAGTCACGAGTACCGTTTTTCCACACCCCGACTCACCCACGATGCCGAGGGTCTCACCGCGATCGAGCGTCAGATCTACGCCGTCGACGGCAGTCAATCGATCAGAGCCCGATTCGAAGTGAACGGACAAATCGCGAACCTCGAGCAACGCTGAATTCGTTGTCATTCTCGTCTTCCTATCGCATCACCGAGCGAGGTCAGGCTGAGCGCCGCCAGCAGAATTGCCAGACCAGGAAATACTGCTATCCACCAAGCGCTTCGCAGGTACGCCTGGCTCGAGCCCGCCAGATATCCCCAACTAATCGAACTTGGGTCGCTCAGCCCAATGAAGGCAAGGCTGGCTTCGAGCAGCAATACGCGTGAGAGCAACAGCGTCAGGTAGGCGGAAGTCGTTGGCGTGATGTTCGGCAGGATCTCGCGAAAGATCGTTCGAAACGTACCCGACCCAAAGAGCCGTGCCGCCTCGACGAAAGCGCTCTCGCGCACAGAGAGCGTCTCAGCTCGGACGACTCGCGCCAGACCTGACCAACTCGTCAGTCCAAGAATGATTATCAGCCGGTCGACTCCCGACCCGAAATAGGCGATGGCCACGATGGCAAGAAAGAATCGTGGCACCACTTGGAACACCTCGGCGATTCGCATCATGATGTCATCAACGATGCCCCCGAGATAGCCAGACACCAGGCCAACGGTGAATGCGATTGCGATGACGATAACCGCCACACCTAGCACTATGGTCGCGGAAGTGCGGGCTCCGTGCAGCACGCCGCTGAAGAGGTCTCGTCCGATCAAATCAGTTCCAAGTGGATGTCGCCAGCTCGGACCAACCAGGCCTTCACCAACGACGAGAAACGGATCCTGTGGCGCAAGCCAAGGCGCAAACACGGCCAGGATGAGCCACGTAAGAACACCCGATGCGGCCATGACACGTCTCGAGGTCCACATTCGCGATCGAATGGTGCTCATTTCAATCTCACACGTGGATCAATGAGCATGTACGAGAGATCTGTGAGCAGATTCATCAGCACGACTGCTGCAGCAATCAGCATCAAGACACCCAAGAGAACAGGGGTATCACGAGATTGGGAAGAGCTAAGAATCAGCCGACCAAGCCCCGGCCACCCGAAAATCAACTCCACGACCACCGCACCCGAAAAGACGTGGCCGACACGGCCTCCTATGACCGTGACTACCGGGGGCAATGACCGTCTGAGTGCGTGACGAAGAACGACTTGTAGGTCACCTAGGCCTTTGGCGCGTGCCAGTCGAATGTGATCGTCACCAAGTTGATCAACGATGCCAGTCCGTGTCAATCGCGCGATTGTCGAGGATTCTTGACTCGCTAGCACGGACATCGGAAGCATGAGATGCCAGAGGGTGTCGACTGCTTTAGCGAATCCAGTGCCTTCGAATCCCGGTGAGTTTCGTCCGTCAGTCGGGAAGATCCCAAGCCGAAGGGCGAAAAACAACAGCAGCACTTGCGCAATCCAGAACGAGGGAGCTGCTGCCAAAAAGACGGAGATGCGTAGCATTGCCTTGTCGAGGAGTCGATTCGCTCGCCATGCGGCGAGAACTCCGAACGCCAGACCGATCAATGTCGAAATCACGATGCTGCTGACTGCGAGGAGGAGTGTCGAACCGATACGCGGCATGATCGTTCGTACGACAGATTCACCAGTCAGGTACGAAGTTCCAAAGTCTCCACGAAGCACATTGGACACATACGTCCACAGTTGCGTGAGGAACGGATCGTCAAGGCGGTACTTTGCTCGCATGAACTCGTAATAAGCCTCATCACCGTTGCCAGAAGCGAGTACTTCGACCGGGTCACCAGGTGCGATATGCACGAGGACGAACGTGATCAGTGTGATACCAAGCACTGTCGGCACCACCTGAATCAGGCGGCGCAGGACGTACTTAGTCATCAATTACTGCAGTATGCCTCTTCAGCAAAGAGTGAATATGGACGGAAACCACCGCAGCTCGATGTGAAGATTCTGGTGCTCTTCGTCTCTACAAGCCAGACGTATGGAACGTCTTTCACGAGTTGTTGCTGAATCTTTTGATACAGGGACTGTCGCCTCGTGACATCCAAGGTGTTGCGGGCTTGCTGGAACATCGAGTCGACCATGACGTTTGTGTACGCTGCAGCGTTCGAGAAGGCGACCGAACCGATCTGTGCGGAGTCGTACATACGCCGGATTCCAATTTCGGGGTCGTTTCCATTGCAGTACGAGATGATGTTTGAATCGAAGTCGCGGTTGTTGAATACCGCAGTCACGAACGGTCCGGACTCAAGCGGACGCAGTCGAACGTCAATTCCCACTTCCTTCAGCTGGGCCTTGTACAACTCGGCATATGCAGAGAACGTCGGGAAGTGCAAGAAGTCGATCGAGAGCTTGGTGCCGTTCACAACACCAACAACATTTTGTGCAGTTCGAGTCGAACCATCCCGGCCGGTCCAACCTGCTGAATCGAGCAGTGAGTTCGCCATTACGGTGTTGTATTCCGGAAGCTTCAAATTCCGACCCCAAGCCCACACGATTCCCTTTGAGAACGGCGAAACTGCAACGCTCCCTTCTCCAAAAAGAATGTTCCGCAAGAAAGCATCACGGTTCAGTGCGTGAAAAATCGCCTGGCGTACAGCCAAGTTCGAGGTTATGGGTCGTCGAAGGTTGAAACTCACCGTCATCATGCAATTCGAGCCGCCGGGATTGCGACGGGTGACCAGGGTGTCAAATGCCTTCTTGCGAGCCAGCAGACGCGCACGGTCTGGTCCGGGAACTCCGAAGAGAAAATCAACAGAGCCAGACTCCAATGCCACTACCTGCGTTGCCGAGTTCGGAATCACGCGCATGATCACTCGATCGAGGTATGGCTTGCCCTTCTTGAAATAGTTGGGATTTCGATTGAGAACGACTTCCGCACCGCGTGTGTAAGAACCAAACTTGAACGGGCCCGTTCCGATCGGAGCCAGGTTTGCCGGATTCTTTGTCGGATCTGAACCTCGATAGATATGAGCTGGGACGATCGGCGCCTCAGTTACGTCGAGCTGAAGCAACAGTGGACCGTACGACTCCTTGAAGATGAATTCAACAGTGTGCCGATCAGGCGCAGAAATCGTGGCGAGGGCAGACAGCATCGCTGCTCGAGTACGGGAGTGGTACTTGAGGAGTACTTCCTCAAATGTGTACTTGACGTCAGCCGAGGTGAAGGGCTGGCCATCGTGCCACTTGACCCCTCGACGCAGCTTGAACGTATAGATCGTTGCTCTCTTGTTGACGGTCCAACTCTCAGCAAGTTCGGGCACAGGGTTCAACTTGTCATCGAGTTGGACGAGTCCGTTAAACATCAATTCAGAAGCCGTGTGAACTGCACCAGCGGTCGTCGCAGCCGGGTTCAGCGAACCTGGGTCTTGGGAGATTGCTACAACAAGGTCGCCGCCGCTCGGCACCCAGATCTTCTTTCCTTGAATTTCCGCACAAACTAGTTTCTGCTTCTTGGGCCCTTGCGCCTTGTCACCTTCTCTGGTACACGCACTCTCAGGCGGCACAATGGAGGCAGCTGTGGCCGCCAATACTGGCACGAAAGCAGTTGACAGCATTGATGTGACGACAATTGCAAAAAATTTTCGCATCTCACGAATCTAGTAGTTACTTCCACAAGTCAGTATGTGCAGACCGCATGGAGCGACAGGGCATTCAGTAACCCATACTTGGTTGCGCGAACAACAGTAGATGCGACGAAAGAGTCAGGCGCCGGTGAGCGCCCGCCACGAATACGGCATGGCCTTGCGCACCATTTCCGGCGTCATGGTGATCGTCGACTGCGGCACCATGTCGACGATGCGGCGCGCCTCCACATAGTGGTGCACGACGTTGGCGACGCCAGCAAACAATCCTGAACGAGCGGCGACCAAGTCGGCGGGCGGGGCATCCAGAAAGTATCCCCAGATCGTGAATGCGATGTCGAGATCATGGATCACCGGTGCGCGACCGAAGTGCGATGCGCGACGCAGCGCGATGCCGACACAACCCTGAATCGCGTCGTCGACACTCTCGCTGGCGGTCACCTTCACTCGTGGGCGCAGGCGTTCGGCAAGCGAGAGCACGTAACCCTGGTCGGGGCCCGGGTGGCCGAGCCCCCCGGCGCGCGGCTGGCGACCCGTTACGGATGCCTTGCGCGTGTTCGTCCACGCTGCGGGCACGAAGCCCGGCGACTCGTAGGCGCGCGGACGGTCAATCGGGTCGACCGGAGTGTGTTTCGGGGCTGCCACGGCGAACGATGCTACTGAGAACGCCGCTACTCGACCGGCTCGCTGGCCAAGAGCGCCACCAACATCCGCGGGTCACGCGCCCATGCATCAGCACCAAGTGACTGCGCAGTCGCGTCGGAATCGATGGCGGCGCCGCCGACATACACCTTCACCCCGGGGCTGACGACCGACTTCACCGCCGCGACCGAAGCACGTGCCTCGTCGAGTGACTCGCGCAGCGTGACGCCGATACACACCGCACACAACTGGTCGACATCTCGCACCGCGGTGGCGAATGATTTCGCCGGCATGTCGGTGCCGATGTCGGAGACGTTCCAGCCGCGACTACGCATGAGATCGGCCACCATCCTCAGCGCCAAATCGTGTCGCTCACCGCTCGGGCCGCCGATCACCACCGTGCCGCGTGATGGGCCGCGATGAGCGAAACGCGCACTCACTCGCGCAAAGAGCCGCGCGACGATGTTGCTTGCGCGGTGCTCTTCGTGGATCTGCAGGTCACCGCGCTGCCATCGTGCACCAATCGAGACGAGTGCCGGTGACACCACCTCGAGATACAACGAGAAGAGGTCGTGACCACTTGCGAGTGCATCATCCAGCAGGTTCTCCGCGCCGAGTTCGTCACCTGCGAGCAAACATGTCTCGAATCGTGTGGCCCAGTCGGCGGCAGGGCGACCCCCGTGTTTGGCGCGTGTGCCACTCGTACGGGTGGTTCGCCGTCGGCGCGACTCGGCGAACTGCTGCACGTCGGCGAGCAACACCCGCCACTCCCCGTCTTCTTGCCGGGCGGGCAGGCGACCCGACCGCACGTACCGGTAGGCGGTCATGTAGTGCACCTTCAAGCGGCGGGCAGCCTCATACAGCGAGACCGTGGTGTCGACGGCTTTCGGCACGCACCAACGCTATGAGAGAACGCGCCGCGGTTGGCAACCGAGCGGCGAGTTGGGCGGTGGCGCGGGTCGACGCCGTCTACGCAGTGGGCATCGTTTGCGCGGTAGGCACGGTGGGCACCATGCCGGGTTTCCAGTACTGATACATGTCGGTGATGATCTGCGCGAGCGGCGACGCATCGGCACCAGGCACCAAATCCACGGTCACCACATTCGACAACACGTGCACTGCCCGCACGCTGCCCGTTGCGAACAAGCGCACCGCCACGACGGCACCGAAGGTGTCTTCGCGGTCGGGGGCCGAGCCGTACTGCTCGTGCTCCTGGCCGGTGAGTGAGCGGTTGAGTTCGAAGCGCACGCGACCCGCCTCGGCGGACCGCTTGACGGTGACGGCAACAGGCTGACCCATGCGCCACGACGCTAGTTGCTCGGCTCGTTGGGGCGTGCCGCAGTGTCTACGGCTCGAATCGTTGCGGTGCGCCGCCACGCAACTACTGTGACGGGGTGGAACTCGACGACTTCACCAAGCGCGCCACCGCATTCCTCGCCGGCTCGCTTCCGCGCAAAGATGCTGCAAAGGAATTCGTGTGGGGCGAAGGCTCCGACAACATGTCGATGTTCGAAGAAAGGTCGCGCGAAGCGGAGAAGGAAATGGTCGCCACCGAGAAGGCATGGCGTCGGAAGAAGTTCGACGCGGGTTTCGGGTGGATAACCGGTCCCACGCAATTCGGTGGCGCGGGACTGACCGCGGCCCACGAGCGCGCGTACGAGGCAGCCGAAGCCGAATTCAAGGCGCCGGGTCAGAGCATCTTCACGATTGGTCTCGGCATGGTGGCGCCGACGATCCTCGCCCACGGCAGTAACGAGGCGAAGGAGAAGTTCCTGCGGGCGATGTACCGCGCCGACGTCGTCGGCTGTCAGTTGTTCAGCGAACCGGGCGCGGGCAGCGACCTCGCCTCGCTGCAAACCAAGGCCGAACGCGACGGGGATGAGTGGGTCATCACCGGTCAAAAGGTGTGGACCTCCGGTGCGCACTACAGCGACTTCGGCGAAATCATCTGCCGCACCGACCCGTCATTGCCCAAGCACAAGGGGCTCACCGGCTTCTTGGTCGATATGGACGCGCCCGGCGTGGAGATTCGTCCGTTGCGCCAGATGACCGGCGGCGCGTCGTTCAACGAAGTGTTCTTCAACGAGGTGCGCGTGCCCGACTGGTACCGCCTCGGCGCAGTGAATTCCGGTTGGGGTGTCGCGCTCACCACATTGATGAACGAGCGTGCCGCCATCGGCACCGGGTTGGGTGGCGGCGAGGTGTCGATGATGACGCGCATCACCGCGATGGTGCGCCACTTCGGTTTGCAGGACGACCCGCTCGTGCGGGACATGCTCGCCAACCTGTACATCAACTACCGCGTCGCGAACTTCACCAACAAGCGCGCGATGGACAAGATGAAGGCCGGCCAGACGCCGGGCCCCGAGATGTCGACGTCGAAGATGGCGCTCGTCAACAACCAGAAGTTGCTGAATGATTTTCTCTCACACGTGCTCGGCGCCAAGTTGCAGGCCGACACCGGCGAGTGGGGCACCTACGCGTGGAGCCAGCTCGTGCTTGGCGCGCCCGGGTTGCGCATCGCGGGCGGCTCGGACGAAGTGATGCGCAACATCGTGGGTGAGCGCGTGCTGGGTTTGCCGAAGGATGCAGGCATCGACTCGAAGTCGCCGTTCCGCGATCTGAAGGTCGGCACGCAGAAGGACTGAGCGTGCTCGCGGCGCTGCGGCGCTACTTCGTTGCCAGTTTCAGCCTTTCCATGAATGCCCAACTGGTGCGATGCAGCGGCGACACGCCGTGTTCGCGCAACCCGGCCCGATGCTTCGGGCACGGATAGCCCTTGTTCGTCGCAAACGCCCAATGCGGATGCCGCAGTGCGGCCTCGCGCATCTCGCGATCGCGTGACACCTTCGCCAGCACACTTGCGGCTGCCACCGACAGCGACTCGGTGTCGCCCTTGACTCGCATCATCACACGCGGGATGTAGGGCGATACGAAATCCCACCGGCCATCCACGATTGCCACATCGGGTCGCACGTCGATTGCCGCAAGTTTGGCGATCGCGCGCTGCGTGGCCAACCGTTGCGCGGCGTTCATGCCCAACTCGTCGCACTCCGCGTTGCTCGCCTGCCCCAGTGCCCACGCGCTGCACTGTTGCGCCACCGTGTCGAAGATCTGCTCACGTTTCTTCTCGCTGAGCGACTTCGAGTCGCGCGCCAAGAACTCCGACTCGCCAACCTGCGGCGACAGCACCGCCACGCACACCACGAGCGGGCCGGCCCACGAGCCTTTGCCGACCTCGTCGATGCCGCAGATCACGCCCGACAGCGTGCGCTCGATGTGCAGCGTCGGCGCCGTGCGCTTGTTGTTTGGCGTCGTGCGCTTGT
>Ga0194131_10002714_pt1 | contig 28785 bp, 26 predicted proteins | sample TA2KigO120mmetaG_FD_148631 | JGI IMG/M metagenome (GOLD analysis project Ga0194131, IMG submission 148631) | Freshwater microbial communities from Lake Tanganyika, Tanzania - TA2015053 Kigoma Offshore 120m | ecosystem: Environmental > Aquatic > Freshwater > Lake | place: Tanzania: Lake...
ACTCTGATTGGCTACACTCTGTCATAGGGGAAAGCCGCTCCTCTCTTCGCACAACTTTTACTAGAAAAATCAGTTATGCCAGAGAATGCGGCTTTCCGCTACACTTCCCGTGAGAAAAACGGGCTAGTTAGGCCCGAATCCGAACCGGGCCCGCAGCAGGATGCCGATCTTCTCCCACGTGGGCACGCGGTGCCGTGTGGCCAGGACGTCGAACCCGGCCTTTTCGATGCGCCCCAGCAGGCGGCGGTAGATCTCGATGAGCGCCCCCAGGGAGGCTCGGGCGTCCGGATCCACCAGTTCGACGAGCGGCAGGGCGTCGTCGAAATAGGCGCGGGCCCGGGCGCCTTCGAAGGCCAGCAGGCGGCGAAGGGCGGGCGAATCGGCTTCGAGGCCGGTCACGCCGAAGCGATCGAGGTCCTCCTGGGGCAGATACTGCCGGCCGAGGGCGCTATCTTCGGCCACATCGCGGAGGATGTTGGTCAACTGGAAGGCCACTCCGCACTTTTCGGCGAGCGCCAGGGCGCGGGAGCGGCGCGGTTCGGACTGGTCAAATCCAAAGATGTGGATGATGGTGAGTCCGACCACCGAGGCCACGCGGTAGCAATAGCTGTAAAGCTCCTCGAAGGTGCGCATGTGCACGGTATCCAGGTCGGCGAGTACACCGCCGATCATGGCGTGGAGGTAGGCGGCGGGAATGCGGTACCGGGTGACGGCGTCGTGCAGGGCGGGCCAGACCGGGTGATCGCCAAACCGGCCGTCGAGGGCCGCGGCCAGGGCATGGCTCCAGGATTCGAGGGCTTCCTTTGAGGCCTGTGGTTGGCTGTTGAGGCCGTGGCTTTGATCATCACTGAGATCGTCGCAGTGCCGCATGAATGCGTACACGGCGCAGATGGCGTTGCGTCTTGGCCGGTCGAGCAGCAGAAAGGAGTAGTAGAAATTGCGCGCCCGGGCCCGCGCCACCCGGGTGCACCAGGCATAGGACTCGGTGACCGCCGGCGTCACGCCGCCCTCACCGCCCACCGCGCCAGCACACGCAGCGCGAGCATCGTCCGTTCCACCTTTCCGATGGCTGGCCTCTTTGCCAGGACGTCAAACTCCTGCCGTTCGATCTTTTCGAGTACTCGCAACCCGCCCTGGCTGAAGAGAGAGAGGTCCAGGGCCAGGCGGCGGTCCACGGTTCGCGCCAGGGGAAGACCGTCGAGGAAGAGCCGCCGGGCTTCTCCGCAAAGTTCGCGGAGCGCCGCGCGGAATCCGGGTGTGGCCCGGCCGTGGCGAATGTCTTCCACCGACGCTCCGTGGCGGGCCAGGACATCCAGCGGCATGTACACGCGATCCTTCCTCCAATCGACGGCTACATCCTGCCAGAAGTTGGCGAGTTGGAGTGCGGTGCAGGTGGCATCGGACAGGCGGAACCGCTCGGAGTCGTGGTAGCCGCAGAGGCCCAGCACCAGACGGCCGACGGGGTTGGCGGAGTACCGGCAGTAATCCAGAACGGACGCCAGGTCGGGATAGCGTGAGGTGGTTTGATCGCGTTCGAAGGCGGTGATGAGGTCCTCGAAGGGTTCCGGGGGAAGGGTCCGGCGCCGCACGGTTTCGCGCAGTGCGACGAACACGGGGTGCCGGGCTTCGCCATCCATGCGGCGCAACTGGGTGCGCCACCAGGCGAGGAGACGCAGGCTTTCGGCGGGATCGTCCAATTCGTCCCCCAGATCGTCCGCCCAGCGGCAGAAGGCGTAGACGTTGTAGAAATCCTGGTGCAGGTGCCGGGGCAGCAGGAATGTGACGACGTGGAAGTTCTCGTAGTGGCTGGTGGCCATCCACCGGGTATAGGACTGAGATTCCGCCAGATTCCAGGCACGCTCCAGTTCGGCGGGGTTCTGGACAAACTGGGCCGGGGGGAGGAACAAGGCTTACGGGATGATGGCCGTCTTCAGGTGGCCGTTGTGGCTCATGAGGTGGCGCATCACTTCCAGCAGGTTGGTCAGCGGCTCCTCGCGATTGACGAAGTCGTACTCGGTCACCTCGCCGTGGCGCACGATGTCGAGCGCCTTGCGAATCAGGCCCGGAGTGTGGTGGAAACTGGCCTTGCAGGTGATCTCCGAATAGTGCAGCATCGACGTGTCGAGCGAAATCCGGCTGTCATTCGGGCAGCCGCCGAAAAAGTTCACCACGCCGCCGCGCCGCACCAGGCGCGCCGCAAGCTGCCAGGTTTCCGGGTTTCCCACGGCCTCAATTGCCACGTCGGCGCCGTAGCCCCGGGTGGCGGCTTTGACGGCGTCCACCGTGCCATCGTCGCCATCCTGGGCGGCGGTGATGAGGGTTTTTGCCCCCATGCGGCCCGCGCGTTCAAGCTGCGTGGCGCGGCGCCCGATGGCAATGACGTGCGCACCCCGCAGGGCGGCGAGTTTCACGAACATGAGCCCGATGGGCCCCAGCCCGATGACAGCCACGTGGTCACCGGCCCGCAACCCGGTCTCTTCCAGCCCTTTCAGCACGCAGGCCAGCGGCTCAACCAGCGCGGCGCTCTGATAACTGACATGGTCCGGAATCTGGTGCGCGTTGCGCTCGACGATGCGGCCCGGAATGCGGATGTATTCGGCGTAGGCCCCATTGTTGAACAACAGGTCTTCGCAGAGGTTCTCAAGGCCCCGGTTGCAGTAAAAGCAGTCCAGACACGGCGCCGAATTCGCGGCCACGATCCGTTGTCCGGGCTGAAACCGGGCTACGCGGCTGCCCACCGCCACCACATCGCCCGCCAATTCGTGGCCAAACAGCGCGGGCGGCACAATCATCCGCGCGTGGTAGCCACGCCGGAACACCTTCACATCCGTGCCGCAGGTTAGCGCTGCCTTGACACGTACCAGTACATCATCCGGACCAAGCTCCGGCACCGCCACCTGCTCTACGGACACGTGTTCCTTGCCGTAGAGAACGGCAGCGAGCATCTGATTTCTCACTTAAGCAATCCTTTGGGGCTGAACCATAATTTTCAACGATTTCTCATTTGGATGCAACGCGAGTTGGAAGCCCTGGGCGATGTGAGCCAGGGGGATCCGGTGTGAGATCAACTCCTCTACCAGCAACTCCCCGCTGAAGACCAGCCGCGCGGACTCCTTCTGCAGGTCAATGGAAGCGCTATACGATCCTAGTACCATTCTCTCACCGACGCAGACATCCGCGCCAGAAAGCTCAATCCGCTCCTTGTCCGAGGTCTGTGAGAACAGGACCACGCGGGCCCCGGGGCGGGTGGCCCGGATGCCCTGTTCGACGATTCCGGGCGCGGAGGCGGCAATGAAGGCCACGTCGGCGCCGCGGCCGCCGGTGAGCGCACGGGCCTCGGCGGTCAAATCCACCTCTCTCGGGTGGAAGCATCGCCGGGCACCAAACCGGTGCGAAAGGTCCCGCCGGGCCGGCATGGTGTCGGTTGCCAGCACGGTCAGGCCGCGCAATGCCAACAGACGGGTGAAGATCAGGCCAATGGGGCCTTGCCCCAGCACCAGGGCCACCTCGCCCGGGCGGACCTCCGCCTGAACCACGGCCTTGAGGATGGTGTTCACGGGCTCGACGAACGAAGCTGCCTCGAAAGAAACTCCGCCGGGAATCTTTTCAACGCCCGCCCGGGCAATCCAGTCCATGACGCGGACGTATTGCGCGAAACCGCCCCCTGCCGGCTCGAAGCCCGCCGTTACACCTACTTTCTTGTACACCGGGCACTGGGCGTAGAGCTTGCGGTCGCAGTAGAAACATGCCCGGCACGGCACGTGGTGGAAGACGATCACGCGGTCGCCGGGAGCGTAGTGATCGACTGTCTCTCCCACGGCGGCCACGACTCCTGCCGTCTCGTGGCCGAAAATCCGCGGCGGCTCCAGAAGGTTGTACTCGATTTTCTTGAGATCCGTGTGGCAAATCCCGCAGCTTTCCACACGGATGAGCAACTCGCCGGGTCCGATTGAGGGTGTGGGAACGGGCTCGACGGCCACCTGGCTCTTGCCCCGGTACACCGCGGCCAGCATTTCCCCGGGCGGTGTGTGATCAGTAACGGCAGTCGGCAAGAAAATCACCTAACGTTTTCGAGGCAATGCGGCTTCGGCGGGCCAGCCGGATCAGCTCCCCCAGGGCTTGCGGCTTGATAAGCAATTGTTTGAGTATACGCGAAACCAGTACCCGTCCAGACTGGTCCCGGGCGGCGTTGAAATCAATCGCAAATCCCTCCCCGGCGGTATCCGACACCACCTTCACGCAGCAGAACGGAATTCCCGCGCGCTCGGCCTCGGCCGCCACTCCCGCCGCCTCCATTTCAACGGCTATGCCATGGATCGCGAGGCCGCTCTTTTCCCCTGGCGTCTGCGCAATCCGGTCCACAGATACGACGGTCCCGCGCTGGTGCGGGGACCGGGGGCGGATTTCCGCCACGCGAAACTCCCGGCCGGTCTCGGGTGCGCGGACCGAGTCCGCCACCACGATGGCATTCCAGGGGAGCTGCGGGTGCAGCCCGCCGCAGAGCCCAACAGACAAAACCCGGTGGAAGGGCTGCCGGGCCAGGGCTTCCCGCGCCGCCGCCGAGGCCAGGGACGGTCCTGGTCCGTTTGCAATCATAAAGTACTCTGTATCTCCAAGTATCCCACGTTCAGCAGTACGCACCGGCCAAGGCAAAAGTTCCCGCCCTGTCAGGCGGCTTCGAAGACCGGCCAGCTCGAACGCCTCGGAGGCCACCACCAGCACGCTCACGCCGCGGCTTCCCGCCGGGCCGCTTCCGTAAACCAGCCGACGGCCCGGCTGAGCGCGCCATCCACCGGCCCTGGGGCATAGCCCAACTCCCCGGCCGCCTTGGCATGGGACACCCAGGCTTTCGTCCGGGCCATCCTCACCCCTTCGAGGGGAACATCCGGCGGCCGTCCGGTGAGGTGGGCCGCCAAGGTGCTGAAGGCTCCCGCCACGTAGGCTACGGCGTGAGGGATCCGCACCGTGGGTGCGCGCCGGCCCGACAACGCCGCCAGCCGGGCCAGGATCTGTTGAAGGGTGAGGTTCTCCGAACCGAGGATATACCGCTCACTCCGCCGTCCCCGCACGGCGGCCAGCAGGTGGCCGCGCGCGACATCCTCCACATCCACCAGATTGAGGCCGGTGTCGACGAACGCGGGCATCCGGCCGGCGAGAAAGTCCACCACAATCCTGCCGGTGGGCGTGGGCTTGACATCGCGGTCTCCCACGGGGGTTGTGGGATTCACCACCACCAGATCCAGGCCTTGCGCGGCGAACTCGAGAGCCACCTGCTCGGCCAGGTACTTCGAGCGTTTATAGTGTCCCGTCATCGCCTTCAGGCTGACGGGTGAAGTTTCGCTGGCGATGAGCCCGTTCCGCACACCGATTGTGCCCACGGTGGAGGTGTAGACCACCCGCTCGACGCCGGCGCGGACGGCCGCCGCGCACAGGTTCCGGGTGCCGTCCACGTTGGACCGGTAGAGTTCTTCCGGGCGGGGCGACCAGAGCCTGTAATCCGCCGCTACATGGAACACCAGGCCGCAGCCTTCCGACGCAAGCCGGCACGCTTCCGGGTCCCGCAGATCCCCGTGGGCCAGTTCCACGTCGAGCCCAGGTACGGGATTTTCGCGCACCAGCGCCCGCACGCGGTGTCCGGCGCCAGCCAGGGCGCGGGCCAAGTGCCATCCCACGAAGCCCGAGGCGCCGGTGACCAGGGTGGGTTTCATCGCACCGGCTTAGCGCAGTGCCCAGCTCAGCAGCTTGATGGTGTCCGACAGCTTTGAATTGATCCCCAGCGCGGCCGAGGGCTCATAGCCGCAGTGGACCATGCAGTGATCGCAGCGCGGATCATTGCCGTGGCCGTAGTGCTCCCACGGGGTCTGCGTCATCAGCTGCTCAAACGTCTCGTAGTGGGCGTCGGTGATCAGGTAGCAGGGGCCTTTCCAGCCCTTGACGTTGTAGGTGGGATTCCCCCACGCAGTGCACGGCAATTCGCGTTCGCCGCGAAGGAAATCGAGATACACGGGTGAGTTGTTGATCCTGAACCGCCTGCCCAGTCTGTCGATGTCCTGGAACTTGGCGATGATGTCGTCCCGGGTCATGAAGATCTCCCGGTCATTGACGGCAGAGTAGCCATAGGCCGGCGCGATCATGTGTCCGTCGACGCCAAACTGCTCCAGGTATCCGAACAGTTCCTCGATTTCGGCCATGTCCGTCTCGCGATAGACGGTGGTGTTGGTGCACACCTTGAAGCCAGCGGCTTTGGCGGCCCGGATCCCGTCAATCGCTTCGCGGAAAACGCCCTCGCGCTCCACCGCGATGTCGTGGTTTTTCTCCATGCCATCCAGATGCACGTTGAAGAAGAAGGTATCGTTGGGTTGGAACTCCTTCAGCTTCTTCACCATGAACATGCCGTTGGTGCAGAGGTAGATATGCCGTCCGCGATTGACGATCTCCGACGTCAGGCGGCCGATTTCGGGGTAGATCATCGGCTCTCCGCCGCAGATGGAAACCACGGGCGCGCCGCACTCATCCACGGCGCGGAGGCACTGTTCGACGCTGAGCCGTTTGGTGATGGTGGTTTCGTATTCGCGGATGCGCCCGCATCCGGTGCAGGTGAGGTTGCAGGCGTGCAGCGGCTCAAGCATCAGGACCAGGGGAAACCGCTTGCGGATCATGGGGTGCGGTTTTGCCGGCGTGGCGGTCCCGGTGCGGGTGTGAATGATGTGGAACGGGTTGGCGGTGCGCGCGGCGGGCTCCGCGGTCACCTGCCATTCGGGCCGCGGGCTGATCTTGTTCCGGGCAATGTAGCCGGCGAGACCGGCGGTCATGGAAAGCGGAAAACGCATGGGTTAGAGCCCCTCCTCATTCGCGGCGGCCAGGCGGCTGTATTCCGCCAGGGCCAGCAGCGGGAACGCATTGCGGTACATGTGATAAGTCAAGTAAAACACTCGCGGAAATCCCGTTCCCGTGGCCAGGTCTTCATCCCATTGTCCGTCCTGGCGTTGGGTGGCGGTAAGGTATGCCTGTCCGCGATGCACGCTCTGGCTGGTGGTGTCGCCGCCCGCCAGGAGCCCAAGGACCGCCCATGCGGTTTGGGACGCGGTGCTGGGGGCCTGTACATAGCAGCCTTCATCGTAACTGGCGCAGCTTTCTCCCCAGCCGCCATCGGCGTTCTGAATCGACCGTAGCCATTCGCCCGCCCGCAGCACTTCCGCTTCGCGGTCATCGTATCCGGCGGCCCTGAGCCCACGCAGGGCCAGGAACGTCCCATAGACATAGTTGACGCCCCACCGGCCAAACCAGCTTCCATCGGGCTGTTGCGTCCGGAGCAGGTACTCCACGCCGCGCCTGATCGCCGGGTGGGACTTGGGAACACCGGAGGCGGCCAGTGCCTCGATGACCCGCCCCGTGATGTCCGGGCAGGTGGGATCGAGCATTGCGTTGTGATCGGCAAACGGAACGTGCGACAGAAACTGGTGGTTGTTATCGGCATCGAACGCCGCCCAGCCGCCATCGCCGGACTGCATTCCCAGCAGCCACGCCACCGCCCGCTTCTCCGCCGCAAGCTGCGCAGGCTGGTCATGCGCGCGGGCGTGGCGCAAGCCGAGCAGCACCATCGCGGTGTCATCGATGTCGGGATAAAACTCGTTCGCGAACTCAAAGTACCAGCCTGACGGCTCCAGGCGCGGCCGCTTGACCATCCAATCCCCGGGGCGCCGCACTTCCTTCGAAAGCAGCCAGGTTCCACATCGCGCCAGTTGCTCTTCCGTGGCCACGCCCGCCTCACCCAGCGCGAAGGCGGCGATGGCGGTATCCCAGACCACGGAAAAACACGGCTGAAAGAACAGACCCCGTTCGTCATCCACCATCAGGCGCAGGAACTGCCGCACGGCCTCCACACGGTGCGGATTGTCCGGAGCGTAACCCAGCGCGTCCATGGCGAAGATGATGTACTGCATGGGCGGATAGATGGCGCCCAGGCCGTCTGAGTGCTGGGTCCGCTCAAGCATCCACGCCTCGGCTTTGCGGATGGCGTGTGAGCGCAGAGGGCGGCTGCCGTGCCGTTCCCACCACTTGAGCAGCCGGTCGGCACAGAGGAAAAAGTTGCGCCAGGAAACCAGTTTCGGGTTCCATCGCGGGGCTGGAGAGACACCTGGCTTCCAAAGTTCATCGAGCGTGAAGCCCGCCGGGACCGGGCGCCGCGGGTTGAGTGAATGAACGATCGCCAGAGGAATCACGATGGCGCGAGTCCACGAAGAGACTTCGTAGATCAACCGGCCCAGGAGCATGATCTCCGGCGGCACGGTGGGCGTATGCTCTCGCGGGTAAAGCCCGAACAGACCGAGATTCAGCTTGACATAGGAGTTCGTGGCCTGAATCCCGCCCAGCGCCAGAATCCGGTCACGGAGCCGTTCCAGGCGTGGATCGGTCACTGGAATCCCCGCCAGTTTCAGGGCGAAATAGGCCTTCACCGAGGCGCTGATCTCGGAGGGACCCTGTGGGTAGATGGAGAAACCGCCATCCTCATTCTGCCGGGCCAGGATGGACGCCACAGCCCGGGCCACTTTTCCGGGTTCGGGCGGGCTCCAGACGCCGTTCCGCGGCGGATGGAGCCAGAGCAACATCAGCAGATAGTCGGATTCCAGCGTCGAATCGGCGGTGAGGTCCGCCCACCAGTAGCCGGCCTGGGCCTGGGAACCGGCGAGCGCCTGCCCGGCCCGGCGGATCGCCGTTTGCAGCGCACTTCGCCGGATGGCTGGCTGAGCCGCGCTCATACCGTCGCCGCGGGGCGCGCCGGGGTTGGCATCACCAACTCCGGCGGCAGGGAGAACCGCACGTCCTCCTCCTTGATGGAAACCTCTTCGACGGGGCCGAAACCCTGGGACTGGAGGTAGGCAATGAGCTCCTGAACGAGCACTTCCGGCGCCGAGGCACCCGCCGTTACCGCCACCGTACCTGCATTTTCGAGCCACTCCGCGCGCACTTCGCTGCGGTCGTCGATCAGATATGCCGGTGTATTGGACCGCTGGCAGACCTCCACCAGGCGCTGCGAATTGGAGCTGTTGCTCGACCCCACGACCAGCATCAGATCGCACGCCGGGCCCACCTCCCGCACGGCAATCTGCCGGTTTTCGGTGGCATAGCAGATGTCCTGGGTCTTGGGTCCGGCGATGTTCGGGAAGCGCATCCGCAGGGCATCCACGATGTCCTTTGTCTCCTCCAGGCTCAGCGTCGTCTGAGTGAGAAACGCCACACGTTCGGGGTCCGCCACCTGAACGTTGAGCGCGTCCTCGACGGTGCTTACCAGCAGTGTGACTTGCGGCGCTTCGCCCAGCGTTCCGATGACTTCGTCGTGGTTTTCGTGGCCGATGAGCAGGATGGTGTACCCAAGCCGTGCGAATTTCGCCGCTTCGATGTGCACCTTGGTGACGAGGGGGCAGGTTGCGTCGATCACCCGCAGTTGGCGGTCCGCTGCTTCCTGCCGTACGGAAGGGGCTACGCCATGGGCGCTGTAGATGGCGCGGGCCCCCCGGGGGACCTCGGTCAATTCATCGACAAACACGGCCCCGGCGGCGCGCAACTCGTCCACCACATGGCGGTTATGAACGATTTCATGCCGGACGTAGACGGGCGCCCCATAGGCCTCAAGGGCGATCTTCACGATGTCGATTGCCCGCACCACACCGGCGCAGAAGCCGCGTGGACTGAGCAGAAGGATCTTCCGGCGGGGGCGGGACATAGGAAACCTCAATTATACCAGCGGAGTCCCGAAACCCGGCTTCAGCTAGTGCACCGAGTGCTGCGGCTGTGGGGGTTTCATCTGCACCTCAACGGTGCGCTCTTCCTGGTCCACTTCCACGGTTTCGCCGTAGGTCTGGTAGCCTTTGGCGATCACCTGGACAAGAATCTTGCCCTGCGGGATGGGCGGGATTTTCGCCAACCCCTCCTGATTCGTGCGCAACTGCCAGGAGGTGACGATCTTCTTGCCGAACTTCGCCTTGGAACGGCCTTCGACGAAGCGCACCACGACGCTTGCCCGGTCGATGGGAGCACCGCCCAGGGTCTTCACTTCAACACGAAGGGAAGTCATGGGTGGATCCGCCAGAACCGGGAATGCCAGTACGAGGGGAAGGAACAGCCGCGCGAGCCGGGTGATCATGGTCCAGAAGCCTGCCTAACAGCCTCAGATTAGCATGCGGAAGGCACTACGGGCGGGGCCGTGCCATGATCCACAGTGTGCCGAACTGCCGCAGGTTCGTGCGGCGGTCCTTTTCGCCGGCCCACCAGTCCTCGTGGTGAAAACCGCCGAAATTGCCGGCGCCGCGTTCGGGGGTGTCGAGGTCTCCCAGCGCGATGTTCAGGCCGACGGGCCGATCCCCGGTGGCCGGGTCGAGGAAAACGCCGGGCGACACCTCAAAGCACGGATTAAAACTGGCCGCCCACTCCAGCACGTACCCTTTGCCGCCATCCAGTTTGCGCGCCTGGCAGTGTTGGGCTCCGTTGAGGATCCACTTCTGGTAGGTATCCCAGGCCGCCTGGTCACTCCGCGGCTCCCCTTCGAGCAATCCGGCCGCGCCCACGCCGCCCAGCCGGGACTTGGTCAAATTGCAGACCATCTGCCAACTGCTTCCATCGCCTTTGGCGTTCTCATCACCGGTCCAGCGGTTGGTGGCGTTGATCAACAGCTCCATTTCATCGCCAAGCCAGGGATAGCCCTGGCGGCTCAGTTCGTGGGCCTTGGGGTTTTCTTTCGGGAGCCAGCGGGGCGTGTCGATGCCGTACAAGACGTCGTCGGTCACCTTGAACGCGAAGTAGAGGCGCTTGCCATCGTGCTTCACCCAGCCTTCCAGCGAGAGATCGGCCGGGTGGCGGGTGGGGGAAAACTGCGGCGTCCAGCCGTGCACGCCCTGGAATCGCACGGCGTCATCCCATTCGCCAGGCGCCAGCACGCCATCCACCACGGGCGTTGCTCCCGGATAGGCTCGAAGGGTGCGCGGAAACTCGCCCGCCAACGCCTGGCCCGCCAGGGCCATGGCGAGCAGCACGGTCCGCATTGGACGGCTACCTCTTTCTGCCACGCGCGGCGGGCGGCGCCGTCCGCAGTTGCTGCTGGGCCTTCCGGGCCAACTCGTGGTTGGGATACCGCTTGATCAACTCACGGAACTGCATGGCGGCCGCGTTTTTCTGCTCATTTTGGGTCAAGGCGACGCCCTTCATGTAGATGGCATCCGGTGTCTTGGCGTTTTCTGGCAGTTCAATGACGGCGTCGAAGGCCTTGATGGCTTCCTCGATGTTTTCCTTCTTCAACTGGAGATCGCCGATGTAAAACTGCGCGTTCGGCGCCAGGTCCGTATTCGGGTAGTAGCGAAGGTAGTCCTGAAACTGCTGAATGGCGGGGTCGTTCTGGCCTCCCAGCATATAGTTCCGGGCGCTGGCGAAGAGCGAATCCGCGGTCATGCCGGGGGGCGGTTTGTTCGGGTCCTGAGCGGGCGCGGCAACGGCTGGGGGCGGCGCGGGGGCCTGGAGCACGGTTACCGCATTCTTCAAATCGTTGAGTTGGGTTTGCAGGCGGCGCATCTGGCCGTTGGTTTCCGATACAGCCTCCCGGACGGAGGCGAACTCGGTTGCCATGTCGCTCATCTTGCCGCCGAGAGCGGCAATGGGCGCCACCAGCGATTTTTCCTGTTGCGCGAGCTTAGCCTGCACGGCGCGGTCGAGGGTTTCCACCGCGCCCGCCGTCTTGCCTACCTGCTCGATGGCTTGCTGCACCAGAGCCGTCAACGCGGCGAACTTTTCCTCATTCAGTTTCTGGAGCGTGCGCACCTGATCCTGCATGAGAGCCACGTCGCGCTGCAAGTCCAGATATTCGCGTTTCTGAGCAGGCGCGTTCGCCGCAATCGCCAGGGCCAGCATGGGGACGGACAATCGCATGAGGGGACCTCCTGATATGGAAATGGGGCGGAGCTCTCGCTCCGCCCCTTTCGTTGGACCGTCCGGCTTACTGGCCGGCCGAGAAATGCGCACGGCGATTCTTCTGGTAGCAGGTCTCGTTCTGATCCGAGCACTGCGGCCGTTCCTTGCCGTAGCTGATGGTCTTGAGCTTGTCGGCGCCAACACCCAGTTGGACGAGGAAGTCCCTGGTTGCGGTTGCACGCCGGTCGCCGAGGCCAAGATTGTATTCGGCCGAGCCGCGCTCATCGCAATGGCCTTCCAGGCTGAGCACGGCGGTTGGGAAGTCGCGCAGGATGTTCCTGATGGCGTCCGCGTTCCGGGTGAGCGTTGCACGGGCGTCTTCGCGAATCTCGCTCTTGTCGTAATCGAAATAGATGTCCTGCACCTCATTGGCGAGCCGTTCGGCCAGCGAGATCTCAGTGACGTTGACGGTTGCCGTGGAGGTGCTTGTGCCGCCCGGTCCACGCGCGGTGAGGGTGTAGGTGGTGGTCCGGTCCGGGTTCACGCCGCGTGTGCCGGTGGAGCCCACCGTGCCGATGCCCGGCTCAATGGTGATGTTGGTGGCGTTGGCCACATCCCAGCGCAACGTGGACGATGCGCCCTTGCGGATGCTCGACGGGTCAGCCGAGAACGAGATGGAGGGGCGGGGCGGAGGCGCCGTCACGGATACCGTGGTTGTGGCCGTCGTCACGCCGCCGGGGCCGGTGGCCGTAATCTCGTACGTGGTTGTGTTGTTCGGGAACACCTCGCGGGTGCCGCTGGCCTGTACGGTGCCGATGCCATTGTTGATGCGTACTTCAGTGGCATTCGAACTCTCCCAGCGGAGTGTCGAGCTCTTCCCGCGCTCAATCGAACTCGGGTTCGCCGAGAAGCTCACCGATGGCTTTGGTGGCGCCGGCTTCGGCTCCGGCGGTTTCACAACAGGCGGCGGCGCGGGGGTTTTCTTCTTACACGCCGTTGCGCCGAAAGCAAGCAGGAGGGCCGCGGACATCGCGCCAACCATCTGCCTGGACATTCTTTGCGTCATCATTGTTCTAATCGTGCCTCCTGGACATGGCGGAAACTAAATCTGAGAGCCATCTGGCTCATTTACTCCAAACCGGTTTTTCGTTCTCGCCGGCGCTCGTCAGGCGTTTAAGCCCGGTTCCGTCGGCGAGCATCGTATAAATCTGGGATTTGCCATTGCGATTGGACGCGAACACCAGATGACGGCCGTCGGGCGCCCAGACGGGATTCTCGTTCCGTCCGGCTCCGTGAGTCAACTGGATGTACTGTTTTCTCGCTACGTCCATCACAAAAATGTTGAAATTTCCTGGCTCAAAACCCCGCGTCCACGCAAAGGCGATCAACTGCCCTTGCGGATGCCACGAGGGATTCACGGCATCGCCTTCCCCGCTGGTGAGGCGTTCGATGTCCGCTCCATCCATGTTCATCCGGTACACTTGGGGTGGTCCGGACCGGCCCGAGGTGAACACCACATCCGTCCCCGTTTTCGGGTTCACTTTCGGTTCGACTTCCACGGCCCGATACGAAGTTAAGCGCCGCAAACCGCTCCCGTCACTGTTCGCACTATACAGATTAGCAAAACCACCCCCCACCGAAGAAGCGAATATAACCTGATTTCCGTCGGGGGTAAAGTCCAGGTTCTGATTCACGCTTGCCTGGGGCGTAGTAAACGTTAACCGGCGATTCGATTCGGTGGAGAAAACTGTGATGTTCGGGTTGCCGCGCGCAAACGTTGTGAACGCCAGTTTGGAGTTGTCGGCGGAAATCGACGGCATGGTGGTAATCGACTTGAAGGCAGTCACCTGCGTCTGATTGGCGCCGTCGTAATCCATCGACCAGATCTCTTTGTTCCCAGTGCGGTTCGAGACGAAGTAGATCTTCAAACCAGCCAGCGACTTCACTCCGAACTGAGCCAGTATATCAGCAGCGAACTCCCTTGCAACCTGCCTCGCGCCATTCGCATCCACAGCGCCGAAATAGAGCTTGCCGAACACACGCGCGTTGGTGAGGTCGGGCTGCGTGACGTCATAGAAAAATCCATACAGCACCAGGCGGTCGTTCTGCACCGCGGTGTAGCCGAACGCGAGATAATGGGCGCTCACCGGCGGCTGCGACCAATCGGTGAGCCACGGCCCCTGGCGGATGGTCACGGGTCCGGCCTTACTCTTGCGCCCGGGTTGCGGGGGCGCAATCACCGGTGCGCGGAAGTCCTTCTCAGTCTGGGGAATCTCGAGCGGGTACATTCCTTTCGGCGCCACCTTCAACAGGCCCGATCCGGCGATCTCATCGTAGAGTGTCTGATTGAAGACGCCCATGTGCTCCTGAGCGGCGCCGGTTCCTTTCAGATCCGGCACGGCGATCACAGGGGTCTGTCCGCCCACGATCTTTTCAAGAATGTCGCTTTGCGCCAGCAGAATGCCGGCCAGGCCGCAGCATGCGGCGGCGAAGGGGGCGAATTTCCTTGTCATCTTTTTAACTCGAACCATAGTTCCACGTTGGCTGTGCTCTTCTCGAATCCCTGGGGCAAAGGCGGAAACGGAGCCGCCTCAATGATGGCGCGCTGCGCCGACGAATCCACCTGGTAGTTTCCGCTGCTCTGCGCCACTTTCACGTCACGCACTGTTCCATCTTTCTGGATGACGAATGTCACGATGGCAGGCGGCGCCTGGCGCACGCGCATATCCACATCCTGTGTCTTCCACCGTTCGGCCACCCGCTGCCTGATCAACTGGCCGTACCAGCCAAAGCGCTGCCCGAACGGGTTGCCACCGGTGCCGATGCCGCCCGAGCCCTGCACGCCCAGCATGGGCGAGACGGCGCGCGGAGCGTCCTGGCTTAGAAGTTGATTGATGCGCTCTTCCGGGTCCCGGAACTTCTGCTGGCTGGCGGCGATGTCGGTCTGGCGGCGCGGACGCTTCTTGCCTTTGATCTTCACCGCATCCGGTTCCGGAATTTCGGCCGGCGGCTTGGGCCTGGCTTCGGTCTTGGGCGCCTCGGACTCCGTGTCGTTCGCCACCGGATTCACGCGTCCCGGCGGCGATGGGATGGGGATCTGCGCCACGGGCGTCACGAGTACGCTGCCGCCGCCGCTGGTGTTGGGATCGCCGAAGGTTTCCCGCAGGCGGTTCGCGAAGAGGGTGTAGGCCACGGCGAACGCCAGGAGGCCGGCGTGAAATCCGAGCGAACGGACGAAATACCGCCGCAACAGATCGTGCCCGTCGATCGCGTGCGGCGTCATCGCCGGGCCCGGGGCCTCACTTCGTCGGCCGGTTTCATCACCAACCGCACCGCGATCTTTGCCTGGCTGAGCGCGTTGATCACCTGCGCCAGCCGCTCATAGGTGGTGGTTTTGTCGGCCTTCACGTAGGCGCCGGCCGACTGCTTGGGATACTGCTTCCGGATCTCATCCGCCAGCAGGTTGATGTTCACGGGCTTTTCGGCCAGATAGATCTCTCCTGCCCGCGTTACGGTGACAACCGGCATGTCGTCGATGCTGGACTCCTGCTCCATCACCTTCGGCACTTCCACTTCCAGGCCATATTCCATGGCCTGCGCGGTGAGCATGAAGATGATCAACAGCACCAGCACCACGTCCACAAGAGGGATGATGTTGATCTCGGAAAGAAGGCCGGACGCGCGGCGGCGGCCGCGATGCGCGCCCCCGTTGTCCATCGAAAATGCCATCGGCTAATCCTCGAACACACGCTCGGCGAAGTTCATGAACTCAAGGCCGAAGTCGTCCAGCCGGGCTCCGATCTCCTTCACCGTGTTGCCGAAATGATTGTAGAAGACCGCCGCCGGAATCGCCGCGAAGAGGCCCACCGCGGTGGCCACCAGGGCATCGGCGATGCCGGGTCCCACCAGACGGAGGCTGGCGCTGCCGGACCCACCCAGTGCTTCAAACGCATCCATGATGCCCCACACCGTGCCGAACAGTCCCACGAACGGCGAAACCGCGGCCGTGGTGGCGAGCCAGCCGAGATTGGCCTCGAGCTTCATCACCTCTTCGCTGGCCCCGATCTGGAGCGAACGTTCAAGGGCCAGCCGGTTCGTGAGAGTGCCCCGTGCCTTCACCTGACGCGCCAGTTCTCCATAAGCGGTCTCGAACATTCCCACCGCCGGCGCGGCGCGGAACTGTTCCAGCACCACGGTCACCGCTTCAAACCCCGTAGCCTTGCGGAAGGCCCGCAGAAACTGGTGGTTCGCCAGGCGTGCCCGCTTGAGCATGCCCAGCTTCGAGAAAATGACGGCCCATGAAAACAGGGACGCGAGCAAGAGCAACACGAATACAATCAGCGGAATCGGCTTGGAGATGCTCCAGTGTTCCCAGATTCGCGTTTGGAGGAGGAGTGCGGAGAGAATGGTCAAACCGGCTTGAGGGAGTCCTTCCGTGGGATCAAAACATCCATCATAACCGCTCTGAGGGACGTTCGCTATCGGATGATCAGAGCTGCACGGTACATCTGCATCCCGCAGGTGATGCTGAGCCTTCCCGCCGGCTGGGCCGGCATTTCCACCAGAGTGGTTCGCCGAGTGGCAATGCCACGGTTTGCTTCAGGGCCGGAATCAGCAGTTGACCGCCGCAGGTGGGCTGGCGGCGGCGTTCAATGGCGAGGTGGAATGGCCGCCCGGCGGGCGCTTCGAGGGTGGCGGGCGAGAGGCCTTCCGAACTTACCTTCACCCGCAGGGACTGCGGCGGGATGGCGGGCTTCGGCTTTACCGGTGTGCTGGTGGCTTCCGTCACAGCCAGCAAGAGCGGGCTCTCGGTGAATGGGATGCGCATGGATAAGGGTGTCGAGAGTGGCGCCGGCGATTCCGAAACGGGCCCAGGCTCCGAGACACGGTTCCAGCGGCGGGACACGGTCGCATGAGCCGGTTTCGCGTGCCGTCAGGACCAGCATGATCTCGCGGCCGGCCTCAATCCTCCGGGGGGCATCAGGCCGGAATCGGACTCTCTCCACGGTGTCCGTGTTCACGGGCGCGGTGGAGTCCGCCGCGCCTTCCACATCAATGTCGAACGAGCGCACGAGGGACGGCTTGCCGGGCGGGGTGAAATCGGCGAACAGGCGGTACCGCCCGCCAGCGGGAAACTGTGCGTCACCGTGAAATGGCATGGGGTATTGCGTTGTGGATGAATGCGCGGGATTGTTTCGGTTTCGTCAACGTCTATGAAGAACTGTAAAGGGCTCCGCTACGCCGGTCCCGCGGCGCCCGGCGCCGAGGCGGTGCGTTCGAGGTAGGCCATCATCAGCGCCAGCGCTCGGGCCCGGTGACTCACAGCGAACTTTTCCCCGGCTGTGCACTCGGCGAAGGTTCGCGCGTAGGGAGGGTAGTAAAAAAGCGGGTCATAGCCAAATCCCCCCGTGCCTCGCGGTGTCTGGATGATTTCGCCTTCAACCGCCCCCTCGAACGTTGCCAGAAGCCGCCCGGCTTCCACCAGTGCGATGGCGCAGCGGTAACGCGCACGCCGGTTCGACACTCCAGCGAGCCGGGCGAGGAGCAGGGCGTTGTTGGCCGCATCGGTTGCGCCCGGGCCGGCGAATCGGGCCGAATAGATGCCCGGCGCACCATTCAAACCGTCCGCCTCCAGGCCGGAGTCCTCGGCGAAGAGCAACCCGGAGGTATGCGCCCCGTAGTAGACCGCCTTCTGGACGGCGTTCGCGGCGAAGCTGTCGCCGGTCTCATCCGGCGCCGCGATGAACTCAAGCCCGGGCAGTGGAATGATGGGGAATGGGGCCGAAGCCTGCCGGAACTCGCGCATCTTTCCGGCGCTGGTTGTTGCGCAATAGAGAATCACGCGCCCGCCAGCACTTGCTGCTGCACGGCGAACAACTCCTGGCATCCGGCTCGGCCCAGGGCCAGCAGTGCCGCTAATTGAGCGTCGTCGAACGCTTCCTGCTCCGCGGTGGACTGGATCTCGACAAAGCGCCCCTGCCCGGTCATGACGATGTTCATGTCGACGTCGGCATGGCGGTCCTCTTCATAGCAAAGGTCCAGGCGGGGTTCGCCCTTGATCACGCCAGTGCTCGTCGCCGCGACGGCGGTCCGGACGGGCCAGTTTTTTAGCGCCCCGCATTGCTTCAAGCGCTTTAACGCAAGCACCATGGCCACGTAGGCTCCGGTGATGGAAGCCGTTCGCGTGCCTCCGTCGGCCTGCAGCACGTCGCAATCGACAATCACAGTTCGTTCGCCGAGCGCCTTGGTGTCCACGACGGCGCGCAGGGACCGGCCGATGAGCCGCTGAATTTCAAGGGTGCGGCCGCTTTGCCGCCCCTTTACGGATTCGCGCGGCGTACGTTCGGCGGTGGCGCGCGGGAGCATCGCGTACTCCGCGGTTACCCAGCCTTTGCCGGAGTTCCGCAAGAACACGGGAACGGTGTCCTCCACGGTGGCGGCGCAAAGCACGCGCGTATGGCCCACTTCAATCAGTACCGATCCTTCGGCGGTGACGATGTAGCCGGGTGTCATGCGCACGGGGCGCATCTGCGAGGGTGTGCGGGAATCGGGTCTCATGAGGATGGCTTAGCGGGACGCGAACATTCCGTAGAAGAGGAAGCCGGCAAACGCCATCGCGCCCAGCACCACCAGCAGACACGGAACCGCGCTCAAAGCGCGCTGCTGTTTGCGTTTCAGCCCCCCCTTGCCCTTGACGGGCTTGAATTTGGCCATAACTCCTGATTGTAGCCGGGCCGGGCCGCAGACGCGAAAATGCGGTGCTTTTGAGGAACCGCGCAAGACGGACTCGCTCCGGCTTTGCTCAGTTGCGTGTTTCTCGATGTTCGGAGCCGCGCCGGAGCGGCCTTTGCGCTTTTGAGCAAGTCTCACGCCGGGCGCGGATATCGCTGGGCGGCGAATCCCACGAGCGCGCCAGCGATGGAGCCTGGCAGGATGATCTCGAAGTAGTAATGGTTGCCGTCGGAGGCGGGCATGGAAGCAATGCCGAGCCCGAACAGGAAACGGTGTGGGCTGGATGGGCCACTTGCCCACCAGGTTCGTTTGGTACCCGGCCGGCGCAACTGTTCCGCCACCGTGGGGCCGTCAAAGGACCGGAAGGCTCGATGAGCGTTGCAATCCGGGCCGTTCTGATAGCTCTCAAGCCCGCTCAGCAGGATGCCGCGGCTCGGGGCGCACTGCGATATCGACACGATACCCTGCATGAATAGGACCCCGCGGGCCGAAAGCTTGTCCAGCTGCGGCGTTTGAATGTGTGGATTTCCCGCCGCGCCAAGACACCGCCAGTGATGATCGCCGGAAACAATCAGCACGATGTTCGGTGCGCGCCGCTGGCCCAGCGAGGGAGCGGCAAGCGCGGGAAGAACCTGGCGCTTTGTGAGCATGATCCTTGCCCTACGCGGAGCGCCCGCCGCGGGTGCCGGGCCACGGCCAATCTGTTAGATTTGGGGCATGGGTCTTGCCAGTTTCCGTATCCTCTCGTTTTGTCTGCTGTCGAGCCCGTTTCTGCGGGCGCAGGACGCCCGGGGCAGCCTGGTGGGCAAGGTGTCCGATCAGCAGGGCGCCATGGTCTCGGGCGCCGAGGTCACGGTGCTCAACAATGCGACCAACATCAAGCTGACCGCTAAGACCAATGAGGCCGGCAGCTTCATTGTTCCTTATCTGTTGCCCGGAACCTACAAGCTGACGGTGGAACTTACCGGCTTCAAGCGCTTCGTGCAGGACGGGATTCAGGTGCGCGTGAACGATACCGTTGAGGTGAATCCGGGGCTTGAAGTGGGCGACACGGCGCAATCCGTGGAGGTGAAGGCTGAAACTCCGTTGCTCTCGACCGCCGAAGCCAGCCTGGGCCAGGTGATTGATGAGCGCCGCGTCACCGAGCTGCCGCTTTTCGCCGGGAACGCAATGGATCTGGTCCACCTGGCGCCGGGCACGGTCAACGGCACCAATTTGCGCCTTCGCAAGGCCCCTTTCAACGCCGCTCCGTCGCAGTTTGCCACCGACGGCAACGGCAACAACAACAACGAATTCTCGATCGACGGCGTGACCAACGTGTACTCCGACGGCACTGCTCCTCGTGTGGCGTTCTCACCGTCACAGACCGCGCTGGCTGAATTCAAGATCCAGACTTCCGCCTTCGACGCCTCTCTGGGCCGCACCATCGGTTCCACGGTCAACGTCTCCACCAAGGCCGGTACGAACCAGTTCCACGGCGAGATGCACCATTGGCTGCGCAATCGCGTTTTCGATTCGCTCACCATCTTTCAAAACCGCGTGGGCCAGAAGGCCGCCGTCTACCAGGACAACCGTTACGGTGCCTCGGCGGGCGCGCCGGTGATCATTCCCGGCCTCTACAACGGACGTAATCGCACGTTCTGGTTCTATGCCTGGGAAGCGAACAAGTTCGGCGATCCCAACGTGGGCCAGGCCACCAATACGGTGCCCGTGGAAGCTTCACGCCGGGGCGACCTGAGCTATCTGCTGGCGGGCGGGGCCAGCTATCAGGTCTACGATCCCTTCTCCACCGTCGCCGCGCCGAACGGCATTTTCACCCGCACACCCCTGGCCCGCAATCAGATTCCCGCCAGCCGCCTGGACCCCGTGGCTCAGAACATCATCAAATTCTGGCCTTCCGCCAATCAGCCCGGGCTTGGCGTGGAGCAGCGGAACAACTTCTTTCTTACCGGCAAGGCTCTTGAAGACTATTGGGTGCATCTGTTCCGCGTCGACCATGCGTGGAACGACAAGAACCGCATGTTTGTCCGAGGCCATCGCGACTACTGGGAAGAGGACAAGAACCGCAACTTCGGCCCGCAGGCGCCGCTGGGCGTGATTCTCAACCGGCGTAATCGCGGCCTGGCGCTGGACGATGTCCACGTCTTTAACCCAAGCTTTCTTGTGAACCTGCGCTACGGTCTTACCCAGCAGGAGTTTCCGGAACGCCGTGTCAGCCGGGGCTTCGATCTGGCTTCGCTGGGTTTCGCGCCCAACGTGCTGGCGACAGTCGATAGACAGTTCGCCACGTTCCCCAATACGACCGTGGCCCCGTGGTCGGCGCTTTCAAGCTGGGAGAGCGGCGATGGCGTCACCGCGTCGCTCATACACTCCTTCTACGCCAATTTCACCAAGCTGGTGAAGAGCCACAACATTCGCTTCGGGCCCGAAATGCGGGTGACTCGCGAGTTCCGCAACCGCTTCCCGTTCGACGTCTCGCCCCAGCTTTCCTTTGGCGCGGGCTTCACCAGCGCCGCCAGCAATCTGAACGCACCGCAGTTGGGCGGCCAGATCGCACAGTTTCTGATGGGCATTCCGAACGGCCAGATGGGACAGACCGCTTCTTACGCCGAGCAGGACAAATACTGGGGCATCTACATACAGGACGATTGGAAGGTGACGCGCAAGCTCACCCTCAACCTGGGTCTGCGCACCGAACATGAGAGCCCCGTGACGGAACGTTTCAACCGCGCCGTGGCCAGCTTCGCCTACGATCAGGCCAATCCGCTGGATGCGCCCGCCCGCGCCGCCTATGCACGGGCCCCCATACCGGATCTTCCGGCCGCTGCCTTTCGCGCCCTGGGCGGCCTCACTTTCGTGGGCTCCAACAACCGCGATCAGTGGAAGGGCCAGGGCTTTGTCTTCATGCCGCGTATCGGCTTTGCCTACCAGGCCCTGGCGAAAACCGTGGTGCGGGCCGGCTACGGCACGTTCTACAACTCTATTGGTGTTCTGCAGAGCAACACCGTACAAACCGGCTTCAGCCAGAACACGCCCATCCAGCCCTCGCTCGACAATGGGCTCACCTATGTTGCCAACAACCGCAACCTGTTCCCGGCTGGTCTCACGCCGCCACGGGGCTCAGCGGACGGACTGGCCACCAACCTCGGCCAGGGTGTCACGTTCTTTCCCGCCGCTCGCAAGCAGCCGTACGCGCAACGCTGGTCTTTTGGTATCCAGCAGGAGTTGCCGATGCAGTGGCTGCTTGAGGTCTCCTATGTGGGCAATCGCGCCGTACGGTTGAACGTGGCGCGCGCGTTGAATGCCACCTCCAACTCGCTGCTCAGCACATCGCCCACGCGCGACCAGGCTCGCATCACGCTGCTGGCGCAGCAGTTCAGCAACCCCTTCTTCGGACTGAACCCCATCTATGGCCGCAACATCAGCCGGGAGGACTTGCTGCGTCCATACCCGCACTTCGGCGGCGTCTCAGTGCAGGAGCCGATTGGCTACTCCTGGTACCATTCGGCCCAGATGCGCCTGGAACGCCGCTTCAGCCAGGGCTACACGCTGCAGTTCGGCCACACATGGTCGAAGGCCATGGGGGCCACGGGTTTCCTGAACGGCGCGGACGCGCGGTTGGAAGAGGTGATCTCCGATCTTGACCGCACGCACCGGTTCACGGCCAGCGGCATCTGGGAGATCCCGGTTGGCAAGGGCCGCCGGTTCGGGTCAGGCATGAATTCCGTGATGAATTTCCTTGCCGGCGGGTGGCAGTTGAATGGCCTGAACCAGTTCCAGTCCGGAGCGCCGCTTGGCTTCGGAAACCGCATCGTCACGGGCGATCTTCGCCAGGTGGTGTTGCCCGAGGGCCAGCGTGGCGTGGACGGCTGGTTCCGGACCACGCTGGTGGGTACAACGCGGCGTCCGGTGGACTTCGTCTGGGCGGCCGGCGACCAACTCGGCTCCAATGTGCGTACGCTCTCATCCCGCTTCGGCTACGTGCGCGGACCGGTGCAGTTCCGGCTGGATGGCTCACTGATCAAGAACTTCCGAGTGCGTGATCGCGCCACCATGCAGTTCCGCGCCGAGTGCTTCAACGCCACCAACTTCACCAATCTGGCGGGTCCGAATACCGACCCCACCAGCACTGCTTTCGGCGCCATCACGGGGCAGGACAGCCCGCGGTCCTGGCAGTTGGCTCTGAAGTTGAGCTGGTAAGCGCGCTGTTCGTCACACCGTCCGATATCGTGGCGCCTTGGTGTGATCGGCCGCGGCGGCCGGGGGACGTACGTCAAGGGCGAGGCTCAGCTTGCCGGGGACCGTCGCACCCGGCGGCCGCCCGGGGCGTGGTGGCGGACTAGAACCGGAACGACAGGGTGATGTTCATCAGACCCTGGCCGCCAGCATTGGCCGTGGTGCCCTCATCGGAGGTGCTGGTGGACACCTTGCCAAACAACGCCGGATTGGTGAAGTTGACCGTTGTGTTGGGGGCCGAAAGGTTGTACCACTTGAAGGGGTTCTGGAAGTCGAACCGGAACGTTGTGGTGAACCGTTCGCGGAACTTCCACTCCTTCGATGCCGAAAACTGCGTGTCGATGAAGCGCTGCCGGTCGAATGTGTTGCGGCCCACGTTGCCAAACGTGAAGGCCGCCGGATAGGAAAAGTAGCTCATCGACTCGACCAGACCGTTCTGGTTGGCCTGCACGAAACGGTCGCCGCCGATATCCTGCCAGTTGTCGCGCAGGCGCGCCCGCTGCCCGGTGGAATTCGGGCGGCCGCCGCGCACGGCTACTGTCCCGGGCATGTACTGGAACGGGCTGCCCGCAAAGCCGAACGTGAGCGAATCGCCGCTGGCGATGCGATAGAGGAACACCATGTCGAAGCCGCCGAAAAGGTGGTTGATCCAGTTCCCCTGGTTCAGCCAGCGCCGGCCCTTGCCGAACGGTAGCTCATAGTTCATGCTGCCTGTGTACTGGTGTGTGCGGTTGTTGCCCGATTCGGCGCGATCCAGTTGGCGCGGCAGCAGGCTGTTGCCGCTGCTGGAATCGATGCTCTTCGAATAGGTGTAGAACGTCAGGTACGAGAGGCCGCCTGAGAACCGCTTGTCGAGCTTCACTGTGCCGGCGTGATAGTTCGAGCGGGCCCCGTTGGTGCGGAAGATGATGCTGCCGAAATTCGGGTATGGCCGGTAGAGCTGAGGATTGGTTTGAAACGCGCTGAACTGCGACGGGTTGTTGAGCCGCAGGTTGTTCGCCCATTCGTAGGGAATCGAGTTGATCTCCCGGTTCTCAAAGCCGTTGACGCCGCTGTTGCCGGTATAGGTCACTTCCACCAGGTAATTCGTGCGGAAGCTCTGCTGCACGCCGAAGTTCCAGTTCATGGTGTAGGGCGACTTGCGGCTCCAGTCCACCCAGGTGGCCGAACGCGCCGAGGGCACGCCCACGAACGGGATGGAGCCGTCCGGGCGCACCTCCGGGAAACGCAGCAGCGAGGCGACGGGGCCCTGGCTCAACTGGAACCGGGGCCGGAAATCGCCATTGGGGGTGTCGATGCGCCCGCTGATTGCTCCGTATTCCTCGCTTGGCGCCACGGGCAGGCGCTCATCCACGGTTGAGATGGCAAACCCCGCCCGGATGACAAGCTGTTTGCGGACGCTCCAGGCCATGCCCACGCGTGGCTGGAAGTTGTTCCAATCCTTCCGGTGAACCGCCTTCGGATGGGTGATCACACCGGTGGCTCCGGGCACTACATTGTCCGCGCCGCGGGGGTCGAATGACGAAATCTGCCCGTACTTGTTGTTTTGGGTGCTCTGCACCTGGTAACGCAGGCCCAGATTCAATATCAGCCCCGGTGTGGCTTTCCAATCATCCTGGAAGTAGACGCTGTGAATCCAGTTGCGAGGGAGGTTGCTCAGCAGATTGCTGGTGATGGCGTAGCTTGAAACCGCGCCCACCATCAACTGGCTCAATGCATTGCCGCCGGTGTTCGGCATGCCCGATCCGTTGGGATTCAGACCGCCGGTACCGCTGAGATTGAACGTTCCGGCTTTGTTATCCCGCGTGTAGTTGTTCCGCCGCAGGCGCATCAGGAATCGATTCCGCCACGGCGCCCACCTCCATCACGGCATGAATGGGCAGCGTGAACCCCACGCGCAACTCGACGCCATCACGCACGAACGTCTTGAATCCCTGCGCCGAAACCATCACCCGGTAGATGCCCGGGCGCAGGAACGGAATGCGGTAGAGGCCATCGGCATTCGTCTCCGCGGTTGACTCGAAATTGGTGGCGGCATTGACCGCCGACACCTTGGCGGCCGCCACGATGGCGCCGCTCGAATCGGTGACCGTGCCTGTGAGCACGCCAGTGTCCTGGGCAACCAGGATGGCCGAGGCTGCAAGGAAGAGAATGGTCCGGATCAAACGAGTACCTTGCAGGCCATTGTAGCCAGGATGCTTGGAGGCTTACAGGGCGTTTAAACGGATAAACCCACAAAGATGCCGTGCCCAGGGCACGCCCAAGTGGGAATTAGGAGATCGCGGTCTGAATGGCGGAACGCCAGGAGCGGTCTGCCCAGACTATTCAAAACATCAGTTTCAAGCTGAACTGAATCTCACGGGCCGCCGCTGCGCTCAAGATCCGGCCTGCCGCCACGGTCTGGATGTTGTTTCCGGGATTGCCAAATCGCGGCGTGTTGGTTGAGTTGAAGAACTCCGACCGGAACTGCAAGGCGGAATCCTCGCGCCACGGGAGGCGGAACCGAAAGCTCCGCATCAGCATCAGATCCAGGTTCTTGAAGCCCGGTCCGTATAGGATGTTTCGGCCGCTCGTGCCGTAGCCGAACGGCTGCGGGATCCTGAAGGCCGATACGTCGTAGTATCTCTGCAGCGTGCGACCGTCGATGAGCCCGCTCCGCAACCGGTCGGGCCGCCGGGCGGTAGCGCCGACGTTTGCCGTATCGGCTGCGATGACAGGCGTGAAGGGAGTTCCTGATTGGAAGGTAAGGATTGTCCCCAACTCCCAATCCCTAAACGCATAACCGGCGGGTCCGCGCAGGCCCTTGCCGGGCAGCAGATAGTTGCTCGAGAAGGTGAACCGATGCGGCGTATTGAAGTCCGATGGCCCTTTCTCGAGATCCGTCCGTAGCGCATTCTGAACGTTGTCGCCCTGCGGATCGCCACTGATGTTGTCCAGCGACTTGGAGAAGGCGTAGGAGGCAAGAAACGACAGGCCCCTCCAGGCTTTGGACTCGGCCTTGGCCTGGAAGGACTGGTAGCTCGAGAATCCGCTGTTTTCCACCGAGAAGATGTCACCCAGACGCGGGAACGGACGCCGCGGCTGAATCGCGCCTGGCCCCGGCGACGGACGGTTAATGGGCCGCGAGTATTCGACCTTTGTTCCCTTGCTGGCAACATAGGCGGCCTCGAGGGAAAGCACATCGGAAAAGGCTTTCTGTACCGTAAGGTTCCACTGGTGGAAATAGGGAGTCCGCATGTTCCTTTCCACCTGGAAGGCAAACGGACTCTCGAGCGAGGGCGCGCTCGCCGTGAAAGGCTTGAAAAACGTCGTCAGATCGGACGTGGGCGACGGCGTGGTGTTAAAGACCGAGCGTTCGTCGGCGAGGAAGGGAGGGCTCGCCACCAACGTGGAGGCGGTACGGTTCACCTGTTGAAGTCCGTAGAACGTCCCATACCCGGCCCGCAGCACCAGGCTGGTTGTCGCGCGCCAAGCGAGCCCGACGCGAGGCGCCCAATCGTTCTTGTCGAGAGCGCGCATCGAATCGTTACGCCCGGTGGAAACATCACTGACGATGATGTCGGCAAACAGCGGGAACACAAAACGCGTGAGCTGCTGCGAGGTGAGGTCGAAGTTTCCTTTTCCATCGCTTCCCACAACGATCTTGCCCAGCGCCTGATCGAATATGGCCGAGCCGTGGCGCGTGGGCCGCGGCGGGTGGATCAGGTCGTAACGGAGGCCCAGATTCAGCGTGAGCCGCGAAGTCACCTTCCAGTCGTCCTGAAAGTAGATATGCTCAGAGCGCTCTCGGCGGATACCGACCTGGTCCCGCGGGAATGACCGGAAGCCTTGGAACGGCAGCCCCAGCATGTAGTCGGCGAAACCGTTGTTGGTATACGTCCCCGTAAACGCGAAGTTCGAGCGGCAGAATGCGCAGTTCTCGTCGGTCTCGGAAAACCAGCGGATGTCGGTTCCCACCTTGATGTTGTGCGCGCCGCGAACCCAGGTTAGGTTGTCGATAACGTTGTATTGGTTGCTCTTGCGAAATCCGGGGCGGAAGGCTGTGGCGTCGATTCCTCCGTATCCCGTGATGGCGAATCCGGGCAGCCCCGGGAAACTCGCCGACGTTTCGGCGAATCCACCGATTCCCGACTGCACGATGTGGTTAGTCTGCCCTACTCCCTGCGCGCCGTTAATCGAGCGGCCGCGCGTATGGCCCGCGCGGACCTCGTTGACTAGGCGCGGGCTGACCGTGTGCGTCATCCCGAGGCTGGTTCGCTGCGTCCGCGGTTCGTCGAAGGTTCCGCCGGATTGCGGGAACAGTCCCGGAGTGACCAGCCCCAGTTCCTGCAGGCTGTACGATCCGTAGAACGTGGTTCCGGCGCGAAGCTGATGGTCCACGCGAACGTCAAACTGATCCGTGTCAGCCGTCCGGGGCGCCGCGCGGTTGAAGTTCCCCTCGGGCGTGTTGGGCGCCAGAATGAACCCGTTCTGGAGGAAGTAGCGCGCCGGGCGGGAGAGCCGGGAGGCCGGAATCTGGTTACCGGAAAACGGATCTCGCAGGGTCGCAGCGGGATTGGTGGGATTGGGGCGCGACGTGGCCGGATCCACGACAGAAGTGCGGAGTTCCGAGAAGTCCCCGCCGTGCATGCGCGTCGACGCGGCCGGCGTGTTGAAGAACGTCGCGCGCCGCTCGCGCCGTCCCTGGTAGTCTCCAAAGACGAACGTGCGGTTCTTCACGATCGGGCCGCCCGCGGTGAACCCGAACTGATTCTGCTTCAAGATACCTCTGCGCGCCGGCGGAGGATTGAAGAAGTTCCGTGCATCGAGCGCGTCGTTTCGCAGAAACTCGAACAGTGTGCCGCGAACGCTGTTTGTGCCCGACTTCAACTGAATACTGATGAGTCCTCCGCCCTGGCCGAATTCCGCGCTCAGCGAGTTCGACTGGACCTTGAACTCCTCGATCGCGTCTGGCGACGGCTGCGTCACCACGCCGTCCACCCATTGATTCGTCGCATTGACCCCGTCAATCAGGAATGCCGTCTTGGATGGCCGCATGCCGTTGATGATGACGCGCGATCCGCCGCCCAGGGTGCTGGTGCTACCGGCAGCCAGCGCGCCAGGGGTGAGCGTGGCCAACTGCGTAAAGTCGCGCCCGTTCAACGGCAAATCCACCACTTTCTTATGTCCCACCACTTGCCCAATTGCGCCTGATTCGGATTGCAGTAGTGGGGCGGCCTCGGAGACTGTCACCGAATCGCTAGTCTGGCCAACTTCGAGCCTAAAATCGATTCGCGCCACCTGGTCCACCTGAAGCTGAATGGCTGGACGCGTGAGGGTCTTGAAGCCTGCCAGCACAACTTTTATCGTGTAGGAGCCGGGCGTCAGAAAAGGGACCACGTAGATTCCCGCCTCGTTAGTGGCGGTGGTTTTCACAAGCCCCGTTTCCACCTGCGTCGCTTCAATCTGAGCGCGCGCCACAACGGCGCTGCTGGCATCGGTAACGACGCCGGTGAGCTGAGCCGATTGCGCAAAAACCGTCTCGAAGCTGACCACTGAGACGAGCAGCATCGAAGTAGGTAAGCCGAGTCGCAGCATAGATCTCATTCGCCTCCTTCTTGGCTTGGAAACTACCGGTAACGGATCCCGGCTCCGGGCCACAACGCTTCGTAGCATATCACGGGCGACGGTGGCTCTACTTGTCATGCGTGTCGCGGCCACGTGAAAAGTTCCTAATCGAGCCAAGTAGAAAGTTCCTCTTGACAGCCTTTAATGGCAGAAGGATGGAACGAATAGCGATGAGCCAGAGGGAGCGAGACGAACTGCACTGGTTAAAGCAGGCGCAGCAGAGAACGGTGACCCAGCGGGAAGCGGCCCAGCGGATGGGTGTGAGCGAGCGGTGGGTACGGAAGCTGCTGGCAACCATGGTGGAGAAAGGGG
>Ga0194131_10002718_pt1 | contig 28767 bp, 42 predicted proteins | sample TA2KigO120mmetaG_FD_148631 | JGI IMG/M metagenome (GOLD analysis project Ga0194131, IMG submission 148631) | Freshwater microbial communities from Lake Tanganyika, Tanzania - TA2015053 Kigoma Offshore 120m | ecosystem: Environmental > Aquatic > Freshwater > Lake | place: Tanzania: Lake...
AACCCGGAGGATAGTTTCTATCCTGACACGTAATCGGGGGTTTAGGAGTCTCAGGCGGAAGAGTGGGCTCCGGAGTAGGTGGAACGGGTGTAGGCGGAGCAGCCGTTGGTCTAGGAGTCTCAGGCGGAAGAGTGGGCTCCGGAGTAGGCGGAATCGGAGTTTCAGGGGGCGCAGGAGGCTGACACTTGCCATTTGCGTCATAGTCCCAGCCCGGAGGATATCCTCTATCTTGACAAGTGATAGGGGCTTTAGAAGTCTCAGGCGGAAGAGTCGGCTCCGGAGTAGGTGGAACGGGTGTAGGCGGAGCAGCCGTTGGTTTAGGAGTCTCAGGCGGAAGAGTCGGCTCCGGAGTAGGCGGAAACGGAGTCTCAGGCGGGCGCGTTGGTTCCGGAGTAGGCGGAAACGGAGTCTCAGGCGGAAGAGTGGGCTCCGGAGTAGGCGGAATGGGAGTCGGATAAGGCTCCGGCTCGCACTGCATCGTTTCGGGATTGTATGTAAATCCCGGCCCACAAGAGGGTAAAGGTATCCGCGTTGGAGGCGGAGGAGGGGGCGGTGCAATAGTAGGTGCCGGGGTGTAAACCGGAATTTCACCAAACTGAGGCTGAGCCCTATACGCAGTAGTTTTGTAATAGTCATCCGTATCGACAGGTAATCTACCAATCGGCGGATTTAAAAGTGACCTGTACCACTCAGCCAGTGATTCGTCGTAAGGCTGAAGAGCCGCAATCCCCGTCTTTACTCCTGTTGGGGCGGGTACAGTCAGCCCAGTAAATGGATCAGTTACTCTTAAAAAAATATCGCCCTGATCTGACTCACGCCCAGTGTTAGGCGTGCCACGGTAATAGTCAGTCAGGGCGGGAGCGAAAGGGCGGAGGTTCTCGAAATATTTTCGCCTCCTTTCTTCTTCGGTGTCTGTTACACCGCCTTCCGCAAAAGTCTCCTCGCCAGTGTAGGCACCGACAGGAACCTCATAGCCGTTACCCGGTACCCGAGACATTGGGTAGCTAGGATTCGGACGCGGCACAATACCGCCCCCGGCCATCGTATAACCCGACTGTGTCTGAGGAGGCCTATAAAAATCCAACGGCTCCGTTCTATTCGGAGCTGGAGTGCTAGGCGGGGGCTGACCGGGCGGTCCTCGACCGGGGGGCGCTTGACCTTGCGGTGACTGTCCTCCTATCGGCGTTCGCCCTGTGTAGTCGGGGAACTGAGTTGTGGATTGCCCGATGTTGTATCCACCACCAATAAAGTACGGTTGTCCCGGCTCGTTACGTCGCGGATTGACCTGACCGTAGCTAAACGTCGCCGGAGTATATGTCTGTGGTGCAAAAACAGGTTGATTTTTAGCCTGTGCTTTGCGCTCCGCTCGATCAATGGTGTACAGCGCGATGGCCTGCGCCAGCGGATTCTGCAAATTAAAAATGCCGCCTTGCTTCGAGGTAGTATCCGACTGATTGCCGCCCAGTATGTTTCGCAGGGCGTTTTCGATACCGCTGGGTTGGCGTACAGTAGTTTGAGGGGTACCGGGTTTCGCAGTGGTAGCCGCATCGTTTTCCGCAGGTTTTGGTGCCGTTTCGCCGTCAGCAGCAGGCAATCCCCCATCAGGCGTTGGAGATTTAGTCGCCGTCGTTGATGCAGATCTTTTTGCGGCTTCTGTAAGGCTCGAAATACCTCCTAAAAGCGCCGTTCCGGCATAGGCTTTCATGCCCATCTCAAGACCTTTTTGCAGGTCACCTTTGTACGCGCCGTAGGCTCCGCCGACTATTGCCCCTGTAAGCTGCGGGTTTTGGATGGCAGCAGTACCCACTGTTCTAAATCCTTTCCACAAATTGCCAAGCAAAATAGAAAGAAAGTTTGCCTCGGGGTAGCCCGTTTCAGGATTGATCGGCAACTCCATTCCACGTGACCGTGCTAGTGCCTGAAGGCTTCGCACTTCGTCGGGCGTCATATGGACAAGGGTGCTATCCCCGCCGCGACCCTGCGCGGCTACAAGAGAAGCGATACCCTGCATTGGATACTGATTCATATCAACCTCACAGATTCACTGCCGAGACCCAGTTAACCGTCAAAATCACGGATGGGATTTCGGGAATATTGCCTGTCGCGGCTTCGGCCAACAAGACCGTGCCGGTGCTTGGAGATTCCCAAGCAATCTCAAAATAGTCGTTAGCCGCGAGGGTCAAGACCCAGTTCCACGCCGCAACCTTCTCATCGTTGGAACCAGCAATTACGACTTTACTGGCGGAGTTTGAGACATTTTGCCCATTGACCCGAATCCAAATATAAATTTCGGTATTGCCGCCACTTGTTTTGTCTAACTGAGCCGAGAACTGAATGTTGTATACACCCGTCTGCGTGATGTAAATCCGAGTAGTGTCTTTTTTGATGGCATACACGGTATCTTCATCGTAAACACTATTAACCTGCATCAGATTAACGGCACTAGCGACTGGATTAGTTTGCGTCGTCGTATCGTAGAACGAACCGTGCGGAGTCGGAGCATTAACCTTGTTGGTCAACTGCGTAAAAAACAAACGCAATATGCTCAAAAATTGGTTTTGATACCGCTGATCGTACGCGGTCGGACCCACAGGCAAGTTTGGCGCTGCGACGTTATTGTTAGCCATTATCTACGGCCATCAGGTCGGACATCGATTCTCATCATGCCCATCTGCCACGCTACGCCAAGTTCGGTGGAGTCAATCCGAAACGCCATTTGACGACCGCGCACTCGCGTGTAGACCTGACCCGTGTACTGCTCAACCGGGATTACTGCTGTACGGGTAACGCTCGGTTCATCGGCAGGAGTGTAATTAGAGCCTGAGTTTTGCCGCGCTTTGACCGTCAACATGACAGACGGATTCGTAGCTGTAGATCCTGCAAAGGTCAGGTCAGGAACAATGCGCCAAACGTAGCCAAAAGTTTGACCATCCTGAATATCAAAATCTGATGACTCAATGTAAGCCTCAATCGGCTCTGGTGTGCCCGTAGAATTATCGTTAACACCAAACTCATGCAGCAATACTTGGTTGGGAGCAATCATCGACACTTGCGTATCAATCGTATGCGAGGCCGCTACTGTGCCATCTACACCACGAACGCATCCGGTCAAAGAAGTAGCTGTGCTTGTCGTGTAACTAATTTTCTCAGAGTCGATCTGGACGATCCCTGACTCTGGATAGGACGAAGCATTAAGCATCGGGATAACTGTAACCGTGCTATTGATAGCTTGACTCAAATAGCTTGTCTGCACCCCAAACGCCGCGAGTGGATACTGACGAAGTGAATGCTCAGCCCACGCCGAACGACTCAAAGTTCCGTAGTACCAAATACGCTCAAGATAGTTGTAGATGACGTAGCTATCGTTGGTGTCACTTTCCGCAGAAGGATAGAACCACCAGATCTCGCTATAGGCTTCGTTGTGCCCGCAGGTTACTTGCGCGGACTGATCTTGATTGATGTTGCTGAAGACGTACTGACGCAGAGTGCAGGGCAACGTTTCTACGCGACCGCTGTAAGCGTAAAACTTATCTAACCCCATCCAATACGTGACGTTGTTGACCGTACGCAGCGCATTCTGCGAAATGATGGAGATGTCTTGGTCAAGCAGCGTAAAGCCCCACACAAACGGAGGCCCAAGGTATTGCATGGAGTAGATGGCCGTGTCAGTCCAGACCAACAACTCTTGGCGCGAGTTATCTGCCGCGACGATGTATGAGCCATGCGACATGCGCTGCTCACCAGACTGATTTGTAACTTCAGGCACCCACTCCCACGGCGCATCAGCATCGGACCAACGCACAAGAAGCGGATCAAACGTCGTCGTAAAACTTGTCGGATCGTAGGGCGTAGACCCCATCGTGATCGTGAAATTATTTACTGACGAATCGATGACTACGTTAGTCTCAGTCGGCACATGCCGCCCTGCGTAGCTAAAGCTTGCAGTAATGGTCGAGGATGATGTAGTGGCCGCAGAAATAGGCACAGTCAGCCCACCTGCCCAACTTGTCAAAACATACGCGCCAGAGGGGATGCCCGTACCAGAAACCACAGATCCTGTATTGATACCAGTTGCATCAGAGACAGTAAGGGTTGTTGCGCCCGATGCAAACGTAGCCGTTGTAGTGAATTTAGTAATCGTGTTTGCGTAGGTCGATAGCAACGTAGCGCGGGTCCAGTTCAGCGTGTCTTTGGTCCAGTAATAAATGTTTCCTGCACGTTCTGCAAAAACCAGATCATTACCGTAGTTAAAACCTGACCAAAGTCGAAGAGGGACGCCTTGAGGAGTGTTTGAACCCCAACCACCTGAACCCCACGGAGGTCCACCCCAACCAACTTGAGTGGTATAGACCGCGTTACCCGCGTTGATGTCGTAGGTTGTAATGACATGCGAACCGCCACCCGTCACAGTAGATAAACAAATTGAAGGAGCAAAGATGGTAAACGTATCGCTACTCGGAACCGAGATAACTTCGTAAGCCCCGTTAATCACAATCGTCTGCGCCGAAGTAACCGTGAGCGTAGAAGCACCAGAAAAACTGACATACGTGCCAATCGATGTGCCATGTGCCGTGGCGTTGACTGAAATGGAACGCGAGCCAGTTGTCGTGGTAAAGGGGTTAAGCGTGAGGCTCGTGCTGCCTGAAACCGGCGTAATATCGTTGTAGTCACCGCCCAATTCCACATAGACTTTTTGATTGGTGCCCGTGAAGAGCAGGTTTAGTCCATCAGTCGTGACGTAGTTCCAGAGAAACCGGGCAACGCCACTGTAGGTTCCGCCAGTCGTTGAAGCATTAGTCCAGCCGCCAATTTTCTCGGCGTAGCCTGAACGGAATCTAACTTTGTCAGAAGCGTAGAAGCCGCCCTCGTTGGCATACGAAGTGGACTCACGGTTTACGCCGGGTCGCAGTTCCAGTTTTTGCAGTGCCATCACGCAACTCCCGACAGATATAACGCCCGCTCATCATTGCGGCGTTTAACCAAACCGGGCAACACTCGACCGCCTGCTTTGGTCCATTTGAGGAACTGATCTGCGGCTTCTTCAAACTCTCCACGGTTGGTCTTCATTCGCAGAGAAGATCTCTGGAGATTACCTAGTCCGACATTAAACGAAAAAGATACGAGAGCATCGAAGATTCCTTGACGGCCAGTAGCAGCAGGGCAAAGTCGAAGAACACCACGCTCAAACCGGCCAAGATCTTGAGCCAGAATAGTATCCACCTCTCCCATACTGAGGACGCGATCCCAGCCCTCGGGTATCGGTAGATTCTTGCGCTCTTCATACTTCACCGCGATATGGGAAGGGTCAATGACATGGCCCACGCCCACCGTCCACAAAAGCGCCGGACAGCGGTAAGGCTTAGTCCTCACCCCTTCGTGGTGCTTGATCATCTGGATGGCGGCAGGGCTGACTTTCACTTCTTTGCAAACGCCTGCGTCCCGAACCAGAAAGCAATTATGCTGCTCAGAATCAACATCTCGTCTTCAGAAAACACGTTTTCTAGCGCAATCGCAAACGGTACACCTTGGTTCCACGCATACCACATACCAGCGATGTTGATGATGACCAACTCCAACACAAAGATATACGTCACGACCGGGCGCACACTGGCACGAAGGTTAATCATCCACTGACTTGCGCCTTCGCCAATTTCGATGTCGTGCTGATAAAGCGCCTGTCGTTCCTCGCCCGCAGTCTGGGTTTGGATCTGCTCCAGTTTGATCTCTTCAACCCGTGCTTGCGCGATAAAACCTTTCTCGGCTAACGCCAACTCACGTTCTTTCTGAGCCGCAACAAGAGCAAGCTCATGTTTTTTATCCTGCCGGTCTTGGAAGATGGACAAGATCTTGGGCAAACCACCCGCAAGGAACGAGAGGAACGTCGAGACTAACGTCATCATGGCGCAGCCTCCAGCGCAACAACGCGAGCGCGAAGTGATTGGATTTCAGCAATCAGAAGCGGCACCAGCGCGGTGTAGTCCACTTGCTGATACTTCGGAGAACCATCTGGATTGGTTGCATTTGGCTGACCAGTCACAGAGTAGGGGACAATAGGCTGCATCTCATCGGCAATCATCATGGGGTAGATTTCTGTGCCCCAATTCATCTTGCCTTCATAGACATTTAACGAATCAATCTTTTGTCCGCTATCAGTGACAGGGCCATAAATAGTTTTGGCTCTACGATCTGAAGTTGTGTTGTATGCAACAGTTCCAGCACCACGGTTATAACTGATGGTGCCGCGAACCGTATAAGCACTTTCAGTGGCAAAAGCTACAAAAACATTATCTCCAGTGGTTCCTTTGTTCCAATAGACAGACGGAGTTTCGTAGTAAAGATTTGCTACACCCACAAGCGCTGTCCCACCAGCCGGGGCTGTAAAGTAAGCATTAGAGGTTAGCGAAGGACTCGGATCTCCAGAGGTGTTTAAATACATTCTGGTGATAACTGCCGAATCAGAACTGAAAACAGAAATGTGATTGATTGCTTGGACAACATCTGTTCCATTGGATACCAATGGAACTATTTTGCCTTTTGCAACGCTTACTCCAGTCTGACCGTCAACTTTGAACGTAATAGTTCCAGACGAGCAGTTGTTGTAAACAAAATAGAGTTTCTTATTGGACGGCACGATGACCGTGCTGCCATTACCCGTAAACTCTAGGTACATGTTGCGGGCTACGCCCGTCGTACCGTTCGGGATAGTCAGAGTCAGCGTGGTTCCCGTGGTCAGGGATTCAGTGGCATAGCCAGAAATAGACTGTTCCAGCAACGTGCCGAGATTGGTGTTTGTAGTATTACCCCATGTACCTGCGCCTTCGCCGGTATCCAAAAGGGTCAATGCCAAGTTAGTGCTATACGTTGCCATGTTTAAACCTCTACGCCGCTATCGGGGTCCAGACACCAGTCGGTACCGGAATAATTTTACCCCAAACAGTGACTTGTCCAACTGCCCCTGTCGCAGATACGCCTACGACAATAACCGTAGCCCCTGCCGCGACTGTGACGGTACCAATCTGACCTGTAGCCGAGACCCCGGTGACGGGGACATCAATGCCAATCGCAATGCTGACAGTACCAAGTTGCCCAGTAGCCTCAACTCCGGTGACGGGAACAACTGCCTGACCTGCAACGGTGACGGTACCGATCTGACCAGTCGCTTCAAGCCCAACGGCAAAGACATCTGCATTGGCAGCAACTAGTACAGTTCCAACTGCGCCTGTGCCTTCAACTCCCGTTACTACAAATGGGGCATCTGCGGATATGGTAACGGTGCCAACTTCACCCGTACCCGTTACAGAAGTGACTTGCGCGACATAGTTTGCAAAAACAACAACTGTGCCAAGTTGTCCAGTCGCCTCCAGCCCATCCTCAATAATAACTGCACTGGCAACAACAATCTCATCCCCAAGTTGCCCAATGCCTTCAACCCCAGTGACATCAACTGCAACGCTTCCCGCGCTAAGCGCAGAAAAAGGGGCTGATGAAAATGGAACGAAGCCAAGCATTTACTTTATTGCGGCTGTTCTTCTAACTGAACTGGAGAAGTTAGGATTTGATCTGCTCGTGTTTGTGTCAGCAAATTTTTATTTACAAGATTATCTACGCCAGTTTTAGTTCGCGGATCATTTAAATCAATGGAAGAAACCATGTTAAAAGTGTCATACCATGCCTGCACTTCTGGATCAGTTTTTAACGCTGTAATAATTCCAACGTATTCCGCGTCCGTAAAACGAAAACGAAAAGCAATTTTTGTAATTATTTTGCTGTTTAAAATAAGGTTGTTCATATCAAACCCTCTTACGCAATTCTCAAATACGGAACTACAGTTCGTATACCAACGTTAGTATTGGCTGACCCAAAAACGTATTCCCCTGTTACGCCAACGAATTGCGGAGTGTCGTTATAAATTCTTCCGGTAAATACAAACGGCCAAATTCCGTTGTAGTTAGCATATCCACCTACGTCTGCAAAACCTTGGAACTCAATAAACCACTCTCCACTTCCGGGTATGTAAGCTACAGAATTTATAGTGCCGTTCTGTCCACGCGCACCTGTGTTGGCTGACGCTGTAGTTTTCCAAAACGTAGCAGGGGCTTTTGTTGTTTGTAATTCAAACGTAACTCCATCATCAGCACTTGTAACCAAAGCTTGATGGTCAAAGTTATTTACGTAACTAAACGTAAACCATTGATTGTACGCAGTACCGTATGGAAAAAATACAAATCTAGTACCATCGTGAATGATTCCAACACCTACATAAGTGTTGGACAACTGAGGCATTACGTCTAGTTTGTCAGAAACATTTACAAGACTAAAAGTAGTTCCATTTGTTGTTTTTAAAATATTTACCCCAGTTAAAGGGTTGTTACTAGATACGTTGCCTAAATAAATAAGTGTGGCTGTTGCGGAAGAAGCTGAGTTATAGGTAGAGTTATACCCAGTAGGCATACCTAAAGAAGTAGGCATCCCAGTTGGTGCGGTACGAGAAGTCCATGTAAATCCATCTGTTGAAGTTGAAATACCGCCAGAAGTATTTACAACAATAAAATTTCCGCCAACGGTTGAATAAGCTAAATAAGCAACAGTACCGACTGAAATATTTCCAGTTCTAGCGGTCCAAGTAGTTCCGTTTGTAGAAGTATAAATTGCACCAGACCCGGCGTTTTGCGCTGTATTTTTAATTGCAACAGCTAAAGTTGGACTGTTAGCCAACCAGTAAGCTTCGGTAAAAGCACAAGTTTGTCCAAGCGTTAATGAAGTTGCGTCTTGGTAACTGTAAAGAACAACGTTACTTGCGTTATTAATAGACTGAATAATTAAACTTTTAAAAAGAGTAGAGTCGTAACTAATTTGACTGCCACCAGACAAAGTAAGAGTGCCATTAACAGGTTGTGCAGTAATACTGCCACTAGTCATTTGGTATGCGGACCAAGTACCTGCATATTGTGAAGGGTAGCCGTGGAATACACGGAAAAATTGTCCGTTAGTTTTGTACCATCTTGTTTTATAAAATTCTACCTGATAAGCAAACGAGATGTTTCTTTGAGAAGAAACAAACCAAGTAGGTGCAGATAAAGACGAGTTTGGATTTGTTACTGCATCACTAACTCCATAGTCTCTTTTTGCCGTAACTAGAGGAGAGTAAGTAGCTGTATACGATTTTAGTACACCAGTTTGAAGATACTCTTGCCCAGCATAAGTAAAATTATACGAAGAAGTAAACGGAGTAAAATACGCAAATCCTCCAACAGGAACAGATGGCGCTACAAATTGAGTGAATTGACTCATGCTAAAACCCATCCAACAGTGTCATTAGTAAAACGAAGTTGCGCTGAAGCATAAGGAGTATCTAAAGTCATATCTTCCGCGAGACTTTGAATAGGTTTTCCATTTCGTGCTACTACATTTGTGGTCAAATTATTTGCCACCGTGACGTAAATTGTGTCACTGATTGTAGGAGACGCAGGAAGCGTTACAGTCGCCAAAGTCGCAGCGGTAAGTATGTAATGAAAATTAGCTGACGCACTGATTGCAGTCGAAGCTGTAACCGTAACGGTTGGAAGCCCTCCTGCGTCTGCTGTAATAGTGATAGACCCTGCACCGTTGGTAATAGTGATGCCACTACCCGCTGTCAGTGTTGAAAGCGTATAACCTGTACCGTTACCAATGAGCAGTTGCCCGTTTGTGGGCGTTGTAGAAAGCCCCGTACCGCCTTGTCCTCTTGCAAGAGGATTAGTTAGCGTCAGACTTGTGGCAGTAAAATTGGTACCGGAAAGCGCCGTGATGTTGGCTGAACTAAATCCAGCCGTGGTACCTGTAACGGTTGTGATGTTGGCACTTGTATATCCAAGCGTTGTACCGTTTAGCGTCGTAATAGTTGCTGACGTACTTTCAACAGATCGACCCGCAGGGTAGGTTACAAATACATCTTTTGACCCGGCTGAGAATGTAACTTTACCGCCGCCTGAACTTGACGACAGCACCGTGTCTCGGGATAGCGTAGTCCCCGAAGAAGTATAAGTACCAATTCCTACTTCCCATTCAACTGTGCCTGCAATAGTGTAGTAAGTCTGGTTGCCGTCACCAATTCCTAGAGAAAAAGACTGATACCCCTGCTTTGCTCCAGCAAGGGTAATAGTGCCACTACCTGTAGAAGTAGTAGTCTCTAGGACGCGATCCGCTAGTACGAGGGCCATTTATGCCCCCGATTAAGCAATACGCAGAATCGCAGTCGAAGCCGCAGCAGCCGGGAACTGGATGGTAAAGTTACCAGCAGTCGAGGTCTTATCCGCACCGAACGCCAGCACCGCCACAGCCTTGTTGCTCTGAGTCGCGTTGTAGATCAAAGCACCGTTCGCCGTCAGCGTAGCACTCGGAAAAGTCAGATCATCAAAATCCAAAAACGCCGTCGTGCTGCTTGAGGTCGGTACCTGCGAGATTGTGAGCGTCAGACCACCAGCCGTATAGTTAGTGCCTGAAGAAGATACTTCATCAGTCGTTGTATACGCCGTAGTAGACGCACTCAACGTGGCCGAGGAAGTAAATAAAGCGAGTTTAAATGTATCCGCAGCCGTACTTGCGCGAGTAACGCCGACACCAAAATTGTGAATACCGTCAAGGATTTCCACCTTGAATGAAGTCGCCATTGCCTGAGTAATAGCCATTAGAGGTCTCCAATTAATTGAGCAATTTCCAAATAGCCCTGTTGTGTCAACTTTTTGTCGATCATTTGACGTTCAGCTTGTTGCGCCTCACGTAAATATTTCACTAGCCAGTAGTGCAGTGCTTCTTTGTTATCAACAGACAAAAGTCGATTAGCCGCACGCTCCGCAATTTCTTCAACTGTGTGTCCACGATGATCAGTCGTCTGTACAAACACCTGACCAACCTCTGTGTTTGCATTAAACATTATGACACCGGAATCCTAACCTGACCTGAACGGTAAGCATCCTGACGATCCAGACCATCACCGAGGCGCTTGAGAAGGCCCAACGCTTCCTGATACTTCGCCTCGTAGTTCTGCATCATATCGGCTTCACCCTTCAAGTAGGTGTACGCCTCGCGCAACGAACCGTAGAGCAATACCGTCTCAAAGTTATTACCGAGCCAAGAAGTACCCGCATCCACAATCGAGACAGGGTAGTAGTAATAATGCAGTTCAGCCGTGTAAGCGAGATCAGGCGCAGGGCCAAGGATCATCGTATCGGCATCCCAAATCGCGTAATACTCAGGTCGCCCCAAGTCATCCGCATCTGGGTAAGCCTGACGAATGTAATTAACGTCCTTGTTAAGAAGGTACGTGTACTCGTTATTGGTCGGGTTGAATACTGCTAGCGAAAACGTCGAGAGCCAGTCAGACGGCAGGGACATATACTTATTTCCAATCGTCATCGTAGCCGTCGAGTTTTGACGAATTGCCGGAATCTGAACCGAGTTATAAATCCGTTCTTCAGCAGCCTGCACAAACGTAGGAATATTGGCTACGAAGGACTGCTCCGTAGACTCACAATAATCCTGAATTAGTGTAGAAAGCTGACTGTAATTCACGGCGACCAACCCGCCCGATACTTAGCGTTATTTTCAAGATTAATCTGCGATACAAACTTTGTGCCCTTCGTCGCAGCGCCCGCACCCTTCATCTTCATGTGGGTGACGCCCTTGTTCACATCCTTCTCAGGGTAGCCATTGCGACCCGTCGATTCGGTGTTGGGCTTTGGCTGATTGTAAGAAGTGTTTTTCATTACCGCCCCCTCTGGTTCATCACCTTCGCCATGCCGCGACCGTACTTCTTCATGTCGCTGTTGGTCTTGCCGCCAGCACGCATCTTATGCATGGACTTTTCGTGCCTACGCACTTCTTCCTTTGCAACCTTACGTGTTCCGTCTTTCATCTCAATCTCCTAGGTCGTGACGACCGTAACCGTTCCAATTTCTCCAACCGGGGCAAGATCGTTTGGGGTTAGTCCTGCATCATTTGCCCTAGCTCCACCAACCGGGTTCCAACCCCATTGAATCATTCTACTACCACCTGCGCCATTGTTACCCTCTTCGTAGTAACTCAAGTCAGGACGCGGATTCCGCAAAGCCTGCGGATCGTCCACGGGGTACATACCCAACTGCAACTGCGGCTGATCCGGCTCCCAGCACTCGGGGCAGACCAAAATATTCACGTTCTTGGTCTTGATCACCAAAGACTTTAACTGGCGAAGTTTGTACCGAAAACCACACCGGTCGCACTCCGCGATAGCGTGTTTGCCACTTGCATATCGATTGGGCATTAGTAGCCACCCAAGAAGCTCTCACGGGGTACAAACCGCACTGCCGCCTTTTCCCGGTCTTCGCCAGCCGCAAGATCCCACGCCTCCATGTACTCGGCCTTGAGCATCTGCATACGCATATCTGCCCCCGGAATCTTTAGCGACAAATAGTAAGCCAACCCTGCCACCATGCAGGGTAAAAAGCGAAATGGGATGTCCTGACCGTTCACGCCGGTACCGGGGTCGAACATCCGTACAAGTCTGGTGTAGACCAACGTCCAAGTCGTAGTGTTATCCGGCTTCGGCCATACCGTGTACTGCGGATAGACGATTACGTTGTCCGCGCCCGTCGCGCCCGTACGACGATTAATCCAGATCTGAATCGGACGCCCTGTCGCGTTCTTGTTGGGGATGGAGAGGTAGGTCGAAGAGGAGATACGTGAGATATTAATATCTTGCTGGTTCGTGCCAGACCCCGTGCGGATCACATGATCAAGCAGATCAACCGTATCTACCGGAAGGTCATACGTGCCTTGGTTGTAAGTCAGAGTATCGGTATCAGTCTGCAACGTCCAGAGGTTAATACCCCGGTTCGCCCAGTCCATGAGCAATAGACCAAGACTACGCTTGGCGGTACGGAAGTCGTAACCCGTCCGCAATTCAGCACCACAACGCTCAAAAGCCTCTTCGATGATCGTATTGAGGTCGAGGTTAAAGTCCGTCGTTGCTGTAGTTTTGTAGGCCATATTTAAACAAACCTACCTTTTGTCTTACCACGTTGGGCAATACCGTCGCCCCGCCGTGATGCGGAAGAACGGACAGAACCACCTTTGGCGTAAGGTCCTGACTTCTCATATCCCGGAATAGGCTCGGGTGTTGGCGGAATCGGCGTCGGTTCTGGGTAATATTGATCCTCAAAATATTCAGGCTCTGGAGTTGGAGGCGGTGGAGGCGGTGGAGCCGGTCCACGTCCTGCCCCAGTACCCATACCCGACATACCACGAGGAGGAAAATTATATTTTTGGTCGTAAGGCATAGGTCTTCTAGGCGAAATTATTTTAACTTCTTCAAGGTCTTCCATATCAGTAACTTCACCGCCATACGCATATTTCTTCATGCCTTTCAGGGTCTGAGCCAGACGCGCACGTTGCCCCATCTTGCCCGGAGCCTTGGCAGCGGTAGCAAGTTTCTTAGCCGGAATCTTCTGCCCAGCCTTTACACCGAGGCTGCTACGCAGCGCACCGGGCCTCTTAATCGCTTTTTGAATCCACTTCTCAGCCATGTCACATACCTCGCTTACGGTGCGGTCTCACTTTTTCTTTGATGCCTTTGGGCTGAGGGACAAACTGATTGCCTTGAGCTTTGCCACGGCGCTTTGCAGCCGTTGTGCGAGCATATTCTTGAGGGCTGAGAGCCTTAATCGCAGCTTCCGGTAAATACCTTTCACCCGTTTTGCTAGAGGGTTTGCCACTTTTGGTTCTCCATTTCTGATCACCCCATGCTTTTAAAGATTGCTGTGGGGCTTTCATTTGTACCCGCCGCCCCGTGATTTATAAGTCTTTGCCAGCAACTGCGCCTTACGCGCACTCCACTGGCCTGCCCCAGTGCCCTGCACTGCTCGGGCCTTGATGGACTCAAACAGGCTCTTCCGCATACCCGGCTTGGTGTAATTGCCAGATTGATTGACCTTGCTCTTAACCTTACCGCCTTCGGCATAGCCTTTCTTGGCTTCTTCCTCTCGCATAATCCTTAAAAGTTCGCCGCCATCCGTGACCCGCATCACTTCACGAGCCTTAGCATCGCTGCCATAACGCTTTATCAAAGCCTTCAAAATCCGTGCATTAAGCCGTGCATAATCCACACGATCATCATCTTCTTCTTCTACGCCACCCTTTTTAAAGGTCTTGATGGGTTTGTTGGTACCAATCACGGGCTTATTGTCCCCACGACGCTTGGCCCTAGGAACTTTACTGGGAGAAATTACGCCCATACCGCGAGAATTCATCATAACTAAACCATCCGACCCTTGGTTTTGCCGCGCTGCGCGATACCGTCTGCACGACGCGAAGCTGACGACACAGAGCCACCGCCTGCGTATTTTTTTACAGATCCACCGTGCTTGTAGGTAGCTCCACGACCCATACGCGCACGAGCCTCTGCCGTGTCTTTCATAAGCTTCATACGCTTAGCGTAATCAGCCGCCGCCGCTGCATCTTTCTCACGCTGAGCAAGAGTCATACCGCGCATACCGACTTCTCCAGTTCGGCTTGCTGCGCCTGCCCCACGAAGTGCTACTGACCCCGCACCACCTGCCAGCATCGCCGCGCCGCCTACACCTGCAGCTAGCGCAGCCTTTTTCTGCTCCGGAGAAAGTGAAGACAGCGCTTCTCTAGTTTCTCCATATGTACCAGTAAAGCGACGACCGGGGGCCTCATCTCGCTCTGCAGATACCGTCACGGTCGGAGTGCGCGAGCCCCCACGGCGGGAGGGCCCACCTTTAGTTTCTCCACCTTCTTCACCCAGTTTACGCCGGGTGTAGCCTTCTTTTTTGACATTAGTTGAATAAGTTTTTCCGCGCCAAGTGAAAGACTCACCCGCACCTTTATTTGCCCGAGCTTTTTTAAAAGCCGCACCAAAAGACATTTTGTTGAGGTCTTTTTGATCCTCGTCGATCTCTTTTAGTACATCTCCACCTGTACGATATGCACGTTTCATGACGTGACCTCCGTGTTTGAACACGCCACGACCTTTGAGGACATCAGCACGAGTAATCTTGCCATCGCCGGTCAGGTCGGGAAGGCTACCGCCCTTTGCCATCTTCTTGCCAATGCCTTGGGGCAGGTTGGGCTTGCCTATGTGACGGAGCACTCTTTCAGGAATTTCGAACTCCCGGCCTTCGTCTTCCTCTGGGTAACGCTTTACCTTACCGGCACGGTAACGTCGTCTTGGGCCACCCGTTTGATAATTAGGCTGCTCAAGAAATTTTCGGGCTTGAATATCTGCCTCAACATCAGGGCTTTTCATTAGCACATACCCCCGCGCATCATCTTGACCATTTTGCCCTTGGTCTTGCCTTTGGTAGCAATGCCGTCAGCGGCGCGGCGATAAGAACTTGCTATACCGCCACTAGCCATTTTGACTACGTGGCCTTTGGTCTTGCCCTTGCTAGCGATGCCGTCAGCAGCACGACGATAGAAATCGCCAGACTTAACTTTGCCGCCACGACGCATACCCTCGTCGGCTTTTTCCTGTTCTTGCCGCCTATATTCATTTTTTGTAAAAATTGGCATATTTGCTATGTAGTTTGAAAACTTTTCAGTGCCAGGTTTTAATCCTGATGCTATCCCTTGCTTTATATAGTCTGTACTATTTGTTGCTTCACCCGCTCTAGTTGAAATTGGAGTGTATCGAAACGGATTATAAGCTTGACTGTCGTATGATTGTGGTGACTGTTCACGTATTATTTTAACGGGCTTTTTACGGGGAATATCGTCCCCAAACCCAGCACCCCGCTTAATCGTTGGCTTACCCGGCAAGTTGCCACGCGGAGCCAGATCATCCGTTGGTGAAGGCAGCGGCTTTGGCTTTTTACCCTTCTCAACCACAGTAACCACCACCCATCATCTTGACGGTTTTGCCCTTGGTCTTGCCCTTGCTGGCAATGCCATCAGCCGCCTTGCGATAGGAACCACCGGTTTTGCCGCCCTTGGAATAGGACATACCGCCCATATTCATTTTCTTGGTCATGCCACCCATATTCATTTTCTTGGTCATTTTCATTTCGATTTACTCCTAAACGAATCTACCGCGTGTTTTACCACGCTGGGCTATGCCGTCTGCACGGCGGGATGCGGAAGATTTGACGGAACCACCTTTGCGATATCCTAGTCGTTCCTTTCTGGCACGAAGATTTGCAGCCTCCGGCCCTTCTACTCCTTCAGGAGTAGTTCTAGGGCTCCCGTAAAGACGCTCCAATTTTTCATTAAGTGGGTCACTAATATTTTGACGTAAAAACTTCATAGTCTTATATCCGAAAGAACCCGGAGGACTATGGAGGGCTTCTCTGGCATAGCTTCTAGTTCCTTTCTTGTATCTAGAAACAGCCGCTTCCTTTAACCTATCTAAACGTGCTTTTGCCTTTTCTGCTACTTCCTTATCTGCTTCTTCTTTAGCCTGCAGTCTTTCATAGCCTGCTCTACTACGCGAACGGGGGCCGTCCCTTGTGCTTCCACCCTCATTGAATTTCTTACCTTTATCAGCTTTCATAAATTCTTTACCCACTTTCTGTGAGATACCCAATCACTTGGCTGCTTTCGGATTATTAGCGACCAAGGCCATTAATCGATGTTGTTTAGTGGATTTACTAGGCACGATGCTGCTCCACAAGGCGGTCTATTTTCTGCTCTAGGCGGTCAAGCCTATCCAAAAGTAATTGGGAGTCAGCACGGACTTCTGACCGAGTAACGTGGTCGCGGGCCACTTCTTCTCGGGTTTTGTTGAGAAGGATATTGAGTCTTTTAAGTTCATCAGACTTTTCCTTCATAACGTATCCGATAATCGCAATTGTTACGCTAAGAAAAAGATTCCACAGAAACATGTCCATGTATTAACAGTTCCATGCGCGTAACGACTTATTAATGCGACTGTTGGGGTCATTCGCGGTTTTGGCACTCGTCAGTTTCTTCTTCATTCCCGACATCCGGGCACAGAATGATTTCTTACGAGCGCCACCCTCGGGTTGAGGGCGCTTAAGTCCCGGCTTACCGGGATTAGCCCGATTATAAGAAGCTCTGCCTTTGGCATTTAATCCGCCAGCAGGATTCTTGCCTTCTTTCCGCTGCCATGCGGGGGTTTTAGCCATATATCACCATTAACGAAGTAACAGTGGTAAGCGTGGCGTGTATATCCGTTTGAAATAGCAACCCCTCTCCCGGCATAAGAACATAGTTCTCGCTGGTGGACGAAGCCATCGTATTGACCGTAATTTTTACAGAACCCGAGGCACCGCCGTCTCTCAGAACGACACTCCCTGCACCACCAGCCGGAACGATATAAATAGCCTTTACGCGGTTCCGACCTAGATTATTACTGGCCTGATCCTGCATCTGCCCTGTCGTCGTTCGGACGGCACTGGCTAAGACATCTGTTTGCATTGTCGTACCCTCCTAGGGTTAGGGGGTATTAGCTAGCAGAAATAGCAGCCAGAGTGTCCACACGCAGCCAGTTGGTACCGTTGTAAAACGCAAGAACCGGGCTACCCGCAGCGCCATTTGAGAAATAGGCGACAGAACCGGCTGACACATTGGACGTAGGAGCCGTAGCAACCGTGAAAACGCCCAGATTGACTGGACCGCTGAACGTAGTTTGAGCCATTTTAATTACCTCACATGCGAGTTGTGCTTACCAGTCTGCATGTCGTCAGTCGGGCCTGTCTGGTAAGCAATTTTTTCCCGATGATCTTGTATAACATCAAAAAAGAGGGGCCACAAGCCCATTTAACTTGTAGCCCCAGTTCCAGCTAGCTCATCAAAAAGCTATCAGGATGAACCCGGCGAACCGAACATGCCGAGCGGATCCGACCAGCCGAAGCTATAACGCTCGCGGCTCTTGTACCGGACGTTGCCGGTGTCGAAATCGCCGTCCATGCTGTTTTGCAGCGGGGTACGAACGAAGTGCTTCATGCCGTTCGGAACGTCCGTGGTCAGGAACCACGCATTCGTGTCGGTCAAGAAGTGGTTCACCGTGTAACCGCCCGGAATCGACCCCATCGCCTTGAGAGCGTTAATGTCGTTATCAGCAGTCGAAACACGGAGTTCCGTATCGAGGAGACGCTTGGCAGTGAACATCAATGCCGGGGGCACGATGAGCTTACCGGGCTTCGCCGCGATGAGGAGACTACGTTCGTCAACCCAACCAGCAATCTGAATCACTGCTGCCTCAAGCGAAGTTTCGTTGAGGTCAGAAGCTGTCAGACGGTTGCTGTTGGTACCACCTGAAACAAGCGGGTGCGAAGCCGAGAACAGGGCTACACCGTCACCACCGGGGTAGGACGCTGAAAAGCCGTTGTTCAGGACCGAAGCCGCTTTGACCTGCTTCGTGTACGCCATCGCTCGGGCGAGCGCCTTGGTATATCGCTTGGACAGCGAATCGTACAGGTTGTCTTCAACCGCCTCTTCCGTGATGGAGAAGCCGAGAGCAATCGTCTCGTGACTGTAACGAGCAGTCCATGCTTCCTGTGCGTTGTCATACGCAATCGCAGCACCTTCGGCCTTCACCGGAGCGGCGCTGAAACCAGAAAGCTTGGTCTCCTCTTCAAAGGAACGCTCGGAGGTCTCAGTCTCGTAGATCTCCTTGTGCTCCTCACCATAGTTTTTGTACTCAAGGCCAAACAGGGCATTCAAACCCGGAAGGAGTTCCTTAAGTAACTGTGCACGTGAAATAGCCATGTCTTAGAACTCCCCTATTAAATGCCGAGTGGGTTGTTGTAAGCGTGACCACCAACAATCAACGAAACGCTCGTGAGGTACGATGCATTGAACTTCACGATAACTTCGGGATAGTAGGTAGTGCCGCTTGACACAAAGGAAGTGTCTTCAACCACATCGACAATGCGAATAGGTAGCGAACGAGTGGTCGCAACAGAGCTATTTAAAAGCCCTTGCTGCGAATCGCCCGTAGTCGTATTTAGCGTATTAGCCACCAACGCAACGTTAGAACCAATATCGCCATACACGAAACCATTTGTGGTTGAAACAACAAGCGAAGCCGTTACGCCTACAGCTTTAAACAAGGTATCTGGATCATCCGCTACGTATGCGTAAACAAACGTACCAGACTTAATCGAAGTACCTGAAGTCCACTGCTGCGAAAAAGTTGGCTGACCCGTCACAGAAGAAACATACGTGCAACCCAAGAACACACCAGCAAAGCCAGCGTCCGGGGGAGCCGTCGTTTCCGTACACACAACAACAGTGCCGTCCGATGCGAATTTCAGCGGGTCACCAAAACCAATGCTTGACGCACCGGAGTCGATACGACGCTGACGGGTCGAACCGGCAAACACCTGCCCGCCGATTATATTAATCGGCTTCAAGCCATAAGGCTTGTCGATAGTAGGATATGCCATTGATTACTCCAAAATAAGTTATTTGCCCTTGCCAAACGAGACCGTTGTTCTCTTTTCATTAAAGAGCGGCATACGCTCGTCGTTTAGCCTCATAAAGTTATTGTCTACAGACTGGATCTGAGCCTTGGCTTGCTGCGCGTAATAATCATCACGCTGCTTCATCAACTCAGCCGGAGCCTTGCAGAGCAACAACCCACCGATTTCGATATTGCCTTTAAATCGGCTATTCGGATCGGCTTGCATCATCAGCTTGGGTTGGTCTTCGGCCTTTACAGGCTCCCAACCTTCCCGAAATTTTGCAGACGTATTAGAGGGGTCTGCCTGACCCATAGTACTAATCCGTATCCAGCGGAATACCCAGCCATCCTGCGGCTCCGGTTCAGGGAGCGTTTGGGGCGGGGCCCACACCATTTTTCGTTGCGTGGACTCTCGATTCTCGATTTCACGAGCGAGTCTGTTCTCAGCCATTTTAGTTAGCCTCCAGTTTTATAAGTTCACGTGCGTACTGTTCGTTGCTTAAACCAAGACGTTTGGCAATGGCAACTTGAGTCGGTGTCAGGCGGACCTGACGCGGCGCGGTATTCCGCGTTACCGGGGCCACTACATTGGCTGGTTTTGTGCGAGCGGGTTTTTGGGCCTGCTTCGTTTGAGTGGGCTCATCCTCATCGTCATTGTTGAATGACTCAGGGAATCGCTTCCTCATAGTCTCATCGACTCGGCGGTAATACTCGTCAGAGCGAGGATCTACACCAGACCGGACTAGTTTTTCGTGCAGGCCGAGCGCGAGGGCAGTCATCTCCTCGTCAGCGCCAAACCAAGTATTTTTGTCCCGCCACGCAACGGCTTTTGGGTCCGCCTGTGGTTCAGGAGCGCCTTGGGGCGTCGGTGCCTGTGGAGCTTGTTCTACTCTTCCAGTAGGCGGTTGTAAAGTGGCCTTAACAAAATCCATCCGGGTTAGTTTCAGTTTGGCATCTGTTAAAGCCTCTTGAGCGTCAGTAATCTGGTCAGAATCTCCTGTTTCATATGCCTGCTTGAGCTTGTTCTTGATGGCACTGACTTCAGCGTTAATCGTCATCGTTGCCTGTTGTCTCAGCGCCTCCTGCTCAACTTGAACCCGTTCGCGGAGCTTATTGGCCTCCTGCTCCCGCATTTGGGCAAATTTCAAAGCCTCCTCACGCTCTCTAATTGCCCGCTCTTTTTCGCGGCGCTCGTCGTGATAGACCTTTTTCATCTGGCTAAGACGTTTCTTGACCTTATCGGAATACTCCTCAAGATCGTCGTTATCCAACTCCTCGACAATGTCCTTGGGCATAGGAACTCGGCCCCGGTCTTCCTCGGGAGTGTCATCTTCAATCTGAATCTCTATTTGATCGCTATCTTCTTGATTTTTATTGGTTTTTTTGTTCTGTAATTCATCAGGAAACTTATATTCTTCGCGCTCAACGGCCATAACTATTGCTCCTTATGCTCTGCGGATTCCACGGGGGTCTTCGACCACCGCTTCCACCGTATCGTCGTTAATGATGCGGAACTCCCGACCGTGGATGACCACGCGGGTACCCGAGTAGGGACGGGTTAGAACAAAGTCGCCTTCCTTGCACCAAGGGCCGTTAGGAAACCGATCTTTATCCTTGTAGCAAAGGTCGCCCATCTTGACGACGAACAGGACCACGGTGGTCTGCTCCTCAACTCGTTTGGTGTCCTCGGCTTTCAGCAACCCCCCCTCAAACTCCTCCTCCACATACGGCACAGCGCATAGGATTCGGTAGCCTTTGGGATCTGGCAGGAGCTTGGCTTTAGCGGCCTCCTCCTATGTTTTCTCTACGTCAATATTGCTCATTCTTCCTCAATCCTTTTTGCAAGGTCTTTAATGTGATTCTTGGCGAGATCGAGACCCTGTAACGCCCCGCAAAGTCGTTTGTATTCACCCTCGTCCAACTTGCCTTGGATCAAGGTTTCAACGATCAATGTGCGCTCCTCTTGGAGTTTTGAGTCCAAGTATTCCAGAGCGTTTGAATAACTCATTTATTTCCCCTTTTTCCCTTCGCGTGCCCAAGCACTTGCGACACGCTGAGCTTCTATTTGCTCTTTGGCTTTCGATATCTCTACGCCCATTCGAGTACCTTCAGTCTCCATGCGGTTGGACTCTTGAGCCTTGTGCTTCTCAATATCCGCGCCCAAGCGTGCCGCCTCAAGCTGCTGACGCCCAGAGATCTCGGCCTCTCGCAGTCGCAACTCGTCTTCTTTTGCCGCTGCGTCGATAAGGTCCTTCTGCTGTTTGCGCTGCTGCTCGGCCATCTGGAGTTGTGCATCCATCTGCGCCTTCATCTGTTTGGTCTGCGCTTCCATCTGCTTGATCTGCAGGTCCATCATCTGCATCTGCACGAGCGGATCTTGTGCTTGCTGCATCGCCTGCTGCATCTGCATCTCGGCCTGATCCTTCTGCAAGAGTCTCGATGCGGCGGCTGCGCTGATCTGAGCCAACTGCACCTCAATCTCTGGCGGCAGGTCGTACTCCTCGTTCTCATCTTGCGGAAGCGGCGGCAGGCTGGCTCCCAACTGCTTCTCGATCTCGCGGCGGTACTGGAACGCCACGTGCTCCATGATGTGTGCCTGCAGAGTCGATGTGATCTGCTGCGCCATCGGGTTTTGCCCAATCATCTGGGCAATTTTTGGATCTTGCCCCAAGGCCATATGCACTTGGATGTGTGCCTCGTGGTCCTGATAGATAAACGCCTTGAGCGGCTTGCCTGTCATCGCATCCATGTTCTCCGTCACCGGATCACGCGGCTTCTGGTCGTCAGGCATCGGGATAAGTTTCTCTGCGTTTTTAACCCCAAGTACCTCAATCATCTGACGATGCAGCAGCGGGAGGTTATAAAGCTGCGGAGCGCCTTGAGCCAACTGCATCACGGCTTGGTACTGCACCACCTTCTGCGACATCGTTGCCGCGTTCGGGTCTGAGACCGGGATGACATCGACATCGTCGTAGTCCGCTTTCTTTGCACTCGCCTTGCCGATTTCCGGCTCGTACGAATACTCATCTGGCGTGTTGTCTCGAATAATTGAAGCAAGGAGCTTGAACTCCTGTTTCATCGCGTAGTAGATGCGGGCCTGCACCGCTGACATTACTTTGAGTACACGCTCCAAAATGGCAAGCGTAGTACCGACCGGCGCTTGGTTCGACATATCACTGATCTTGAGATCCGACACCGCAGCGAAGCGGCGTCCCTCTTCAATGATTTTGTCGAGCAACATTGAGAGCGTTTGCGAAGGTTCCTTGTAGGGCAACGGCAAAATGTTGTCCCGCACAGCCCCACTCGGGACGTCTACATCTCGCCATTCTCCCGGAGCAATGGGAGTATCGTCTCCCTTAATCCTGAGTCCGCGAGATTTAAGACCTCCCGGTAAGTTAGAGAGGGTTCCCGCGTCCACAAGTTGACGAAGGAGTGAGGTGGCAGCCTTACTGTGCCCTCCAATAAGGTGTATGAGACCGAAGTAGTAAAATCCAAATCCCGGTATATATCCGTAGTGGACGAAGTGCTGTCGTTTCGTTTTGAGCTCATCGTCTTCTCTCCAATTTCTTCTGATCGCTAAGATTTTCCCCGTACCTTTCTCCATCGTTACCACGTAGGGCAACGCAATTCCCGTCTCGTTATTATCATCATCCACATCCGGATAACCTTCCAGATCAATGTTGACGTGCATCTCAAGCAGTTGGAATCTGTCGTCCATTGACGCCGAAAAGCCTTGATCCTCGGCCTTCTGCTTCTCAACCTCGTCCATCGTGCGAACCGGATCGCCCAAGTCCACATCACGGTAGAAGCCTGCGTACTGAAGTTTCCTTACTTCATTCTTCGTCTTCCGCATCCGATGCGTCACACGCTCCGCCGTCTCCAGATTCGCCGCACCGTACGGCACGATGATGTCTTCAGCAGAAATATAGACCGCAGTTTGCCGATCCAATGACGGGTCAAAGTACACCTTCTTGAAGGCGTTACCTGCCAAGGCCATGCTGAGCAGCATCCGCTCGTGCTCCGGGCGGTACTCCTTCATCACCTCAGTCAACTGATAGTTCATGTCATCCGCAACGCGAATGGCAGAGTCTTTCTTCTCTGGGGTTTCTTTGCCAATAATCTTGGTCTTCACCGGACCCATCGCCGGGAACGTATCCATGATGGTCTCGGACTGGAACTTGACCGCCGACTCCATCAGAAGCGGGTGGAATACACCACACGCACCCGGCCACGGTTCTGTTCTCTCTTCGTACCGAATGCCAAGGATCTTCAACCCTTTGACGTAAGTGTCGAGCCAATCTTTGCGGCTTGAGAGGTCCTGCTCGTACTGGCCCAAGAGCTCCATCGCCAACGAGCCCATGTCCTGCTCGTTCATGTATTCCGCAAGATTGTCGTCGAAGTTCTCCGAGCGCGGCTCTTCTTTCGACATCTCGATGACGATGCCATCCTCATCTGAGGGCAGTTCAATCTCGATCTCAATGGGCTCCATCTCAGCCGCGAGCACCGCGATCCCTTGAGGAGCCTCCATCAAAGTTTTATCAACAGCCATTTAAATTCTCCTAATAGAACCCCTGCCTACGGTGGCTCTTGAACCACCTTATGGGTTCTGGCTCATCCGATGGCAATTTAATAAATCCTCCTTGCCGAAAGCGCAGCAAGGCAAGTGTGGTCGCGTCCACCAAGTCGTCATTCGACCCGGACGGAAAGTCATTGCACTCTTCCACGACCTCCCATGCCCAACGTCGGTCAGGCACCCATACGATACCCGCCGAAAAGAGGTCCGTCACGGCATTTACACGCGAGATTTTGTCTTGGCCCTTACCCGGCGTGAACTCTCCAATCGGCACGCCCATGCGCCGCATCTCCTGATAGAGCGCCGCGCCGTTGGACTTCTTCTCCACAATAAACGTATCGGGGTTCCACCCTTTGTACTCCTCCAACACCATCGCCTTTAACTCCGGGAACTCCATCCGCTCTTTGATCGAGTTCAGCAGGATGATGTTTTTGGACTTTGTCTCCTCGTTCATAAACACGCCCCAAGTCAGAAGCGCGTTGTAGTCCGCTCGGTTATTCTTTTCTTGAGCTGCGTCGAGCGACATAATGATGTACTCACAGACAGGAGGGTCGTCCTTCTCCCACACCTGCCACCACTCTCGTTTGATGAGTGCGCCTTCCTCGGCGGTCGGCTCCTGCATGTACTGAGCCTGCCAGTACCGCACGTCCATGCTGGCCTTTTTAGCCAGTAACTCATCAATGCCCCAGAACTCGGGCCAAAGGGGTTTATCGTTAAGAATTGCAGGAAATTCAACCATTTCCCACTCATCCGCGTCCTCATTCTTCGTCATGTGATCAATGATCTTGCCCGTGAGGTCCATCTTCGACCAACGGGTCATCACGACAATAATCGCGCCTCCCGGCATCAACCTTTGGACTGGGCCTGACTGGAACCACTCCCACGCTGGTTCAAATACGTCCGACCTACCCTGTTTTGCCTCTTGTTCCGAGTGAGGATCGTCAATAATAAATAGATCAGCACCGCGACCAGCGAGAGCGCCGCCAACTCCAATCGCGAAGTACTCTCCGTTAAAGTTGGTTCCCCAGCGGGAGGCTGACTTACTGTCTGCTTGGAGTTCGACATTTGGGAAGATGTCGTGGTAGAGGTCTGATCCGACAAGGTTGCGAACCCTCCGACCGAAATTGACCGCCAAATCAGCGGTGTGTGAAGCCATGATGACCTTTTTATGCGGGTATTTACCCAAAAACCATGCGGGCGCAAGGTAGGAAATCATCTCTGATTTGCCGTGGCGGGGGGCAATATTCACAATCACCCGCTTTTTCTTGCCTTCAACGATCTCTTCAAAGATCTTAGCCAGTCTTCGGTGGTGAGGACCCACCTTATAACCCGTATAAACGTGATTAATAAAATCCAAAAAAGAATCTTTACCCAAACGCTGAGTAATCTGCGACTGATACGTTTTTAATAGCTCTGCGACACGCCGTTTATCCCTATCCGGCATGGTTGGGAGTGCCAACTTCAGTTTTTGCAGGTTTTCCGCCGTAATTTGCACGTTTTTAGTCTTCAACCAACGACTTTAGACCCATTTGCTCGGGCCCCCAGTAACTCAGGGGGCACCTTTGGTTGGCAATACGAGTTTTTCCCTGAATAAAGCACCCGCATTTTTTGCAAATACCCAATTTATTGTGTTCGCAGGGGTCGCAGTAAGCCAAACGGTGGTCTACCACCTCTCTGGAAGCCAATAAATTATTCATTTACAGCCATTTTCTCGTCCATGACCCGATATTCAATGCCCTCTAGCACGTTTAACAGCTCTTTTTCGACTTCTTCAATGGTTTTAATGATGTGAGTGGTTTCGGTTCGCTTCTTGAAGGCGTCTACCCCGTCCACTTCCCCCAGTTTTGACAAGGCTTGAATGCGGGTTTTGCTCTCAGTCGCGCTCCGATACTCATCTAATAGTGCATTGACCACGAATCCCTTCAGTTGGACGAGGTCTTCGACCACTTCAAAGTCATATTTAGCCACCATTCCCGCCAGCACAGCCTTGGTGGTATCCCGCAAAGCGTTGAAGTTGGGCTTGACTTTGGGATTTTGAATCATCTGTTTTGCCACTTTCTTGCCTTCTTCGACATCAAATTTGTCGAATTTAAGTGGCGTACCCGTCATATCTGCAAGATCGACAAGGGTATTGGCTACCCCGTCCAACTCTTCGCGGGCGGATAGCTCTGGCAACGCTTCGGAAGCGTTTTTGGGAAGGGGGATGCCTTCTTCTATGTCTGGGATGCGTGGTTCCATCTGCATGGGGTTTGGCCCAAGTTGTTGGATATATAACACGGGAATGAGGATGGAACCAAATTTAAAGGGGGGTGGGTTTTTATACAGTGGGGGTGGGGGGTCAAGTGCAACAAAATACTAAAAAAGAGGGGGGAGGGGGTAATGTGGGAAAACGTGGTGTCGTTTGAGCGTATTCAGGGGTGTGGGGTGCGGGTGGGGGGGCCCCAAAATTTTCCGGGGGGTGCCACCCCGGTGGGGTTCGTTTTGCAATAAAAGTTACAAATCGTATAATGGGAACTGTCGAGGCAACACCGCCCGGCATAACTGGAGAAAAGTATATGGAATCTTTTGCCCGCAAATTTACTGACGTTGAACTTATCCTCATGCGTCGTGACAACATTGCACGCGATGAAGCACGCCAAATACTTGAAGATTTAAGAGAACGTGTAGTTGACGGTGAGGATCCAGAAGAGTTGCTGCATGAGATTGGACTTGAGCCCGACTACGTTTGGGACATCATCGGTTAATCAACGGAGGCGGGACTGCAAACCGCCTCTCTTTTCTGGAGAAAGCAAATGCACAAAGCAATGATGTTTGTAGGAACGGCTGGGTTTGTCATCTCATTACTTGAGCTGCTCCCAGAGGGCAAATGGATATATCTTGGACTGCTGATATTCAGCACTGCACTTGTGGCGCTGTGCGCTGCTGATGTAGATAAAGAAGATGTGGAGCACGCTAAAAAGCACGATGAGCCGAAGATTAAGTCATGGAAAAACATCGATTAATTCACAACGAGGCGGGACTGCAAACCGCCTCTCTTTTGTGGAGAAAGCACATGAACTCGTTTGACGCAGTGATGATCGCAGAAGGACAGATCGAGGCAGATGAAGACAAACAATTAGAAGCATGGCAGTTTCTGCACGACTCTGGACTTGCCTACCAACTGCAAGGATGGTTTGGACGAACCGCACAAAGAATGATTGATGAAGGTTTAATTAGAGAGTAATTCCGGTGGAGGTAGGGACTTCAAACCTGCCTCCTTTTTCTTTGGCCTCAATCTTTGATACCAGTTATGCGTGTGCGCGGGGGGCTGCGTGCGTGAAGGCGCGAGGGGTTCGTTTTGCAACGAAGGTTACGACTCGTATAATGGGAACCGTCGAGGCAGATCCGCTCGACGTAACCGGAGAAAACATATGAGTGGTGAATGGCAATTAGATAGTCTCGAATCAATCCTTATACGCCGAGACGGCATGACACGAGACGAAGCCCGCGACTTGATCAAAGAAATGCGGGAGCGTGCAGAAGATGGTGAAGATCCTGAAGAGTTGCTGCACGAGATCGGACTTGAGCCTGACTACGTTTGGGACATCATTGGTTAATCAACGGAGGCGGGACTGCAAACCGCCTCTTCTTTTAGGAGAAAGCAAATGCCTAGATTCGGATGTGGTAAAGACATCGTCGTATACGTTCCGACCAAGTACGACTACAAGGAGCGCAAGACGACGTGCGGCAGCACTGCATATGACGGCGGCGTCAACCAGTGCGAAGAGTGCGAACAAAAGCACTACGTTCCACTGCCCTACGAAGATGAGGGTGACATGGAGTGGTACGAACGGGTAACGGGGGGTGACAATTACTAATCAACGGAGGCAGGGACTTCAAACCTGCCTCCTTTTTCTTTGGCCTCAATCTTTGATACCAGTTATGCGTGTGCGCGGGGGCCGCGTGCGTGAAGGCGTGGGAGGATTAGCACACAAAGTTATGATTCGTATAATGTGAATTGTCGGGACAAAACCGACATCAACCAACGGAGAAAGCAGATGAAGATCATTCAACAGGCAAACAAAGTGGCTCGCGAAACCACAAAGGCCATCAACCACACCATCAAGCGCGACGCCAAGCGGGTCGGCGGCGTGGTGAAGATACTGACGGGAGCCAAGCTTAACGTCGCATACGTCTACGTGGATTCGAGCTCTTACAACATATCAATAATAGGAACGCGAGCGGATTTGGACATCATGTTCGGTCTGCTGCGCCGCGCAGGGTTAACGCCACGGTCGCGACCGCAGGAAAAGGAGCCCACGTATTCCACATATTGGAATTGGGAAGACGGTAACAGCGTCTGGGTCATGTTCTCCTCCACGTCGTGCAAGCGCGTGAAGACGGGCACAGAGATGAAGGAAGTGGACGTCTACGAGACGGTCTGCGAGGACTGACACCGGATTCTCCGGGGGGTCGGGAGGCGAAAGCCTCTCGGCCCTTTTTTATTGCCCCCACGATTTGATACCAGTTATGCGTGAGCGCGGGCGGGGGGCGGGTGAAAAATGCGCGGGCGTATGCGTGAGTTTTGCAATATAAGTTACGAATCGTATAATGGATCTCGTGGCGATGTTGCCACGTGGAGGAAAGCATATGTGGAAAGTATCAACGGCCAACGCGCTAGTCGGCGGATTGTCCGCGCCGGGCAAAATGCCTTGTAGGGCGTTTTCGATTAGCGCATTCCTATGCCAGACGGGTAGCAGGCTCGCGGCAATTGCAGGCTCGGTATGCAAAACGTGCTATGCACGAAAAAATC
>Ga0194131_10002719_pt1 | contig 28766 bp, 20 predicted proteins | sample TA2KigO120mmetaG_FD_148631 | JGI IMG/M metagenome (GOLD analysis project Ga0194131, IMG submission 148631) | Freshwater microbial communities from Lake Tanganyika, Tanzania - TA2015053 Kigoma Offshore 120m | ecosystem: Environmental > Aquatic > Freshwater > Lake | place: Tanzania: Lake...
CGCACGCGGCGGTGACGCGCAGCGACGCCGCACGGGCCGCGCGCATCGCCGGGCTGCGCCACGTCCTGCCACCGCGCCTCGGCGGCGTCCTCGCGCTGCTCGACGCGTGCCCGGGCGCCGACGTCGTGCTGCTCGCGCACACCGGGTTCGACGGCGTGTCGCACGTAGCAGATCTGTGGCGCGGCGGCCTTCTCGGCCGCATGGTGCACGTCCGCTTCCGACGCATCCCGGCCGCGGCGATCCCGCCCGACGCCGCGGGGCGCGTGCGCTGGCTCGATCAGGAGTGGGCGTGGCTCGACGACTGGGTCGCAGGCAGCGCTGCACCGCCCGCGCTGCATTCGACCTCCGGCGGCGACGCGCACGGCACAACCGCGCCGCGTCAGGTGGCGGGGCGGAACTCCGCCGGACTCCAGTAGGCACGCATCGCCAGGATGCGGCCGTCGCGGTCGAGCGCGAAGGTGTCGATCACCGGCAGGACGAGCGGCGTCGGGCCACCGTCGAGGTGCAGCGTGAACGAGAACGCGACGTGGTTGCCCGAGACACGCACGGCGTCGGGCGCGAGCTCGAGCTCGAGCGGGCCGGCCGCGGTCGCGGCATCGAAGAACGCGGCCAGCGCCGCACGGCCGACGACCGGCGTCGAGCCGATCGGATCCTCCACCGTGCCACGATCGGCGAACAGCGAGACGTAGAGCTCGCGGTCCCTCGTTGCGAAGGCCCGCACGTAGGTGTCGACGACGGCACGCACCTGGCCCGCCGGCAGCACCGGTTCCGCCGGAGCACCCGGCGAGGTCGCGGCGGCATCGCCGCACGCGAGTGGCAGCAGCTGCAGCAGGAGGAGCGCGGCCACCGCGCGGCCCCCCACGCACGCGCGAAGCAGGGATCGAAGAACGTCGTTCATCGCGGCCTCCCGCCGCCGGCGCGGCCAGGGGTCAATCGAGGACGATCCGCGGACTCGTCGGGTGCGGGCGGTAGAGGATCACCGTGTGCCCGACCAGCCCGCAGAGGGCGGCCCGCCCGCGACCAGCGAGCTCGGCGGCGGCGGCGCGCTTGTCCTCGGGCTGGTGCAGGCGGACCTTGATCAGCTCGTGCGCCTGCAGCGCTTCGTCCACCGCCGTCATCACCGCGTCGGTGACCCCGGCGTGGCCCACGAGCACCACCGGCTCGAGACCGTGCGCGCGCCCGCGCAGCTTCTGCCGCTGCCCGCCGGTCAGGGATGGTGGGGTGGAAGCTACCTGCTCGGTGGACTGCGGACGGTCGGCGCTCACGCCGTTATCGTAACCGACGAGGGGTCCGACGCGCCAGCCGGGTCCTGCGCGACGCTTCGGCACGCCGCGGTCGCGCGGCTGCGGCGTTCGACGATCCAGCGCTCGAGCTTGGCGACCAGCGCCTCGCGCGTGACCGGCTTGGCGACGTAGTCGTCCATACCCGCGGCGAGGCAGCGCTCCTGGTCACCGGTCATGGCGTGCGCGGTCATGGCGATGATCGGCAGGCGGTTCCCGGGCAGCTCGCGCCGCCGGATCTCGGCCGTCGCCTCGAAGCCGTCCATCTCCGGCATCTGCACGTCCATGAGCACGAGGTCGTACTCGTTGGCGGCGACCGCCTCGACCGCCGCGCGTCCCGTCTCCGCCGCGTCGACGTCGCAGCCGAAGCGCTGGAGCATGTTGATCGCAACCATCCGGTTCACCCGGTTGTCCTCGGCAAGCAGCACGCGTAGCCGTTCGTTCAGGGCGTGGAACGCCGGCGCCGGCTCGACCGGCCGCTGCGCTTCAGTGCTGCCGAGGGCCGACAGGATCGAGCGCAGCAGGGTCGCCTGCCGCACCGGCTTGGCCAGCGCCTCCGCGAAGCCCTTCTGGCGGGCGTCGGCGAGCGCCCCCACCGACGACAGCAGGATGAGCGGCACGTCTGCGAAGCGGTGGTCCGCAGCGATGCAGCGCGCGAGCCCATGGCCGTCCATCTCCGGCATGTGCATGTCGAGGATCGCGAGCCGCACCGGCGCCCCGGCCGCGTGTCGCTCGTCGAGACGCTCGAGGCCCTCGGCGCCGCTCGCGGCCTCGACGGTGCGGCAGCCCCACGCCTCGAGCGTGCGGCGCAGGATCAGGCGGTTGGTCTCGTTGTCGTCGACGACGAGCACCTGCAGTCCGTTCAGGTGCTCGGCGCGCGCCGCTCGGCGCGAGTCGACCTCCGCCTTGGGCAGGGCGAGCTCGATCCAGAAGGTGCTGCCCGTGCCGGGCTCGCTCTCGAGCCCGATCCGCCCGCCCATCAGGTGGATGAGCTGGCTGCAGATGGTGAGCCCAAGGCCCGTGCCGCCGTGCCGGCGCGTGGTGCTGCCGTCGGCCTGCGTGAAGCTCTCGAAGATCGCGGCATGGCGATCCTTCGGGATGCCGATTCCGGTGTCGCGCACGACGACGCGCACGACGACGCTCGACGCCGTCTCGCGCAGCAGTCGGACGCCGATCGCAACCTCGCCCTTCTCGGTGAACTTGACGGCGTTGCCGAGCAGGTTGATCAGCACCTGCCGCAGGCGCGCGGGGTCGCCGGTGACGCCGCGCGCTGCTTCGGGCGGCACGTCGCACAGCAGCTCGATGCCCTTGTCCTGTGCCTGCGAAGCGACCAGCTCCGCGGCCTCCTCGACGACCGCCCCGACCTCGAAGTCGACGCTTTCGATCGGCATCTTGCCGGCCTCGATCTTCGAGAAGTCGAGGATGTCGTTGATGATGCCGAGCAGGTGCTCGCCGCAGCGGCGGACCGTCACGACGTGCTCGCGATCGCCCTCGGCGAGCGGGGAGTCGAGCAGCAGCTCGGCGAGACCGATGACGCCGTTGAGCGGCGTGCGGATCTCGTGGCTCATGTTGGCGAGGAACTCCGACTTCGCGCGCGCGGACGCGAACGCCGCGTCGCGGGCCTCCGCGAGCTGCACCGCTTGCTCTTCGGCGCGCGTGCGCGCGCCGGCGAGGTCCGCGATGTAGCGCGACTGCTGGTGCCGCGCCTGGTGGCGCTGGAGCGCCAGCACCGCCAGCCGCGCGAGGCCCGCGGCCAGCTCGCGGTGGTGCCGGACAGGCCTGCCGAAGGTTCCCCGGTGGACGACGATCGCGCCGAGCACGGCGTCGCCGGCACCGCACAGCGGCACCGACCAGCAGGAGCGCACGCCGCACGCGCGCGCGGCATCGCGCACGAGCGCGGTGCGCGGATCGTAGTCCACCACCCCGACGAACGTCGGCTTGCTGCTCAGGAAGGCCGCGCCGAACGCATTCTCCTCCTTGATCGGCGTGCCGTCGAGGGCCGCGACGTATGCCTCGTCGAGGCCGGTGGACGCCGCGACGCGCAGCCTGCACGTATCCACCTCCGGCAAGAGCACGGCCGCACGGAGCTCGGGCGCCTGCTGCTCGAGAATCGCCAGCAGCTCGTCGAACACCACCTCTGCCTCGGCGTCGTCGGCGATGCGCTCGAGCACGCGCTCGTGTCCCTCGCGCAGCAGCTCGCCGGCCTTGACGCGCATGTAGTGCCGGTCGAAGAGGATCGCCGCGTAGGCGGCGACAGCAAAGGCCGCGAGCAGCGCGACGACCACGTTGACCGAGAGCTCGTCGAGGACGGTGCTCACGCAGGCAAGCGCGAGCACCGTGAGCAACACGTGCGGCGTCACGCCCCACGGGAAGATCACGAAGTTCACCATCACCACGAGCACGACGACGAAGACCAGCAGCCACGGGTCGCGCGTGAGCAGCGCGACCCCGAGCGTCGACCCGAAGCCCGCCGCGAAGTTCGCGATCGCCAGCGCGATCACGCGGTTCCACGAAGCCGTACGGCTCGCGCGCAGCCACAACGCGAGCACGACCTGGAGCACCGCCCCGCCGACACGCACGAAAACCAGCTGGCGCCAGATCTCCGCTCCGAGGTCCCGGTTCGCCGGTACCGTGGCAAGGAGAGAGATCGCGGACAGCCCGAAGATCACGCTGATGCGGTTCGCGATCGCGACCTTGTTGTCGGCTCGGATCGACTCGCGGACGTGTGAGCTCATCTGGTCGATCATCTTTCCTCGATCGGGCCCTCCTCCGCGCCCCGGAGGGTCGCGGAAGAATCTACCGGCGCTGAAGAAGCTCTCGGTCCGCGGGTAGGCCCACTTGAGCCGCCATGCCGCGTGCCAGGGTGGGTGCGCGGTCCGGGCAGGTACGCGGTCCGGGGGGTGCGCTGGCCGGGTGGGCGCGCGGTCCGGGGGGCCGCCGGCGCGCTCCGTGGGCTACGGAACCAGCGGGTAGGCCCAGATCTCGCTGAGCGCCTTGCCGCCGAGCTCGAGTCGGGCACGCATGTCGATCACGTCGCGGCCCTTCGGACGGGCCTGGAACGTGAGGCGCCAGCCACCGGTGATCGGGTTCTTGATCACTTGCTGCCCGAGCAGCTCGACGCCCTCCTCGGGGCGCATGCTGAGCGCGCCGTGGACGATCTCGTGCGCCGAGATCTCCTCGAGGCCGCCGCCCGCGAAGTCGACGACGAAGCGCTGCGCGCCCTCCTTGACGCCGCTGTCGCGGCGGGTGGAGACGACCCGTCCGAGCGGCGGGCGATCGAGGCTGTCGCCATACCAGCGCATGCGGTACGCGACCTCGATCGGGTTGCCGGGCACCACCGCACGGGCCGGCACCCAGTATGCCACCACGTTGTCGTTGGTGTCGGATCTGGTCGGAATCTCCACCAGCTCGATGCGGCCCTTGCCCCACGCGCCGACCGGCTGGACCCACGCGCTCGGACGCCGCTCGGCACGCGTCTCGAGGTCCTGGTAGCTCGAGAAGCTGCGGTCGCGCTGCAGGATGCCCCAGCCGAGCGGATCGTCGGCCTCGAACGACGACACCGCCAGCGATTCAGGGTTGTCGAGCGGCCGCCACAGCCATTCGCCCGACGCGAAGCGAATCGCGAGCCCGTCGGAATCGTGCGCCTCGGGACGGAAGTCGTCGAACTGCCGGCGCGTGTTCTCGCCGTGGAAGAACATGCTGGTGAGCGGTGCGAGGCCGAGCTTCTTGATCTCCCGCCGGGGGGACAGGACCGCGTGCACGTCGACCAGCGTCTCGACCCCGGGCCGCACGACGAATCCGTACGCGCCGGTGATGCCGGGGCTGTCGAGCAGGGCGAAGACCGTCACGTCGCGCGCGTCGGGCGCCGGGCGCTCGATCCAGAACTCGCGGAAGAACGGGAACTCCTCGCCCCAGGGAGCCGCGGTGTCGATCGCCAGCGCGCGCGCCGAGAGCCCGAAGACCTGGTCACGTCCGACGGCGCGAAAGTACGACGCGCCGAGAAAGACGATCACCTCGTCGAGGTAGCCCGGACTCTTGATCGGCCCGTGCAGGCGAAAGCCGGCGTAGCCGAGGTCCTGCGGCACGCGGCTCGCAAACTCGTTCGGCCCGTAGTCGAACTGGCCCGGTGCGAACCCGACCGGCTTGAGCCGCCCGTCGTCGATCAGGTTCACGGCGACGGTGCGGTTGTAGAAGAGGCCGGGGTGGAAGAACTGGACCTGGAACGGCAACCCCTGCTCGCGCCAGACGGCCTGATCGGGCCGGTAGCGGATCGTCCGCCACTCGTCGTAGGTGATCTTGCCGAGCCAGTCGGGCACCGCCGGCGCGACGGGCGGGTAGAACGCCTGCTGCGACAGCTCGCGCGCCCGGGCGACGACGTCTTCCCATCCGAACGCGCCGGCGCTGCCCGGCGGCAGGAAGAGGCCGAGCACGAGCAGCCACGAGAGCAGCCCGCGACGGCGGTGTGCAGAGACGAGAGCGTCGGACAAGGTGTCCACCCCGGAGGACCGGCGCCCCATTCCTGCGTCCGCGCGGGGCGCGCGTCAAGGCTTGGTGCCGCTCATTTTTCTTCTCAACGGATCGGCGATCTCGTGGCACGGTCGTGCTAGGAGGGGTGCGCCCGGCGATGAGCTTCGCGCGTCCGATCCTCCTTCTGGCCTGCCTGGCGCTCGGCGCGGCCGGGTGCCGCGACGAGCGCCGCGACGATCCGCGCACCGTCGACTTCTGGGCGATGGGGCGCGAGGGCGAACTCGTCAAGCAACTCGTCCCGGCGTTCGAGCAGCGCAACCCCGGCGTGCGCGTGCGCGTGCAGCAGATCCCGTGGAGCGCCGCGCACGAGAAGCTCGTCACGGCGCTCGTCGGCGGCACGATGCCGGACGCATTCCAGCTCGGCTCGACCTGGGTGTCGGAGTTCGTCGCACTGCGCGCGCTCGAGCCGCTCGACGGTCGCGGCGACGCCTCCGGCGGCGACGACGCGGTCTTCCCCGGGATCGCGGCGGCGAACGTCGTCGGAGGACGGACGTGGGGCGTGCCGTGGTACGTCGACACCCGCGTGCTGTTCGTGCGCACGGACCTGCTCGAGAAGGCCCGCTGCGTCTCGCCGCTACGGACCTGGGACGCGTGGCTGGACTGCATGGCACGCGTGCGCGACGCCGCACCGGGCCGCTTCGCGATCCTGCTGCCGCTCACCGAGTGGGAGGCGCCGGTGATCCTCGCCATGCAGCGCGGGGCCACGCTGCTGCGCGACGGCGACGGGCGCGGCGACTTCCGGAGCCCCGCCTTCCGTGCCGCGTTCGCCACCTACACCGGCCTCTTCTCGCAGGGGCTCGCGCCGCGCGGCAGCGAAGCGCAAGCCTCGAGCCTGTACCAGGGCTTCGGCGAGGGCCTTTTCTCGTTCGTGCTCACCGGACCGTGGAACCTCGCGCAGTTCGCCGCGCGGCTGCCGGCCGACCTGACCGGACGGTGGACGACGATGGCCCTTCCGGCACCGGACGACCACCATCCCGGAGTCTCCCTCGCCGGCGGTTCGAGCCTCGCCGTGTGGAGCGGCTCGCCTGCGAAGGACGCGGCTTTCCGCTGGACCGCGTGGCTCGCCGAGCCCGAGCAGCAGGCGGCGCTGTACCGCGCGTCCGGGGCGCTGCCCGCGCGCCGCGGCGCCTGGCGCGCGCTCGGGCTCGACACCGCGCCCGGCACGCGAGCGTTCTGGGAGCAGCTCGGCAACGTCCGCCCGCCGCCGCGGGTGCCGGAGTGGGAGCGCATCGCCACCCTGATCGGACGCCGCGCCGAGGGCGTGATCCGCGGCGAGGAGACCATCGACGCGGCGCTCACGTCCCTCGACGAGGAGGTCGATCGCATCCTCGAGAAGCGCCGCTGGATGAACGACCGTGAGGGAGCCACGCGAGGTGCCGAGCGATGAGCGCCGTGACCGGGCGCGAGCCGCGCGCGGCTGCGATCCTCGTGTCGCCCGCGCTCGGCGCCATCGTCGCGTTCTTCCTCCTGCCGGTTCTCGCGGCGCTCGCGCTCAGCGTCACCGACTTCGACATCTATGCGCTCGCCGATCCGGCGAACCTGCGCTTCGTCGGAATGCGCAACTACGCGCGGCTGCTCGCCGATCCGACCTTCCGCACGGCGCTCTGGAACACCACGTCCTTCGTGGTGGTGGCGGCCCCGCTGTCGATCGCGGTGTCGCTCGGCGCAGCGCTGCTCGTCGACGCGCGGCTCGCGCGCGGCGCGGCCTTCCACCGCACGGTCCTCTTTCTCCCGGTGGTGACGACGCTGGTCGCCGCGGCCGTGGTCTGGCGCTACCTGTACCACCCGCGCTTCGGGCTGCTGAACCACGCGCTGGCGTTCGTCGGCGTGGGTCCGGTGGACTGGCTCGGCGACCCGCGCTGGGCGATGCCGGCGATCGTCTTCATGACCGTGTGGAAGACCTTCGGCTTCAACATGGTGATCTTCGTCGCCGGGCTCCGCAGCATCTCGCCGCGGCTCTACGAGGCGGCGAGCCTCGACGGCGCCGGCCCGCTCGCGACCTTCCGCCACGTGACCCTCCCGCAGCTCGCACCGACGACGGCCTTCGTCACCCTCATGACGGTCATCGGGGACTTCCAGCTCTTCGCCGAGCCCTACGTCATGACGCAGGGCGGGCCGGGGGACAGCACCCTGAGCGTCGTGCTGCTCATGTACCGCGAGGGCTTCCGGTGGTGGAACCTCGGTACCGCGGCGGCGACGGCGTTCGTGCTGTTCGTGATCATCCTCGCGCTGAGCGCGCTCGGCGTGGCGCTCCGCCGCGGCGCGCCGGACGCACCCGCGGGCCCGGGAGGAGCCTCGTGACGAGGCGCTCGCTCGCCAGCCTCGCGGTCAACGCGGCACTCGTCGGCGCGAGCGCGGTGACCCTGCTGCCGCTCGCCTGGATGGTCTCCGTGTCGCTCATGCCGCCGGGCGAGGCGGCCTCGGCGTCTCGGCTCTGGCCGAGCGCACCGACGCTCGAGCACTACCGCGCGCTGTTCACGCGCCTCGACGTCGTACGCTATGCGCTCAACAGCGCGCTGCTCGCGAGCGTCGTGACCGCGCTCTCGCTCCTGCTGAACTCCATGGCGGGCTACGCGTTCGCGAAGCTCCGCTTCGCCGGACGCGACCGGGTCTTTCGCGTGCTGCTCGCGGCCCTGGTCGTCCCCGGACAGCTCGGCATGCTGCCGCTCTTCCTGCTGCTCAAGCAGCTCGGGCTGGTGAGCACGTACGCCGGCGTCGTCATCCCCGGCCTCGCGAGCATCTTCGGGATCTTCCTCGTCCGCCAGCACGCGCTTTCCCTGCCCGACAGCATCCTCGATGCGGCCCGCGTCGACGGCGCCTCGGAGCTGCGCATCTACTGGTCGATCGCCCTCCCGGCGCTGCGGCCGATCCTCGTCACGCTCGGCTTGTTCACGTTCATCGGGACGTGGAACGACTTCCTGTGGCCGCTGATCGTGTTGAGCGACGAGCGCATGTTCACCTTGCCGGTTGCGCTGGCCAACCTGCTCGGGGAACACGCGCAGGATGCCGAAGTGATGATGGCGGGCGCGGTCGTGACCGTGCTCCCGATGGTGGCTCTCTTCCTCGCCCTCCAGAGATCCTACCTGGCAGGCGTGGCTGGCGGAGGCGTGAAGGGATAGGCGTGCGGCGCGCAAGGTGGACGACGGGGCTCGGGAGCGCGACGGCGCTGATCGTCCTGCTGGCGCTGGCGGGACCGTCACCGGCCGCGGGCGAGCCGGCGGGCGACCTGGCCGATCCGTCGGCGTGGACCGCGGGCAGCTCGCCGGGCGCGACCGCCGAGATCGCTCGCGAAGCGGGACCGGACGGGCGCGCGTCGCTGCGCGTCGACTTCGATCTCGGCATGGGAGGCTTCGTGATCGTGCGCCGGCCGGTCTCGATCACGCTACCGGAAAACTACGCGTTCTCGTTTCGCATCCGCGGCAACGCACCGGTGAACAATCTCGAGCTGAAGCTCGTCGACCCGAAGAGCGACGACGTCTGGTGGGCGCAGGAGCGCGACTTCGAGTTCGCTTCCGAGTGGCAGCGCATCGTGCTGCGCAAGTCGCGCTTCGCGTTCGCGTGGGGCGCGTCGGGAGGAAAGCCGCTCGCGCGCGCCGGCTTCCTCGAGCTCGCGATCACCTCCGGCAGCGGCGGGCGCGGCTCGGTGTGGATCGACGATCTGCGCTTCGAGCCGCGTCCCGCGCACCCGCCCTCGCCGGCACCGCCGCGGGTCTCCGCGTCTACCAGCGCGCCGGGGCAACCCGGCCACGCGGTGCTCGACGGCGACCCCGCGACGCGCTGGCAGAGCGGCGCCGTCGCGGAGCAGCAGTGGCTGCAGCTCGACCTCGGCGGCGCGCGCGAGTTCGGCGGCATCGTCGTCGACTGGGATCCCGAGGACTACCCGACCGCGTTCCGCGTCGCGCTGTCCGACGACGGTCGCGAGTGGGTCGAGCGCTACCGCACCGACACCGCCAGCGGACGGCGCTCGTACATCTACCTGCGCGACGCAGAGGCGCGCTTCGTGCGAATCCTGCTCGACCAGCCGCGGCGCACGCATGGCTACGGGGTGCGCGACGTGCGCATCGAGCCGCCCTCGTTCGCGACGACGCCGAACGACTTCTTCGCCGCGATCGCGCGCGAGGCCCGTCCGGGCTTCTTCCCGAAGTACCTCCTCGGCAAGCAGAGCTACTGGACCGTGATCGGCGTGGGCGGCGATCCGGACGAGGCGCTGCTCAACGAGGAGGGCGTCCTCGAGGCCGGCAAGGGCGGGTTCTCGATCGAGCCCTTCGTGTTCACCGGCGGGCGCCTCGTGACCTGGCGCGACGTCGCGATGTCGCACGGGCTCGAGCGCGGCGACCTGCCGCTGCCCACCGTGTGGTGGAAGAACCACGACGTCGGTCTCGAGATCGCGCCGGTCGCGACCGGCGCGCCGCGATCGTCGACGGTCTGGGTGCGCTATCGCGTCACCAACCACGCCGCCCTGCGCCGCGACGTGCTGCTCCACCTCGCGCTGCGCCCGTTCCAGGTGCTGCCGCCGTGGCAGACGTTGAACGTGATCGGCGGCGCGCGGCGCGTGCGCGACGTCGCGTTCGCGGAGCGCACGGCGACGATCGACGGCGCGCGCCGCGTGGTCGCCCTCACCCCGCCCGCCCACTTCGGCGCCACGACCTTCGAGGACGACCTGGTCGCGAACTACCTGCGGCACGGGCGCGTGCCGCAGCGCACGAGCGTGCACGACCCGTTCGGCTACGCGGCGGGCGCCTTCGAGTACCGGCTGTCGCTCGACCCGGGTGCCTCGTCCGACGTCGTGCTCGCGATCCCGCTGCACGCGGGGTCCTGGCTGCCGCCCGCCGGCGAGGACCCGGGCGCCGTCTACGCACGCGAGCGCGCCGCCGCGGCGGCGCAGTGGCAGCGCGAGCTCGACCGGGTGGACTACGTGGTCCCCGAAGCCGACGAGCCGATGATCCGCGCCGCGCGCAGCACGCTCGCCTACCTCGAGATCAACCGCGACGGACCGGCGATCCAGCCCGGCTCGCGGACGTACGCGCGCTCGTGGATCCGCGACGGCGCGTACTCCTCGATGGCGCTGCTCGACGCGGGCCATACCGAGGAGGTGCGCGAGTTCCTGCGCTGGTACGCGACGTTCCAGCTCGCCGACGGGCGCATCCCGTGCTGCGTCGACCGCCGCGGCGCGGACCGCGTGCCGGAGAACGACAGCGAGGGCGAGTTCCTGTTCACGCTCGCCGAGTACTACCGCTACACACGCGACGTCGGCTTCGTCTACGAGCTGTGGCCGAACGCCGTGCGCGCGGTCGAGGCGATCGCCGCGCTGCGCGCGCGCCGCCTCACCCCGGAGTACGACCAGGACGAGAAGCTACCCATGCGCGGCCTGCTGCCGGAGTCGATCAGCCACGAGGGCTACTCGGGGCACCCGGTACACGCCTACTGGGACGACTTCTTCGCGCTGCGTGGGCTCGGCGATGCGGCGATGCTCGCGCGCGTCGTCGGCGATCCGGCGAACGAAGCGCGCTGGAGCCGCCTGCGCGACGAGTTCCGCGACGACCTCTACGCCTCGATCGCGCTGGTCATGGAGCGCCGGAAGCTCTCGTACCTGCCGGCGTCCGCGGATCTCGGCGACTTCGACGCAACCTCGACCGCCGCGGCGATCCTGCCGGTCGGTGAGCTCGGCAACCTGCCGCCGGCGGCACTCGCCGCGACCTTCGACCAGTACCTCGGGCACGTGCGGCAGCGGGCGAGCCGGCCGCCGGGCGAGGAAGGCTACACGCCGTACGAGTTCCGCAACGTCTCGGCCCTGGTCCAGATGGGGCGGCGCGACGATGCGTGGTGGCTGCTGCAGCTCCTGCTGAAGGACCGCCGGCCGCTCGGCTGGAACGCGTGGGCGGAGGTGGTGTGGCGCGACCCCGCGCTGCCGCGCTTCATCGGCGACATGCCGCACACCTGGGTCGGCGCGAGCTTCCTGCACGCGGTGCGCTCGCTGTTCTTCTTCGAGCGCGCGTCCGACGGCGCGCTGGTGCTCGCGGCCGGCATGCCGCCCGGGTGGCTCGTCGATGCGCCGGGGGTCGGCGTCGAGCGCCTGCCCACGCCGCACGGGGTGCTGAGCTACCGCCTGCGGCGCGACGGCACGGGCGCGATCGTGGTCGACGTCGCGGGCGACCTCCGCCTGCCGGCCGCGGGCATCGTCCTCGACCCGCCGCTGCCCGGTCCGGTCACGCGCGTCGTGGTGAACGGAACCGAGCAGGCACGGCAGCCGGACGGCGAGGTCGTGGTGCACGCCTTCCCGGCGACGGTGCGGCTGGAGTGGAACGTCGCGGCACCGCCGACGGCAGCGCGCTGACGGGTCGCCGGAACGGGCAGACCATCCGGGACCCGGCCGCGCGCCCACGCGCACAGCGGATTGCGCACCCGGCCCGCGGGGAAACGCGTGCCGTCGGAATCGCTCAGGGACCGACCGGCAGCGCGCGGCCGTCGGCCGCGAAGAGGTGCAGCGCCGCCGGATCGACGTGCAGCGCGAGCGGCTGTCCGCGCTCGAGCTCGCGCAGGCCGGGCAGCCGCGCGATCAGGCGCGGCGGGACGCCGGCGGCCGCAGCGCCGAGGTGGACGTGCGCCAGCGTCTCGTGTCCGAGCCACTCGACGTGGTCGACGACGACGTCGACCACCGTGCTGCCGGCGGCGCCCGGCCCGTCCGCGAACGCCTCGGGGCGCACGCCGAGCACCATGGCGTCGGTCACGGCGCGGAGAGCGCGCGCCTGCGGCGTCCCGGCGTCGACCGTCAGCGAGCCGCCCTCGAGCCGCAGCTCGACGCCCCCCGCTGCGTCCGCGACCACCCGGGCCGGCACGAGGTTCATCGGCGGGTTGCCGATGAAGCCGGCGACGAAGGCATCGGCGGGACGCTCGTAGAGCTCGCGCGGCGGCGCCACCTGCAGCACCTGCCCGGCGCGCAGCACGGCGACGCGGTGGCCAAGCGTCATCGCCTCGGTCTGGTCGTGCGTGACGTAGAGCATGGTCGCCCCCGTGCGCCGCTGCAGGTCGGCGATCTCCGCGCGCACCTCCACGCGCAGCTTCGCGTCGAGGTTCGAGAGCGGCTCGTCGAGCAGGAACGCGGCCGGCTCGCGCACCAGCGCGCGCCCCATCGCGACGCGCTGCTGCTGTCCGCCCGACAGCTGCCGCGGCACGCGCTCGAGCACGCCCGCGATGTCGAGAATGCCCGCCGCCCACGCGACCCGCCGCTCGATCTCGTCGCGCGCGAGCCCGCGCATGCGGAGCGGGAACTCGAGGTTGCCGCGCACGGTCTTGTGCGGGTAGAGCGCGTAGTCCTGGAACACCATTGCGACGTTGCGCTCGCGCGGCGACAGGTCGTTCGCGACGCGGTCGCCGATCCGCAGCCGGCCGCCGGTGATAGGCTCGAGGCCGGCGACGAGACGCAGCAGCGTGGACTTGCCGCAGCCCGACGGTCCGACCAGCACGATCAGCTCGCCGTCGGCGACCTCGAGGTTCAGGTCGACGACGGCGCGCGTGCCGCCAGGGTAGACCTTCTCGACGTGCTCGAACGCGAGACGCGCCATCGCAGGCGTCAGCGCCCGCCGACCGGACCGGGGCCGCCCACGGGCACGTCGTTCGACGCCGTCTGCACGCGCTCGCCGAACCACGACTCGGCGCCGAGCAGCGGCAGTACGCGTGCGACGATCTCGTCGGACGCGAACAGGCGCGGCACGCTGCCGCCGGTCGGATGGAGCGCCGCGCCGGCTCCATCCTTCGCGATCGGCGAGGACGTCAGGTGGTTCGCCACCGCCAGGAAGAGCATCGACTGGTCGAGTGCCAGGTAGGTGTAGGCGACCTCCTTCGTCACCGGGTCGACCGCGTCGTAGAAGCCGAACTCGCCGTAGATCGGGAAGTCGGCAGCGAGGCGGCGCAGCGCAGCGATCGCGGCCTCGGGCTCGACCGCGAGCGCCAGCGCCGCCGCGTGCGGCGTCACGGCCCCCCCGCGATAGCCGCGCGTGCCGAGCACGCGCGCGCCGTACTCGCGGTAGCCCTCGCCTGCCGGCGTCGCGCTCGGCGACAGGCCCCACACCGCGTAGCCCAGCTCGCGGCTCGCGAATGCGTGCTGCACGCGGGCGTGGACCCGATCGTTCTCGCCGAGGCTCGCCGGCGCGAAGCGCAGCTCGTCGAGCACGAGCGTCGGCATCAGCGCCTCGAACATGCTGCCACCCCACGAGGGCACGTAGCGGAAGCCCTGCCACTCGTAGCTGCCGATCCAGGTCTCGTGGCCGCGCACGCGCTCGAGGCGAACGTCCTGCGGCACGAGCGTCTGGCCCTCGCACGCCTGCGGAAAGATGCGCGCCATCCGGAACCAGGCAGACTCGGGCACGTCGCCCTTGCCGATCGCGAGCAGCACGCCGAGCCGCGCCTCGGTATAGAGCACGCCGTAGTGGTAACGCGACCGGGCGCCACGGTGCGCGTAGTAGCCGTGCGAGATCAGGCCGAGGCGCTCGTCGTGGAAGAAGCCGAAGTCCATCCGCTCGAGCATCGCGCCCGCGCGCGGCGCGAGCTCGGGGTACGCCCGGCGCACGACCACGAGGCCGGTCGCGAGCCACGACAGGTCGACGAACGACAGGAAGTTGCTGGTGCGCTCGAGCGTGGTCGTGTCGTAGAAGTTGTAGAGGAAGCCCCGGTGCGTCTCGAGGCGGTCGAGCGTGTCGAGGATGCGGACGATGCGCTCGCGGCCCTGCTCCGCCGTCACGAGGCCGAGGTCGCGTGCGGCGACGATCGCGGCGAGATGCATGCCGACGTTGGTGACGTTGGTGTAGTCGCCGACGCGCACGTCGGTCGGCGCTGCCTCGGGCGAGTCGGCCGTCGCACCGGGCGCCAGCACGCGGACGTTGTCCACCGGCAGCCCGCTCGCACGATCCGTCAGCGCGTCGAGGCCGCGCCAGGTATCGCGCGCGACGCGCTCGAGGAACGCCCGGTCGTTCGCCGGCTGCGCCCGTTCCGCGGCGAGCACGCGGGTCGGCAGAGCGCGCAGCCGCGCGCGCACGTGCGGACGGGCCGCAGCGGTGCCGCCAAGCGTCTGCTCCCAGGCGATCTTGCGTGGCGCCGGCACCGGCTCCTCGTGCCAGCCCGCCTGCCCATCGAGGAAGGGTGCCGTGAAGTCCACCGGGCACGGTGACGGACCCGGCGCGGGCGCCGTCGCAGACCCGCCGGCATCTGCCACCGGCGCCGTCGCAGACCCGCCGGCATCTGCCACCGGCGCCGTCGGAGAAGCGCCGACATCGGCCACGGGCGCGGTCGCAGGCCCGCTTCCGTCCGCCGCTCGCGCACGGGCCACCCGTACTCCGATCACCAGCAGCGGGATCGCCACGGCGAGAGCGAGGAGCAGCAGGGAGCGGGCGGACATGCGATCGGACATGCGCGTTACCATCGTCGGTCCACTCCGACAATCGGCACGCACGCTCCGTCGCGCGAGGGCACGCACCGCGGGACGCGGCCCGCCCGGGCGCCGTCCGGGACCGGGCTCAAGGGTCGAGTAGCGACGGCACGCAGAGCTCCGAGCGCGACTTGACGTCCAGCGTCTCGCTGCCGAACGGGTTCGACGCGAAGAGCGGTGTGACCTTGGCGAACTTCGGCACGCTGGTCTGCTTGAACTGGTAGCAGGTCAGGAAGCCGCGGTGCGAACGTGCGCCGGGGTCGTTTCCGAACCGGTCCGCCGGCGCGCACAGGCGCTTGGGCTTGCGGACGTCGACGGTGAAGGAGCCGAACTCGTCCTCGAGCACGACGTCGACCACCGGCGTGAATCGCGCGCCACCCCTCGCGGGCCGGATCCGGTAGCACTGGAACTCGTCGGTCGCGGGCGCGGCGATCGGTTGCGGGATGGCGACCAGGCTGGTCGCAGTCGGCAGCGCCAGACCCGTGGGCTTCACCACGTCCACGAGCAGCGTACCGAACTGGTTGACGATCCGCCGGTTCGTCGTCTTCTCGAAGCGCGGCGTGACGCGCGTCACATACTCCTCGAGGTGCTCCGGAGACCCCACCGCCCCCGGATCGTTGCCGTTCACGCTGGCGGGCGCGCACAGCATCCGCAACTTGCGCACGTCCGCCGTGGTGGAGCCGAAGGTGTCGGTGAGCGGGAGCGCGTACACGGCGAGGAAGCGCGGCGCGCCCGCCGTGTGCGTCGCGGCGTAGCAGGTGAAGTGGTCGAGGCAGACCGTGGGATCGAGCGTCGCGACGCACGCCCCCGCGGCGCACGCGTCGTCGGCCGAGCAGATCTCCCCGTCGTCGCACGGTGTACCATCGGCGACCAAGCCGTTCGCCGGACACGCCGCCGCCGTCCCCGTGCATGACTCGGCGACGTCGCACTGTCCAGCGGACGCGCGACACACCGTGCCGCCGGCGACGAACACGTCGGCGGGACAGAGCACGCTCGCCCCGGTGCAGGCTTCGGCGACGTCGCAGGTACCCGCGACCGGACGACAGGTGGTGCCCGCCGCGGCAATCTCGTCGGCCGGACAGCTCGCGCTCGAGCCGGTGCAGAGCTCGGCGAGGTCGCACGCGCCGGCCGCCGAGCGGCACGTCGTCCCCGCGTTGCCGGGCGCGTGCGTGCAGACGCCCGCGCCGTCGCAGACGTCGGCCGTGCAGGTGTTGCCGTCATCGGAGCAGGCGCCGCCGCCGGGGACGAAGCAGTCGTCCGCAGCCTCGTTGCACGCGTCGGAGCATTCGGCGCCGCCCGCGCACGGGTCGCCCGCATGGATGCACGCACCGCCGCTGCACGTGTCGGTACCGTTGCAGAAGGCCCCGTCGTCGCACGACGCCGTGTTCGCCGTCGCGACACAGCTGCCGGCGCCGTTGCACGCGTCGTCGGTGCAGACGTTGCCGTCGTCGGTGCACGCCGTGCCCCCGGGCTCGAAGCAGTGGTCGGCCGTCTCGTTGCACGTGTCGGCGCACTCCCCGCCGCCCGCGCACGGGTCGCCCGCGTGGACGCACGTCCCACCGCTGCAGGTGTCGGTGCCGTTGCAGAACGCGCCGTCGTCGCACGACGCCGTGTTCGCCGTCGCGACACAGCTGCCGGCGCCGTTGCACGCGTCGTCGGTGCAGACGTTGCCGTCGTCGGTGCACGCCGTGCCCGCAGGATCGAAGCAGTGGTCGGCGGTCTCGTTGCACGCGTCGGCGCACTCCGCGCCGCCCGCGCACGGGTCGCCCGCGTGGATCGTGCAACGCAGCAGCGTCGTATCGCAGGTGTCGGCGCCGTTGCAGAAGAGTCCGTCGCTGCACACCGAGGTGCCGTCGTCGCACGGCACGATGTCGAACGGCGCCGACGCGACCCAGGCGAAGCTCGCGTTGGTGATCGTACCGTCCTGCTCGGGCACCACGGCATCGGTGGTCGTCGTGCCCGAGCCGTCGTCGAGCCCCCAGCGCGCCACCAGCGTCGGGGCGAGCGGGCCGTCGGCGTTCAGAGTCGTACGGATCTGTGTCGAGGTCCGGGCGACGTTCCACACGCGGACCTCGTCGAGCGTGCCGTCGAAGAAGCCGTGTGGCGTCGCGTCGGCCGCCAGCGCCGTGCCGAGTGCGGCCGGAACCACGCCGTCGGCGCGCGGCGGCTGCCCGACGACCAGCTCGGCCTCGGGGACGCCATTGAGGTACAGGCGCCAGGTCGTGCCGTCGTACGTCGCAGCGGCGTGGTACCACACGTTGTTCACGATCGGCGTCGAGCCCGCGACCGGATGATTGGCGCCCGGCGACGTACCGGCAGCGCCTTCCTGGAAGTCCGCCGCGAGCACGTCGCTGGCGGTGTCGATCCCGAGGAGCCAGTTGGCGTCGTCCGTCGTGCCCGCACCCGCGCCGGCGCCCTTGGTCACCAGCGGTAGAAACGTGGCGATGCCCCCTGATCCGGTACTGGTCGTCACGCCGGCGCCCTGGCGCATGAACCAGGTCTCGATCGTGAAGGTCGAGAGGTCGAGCTTCGCCGCGTCGCCGATCGCGACGTAGCTGTCGGTATTGCCCGGCCCGAGCCGCAGAGCCCTCTGCGCGTGGGCGGCGGTGGCGCCGGCGAGCAGGAGCACGGCCGCCGGGACGGCGAGGATCAGGGGGCGCTGGGTTCGCATGGGCAGCCTCTTTCGGCGGACGACCGGCGGGCGGGTTCTGGGCGCTCGGCCGCTCTACGTCCCGGGCGCGCCGACGACAGCGAGCAATCACCGCTCGCAGCGGCGAAGTCAACGCTCAAAGCGCTGACGGCTCCGGTTGCGCCGGGTCGGCCCCCGAGCCGGAGCCGCCGGCGGCCTCGGTTGCCGCTGGTTGCGCTGGCCGTCTTGCCAGCGGCGCGCCTGCAGGGGCGCCCGGACGGCATCGGCTCGCCCCGGATCGGCCGGTCCGGGCCTGGGCGCGGGTGCGGCGGCCACCGCGATCGGCTCCGAACACCCGTGCGACCGTCGACGCCGCGCCGCGATCTGCTGCGCCGCGGCACCCGACGTCCGTGCGGTCACGGCGTGACGATCGGGAAGTTGGTGTCGATCGGGTCGATCATCGCCGCCAGCGCCGGGTACGCGGTGTCGTCCCCCTCGATACGGATCGCCCCCGACGCGGTGCGCACGGAGACCGGAACGCCGGCGAACAGCGTCATCAGCAGGTCGACGCGCTGCATGCGAACGGTTGGGGCGTCCGGATCCGTCACGCCTTCCTCGTGGATCAGCACCCCGTTCTCGATCGACAGCAGGTGGGTCTCGCCCGCGTCGGTCAGCACGACGTTGACCTTCAGCGGGCGCGCGAGCGCCCGCTCGGGGTTGATCCGGACCGCGACGAAGTCGAGCAGCAGCGACGTCGGCGTCGCGTCGAGGACGTCCTGGCTCAGGGACGGCGGCGGCAGCCGCACGCCGCCGGTGCGCAGCTCCTGTGCGCCGGTCAGGTAGATGTTGCGCCACGTCCCCGCCTCCGCCTGGTACGCGAGCTGCGTGTAGTCGTCGGCAAGCAGGTTGCGCGCGGCCTGATTCTGCGGATTCGCGAAGACGACGTGGTTGAGCAGCATCGCGGCCCAGCGGTACTCGCCGGCGGCGGAGGCCTTCCGGGCGCGCTCGAGCACCGCGTCCTCGCCACCCATCGCCTCGACGTACTGCTTCGCGGCCGGCTCGGGCGGCAGCGCGTGCAGGTTCGCCGGATTCGCATCGTACCAGCCCATGTAGCGCTGGTAGACCGCCTTCGAGTTGTGGCTCATCGTGCCGTAGTAACCGCGGTTGAACCACTGCCGGGACAGCACGTCGGGCAGCTCGAGGACCTCCGCGATCTCGATGCCCGTGAGCCCCGCGTTCATCAGACGGACGCTCTGATCGTGCAAGAACTTGTAGGCGTCGCGGTGCGACGACAGGAACGCGCCGATCTCGTCGCGGCCGAATCGCGGGATGCCGTGCGCGGCGAACATGACGTTGCTCTGCCCCGCGTAGAGGCGGATCGCCTGCGTCAGGTAGTCGGCCCAGGCCTTCCCGTCGCGCACCAGCGCGCCACGCGCCGGCAGCAGGTTGTGCATGGTGAGGTTCGCGTTCTCGGCCATGAAGAGCGCCTTCGTCCCCGGGAAGAAGACGTTCATCTCGGCAGGCGCCTCCGTGCCCGGCGTGAGCTGGAACACCATGCGCGTGTCGCCGATCTTGATCTCCTGGCCGGTCCTGGTGATCACGTCCGACGGGGCGAGCATCGACATGGTGCCCTTCGAGATGCCGGGGCCGAGGCCCGACGTCATCTCGCCCTCGGGACCGCGCGGCAGCGTGTAGCCGAACTGGAAGACCGCGCGGCGCCCCATCGCGGGACCGGCGATGATGTTCTCGGACACCGCGTGCTCGAGGAAGCCCTGCGGCGCGATGATCCGCACCTTGCCCGACGCGACCTCGTCGCGCGACGTGATGCCCGCGACGCCGCCGTAGTGGTCCAGGTGGCTGTGCGAGTACACGATCGCCAGCACCGGCTTCTCGCCGAGGTGCTCGGTGACGAGCTCGAGCGCCGCCTGCGCGACCTCGGTCGTGGTGAGCGGGTCGAGGACGATCCAGCCCGACCCCGCGTCGACGAACGACACCGTGGAGACGTCGAAGCCTCGCACCTGCCAGATGCCGTCGGCGACCTTGTAGAGGCCGTGCTTGGTGATGATCTGCGCCTGCCGCCAGAGGCTCGGGTTCGCGGTCTCGGGTGCCGCGGCCTTCAGGAAGTCGTAGGACGAGAGGTCCCAGACGACGTCGCCCTTCGCGTTGCGGATCACCGGGTTCTTGCGCGTCGCGACGAAGCCGCGCTCGGCGAAGTCGAAGTCGACGCGCGTGTCGGCGTCGACCAGCTTCCTCGTCTCGGCGAGCCTTTGCTGCGACGCGCTGGACGCCGCGACCTTCGGCATGTCGGGCAGCTTCGGCTTGCCCATCAGCATCGGCGCAATCACGCCGCCGAAGGCCCACAGGCCTCCCGCCGCGAGCCCGCCCGCGAGCAGCATGCCCAGCAGGATCCCGAGCAGGAATCTCCCTCGTGCGACGGCCATCGCGCCCTCCGTTTCGTCTCGTCGACACGACGTCTTAGCCCGTCGCGGCACCGGCCGACCAGAGCGCGGGCATGGCGAAAGTGGCTCACCAGGGCGCGAGCCGCTCGGATGACCCCGATCCTACGCGGTGCGCGCTCGTCGATGGCCGCGCGACGCTCGAAGGCCGTCGCGGAGCGCCTGCGCGCGGTCGGCTACATCGGGGAGCGGGCGCGCGGCGCATCACCGCCGGGCGGCGACCGCTTGCACGTGGACGATGCTCGTGATCGGAGCGTGGGCATGAGTGCACGGACCGCACGGACGCTCGAACGGGCGCTCGTTCTCCTCGCAGCCGGCCTGGCCCTCGCGGCGTGCAGCCAGGCGCGAAAGGCCGGCGGATTCCTCGCCGGCGAGGCGAAGGTCTCGAACCAGCAGGTGTCGCCGGACGCGGGTCCGCCGCCGCGCGCGATCTACGTGACGACCTTCGCGGTCGCGCCCGATGCCATCGAGCAGCAGGGCGGTCTGTTCGGCGCGGCCGAGCAGGCGGTGCAGGGCCGGCCACGCCTGCTCGGGGGAGTCCTCGGCGGCGGCAACGAGGGCGGCGGGATCATCGAGCGCCGCACCGCGGGCGACAACCCGACCGCCGATCAGGTGACGCAGCTGCTCGCGAAGTCGATCGTCGACGGACTCCGGGCCGAGCAGCTCGGCTTCCCGGTCGAGGAAGTGCCGGCCGGCGCGCCACCGCCGTCCCCGGGATGGATCGTCGGCGGCGAGTTCCGCAGCGTCGACCCCGGCAACCGCGCCCAGCGCGCGGTCATCGGCTTCGGCGCCGGCGAGGCGACGACCGAGGTCGACGTCGAGGTCGACCGCGTCGATTCCGGCGCCACCACGCCGGTGCTGCGCTTCGGCTCGAACGCCGACAGCGGCCACGCCCCGGGCGCGGCCGTGACGATGAATCCCTATGCTGCGGCGGCGAAGTTCGTCCTCGGGCGCAACGCGACCCAGCGCGACATCGAGAAGATGGGCCAGGCGATCGCGCAGGAGATCGCGAAGTACGCGCGCGAGAAGGGCGTCGCACCACCGCGGCCGAGCTGACGAGCGGCGCCTTGCCAGGCGCGCACCGCGAGGAACCACACGATGCCGCACAAGCTCACCTCCTGCGCAGGCCTGCGCGCCGTGGTCACCGGTGCATCGAGCGGCATCGGCCACAGCCTCGCCGAGCGCCTCGCCGCCCAGGGAGCACGGGTGGCGCTGGTCGCACGCCGCACCGAGCGCCTGGAGACCCTCGCCGAGAGCATCCGCAGCAAGGGCGGCGACGCGATCGTGCTGACCTGCGACGTCGCCGACCGCGAGCGCTCGCTCGCCTGCGCACGCGAGATCGAGGAGCGCCTCGGCGGCGTCGACCTGCTGGTGAACAACGCCGGCTACGGCCACCATCGCCGCTTCCTCGACTGGGACCTCGACGACATGGAGCGGATGATGCGCGTCAATTACTTCGGCGCGCTCTACTGGACGAAGGCGCTGCTGCCGGGGATGGTCGCGCGCAGGCGCGGCTGGCTGGTGTTCGTGTCGTCGGTCGGCGGCAAGCTCGCGGTGCCGGAGGAGACCGCGTACGCGGGCTCGAAGTTCGCGATGAGCGGCTTCGCCGAGGCGCTGTCGTACGAGGTCGAGGACGACGGCGTGCACGTGATGGTCGTCTGCCCGGGCACGATCCGCACCGAGTTCTTCGACGAGGAGGCGCTGCGCCGCATGCCGCCGGTGTCGCGACGGATGATGGCCGACGTCGAGCCGATGGTCGACGCCATCCTCGACGGCCTCGCGCGCGGCAAGTACGAGGTGACGTTCCCGCGCTTCGTCGAGATGGGCTACGTCGTGCGCGCGATCGCGCCCGGCATCATGCGCCGCAACACGCGCAAGCAGACGCTCGAGGCGCTCGCCAAGGAGGGCCGCTGACGAGGCGCGTCGCGCCGCTCCATCGATCCTCGCGCGGCTGGCGTCGCGGCAGCGGGCGCGGCATACACCCACTCCACCGGAGGATCCGACCATGGCCGACCCACTGCTCGAAAAGACCGACCCGCTCGACGACTTCGAGCACCGACAGGTGACGCTGCAGGACAGGACCAAGCTCGTCTTCGTCGCGGGCAGCGGCCCCGCGGTCATCGTCATGACCGAGATGCCCGGCATCTCGCCGCACGTGGCGCGCTTCGCGCGCTGGATCCGCGATGCCGGCTTCACCGTCTGGATGCCGAACCTGTTCGGCACCCCGGGGCGTCCGGTCTCCGTCGGCTACTCGGTGAGCTCGATCGCGAAGGCCTGCATCAGCTCCGAGTTCCGGGCGTTCGCGGCCAACGCGTCGAGTCCGGTCACGCAGTGGCTGCGCGCACTCGCGGCGCACGCGCACCCGCTGTGCGGCGGCAAGGGCGTCGGGGCCATCGGCATGTGCTTCACCGGCAACTTCGCGCTCTCGATGATGCTCGAGCCGGCGATGCTCGCCCCGGTGCTGTCGCAGCCGTCGCTGCCGCTCGGACGCGCCGGCGGCATGCACATCGCACCGGACGAGCTCGCGCAGGTGAAGGAGCGTCTCGAGCGCGAGGACCTGACGGTCCTCGCCTACCGCTTCGCGGGAGACGCCTTGTGCAAGGCGCAGCGCTTCGCCGCCTACGAGGAGGCGCTCGGCGACCGCTTCAAGGGAACGGTGCTGCCGGACACCGCAGCGAATCCCACGGCCGCGATGAAGAACCCGCACAGCGTCGTCACGCTGCACCTGATCGACGAGCAGAACCAGCCGACGCGACGCGCGGTGGAGGAGATCATCGGCTTCTTCCGCATGCGTCTCGCGCCATAGCCCGGGCAGCCGGACGGCGAGTCGGTGCGACGAGAAGCTCCGTCGCACCGACTCGGCCACGCTCCTTCAGACCGCCGCCTCCAGGATGCGCGCCAGGTGCGCGCGCTGCTGCATCGCGTTCCCGAACAGCTGCTCGGTGTGCTTCTGGCGCTTGAACCAGAGGTGCACGTCGCACTCCCAGGTAAAGCCGATGCCGCCGTGCAGCTGGACGGACCGGTCGGAGGCGAACGCCGCCGCGTCGGACGCGGCCGCCTTCGCCATGCGCGCGAGACGGAGCGCGTCGGCGGGATCCTCGTCGATCGCGCACGCGGCCGCGTAGGTGAGCGAGCGCGCGCGGTCGATGCCGAGCATGACGTTCACCAGCGGATGCTTGACGGCCTGGAAGAAGCCGATCGGCCGCTCGAACTGCACGCGGCTCTTCGCGTAGTCGGCCGTGGTCTGGAGCTGCCACTCCGCGGCACCGCACGCGTCGGCGGCGAGCAGCGTGAGGATGGTCGGCAGCGCCGTCGCGAGCGCAGCCTTGCCCTTGCCCTCTCCTGCGGCGACGCTCTTCGCGTCGACCGCGACACCGTCGAAGGTCACCGTCGCCTGGTCGCGCGTGAGATCGACGATGCGGTCCGGCGTGACGGTCACTCCCGGCGCGTCGACCGGCACGACGTAGAGCGCCACGCCGCCCGCGCTCTTCGCGGCGACGACCAGCAGGCGCGCCTTGCGCGCGTCCTGCACGAAGGCGGCCTTGCCGTGCAGCGCGACTCCGGCGCCCGCGGCCCGCGCCTCGACGTCGGTATCGCCGGGCTCCCACGAGCCCGACTCGGGCGTGATCGCGAGCGTCGCCGCTTCGCCGCCGGCGATCTTCTCGAGCCACGCGGTCGCCCCCGCGGCCTTGAGCACCGCGGTCGCGGCGAGCGTCGCCGGCAGCGGCGACGGCACCGCGACGCGGCCGAGCTCCTCCGCGAGTGCCACGCTCACGATGGTCTTCATGCCGAGGCCACCCGCGGACTCGGGAACCGACAGCGCGCTCCAGCCGAGCTCGACCATCTGCTTCCAGAGGCCGTCGTCCCAGCTCGCCGGCTGGATCTTCGTCTCGTACGCCTCGTGGTGATCGCGGGCGACGAGAACGCGGAGCTTGTCGACGGGAACGCTGTCCGAGAGGAGCTTGCGCGCCTGGTCGCGCACCAGCTGCTCGTCGGGGCCGAAGCCGAGGTCCTTGGTCAGTGCCATCGTCCTTCCCTCACTTCGACTTCGGCAGGCCGAGGACCCGCTCGCCGAGGATGTTGCGCTGGATCTCGTTCGAGCCCGCAGCGATCGTCATGCCGTAGGAGTTCATGTAGGCGTGCGGCCAGTGCCCGCCGTCCGGCGCGCCGGGGTCGCCGAGGTAGCGGCTGGCGTGCGGACCCGCGATCTCGACGCCGAGCGCGGACAGATCCTGGATGAGTTCGGTGATGAGCACCTTGCTCTGCAGCGGGATGCGCATCGGGTGGTCGACCAGCGCCCCGATGCGCATGCGGCGCGCGTTCTGGCGCAGCCCCTCGGCGCGAATCGCGATCTGCGCCACCTTGTCGCGCACGACAGCGTCGTCCCACGCCGTGGCAGCACCGCGCTTCGTCCGCTTCGCGAGCGCGATCAGCTCGTTCACGTACTCCTCGACCGACGTGCCGCCGCCGCTGCCGGCGCCCTCGGCGGCGCCGCGCTCGTAGGTCAGCGTGGTCATCGCGACGGTCCATCCCTTGCCGACCTCGTCGAGGCGCAGCGAGTCCGGGATCACGACGTCCTCGAAGAGCACCTCGTTGAAGCCGGTCTCGCCGGTGATCTTGACCAGCGGACGGACGGTCACGCCCTTCGCATCACGGATCGGCGCGATGAAGTACGTCAGGCCGCTGTACTTGTCGGCCTTGGTGTGGCGGCCGAGCAGGATCATCCAGCTCGCGAAGTGCGCGAGGCTGGTCCACACCTTGTGGCCGTTGACGATCCAGTTGTCGCCCTCGCGTACGACGGAGGTCGCGGCACTGGCGAGGTCGGAGCCCGCACCGGGCTCCGAGAAGCCCTGGCACCAGATCTCGTCGGACGACAGGAGCGGCGGCAGGAAGCGACGCTTCTGGTCTTCGGTCCCGTGCACGAGGATGGTCGGCGCGGCCATCCCGAGGCCGATCACGTTGATCATGAACGGCACGCCCGCGCGGCCCATCTCCTGCGAGGCGATCGCCTGGAAGCCCTTGTGGCCGTGACCGCCGTACTCCTTCGGGTAGTCCGTGCCGACGAGGCCCGCGGCGTGGCACTTCTTCTGCCAGGCGCACAGGTACTGGCGCTGCTCCTCGCTGCTCACCTCGATCGGCGAGATCGGCAGGCGGAAGCTCGGGGCGGGCGGACGGTTCTCTTCCAGCCAGCGCCGGCAGTACTCGCGGAACTCGGCCTGTTCCTGGGTGTCGCGCTTCTCTGACATGGTGGGTTCTCCCTCCGAAGGGCTTGGGTCAACCGGCCTACAATCGCATGCGGGCGCCGGCGCGCAACGCGGCCACGACCGGTGCCGAGCGGCCCCTGCCTCGTCCCGGACATGCCCTCCACGCGCGGCGCGTCGGCCCGGACGTCGCCTGCCCGGCCCTTGCGCCGTGGTCGCGGACGGTCGATGACGGGCACCGGAGGAGGAACGATGACGCCCTGCCCACGCTCCGGCGCCGCGGTCGCCTCGCTGCTGGCAGCCGTGCTCGTCACCCTCGCCCCGACCAGGGGCGCGCTGCGCGCCGAGGACCACCCGACGCCGGTTCTCGCCCGCGTCCTGACGAGGCCGGCGGTGGTGGTCGACAGCGACGGCACCTGGTGGCTGCCGTACGAGATCGCGCTCGAGAACGTGACCGGCGTTCCGATCACCCTCGAGTCGGTGGACGTCCTCGACGCGATCAGGGAAGCGAGCGACGGGGCCGCCGTGGTGACCACGCTGCGCGGCGACGCGCTCGGCGGCAACGTGGCGCAGGCGGGTGGCGTCAAGTCGGCGACGCTCGGCGCGGGACAGGGCGCCGTGCTGTTCGTGAACGCGCGCTTCGCGAAGCGCGCGGACGTGCCGGCGAAGCTCGCGCACCGCATCGTCGCCGTGACACCGGAGCCGAAGCCGCCGCTGCCCGAGCGCACCGTCGAGCAGACGGTGGCGCCGACCGACGTCGCCACCGCGGCTCCGGTCGTCCTCGGTCCGGCGCTGCGCGGCGATCGCTGGGTCGCCGCCGCGAGCTGCTGCGACTCGTACCACCGCCGCGCCGTGCTGCCGATCAACGGCGCGCGCCATCTCGCGCAGCGCTACGCGATCGACTGGATACGCTTGACGCCGACGACCGCCTGGCGAGCGGCGACGCGCAGGAGAACGCGAGCTACCCGCAGTTCGGCGCCGAGGCGATCGCCGCCGCCGACGCCAAGGTCGTGCACGTGCAGGATGGCATGCCCGAAGGCACGCCGGAAGGGGAACAGGCGCTCGGCGTGACGGCGACCAACGCCGACGGCAACGCGGTGATCCTCGACCTCGGCGACGGCCGCTTCGCGCTCTACGCGCACCTGCAGCCCGGCTCGATCCGCGTGCGGGAGGGCGATGCCGTGAAGCGTGGCGACGTGCTCGGGCTGGTCGGCAACACCGGCAACAGCGACGCGCCACACCTGCACTTCCACGTGATGGGCGGACCGTCGCCGCTCGCGTCGAACGGCGTGCCGTACGGCATCGACGCGTTCGCCGTGACCGGGCGAGCGGTGTCTTCGAGCGATCTCGACGACGAGCTGAAGAAGGCCGATCAGCCCGTGCAGATCGAGCGGCTGCCGGCGCCCGCGAAGCGCAGCGCCGAGCTGCCGGCGGATCTGGCGATCGTCGCGTTTCCTCGAGAGCGGGCCGCAACGACCTCCGGCGTCGTGCGGCGCGCGCGGCCGTCGCGGCTCTGCTCGGCGCAGCGACGCTCGAGGCGTCGCTGCGCATCGTCGCCGCCACGAGCAGCACCCGCTTCGCGTCGCTGCTGCGCCAGTGGGATCCCGACGCGACCCTCGATCTGCGCGGCGACGCCTGCTTCCGTCCCTGGCCCGGGATGGTCGTGCCGTTTCCCAACGGAACGCGGTCGCACGTGAACGCGATGGGCTTCTGCGGCCCGCCGGTCGCCGTGCCCAAGCCGTCCGCGACCTGACGTGTCGTCCTGCTCGGCGGATCGACCAGCCACGGCTGCCTGGTGAACGACGACGAGACCATCGACGCGCACCTGCGCCGCGCGCTGCGCGTCCCCGGGCGAGCGCCCGTCGAGGTCGTGAACCTCGGCTTCGATGCGCTCGACGCGCTCTGCGAGCAGGAGCGCCTCGCCGCCGAGGGCATCGCGCTCGAGCCCGACGCGGTGATCGTGCACACCGGCATCAACGACACGAGCGCGCTGCGCTTTCCCGACCTCGCGCGCAACGCGCCGGAGCGTGGCGTCCGTGCCGTGGTCCGCGCGAGCCAGGAGCTCCTGCGGCGCGAGCGCGGCGCCTGGCGTGCAGCCAAGCATCTGCTCTTCAGCGCGCGACTTCCCGGCGTGCTGCGCAACCTGCGCCTGCACGCGCAGCCTCTGCCGGGCCCGCCCGAGCCCGAGCCGCGCGCCCTCGACGCCTTCGAGCGCACCGTGCGCGGCACGATCGCGCTCTCGCCGCCCGGCACCGTCGTCCTGCTGTCCACGCCGCCGTCCGGTCTGCGCGTGCCCGGAGTAGCGTTCGCCGGACGGCTGATCGTCGACCGCGAGACCTCGCAGCGCTACCGGGACCGGCTCGACGAGCGCCTGCGACGCATCGCCGATGACGCGAGCTCGACCGGTCGGGACGTCCGGTCCGTGCCGCACGAGCTCCCCGACCGGGTCTTCCTCGACGATTGCCACGTCGACGGCGAGGGCAACCGGCTGCTCGCCGAGGACTTCGCGCGCGTGCTCGGTGCGCGGCTGGGTCCTTAGGTGCGTCGTGCGATCGATCGGCCGCGCAGCACGGCTCGGTCAGCGGGCCGGCGCCCCGGCGGGCGGCGGCGCGCTCCCGCCGCGCGACGGCGGCGCATCCGGTGCGCGCAGCACGGGGCGTCCGACCTGCAGCATGCGCCGCCAGCAGCGGTTCTCGAACGCGGCCGGCGTGTCGGCGCTGATCTCCGCCGAGCGCAGCACGCCGCTCGGCGGCAGCGGGTCGACGACCACCGGTGCGAGTCCCGGCTCGCGCGGCAGGCTCCGGAGGAACGCGACGCGCGCGTCGTAGGCCGCGGCGTAGGCGTGCGCGAGCGCGATGTCGGCACGCGTCCGACCGATCTCGGCGACGCCGACGCCCACGACCGCCGCGGCGAGCAGCACCACCAGGACGGTCGCCGCCCGAGCGTGGTCGCGCAGCGCCGCGCCGGCGAGGCTGCCGATCTCGACCGCAGCGACCACGAGAAACACGGCGAGGACGAGCTGCGCACGTGTCGGCGGCGGCTCGCCGAGCGCGTAGTATCCAGAGAACGTCGCGGCGAACGCGACCAGCGGAGCGAGCAGCAGCACCGCAGCCGTCGCGGCCAGCAGACGCCGCACCGGCACCGGTGCCTGCCCGGGCGCGAAGCTGCTCGCACCGACCGCCCGTGCGGGCGCGAAGCTGCTCGCACCGACCGCCCGTGCGGGCGCGAAGCTGCTCGCACCGACCGCCCGTG
>Ga0194131_10002723_pt1 | contig 28723 bp, 30 predicted proteins | sample TA2KigO120mmetaG_FD_148631 | JGI IMG/M metagenome (GOLD analysis project Ga0194131, IMG submission 148631) | Freshwater microbial communities from Lake Tanganyika, Tanzania - TA2015053 Kigoma Offshore 120m | ecosystem: Environmental > Aquatic > Freshwater > Lake | place: Tanzania: Lake...
ACGCTATGGCGGGCAAGGGAAGGGTGGCCGAGTGGTTGAAGGCGGCAGTCTTGAAAACTGCTATATCGGAAACGGTATCGAGAGTTCGAATCTCTCCCCTTCCGCCAAAATTGGAATGTATTTAACTATGAAAAAGGTGGTGGTGACGGGAGGGGCGGGATTTATTGGGAGACACGTCACAAAAAAACTGATTGCGGAGGGGTATGAGACACATATCATCGATAGCCTTGTGGGGAGTGAGGAGAGTCAGGTGAATCCACAGGCAATTTTTCACAAGCTTGATATTAATGAGACCGAGGAGGTCGCACGGATTTGTACGGGGGCGGAGGGAATCTTTCACCTAGCGGCCCTGCCGTCTGTCCCCTTCTCAATCGAGGATCCAATAACCTCTGCGAAGACAAATTTACTAGGGACGATCTCCATCCTTCAAGCCGCGAAGGAGGCGGGGGTGAAGCGAGTGATTTTTTCTTCCTCGAGCGCGGTCTATGGAGAACAGGAAATCTTGCCGGTAGCGGAGAGCGCGGAGACTGGTCCGAGAAGTCCCTACGGACTACAGAAACTGCAGAGTGAAGAACAATGCCGGCTTTTTAGTGAGCTCTATAGGGTAGAGACGGTGTGTCTCAGGTACTTTAATGTATACGGAAAGGGACAAAATCCAGACGGACCCTATGCTTCGGTGATTCCAAAATTTATCCGATTACGGCAGGAGGGAAAACCACTCACCGTGACGGGAGATGGGAGTCAGACGAGAGATTTTGTTCACGTGAACGATGTGGCGGAGGCAAATTTTCTAGCTTTTACGAGCCCAGAAATATTTAAGGGAGAGATAATAAATGTGGGGAGTGGCAAGGAATGGACAGTGAAGGATATTGCGGAAATGATTGGCGGAGAGATAGAGTATATTGAAGCGAGAAAAGAGATAAAGAGAAGTGTGGCAGATGCAATAAAAGCGGAGAAGATGCTTAGGTGGAAAGTGAGGGTAGGATTCACAGAGGGGATAAAAGAGATACTGGAGAAATAATTAATTAGAAGGGGTAAATATTTTGATTACCCGCTTCGTGAGGCGAGCAAAATATTTGATGTTTCGTTTATAATTCAGGATTAACTTAAAAACTCCTCCTCTTTCTTTTGATCCCCTCTCTAGAAATGTCTTTTTGTTATACTAGTCCTACCGAGCATGAAGAAGATAGCCAAAATCAAAGTGACAAGAGAGTTGCTCGCGAAGGCAAGGTTTCTTGCGATTGCGGCGGATCCAACCCGGATGCGGATATTGATCCGCATGTTTCAGGTGAAAAAAGCTATGGTGAGCGAGGTCGCAGAAGCTCTTTCAATGTCGATAGCGGCGGTGTCACACCACCTGCAGATTATGAAAGAAAGTGGGTTTCTTGAGTCGGAAAAAAAAGGAACTTCAGTATACTATACCGTATTACTAAGCCCAGAACTTTTAGCGCTGAAGAAATTCATTTTATGATTCATACAAATACGGAGAATAGATAAAGATTTTTATGTTCCGCCATAATCGGCAAAATACTAAATCCCAGATCCTACCTTTAGGAATACATAATAGTCGAGGCCAAGTAAGGCCGGAATGACAGGCTATGAGCAAGAAAAAACATACAATAGTTATTTTAGGAGGAGGGTTTGCGGGGATGTATGCCTACCGGCGATTATATCGCTATTTTCATGGTAGTCGGGAAGTCTCGATTACAATTGTTTCAAAAAATAATTACTTTCTCTTTACTCCCCTTTTGCATGAAGTGGCGACGGGAAGCCTGGCTGAAGACCATATCATTGAGTCGATTTTTTCGGCGATTGAGTGTTGTGATAATCGGCTATTGGTTGATAATATCTTGGGAGTGGATTTGGCGAGGAGAGAGGTGATTTTGGAAAAAAATAGATTAAAATATGACTTCCTCGTAGTGGCGCTTGGGGCAAAGACGAATTTTTTTGGCGTGAAGGGAGCTGAGGAATACGCTATCGGCCTCAAGGATATTTCCGATGCGAAAAAGATCAAAACTTTTATGACGAAAAGTTTTAGTGAGGCGCAGATGATGAAAGGGAAAGAAGCTATTCGTAAGAAACTTACCTTTACAGTCGTAGGGGGCGGGCCGACGGGGGTGGAGCTCGTCGCTGAAATGCAGGAGCTAATCAATACCACTTATCGTGCATATTTTGGAGAAAAATTGGTGAATGAAGCTCAAGTGACACTTATCCATCGCGGAAAGGAGCTTCTTGAACGGTTTCACCCAGAGATCCGGAAAAAAGCGCTCCAGGTCCTCCGAAAAAAAGGGATAAAAGTGAACCTACAAAAAGAGGTGGTAGAAGTGAAGGCGGATGAAATAGTTTTTACCGATAAAGAATCAATACCATCAGCGCTCACTGTTTGGGCGGCGGGCGTGACTCCAGTATCAATTGCTTTTTCACCTGAGATAAAAAAAGAAAAAGATAATCGATTGATAGTGAGATCTACATTGGCAGCCTGGGATTATCCGGAAGTGTTTGTAGCGGGCGATATGATGAGCATGTGGGATGAGCGAGGTACATCACAACCTATTCCCCAAACAGCACAAGCGGCGGTCCTTGAGGGAGAGCTCGCTGGGGAAAATGTCTACCGAATAATTAAAGGAAGAGAATTACAAATCTTTCGCTATCAAAGCAAAGGAGCGCTCGTCTCTCTCGGGCAATGGATGGCGGCGGGTGAAATTCACTCCGTTCCTTTTTTTGGGCATTTTGCTTGGTGGCTCTGGCGAACAGTTTATCTCACTAAAATTATTTCGTTTAAGAAAAAAATATTGGTGGCTCTGGATTGGACGGCAAATCTATTTAGTCCTAGGGATATATCGGATATCACCACTCTTAATAAAAGAGGTTCTCTCAAAAAAAAGGTTAGGGGAAAATAATCTTGATTTTTATTCTTAAACATTAAAAACCCCAGAAAATAATAAAAAGCCCCACACTAGATAGTGCGGGGCGGAGAGAAGAATTTTTTGATCAGGCTTCAATGGTGCGATATGGTCATTAGAAGCTTGCACCAATTTGAAATGACAACATTCTGCTCATCCCGAGACTCGACTCTTAGGAAACTTGGCCAGGGAAGATGAATGTCTTCTTCATGAGTCCTGAAATGAACGCAACGAAGACCATACCGACCCTGGATAGGCAGCCGCGTCTCCCTTCCCAATCTTTCTGAAGTAAACCGCTTCCCATCGAAGGTATCGATGAGACGAGCAAGAACTGAAGAACGAGCTTGGCTATTTTCCAAGTTGCCAAAGCTCTCAAATTGAGGTGGTAAAAATTGCCACTCACCCCATGGGGTGAGGAGAGACTTGATCCCATGTCCGCCAATCTCCAAAACAAAGCCATTTGAGGTCTGGCCTCCAAGAGGTCTTGGGAAAGATCGGAAATCAATTTCTTCCGGAAGCCTAAAGAAACTCCCTCCCTCTGCTCTCAGAAAATTCAGACAGCGAAGGGCGATGATGTGAAGAAGATGAAAATCCTCCACTGAATCAAGGGAAATGATTCTGGATGAGACTAGCCGAATCACACTATCACGAGTGTCTTCATCTTCAGCGATGAATTGATCGAAGTTAAGGCCAGAAAAATGCACTTCATCGCCAACAGCCATGGTTTCGGTCATTCAATCCCTCCTTTTTCTTTGCGCAATATCAAGGTTCATTCCTATTTTGCCCTTATTGGACATTTTTACAAGATTGTTATTATATATGCAAAAAGACTTGGAGTCAAGAGTGTCTTCTGTGGAAAACAATATAACCTATGGAAAGAGTTTTTTGAACTCTTAGCAGATGCAATCCGCCAAAGCTCGACTCACGGAGCTATGTCCGCTTTACTAAATTCACTTTTCATGGTAACTCATAAATGCGGTTTTGCTATTTCTTCGGTTATTTCTTTAATTACTTTTTTCATTTCTTCTGTAAACATATAATGGAATTCATTTGGAATGATTTCTGATGGTCCAGCACTATCTTTAGTATTATCTTGCGGATGATTGATAGAATTTTTTTTATAACTACCAAGGGCAATCGTCCTTGTGCCTTCAGGTGCAAATGCTAATCTGTCGCACCCTCTTGAATGACCGATCCACAGATCAGTTTTTCTTGGAATAGAATGAGGCTCTCCTGCATCAAAACCAACTTCATAGCCGAGATTTTCTAAATAATTTTTTATTTCTTTATAAAAATTCTCAGCAAGCTGATTGCTCTCTATAAATTTTGGATTTCCTTTAATAATAATTGCTGTGAGTTTGTGCATAAAAAGAGAATATTTTTATTACTGATTTAAAATTTTTCCAGTTAGGTTTTACCAATCTCAACTTCGATAACTTGGGCATTAGCTGCTTTTGGAATATCTGCCGAGTAGGTTCCAGTATAGAGAGATAAAATTTGCTTGATCCAACCATAACCCTTTTTGAAAATTTGCGGAAAGGGCGAGATTCGAACTCGCGAGGGGTTGCCCCCAACCGCTTTTCGAGAGCGGCGCCTTAAACCTCTCGGCCACCTTTCCAAAACAAAATATCTTGAAAAGATTAGCAAAAAATAAGACTTTTATCAAAAGAAAAAGAAGTTTGCACTATAAAATTCGAAATACAATTTTTTTTTATCTCTTATGGATCAATGAATGACTTTTAACACAGAGAAAGAACCTAAGAAGTATATGGGCTTAGGATTTGGGAAGATAAAGAGGCGAAGGGACAAATTCCTGGGCTTAGCCGTAATTTTGTGTTATATTAATTAACTATATTTTACAGGGCTGGTAGCTCAGTGGCAGAGCACCTCATTTGCAATGAGGGGGTCGTGGGTTCAACTCCCATCCAGTCCACAAAATTAATAAAAAATCCCCGAGTATCCAACTCAGGGATTTTTTATTAATTTTGTGGGATATTCTGAAATTAGCGCGAACTTTATTTAAACAAAACTCCTGATGCGCCCTACCACTATTTTTCTGGGGAAATGGAGGCGGAGCGATGGACTCGCCCGTGCGGATTCCTCCCCAGACCCCTCCACCACGAAGCAGAAAAAAGCGGGGCTGTGTTCTCTTATAAGTCTCGGGGATATTTTTTATTTTATTTCCGTACCAAACATGAGATGAATCCTTGTGTCAGTATATTTCGGTCAAGGTTCTTGCCAATAAATATAATTGCGTTCTTATGCAATTCATCTTTCTGCCATGGCTTACTTGGTTGCATTTCAAAAAGCATATGTACACCCTGTAATACTATTTTCTCAGGTTCGCCCTTAATTGCAACGATGCCTTTGTATCGGTACAAATCGTTGCCAAATGTGCAAATTATGCCATTTATAAAATACATGAATGCTTGCGGGTCGAGTTCACCTTCTATTTCGACACCAACCGAGCTTACGCTCTCATCATGAGAATGAGCTGCGCGGAATTCTTTGGATATAATAGGTTCAACAAGATCACCATCCGCATGTTTAAGCACAAGAGAAAATTCATGCGGTAGATGCTCCGTGAAGAGTACGAAATTACCATCTTCTGGCACAGAGAGCAAAAAGGTAGTGTTTGGTTCCGTGATTGAAAGTTTTTGTGCTTCATTACCAAGAGATAATGCATCGCCCGAATTGCGTAATACAGGGGGACCGGAAAAAATAATGGCGGCGGGATTTGCAATAGTTTCCAGCAATTTTTCCGAAGTGGCCTCCAGAGCGTGTGTAAGTATCATCTTCATACTCCTTTCTTCGCCATTGGGCGAAGCAACGATCGCATAGTTGCCCCTCCGAAGCTGGTACAACGCACCATATTCGAATGGATATTCGATTTCCATGAATTTTGGATTGACGATGAGAGCTCTTTCAATATTGAATCCACCAATGTTGAACAGTTTTCGCAGGTCAACGTTTCCCTTTACTGCTCGATGGATCACTGCAAAACGATTAATTTCCCGGATGCGCTCTTCCAGCACTCCCAGCTCTTCCTTGTTCACTAAATCCACTTTGTTTAGGAGAATAATGTCGGCAAATGCGATCTGGTCTTTCGCCTCCGGAGTATTTTCAAGCTGGTTATATACATGTAGTGAATCTACGATTGTAATAATACCATCAAGTGATGTATGTTCGGCGATTAAGGGGTCCGTAAGGAATGTTTGTGCGACCGGGGAGGGATCTGCAAGGCCGGTGGTTTCAATAAGGATATGCTCGGGAGGTCGCTCGCTCTGAATCAGTTTCGTAATGATTCGGACGAGATCGCCGCGTACGGTGCAGCAGATACATCCATTGTTCATCTCAATAACCTCCTCTTTTTCGCGAATTACGAGATCTTGATCAATGCCAACCTCTCCAAATTCGTTTTCAATAACGGCAAACCGGATGCCATGATCTTCGCTTAAAATCCGATTAATGAGAGTAGTCTTTCCGCTTCCAAGGAAGCCAGTGATGACGGTGACTGGAATTTTCTTTTTTTTCATAGTTTTTTGTTACTTACTGTTAATAAAAATACTGATAACGAATATCGCGAGTGCGAGGCATACAATTGTTCCTCCACTTGAAAGTCCCCAGAAATAAGATATGAAAATCCCCCCAATGACCGATGTAAGCGAAAAGAACACCGCAAGAATTGTCGTCGAGAGAAACCCGCGACCATAACCAATTGCGGTGAGTACGGGAATTACCATCAAAGCACTAATAAGAAGTGCTCCTACAATCTTTAGCGATACGACGACAGTACACGCGGCAAGCACAAGAAGTAAAATCCCGAAGCTTCTGGGGCGAATACCACTCGCCTGCGCAAGGTCTTCATTAAACGAAATAAAAAATAATTCTTTATAGAATGCGATTATCACTCCAATCACAAAGACTGCGAGCACGAGAATCGTAATAATGTCTCCATGGGAGACTGTCGTGATGCTGCCAAAAAGGAAACTGAACAAGTTGAGATTGAATCCACGATGCATACTTATGAGGACCGTGGCAATCGCGAGGCTTCCCGATAAAAATAGCGAGAGTAATGAATCCGATGGCAGCTTCTGGACGGTACGCAAACGTTCAATGCCGAAGACCGCAGCAAGCGACGTTCCGAGCGCGGTCAACAGTGGTGGGAGACCACTCATAAAGCCAACAACAACACCAAAAAATGTGATGTGGGCGAGCGTATCTGCAATAAGTGCATATCTTCGCACAACCAAAAAAATACCCACTAGTGGTGCAATAATCGCGATTACGCTTCCCGCGATGAATGCTCGAATCATGAAGTCGAATTGAAATATCTCAAGCATGGGAGTTTTTTTCAGCGCGAGGGACGCGCCTCTCTTTTTTACTTCGCAGTTTCTCCAGGTATTTCTCTTTTACGAATGAATCAGCTCGCTCATAACAGACCAACGTATGATTGATGCACATCACCGAGTCGGCTTCTCGGACAACAGTATCAATGTCATGCGAAACAAGGACGACGGTAAGACCTAACTTCTTGTGCAGACGGCTCACAAAGTCATAGAAGGCCTCTTGGCTTATGAAGTCAACACCAGCATCAGGCTCATCAAGAATGAGTATCAAAGGTTCTGTCGCGAGTGCCCGGGCAATAAATACCTTTTGTCTCTCTCCCCCAGAGAGCTCATCCAATCGTCTTTTGAGAAGATGTTTAATTCCCGACACTTGCACAGCGTTTTCCACAGCACGCGCGTCGTCTACACTAAATCTTCCGAGTATTCCACGTATTGCAGTTCTGCCGGTCTGCACTATCTCTATCACCGTTGCGGGAAATTGCGAGATGGTTTCCGAAATATATTGTGGTACATAGCCAATACGGGATTTCAAATCGTCCATAACCTCAATAGAACCACTCTTAGGAGAAAGAAGTCCGAGAATTATTTTTATTAGCGTTGTCTTTCCGCTACCATTCGGTCCGACTATTCCAAGATATTCACCTCGCTTCACGCGGAAATTAATATCATGGAGGACGGAATGGCCATTGTAGTAAAAAGACAGATTTTTGGCACTAATGTGCGTATTATTTTCCGAATCTACGAGGTGGCGCATGAGAGTGCAGTACGGATGTTTTGTAAGTTTTGACGCATAATCGATAAGTAGTTTCCCCCGGCCTTTAATTCTTCCTGCGTCAAACCTTCCATGGGATTCATGACTAATGTCTTTGCGCCGATTTCGACTGCGAGCGTTTGCGCAAGCGCCGGAGATACAAGAGTCTCAAAGAATATGTACTTGATACCTTTTTCTTTCGCAAGGATGGCAATCTCTGCCATACGCTTCGGTGTCGGCTCTTCTTCAGGCGAAATTCCCGCTATGTTTATGACGTTGATATTGTACCTCTTCGCAAGGTATCCGAACGCACCATGCGAAGCCACAATATCTCGCGTTTTACACGTTTTGAGGCTAGATGCAAATAAGGCATCAAGAGAGCCAAGCTCCGCTAGATAGCGGCGTGCGTTCTCTTCATACACATTCGCGTTTTGAGGGTCAAAGCGCATCAATGTATCACGAATAAGCTCAACTTCTTTCATTGCAAGCGATGGGTCAAGCCAAATATGGGGGTCGAGTTCACCTTCATGGGAGTGCCCCTCTTCTTCATCATGTGCTTTTTCCTCATCTCCATGTTGGTCTTTCCCTTGAAGCAGTTCAAAATATTTTGTCATATGCACAACGGCCACACCTTTCTGCACAAGCTCTGGCTCGATTTTCTCTGCCCATGGATCAAGACCTGCACCGTTGAATATAAAAACCTGCCCCTTTTGTGCAGCAGAAATATCTTGTGGCGTAGGCTCGAAATCGTGGGGTGACGCGCCCGGCGGAGTCAACGTAATTACTTCGACGTAGTCGCCTCCAACCTGCCGTGCAAACTCAGCGAGCGGATAGAAGCTTGCCACTACCCTAATTTTTATATCCTGCTCCGCACTTCTTTCGCTTGTTCCACCCACAAACAAAAAGCCCATAACAACCAATGCCACAGCACCAATACCTATAATAACTTTGTTCATAAAAAAATATTTTTAATTACTTTCTAATGCATTCCAAACAATGCCCACGCACTAATACGTCCACTATTCCCCCGACATTTCTCGTTTGTATATTATTTCTAGTGACAACAATTGTCTCTATATTTCCACAATCAACACACAAGAAATGATCATGCAAATTGTGTTCGTCGCTCAACTCATACAGCACCATATCTTTGTTAACATGCACCGCTCTCACAAGGCCGCGAGTGCTTAGGCGATCGACGGTGCGAAATATAGTCGAGAAATCAGCTTCCGGTATCTTTTTGTGAATACTGGAAATCGATATCAGGTGCTCTTTTTTTAAGACCGAAAGAATTCTATTTTCATATATACCATGCCGCATATATTTATAGTTTATAATATCTGCAAACCATTTGCAAAATGTTAATCCCCCTCCTCCCGCACAGTCCGAGCCCGCGCCTTTGGCGCGCGTCAGTCATCAAATTCGTTATTGTGGACCTACGGAGAATCGAACTCCGGCCTCTTCCATGCCATGGAAGCGTAATACCATTTTACTATAGGCCCTTCACGTTTTCTCTTTGTCTTTTTTCTTTATTTTATTTTGTTGCCAGAAACTCCATTTGCTCGTCAACATACAGCGTACATACACTTCCTCGCAAGCCTTATTTCTTCCCAGAACTAAAGAAAAAATCCTAAAGCTTTTACGCAATGGATTATTTTTCGCTTTTATAAAATTGAAAAAAGCGAATATAACACATATAATGCACTATATTCTTAGCATTCTCAAGTCCTCGTAGTTCAATGGATAGAACAAATCCGTCCTAAGGATAAAATGTAGGTTCGATTCCTACCGAGGGCACCAAAAAGAAAAAATGTCTCTTGCTCTTTTGATTTTCGCGGGGGTGGATTTTTCTTAAAATGGAAAGGACATTTTTTCTGCGGAACTCTGCCCTCAATGAATCGGGCAGATGGTGGGGCTTCAATACGGACTCGGCAAAGCGAAAATCTTTTTTTCTGGGGATTTGGATTTTCGCAAAACCTCGGCTGATTTTCCGCCCGCAGGAGGGGTCTGGGGAGGAATCCACACGGGCTTCGGCTTTTTATTTTTGCGAAATCCAAATACCTATAATGCAACAACTGCTAAAATGTAGTTATCCACTATGAAAGAAATATCGCCAAAACTTGGACTAAATCTCAAGCGCATTAGAACAAAAAAATGTCGCAAGGAGATATTGCACGTGCCTTGGAGGTGCATAGAGCGTATGTAAGCGGTATAGAAACTGGCAAGCGCAATCCTACCCTTGCGACAATAGAAAAATTGGCTACTGCACTTGGAGTATCTGCCAGCGAGCTTTTGAAATAAATTAAGTAAAAAAAAGACGCTCATCCTTATTGAGCGTCTAGTCCCTATCCTTCGGACATTGACATTCCGTTGCACAGATCTGTGCACTTTATATATGCACTGAGAAATGAAAGAAAGAAGATCTTTCATTTCTCAAAAGATGCTTGGGAGAGCTGGGAGGCTCGAGATTCCCAAGCACCGAGATCATAACTTTTTAAATGTAGGGGCCGTGGGCAGAAACATCTCTTCTGGGTAAGCATCATGCGTCGAGTAGACCCGCGCGGACACTGACTCGATTCTTCCCCAAAGGAGCATTCACATCCCACGGCTGGAGCGCCCTTCCCGAGATATTGAATCCCCTCAGAATCAATCTCTTAGGAGAGCGCTCACTTATTTCAACAACCGGCTTCATGCCAGAACGGGTGCTATTTATGTTTATAACAAACCTAAGAATCTCTGTCAATATGTGCATAAAAAAACCTTTATTTGATATATTGACATGTATGCCAAATTGGTGTATAATTTAAATAGGAAAAGAGGATATGGAGTGTATCCCCTGCTCTTCCAAGCTCATTTTAGTTAGGAGGGCATTATGCCCAAAAATCAAGGAACTGAATTAGTCAGACAGTCGTCGCCCCTCGCGATCATCCTCTTTAATGTGAGAGGACATTTAGAACGACAAGATGAGATCCGCTATCTCATGGCCGCCGGTCATGGGGTACGAATGGCAGTACTAGCTCACGCTATGCAGAGAAAAAGAAGCGGTGTATAATCTCACACCCCTTCATGAGCCGAGTCTTTTTCTCACCCTCTTTACCGCTGATCCCCTCAGGTCCGCGGTATTTTTATGCTTTTATTATTTTACTTCGGAGAGAATGGTTTCAACGGTCTTTATCTCACCATTCCTTAGAAAGGTAAGTTTTATCCTCTCCCCTACTTGGCGTTCTTCAAGATAGTCAGAAAGAGTTTTTTGGTAGGTGACGTCCGCTCCATTGAAACTTAGGATAATATCTCCTTTTTTGATGCCAGCTTTGTCGGCGGGAGAGCCCTTCACAACTACCGGGCCCATACCAGTGGCGGTCATGATGAGCGCACCGGAAGAAGTAGGGAGATGAAATTTTCTCATCACCGCGTCATTAATTGGGAGAAACTTCACGCCGAGCATAGGCCGGCGGATACGACCATGATGAAAGAGTTCAGTTAAGTCACGCTTGGCGTAATTAATAGGAATAGCAAAGGCAAGATTTTGAGCACCAGTGACGACTGCAGTATTGATAGCAATCACCTCCCCTTTTGTATTCACTAAAGGACCGCCGCTATTACCGGGATTAATCGCAACATCGGTCTGAATGAGGCCGCGAAGCTCTTTGGGTTTTTCAGTTGCACTCTCGCTTATGTCCCGGGTAGCAAAAATTGCCCTAGAAAGACCGGCAATGATACCAGAGGCGACGCTGTTTTGAAACATGCCAAGAGCGTTTCCCACCGCAAGGACGGGCTCGCCGAGACGTACATTATCGGAATTTCCGAGACGGATAGAAGGGGTCTTTTCTTTTTCTATCTTTATCACCGCCACGTCATCTATCGGGTCGCGGGCAAGGATCCGGGCGGAGAAAGCCACATCATCCCCAGAAAGAAAGACAGAATATTCAGCTTCCGGATCAATCACTACATGCTTATTGGTCACGAGAAGTCCATGCGGGGAGACAAAAAAACCAGAGCCACTGCCAATCTTCACCCGACCTTGCTTATCAAGCAGAGTTTCAGGAACGGAAAATTTACCATTGCGATCAGTAACGATCGAAGCAAGGTCTTTTGGAACATTCTTTTTTAAATCGTCGATACTTTTTGATATGACGATAGTAGCGACGGAGGGCATCACTTCGTCCACTATCTCGCTCCAATCATTCATTGTCTTAAGTATAGCAAAGAGATTGTCTTAAAGAGCACTCATACTTTTAGCTCGCTTATTTCTTTTAGTTTTCTTATTTTTGCTTACGGGGCTTATAATCGGAAAGAAAATCAAAATAAAAACTCCGGACTAGGTCCGGAGTTTTTATTTTGATTCATTAAGGGCGGGGAAGATCAACAAAGTCATCGCTGGGCTGCTCTTTATCTTTCTTGAGCCGCTCGTAGTTACGCTCAATGCGATTCCATGCTTCTCGGCTCTCATATTTGCGGCGTTCGCTAAAGAGAAGGAAGAGAAGAATGAGACAGATTAAGAGAAGAAGCGGAGAGGCAAAGAGGGAGTTAAAGAAAACCACAAACGCATCACTAATGCTGGACTTAGCAGTGGAATTGGTAGCAGGGGCGACCGGAGTAGGAGTCTGAGACTGCTCACCAGAAGCATCCACAGTAACAGTCGTATTGCCTTCCGTGGTAGCGATAGTTACTGGAATACACACTTCTTTCTTTTCTACCTTCTTCGTCTCGCAAATAGGCGTCTTTTCTGTTTCTTTCTTGATGACAGTAGCGGGAGTAGTCGGAGAAATGAGAGGTATATCCTGGACGTAGATCACGTAGCTCAAGACATTTTCCATGCAGTTATTTTTTGCACCAATCTTCACCGCATAGCTCGTACCACCCTGGGCAAAAGTAGGGACCCAGACAATAGTTCCGGAGTAGTTATTAATGGAGAAACCCAGAGGGCCTTCAATTACTCGGAAGGTGATTTGGCTAGGATTAGTGTAAGGACTAAAGACGCTACCAGAAGCGGTAACAGTATGTGTATATAGCTTACCTTCCTGAGCACTCGACAAAGGAGTGCCAGTAAAAGTCACGGGAGTACAGACCGGAAATGTAGGATAGGTGGGGCAGGAAGGATATCCAAAGGTACCACAGGTCGTTGGAGGGTAATATGTCGGAGGATTTACTACAGGCTGTTCGATTGTGATTCTTACTTCGAGCTCCGAGTAGCAGGTGGCGCAATCAGAAGCGCGGAAGATAGCGGAATAAACACCAGCAGTCAAAGGAGTCCAGCTGAAAGTCCGGCTAGAGGTGTTGAAAGAAGCACCAGAAGGCAAAGAGACAGCAGAATATGTCACTGGCTGACTGCCGTCCGGATCATAAGCAGAGATGGTGAAGCTGAGATACTGATTCACTCGACCATTCTGACTGGCGATCGGCAAGAAAACGGGTGGTTGATTTACCGGCTGATAATAGCTGTTTTGGTAATTATATCCAAAATTGTAGCCATAATTATCATAAAAGTTGTTATACCCGTAGCTTCCCGGATAATAAAACGAGTCCCAGAAACTCTGAGCATTTGCTAAAGGCAAGGAGCTAATAAGCCCCAAAAAGAGGGCTACCGTAAATGTGATTATTTTTCCCAAAATATTGTTCATTTGTTATATTATACCGCATATTATACCAGCTTGTCAATTGTTCAGGATATGGGGAGAAAGAACCATGAAAATAAGGATAATTTTGATAATGGTCAGGGGGGAAAGAGGGCTGATAATAAGTAGGTTCTTGGGAGATAAAATAGGTAGGCTGAGAGGGGTAAATTTGGTTTATAGGAAAGTTTTTTTGAGAGGGAGTTTGGGCGGGAAATAATGAGGAATAGGAAGAGGCGGAGATCAAACTCGAAAGACTTTGGCTACCAATTGAGGCGACGGTATTAGTGAACGAACCGATAAGAGATGGGATAAGACGAAAAACACCATTTATGAGAAAGGAGGCAAGGAGGAGACTCAAAAAAATCCAGAAGACAGAGACTGCAAATTCTTTCATAAAAAGTTATGTTTTTGCCTATATTTTTCGCTATCTTTATATTTATTTCCTGCATTTTTACAGAAATAGCGAAAATAAATTGACTATTATTATACAATATTTTTTATATTTAGCAAATATTGAATAACAATATTTAAGGGAATATTTTTATAGGAAAAATGGTTTTTTGGGGTTTATATTGACATTTCTATAAATAATGATATAATTTATGTAGTTTGTAGATTAAAAACTTTTCTTCCCTCTCACCATAGATAAGGAAAACAGGCCATGGCCAACGAAGAGAATGAAACAATCCAGAAAGATGAATCACTCTTCAAGCGAGCGGCGGGTGTCGGAAAGGTCATACTCTTTAAAAACCAGGGCGTAGTCGGGATAACCACTATTCTCCTGCAGGAGATGGCCCAGCGGGAGCGAGAGATGATGCAGATGAGTCTCTATGATTCAAGCTTCAATTATAAAAATTTGGAGCAACTCATCGATCTCATAATTAGTCGCAAAGCGATCTTCACTCTTGGTGATGAAATGTTACTTGATCTCCGATCGCAGCAGGAAGAAACCGGCTTCAACGCTTGGGTACGTAACTGGTACCCGGCATTGCAGCGATTTCTTGCGCTCAAAACGGAACTTCGCGAATGGTATATCTCCTACTTTCCAGCCGATAGGCTGCCAGAGTGGATCCGTTTACCATGTGAGGAGGATACGGAAGATGAGCGGGATATGCCCAAAGTCGCGGTGTGACTCAGGGAAAATATCTTGAACTTTGCTCCCCTATTTGGGGAGCTTTTTTATTCCATAAAGAAAATATTTTTACATACTACTAAAACGGCAAAAAAATAAGTGCTGGATTCCGGGTCAAGCCCGGAATGATTCACCTTTGTGATTATACTTCGGCGAGGTAAGTAATTTAAATAATATAGTTTATTAATCGACCAGGGACGAAGATAATTTTTTTAATGGTAGTACCCAGGAGGTGGCGTTCAAGATTGGGGGCGAGGCCAATAAGGATCTCAACTTCGGCTTGGGTGGCGCCGCTTGGGATCATTAATTTGCCTTTCACCTTATTATTGATCTGCATGACAATCTCAACCTGCTCTTCCTTGATAAGCTTTTGAGAATATGTGGGCCATTTTTGGACTTCGATGAGACCTTTTTTACCTAAGAGCTCCCAGCACTCGGCGGCAAGATGCGGTGAGAAGGGCGAGAGAAGAATAAGAAAAGAAGTAAAAAGTTCTTTTGAGAGAACACTGCCCGCTTTCAGCGAGGCTTGCGCATCTTCGAGCGCGCGGAAGCAGATCATGAGCTCGGAGACGGCGGTGTTGAAACGCATCTCTTCAATATCCTCTGAGACTTTTTTGATGGTTTTATTGAGGAGAGAAATGAGAGTCGAATCAACGGGGATTTTTTTCACCGCTTTTTTACCACCTTTTTTATTTTTGAAGGTGGCGACGTAGAGGCGATGAATGCGATTCAAGAAGCGATGAGTGCCCACTATCCCCTGCGGATCCCAAGGCGTACTTTCGGAAAAGGGACCAATAAACATCTCATAGAGGCGGAGGGCGTCGGCACCAAAGGTTTTTACTAAGGTGTCGGGATTGACCACATTCCCCTTACTCTTACTCATCTTAATTCCACCCTCGCCAAGGATGAGGCCGTGCGCGGTGCGCTTTTTGTACGGCTCGGAGACAGAAACAAGACCTCGATCATGAAGGAAAATATTCCAAAAACGGGAGTAGAGGAGGTGGAGCGTGACGTGCTCCATACCGCCGTTGTACCAGTCGACAGGAAGGAATTTTTTTATAATACGCTTGTCGGCAAAAGCTTTTTTGTTTTTCGAGTCAAGATAGCGGAGGAAGTACCAGGAGGAACCAGCCCAGTTGGGCATAGTGTCGGTCTCACGCTGGGCTTTACCCTTGCACTTCGGACATTTCACACTTACAAACGAGGAGAGAGAGGCGAGGGGAGATTCGCCGTCTTCGCGCGGACGATAATCTTTCACCTTGGGGAGGAGAACGGGCAGATCTCTCTCTGGTACCGGTTGAAAGCCACAGGCATTGCAGATGATCATTGGGATCGGCTCACCCCAGTAACGTTGGCGGGAAAAAACCCAGTCGCGGAGTTTATAGGTGACCTTTTTCTTGCCGGGCCACTGCTTTTCGTCTGTTATGAGTGGAGCGTCTTTTACCGGGATATTAAATATGCCAGCAAAAGCTTGATCACGCAGATCGTGGGCAGGGACGCCCATCACGGCGCCAGTGCCATAGTGGCCGAGAACATAATCAGCGACGTAGATGGGAATAGAATCGCCATTAAAAGAATTGATTACAGAATAATCTTCGATCAAGACGCCGGTTTTTTCCTTAGCTTCTTCACGGACTCGATCAGTCTTGCTCATAGCCTCATCAACGTATTTTTTAACCACGTCTTTGTTGCCGATCCTTACTTCTCCGCTTAGCATCTTTTGGACGAGGGAATGTTCGGGAGCAAGACAGAGAAACGTGACACAGTCGATGGTATCCGGACGGGTGGTAAAGATGGAGATTCCGGAAAAATTAATCTCGCGGCCTTCGGAGCGGCCAATCCAATTTCTCTGCTGAGTTTTGATCTCAGGGAGAAAATCTACTTTTTCAAGACCTTTTAAAAGTTTGTCGGCATAGGCGGTGATCTTGAGCATCCACTGGCTCTTTTCTTTTTTCTCCACTTTACTACCGCAACGTTCACAGACGCCACCAGTTGCTTCTTCATTTGCTAAGCCAATACGACAACTAGGACACCAGTTGATGAGCGTCTTTGCTTTATAGGCGAGACCAGCTTTGTAAAACTGGAGGAAGAGCCACTGCGTCCAGCGATAATACTGCGGGTCACTAGTATCTACCTCGCGTGACCAGTCAAAAGAAAAGCCAAGGGATTCAAGCTGGCGGCGGAAGGTCTTGGTATTTTTTTTGGTCGCTACTTGGGGAGCAATGCCGGTCTTGATGGCATAATTTTCGGTAGGGAGTCCAAAGGAGTCATAACCAATAGGATAGATGACATTGTAGCCTTCAAAACGGCGCTTACGAGAGATGACATCGAGTGCAGTGTAGCTTCGCACATGACCGACATGGAGACCATCACCAGAGGGGTAGGGAAACTCGACGAGAGTGTAATATTTCTTTTTTGTGCTAGTATTTTTTGCTTCATAGAGCCGCTTTTTTTTCCAAAAAGCTTGCCACTTCTTTTCAATTTTTGTGTGCGGATAGTTCATAAGAAAATGTCTTTTTATGATGAATTAAAATCATTTATTGGGCAAATTGCATTATTTGAGAGAAAAAATTCTTTGAGCATTTGTGGTGGTGAGGGAGATAATATCTTCTTCTATTTTTCCCCGGAGGGCGGCGATGGTTTTGATAGTCTCCAGAATAAAGCTTGGTTCATTGCGCTTGCCACGAAAGGCTTTAGGGCTTACATACGGGGCATCAGTCTCAATGAGTATTGCTTCATCGGGGAGAAAACGAACGACATCATCAAAATCGCTCGTGAGCGTGAGAACGCCACCAAAGGTGAAGGCAAAGCTACGATCGAGAAACTCTCGAGCTACATCTTTATCACCCACGAAGAAGTGGACTACGCCACATGAAGCAAAGTCTTTGGGAAGAAGAGCAAGGAGATCAAAATATGCATCTTGTGAACCCTTACTCGGGCGACAATGGATCATGAGAGGCTTCTTTACTTCCTTGGCAATCGCAACTTGCTCGAGAAATACTTCGGCTTGTTTTTTCTTTGTTCCTTCCGAAGGGTTACGAAAATAATCGAGGCCACACTCGCCAATTGCGACTACTTCTTTTTCTCTGGCTAAAGCACGAAAGATATTTTCATTAAAGACTTCGGGGAGGGGACTTTTTTGCTCATTTTTGTCGTGATGCCAAGCATGAGCCTCGATCACATGGCCAGGGTGAAAGCCAATAGTTGCCCAGATTTTACCTGGATAGGCTTTTGCAAGAGCTATGGCGGATTCGCTGGTTTCTTTATTGGTGCCGACGGTGATAGCGGAGACGTCAGCTGCGAACATGCGGGCGAAAACTCCGTCGCGGTCATTATCAAAAACCGGAAAATTTAAGTGAGTGTGAGCGTCGATTATCATTTTATTTTTCTACTTAATTATACCGAGATTGTACTTTTGGCCGATTTTACTATTTTTTTCTTCTGATAAGTTCTCAGAAAAAATCGCAAACTCGATTCAAAATCACTTCACATGGCGACGGGCTATATTTTTTAAATACTTAATCGGGGAAAGAGGTGGGGGGTCTCTCCAGATTGGATCTTTTTGCTAGTTTCGGGGAGAAAAGGCAAGAGGAGGCGGGCAATATGAGAGAGGAGGAAGAGAGCATCTTTGACAGCGCTCGGGTCTTTAGTCTCCCAAGGCTTGTCTTCGGAGAGACGTTTGTCGGCGTAGCGGATGAGCTCGAGGACACTTCCTAGAGCCTCATGAAGCTCATAACGAGAGAAGGCGGCGTGATAAGCGGATTCTTTTTCTTCCAGTATTTTAATGGTTTCAGTGCTAGACTCAGTGACTGGGGTTGTAATAGAAAGAAGATCTTTCAGGCGATTCACTCGGGCAAAAAGATTACCAATACCAGAGACGAGATCAGCCTCATAACGAGTGAGGAATTTTCCCTCACTATAGTCGCCGTCCTCAAAAGGAGAATTTTCACGGAGGAAAAAATAACGGACCGGATCAGTGCCGAATTTTTGAACAAGTTCAAAAGGATCGACGGTGTTTCCGATTGATTTACTCATCTTTTCGCCATTGACCGTAATGTGGCCGTGGACAAAAAGCTCTTTCGGGAGAGCTAGCCCTGCGGATAGGAGTATCGCTGGCCAATAAACAGCATGGAAGCGGAGAATGTCTTTCCCAATCACATGTAAATCGGCGGGCCAAAAATCTTTTTTGTAGAGATAGTTTACAAGCGCGTCGCACCAGACATAAATGACTTGCGACGCATCGCCCGGCACCTCAATTCCCCAAGAAAGGGAAGTCTTAGGGCGGCTAAAGCTCACATCGGTCAAGCCATCGTAAAGGAAATTTAAGATTTCTTTTTTGCGGCCGACGGGATGAATTTTAATTATGTCCTTTTCAATCAAGGAGACCAGCTGATCTTGGTACTTGGTGAGGCGGAAAAACCAGTTTTCCTCTGAGAGCTTTTCCGGCGGGCGCTTGTGATCGCGGCAGTTGCCATTTTCATCGAGGTCTTTTTCTGTCACGAAAGCTTCATGACCGACGCAGTAGAGACCAGAATAGGTTTTTTTATACAGGTCATCGTTTGCAAGGAGCTTATTCCAGATTTCGAGAACGTTTGCCCGATGGATAGGGTCAGCGCTCGTGCGAATAAAATAATCGGTCGAAAGATTAAAAGCGTCATGAAGAGCGGCAAAGCGGGCGGCATTTTCGGCCACAAATGTATGAGTGGATTTGCCGACGGTGGTGGCCGCTCTTTCTATCTTACTACCATGCTCATCGGTGCCAGTAAGAAAAAAAACATCTTTATTCAAAAGATCCCGGTGGTAGCGGGCGATGGCGTCGGCTTGGACACACTCCAAAGCATAGCCAATATGGGGGGTGCTATTCACATAAGCGATACTGGTTGTTATGTAATATTTCTTCTCCATGGGATTATCTTTAGGCGCTTGTATTTTTGGCTCGCTAACTTTGCTCTTAGAAAGCTCCCTTGCGATCATTGTGAAATTGACACACTTACTTACTTCACAAAAGATAGACAAAAAATTTTTATTTATATTTGACAAAAAATATAAATTATTATTAATTGACAATATAAATTATAATATGCTATAATAAATAGGTTTAAAAACCTTGGTTGACAAGCATCTTTCCAATATATCAGATGGAAGAGGGTGAAACAATGCACTTTGATCCGGCGAATGACCGAATTTTCTACGTAAACCTTAAAGCCTTTGACGCAATGATTCAGGGGAGGACGCGGACAGTAGGTGCCATACTCAGGCCTACGAGAGGGTGCGTCCCTCGCTTCTTTCCCCCAGGATCATATTCCGTCACCCGAAGGAGCCATGGGGTGCAAACACTCCTTGTGACGGATGAGAAAAAGGATCTCGTCAAATTGGCTAATGCCCGATAGGAATTTTCTTAGCATAATACTAGTCATGCTAAGAAAAAAGCCTGATCGGGCTTTTTTTTTATTTTCAGGTCTAGGCAGAGAGGGCCTTGCGACGCTTTTTGGAACTAGTCCACCTATCAACGATTTCTTGAAGAAAAACCGAGGCGGGAACAGCGAGGATGAGCCCAACGAAGCCAAAAGCTTTACCGCCAATCAAGATAGAGATTATGATGACGGTGGGATTGAGATTGGTCGTATAGCGCATGACAATCGGGACAATGACATTATTCTCGAGCTGTTGAATAGCCACAAAAAGACCAAGGGTATAAAAGAAGAGGTCGAGAGATTGAGAGAGAGCCACAAGTACGGCGAGACCGCCAGCGATGATTGGCCCCACGAAGGGAACGATCTCAAAGATACCGGCAAGGACAGCTAAAAGGACGGAGTATTTTACGCCCAAAATCCAGAGACCAATGAAAACGAGAATACCAACAATGAGAGAGAGAAGAAATTGACCTTTGATCCAAGAACTAATCCGCTTGCGGGTCTTAAAATAGATATCGAGGGAAGATTCTTCAAAACTCGAGGGAAGGATGGAGACAATGAATTTTTCGACGCCATCCTGATCGACGGCGAGATAAAAGGAAAGGATGAGAACGGTGATGGCAAGAAAGATATTGCCAAAGAGAGAAGCAAATACTTGCATAATCGGGACAGAGCCGGAGATTAAGGAATCAGACCATTCTTTAATCTTCATAACAATGGCCTGGAAAGCATCGGAGGCCTGGAAAGTATCGATAAGGGGCCCGGAGAATTTTTTCACATTATCAAAAACATTAGCAAAATCAGAAAGGGCAAGCGGCACAATAGCATAGACAATAGCTGCGAGTACAAGAAAACCAAAGAAGAAGATACAAAGAGCTGAAAGGACACGAGGCACGCCTTTTTCCTTCAAATAAGAGATGGGAGCGTCGACGCCGGCGGCGATGACGAGAGCGACAAGGATGGCAAGAAGGACATCAAACGAAGAGATAAAAACCCAGGCAAAGCCGGCAACAATTAAGGCCCTCCAAAAAGTACTCCAGGTAATGTCGTGAATTGTCTTAGGCTCCATATTTGTGAAGAGTACTCATACTTTTGAGTCTTTTTTTATTTTTTTCTTGTACTGGGTATTCACATACTTCCTACAGTATGCTCTGCTCCGTGCTCAGAAAGAAAATCGAAAAATTCTCCAAAATTACTTCACTTACGTCTGTGCGTTGCGCGAATAATTTTAAAAAAATATTAGATACTCTTTGCCTATTGTAGGCTTTTTTATTAGTGTAGCAAATTTTTTAGAAAGGTGGTGTGGATGGTTTTAGAAGTAAAGGTGGGATAGGAGATCTTTTTCTTGGTCTTTTTTGAAGGGGCCAAGGAGGGCCAGATTGAGACGATTGTCGTGGGCAATTTCTTGCATGACACTTCGGATATCTTCAGCAGTGACGGCTTTTATCTTGCGGTAAAGCTCTTCGGGAGTGTCAATCGCTTTACCATAAAGGGCAGAGGTACCATAGAAGAGGGCGGAGTTATCGGAGGACTCAAGACCTAAAAGAAGCCGGGCGGCGAGAGAATCTTTGGCTCGATTTAACTCTTCCTCTAGAACGAGATTATCGCGGAGGTCGCGGAGGTCGTGCATGATAGCGTCTATGACTTGATACAATTTTTCTTTATCAATACCGCAACTGATACCCAAGAGCCCATGATCAGTCGAGAGGGAGACACCGGAGCGGACATAGTAGGCGGCGCCGAGCTCTTCGCGAATAGACTGAAAAAGACGGGAAGACATATTTCCACCAAGAATTGAAGAGATGACCTCGAGGATTTCTTTGCGGGGGTCCATTTCGGAGAAGGCACGGAGGCCAACGACGAGGTGAGTCTGATCGGTGGTTTTTTCTTCGATGACTACCTGGGAGCTTGATTGAATTTCGATAACTTTTTCCTTGTCACTCTTCGGGTGATCTTTGATATTTGCAAAACTATCGGCTATTTTTTGGATGACTTTTTCTTCATCAAATTCTCCAGAAACGACAACGGTGGTAGCACTTGTCACATAGTGAGCGGAGCGATATGCAATAAAATCTTCTTTCATGACTTTGCGGATAATATCTTTAAAGCCGATGATTGGCCAACCAGCGGGCGTGTCGCCATAGACAAGAGACTCAAAGACCTCTTCGACTTTCACTCGGGGAAGATCCTCATACATATTCATTTCTTCAATAATTACTCCCCGCTCTTTATTGATCTCTTTGTCGTCAAAGATTGGATTAGAGTAGAGGTCGGCGACAAGCTCGATCGCATGATCAAGCTTCTCAGTCAGGACCTTGGCATAGTAGCCAGTGTGCTCCTTGGAGGTGAAGGCATTATACTCGGCGCCGATTCCATCAAATTCGGAGGAGAGAGCCAAAGCAGTCGGGCGAGTGAGCGTGCCCTTGAAACACATATGCTCTAAGAAGTGACTGATGCCGGCATTGTCACGAGTCTCATACTTGGAGCCAGCTTCAACGAGAACGAGAATAGTGGAGGAAAGACCGCCACCATGCGGGACAGTGATAATCTTTAAGCCGTTAGGCAGGATGGTTCGCTTGAAACTTTTCATTGAGATAAGAAATAAGATTAGAAATTTGTATTCTTTGCTGGTCACCGGAGTCCCGGTCACGGACGGTCACAGAGTTATCTTCTAAGGAATCAAAGTCAATAGTGAGGCAGAAAGGAGTACCAATCTCATCTTGGCGTCGATATCGCTTCCCGACGGAGCCAGATTCGTCGTATTCGAGCGGGAAATGAGGACGGAGGAGAGTGGCGATTTCTTCCGCTTTCCTGGTGAGCTCCGGTTTTTTCATGAGAGGAAAGACGGCAACTTTGACTGGAGCGAGCCAGAAGGGAAGACGGAGGAGAACCCGATCGAGCTTCTCATCTTCTTCATAGCTACTTGTAAGGACAGCGAGGACTGTGCGCTCCACGCCCCAGGTCGGCTCAATGCAGTGTGGGATAAAGCGTTCATTTGTTTCGGGATCTAAGAAAGTCTGCTTATGATTTGTGAGGTCAAAATTGCCGCGATATGCAAGGCCATAGAGCTCTTCAAGACCAAAAGGAAATTGATATTTCACATCAATAGTCCGCTTTGAATAGTGAGCCCGTTCGCCATCCGGAATTTCTTCGTAGATGACGTCACTATCAGGAAGGCCAAGGGCTTTGATCCACTTTTTCATTTCAGAAAGCCAATGATTAAAGTATTTTTCCCACTCCCCTTCGCGGATAAAGTATTCAATTTCCATTTGTTCAAATTCTCGAGTCCGGAAGATGTAGTTGCCTGGAGTGATTTCATTACGGAAAGCCTTGCCAATCTGGGCGATGCCAAAAGGCAGGCGGCGGCGGGAGGTAGTGACTACATTTTCAAAATTAACAAACATACCCTGGGCGGTCTCGGGGCGGAAGTAAACAGTCGCGGCGGCCTCTTCCACTGGACCTAAGAAAGTCTTGAGCATCAGATTAAACTGACGAGCCGGGGTGAGAGCGCCACTACAGTCGGGGCACTTGTCCCCTTCTACTTTATCGGCGCGGAAACGGCTATGACAGTTTTTGCACTCAACGAGCGGATCGGAAAATTCTTTGAGGTGACCGGAAGCCTCCCAGACTTTGGGATTCATAAGGAGAGCAGACTCGATGCCAACCATATCGGCCCGAGTATCAACAAAGCGGCGCCACCATTCGTCTTTGATATTTTTCTTGAGCGCGACTCCGAGCGGACCGAAGTCCCAAGTATTAGATAGTCCGCCATATATCTCACTACCGGGATAGATAAAGCCACGGCGTTTGGCGAGGCTGATTATCATATCCATTTTGCTTTCGGTGGCCATTTTTTAATGAATTTAGTGGAGTAAATATAAAAGGAAAATTGAATTATCGCAAGACCTGGCCCTCCCTTTTTTTGACGGTAGAGTCAAGAGGAAGCTCGGTCGTAAGAAGCGGAAGAGAGCCCGAGATCGGGGCGCTGGTCCAGGTGTCTTCTGCGGTGTAGGAAAGACTATTTACCACTTTGGCATAGGAACCAATTTCGGCTTCTTCCGGAGTATGGCGGAGACGGAAAATGACATCAAAAGGAGTATTGAGGTAGCCGCGGCCAGCCGAGACGCGGTCAAGAGTGAGCTTGAGCATTCGGGAGGGAGCATCATAGATTACCGAGGCGGTTTCGGGGAGAGAACGATTTTCAATATATTCGGTGGATTCGGGAAGGGCAATAAGCACATTAATATTACCAAGATCGGAGATGGTATTTTTTATCCCGAGGTGAAGGGAATATTCAGTGGGAAGGCCACTTTTAGGCGGGAAGGGTCCTTTATTTATAATACCGGAAGAAGCATCGCGGTAGATAAGCGCGGGACTGAGTTCTAAAGCGCCGCCAACTTTGACTTCTTTTGTGAGTTCGCTAGAGTTTTTGTTGTCGGAATAATTAATAATGGCTTTTACGGAATAATTTTTGTCAGCGAAGCGGCGGATAATGATGGAGTTTTTCAGCTTTAGAGAAAAAGAGAGAGCAGTGCGAGTAACTCCGCTTGCTACATCAAAAGTGAGCTTGTTGCCAGAGCGACCGCGGAAATTCACTTCACCTTGCTGATTCGTCGTAAGCGTCGGAAGATCAAAAAGCTCTCCGTCGAGAGTGATTGTGAGGGTGCCTCGGGTTTCAGAATTATTTAAGCGGTCGAGATGAATGAGGTAGGTGAGCGTGTCGCCGAGACGGGCGGGGTAAAAATCGAGATTATTTACTGACGCGGTGAGAGAGATGGGAGAGATAGCGATCGTGGAGCTCGCCTTGCTCTTGCCGATCAAATAACGCTCGCCACCTACCACCGAATAGGCCTCGAGATTGATATCAAAGAATTGATTTTCTGGGCCGCTTACTTTGCCCATAACGGTAAAATTATCTTTTACTTTCGCGCTTAGAGCGCCAAGAGACCATTCATTACTATCTCCGGCTTCGTCAATAAGAGAATTTTTTTCCAAACGGAAAAAGGGAGACGGGAGAAGACGAAGGAGAATAGTGGGAAGCTGAGTATCGGAGATGTTTTCGTAGGCAATTTTGGTATCAAGGGAGTGACCGCTTGTGACACTTTCGGGGAAAGAGAGGGAAAGAGAGAGCGGAGAGCTCACAGCAGGAAGGGTGTAGTCAATATTTTTACTAAAGCGGGTACCCCCAGGCGAAGTAGAATAATCAAGAGCAATGCTGATTAAGCGGGGAACTGTATTATCTTCGCTAAAGAGAGCAATAAGTGGAATTACTTCTTCAATCTCAGAGCCAAGGCCGAGCGTGCCGATCTTTTTTGAAAAAAGAGAATCAGAAACGGGTTTGTCGCTGAAGGCAAGAGGACCTTTCAAGGTGATGCCCAGGCGAGCGTCGTCGAGAGCGGAGCCTTGAGTATTGCGGATTTTTATTTTGAAGTCGGTAGGAATGCCAATCTTGCCATCACTTGGGTATTCAAAAGAAATACGAGGGCCAGTTTCCTTAGGATAAAGAAAGGTGTAGGTGAAAAAAAGAAGGCCGAGGGCACCGATGAGGGTTATAAGGGTATAAAAGATTTTTGCCATACGGAGGTGTGAAGAAATTTTTTTGCGCAGTCTCTGCAGAGAAAAGCGTCGGGAGCGAGGAAGTAGCCAATGGGCGGTTTACCACACTCGGGACAGGCAGAGAAAGCGGGATCGAGGCCGAGATGCGAAAGAATGTCAGTGCCTCGGATGCGACCGGCTTTCAGGCCGGACTCGAGAAGAAGAAAAAGATCAGAGTCGGGAATCTCAGACTCGAGAAGACGCAGAAGAGACTCGATGATATTGAGATTATAGTCTCTATTGGCTTCGGACTTTGCTCCGGGAGTCGGGTCAGAGATCAGAGCATCGACAACGCGAAAATAGTTTTTCCGGACGATCCGGAGAAAGACCAGATTCAAGGGATCGAGGTGCGAGTTGAGTTTGCTTGTGATCTTTCTCGTACTACCACCTCGGACGCTTATGAGGCCCAGTTTATCAGTGTAAATGTTGTATAGGTTGTCGAGCTCGCCAATAGGATTTCTTGATAAGACTAGTCCTTTTACAGCGTATTCGAGCACTTTTGGAGTGTAGCATTAATTAACCAGTTTGTCTTTTTCTAGAACCCCTCCCTTCCCCTGGCGTGACACGGGAAAGTCTCCGGCGGACTTTCCCTTTATCTTCGAAAAAGATTTTTATGGTGTTGTTTTTGGGGAAGAAGAGGATAAAAAAAACCATAAAAAACCAATCTCTTTTTCTCAGAATAGTCACTATAGGGGAAGGGAGGGGTTCTTTAACTAATGGAAGATTAGTGGGGTGGTGGAATATACGGGGTGAGCAAAAGATTTTTAATCTTTTTATAAAAACAGAGAATGTACTCATTCTCTTTTTTTATTCTCCCTTAGGGGAGACTCACCCCTAGGTAAACTTTCGCTATCGCTCAAGTCTCTTATTTTAGAAAATATTTTTTTGAAAGGCGGCGGAAGAGTTCGCCGGTAATGACGAGGATGATGCCCCAGAAGATGACGAGGAGGGGCCAGGGGAGGAATTCGATATCGAAGTATTCGTGAGTGATCTTGATGATGTCGATCATGAGGAAGAGGGAGCTTGTGGCGAGAAGGACACGGCTCTGCCAGAGAGTCGAGAGATAGATACCCAGGAAGACGATGATTGGGTAGAGAAATTCCATCAGGATTTTAGCGGAGTAGTCGAAGCCAGTATAGGCAAGAAAGCTGGCGTAAAAAACTATGGAGCCGATGAGGACAAGGATGGTGCTTGAGGCGGAGTAGCCGACTTTTTTCAAGAAGCGGGAGAGGGCGAGAAAGCTTGCACCATTGACCATTGCAAGGAGGAGGGAGATGTCAGAAAGAAAGAGGGTGGGAAGAGAAGAAAGATTAAAGATTCGGTTGACGATACTCCAGTAAAGAAGCGTGCCATAGAGGATGGAGAAAATGAGCTGAAAGGCGCGGCCACCAAGGGTGAAAATAAGGTGAGAAAAGGCGAAGGAGAGGAGGAAGAGAAGCGGCATCAAGATGGAGCCTTGAGCAAAGAAATCAAATTGTAAGAAATCTCGGAAAAGAATCCAGAGACCAAAAGGAAAAAGTGCGGAAGAGATGAAAAGGAGCGCGTCAGAAAAAATAGAAAGTTTTTGCCGCATGAAGAGAACGCCAGAAACACCCAAGGTAACAGAGATACCCAGCGTGAGGAAGAGATGACCCACAGAAGAGATAGACCGCCAGAACATAAGAACGAGGATTACAAGGCCAAGAGTGATGACCGCGCCACCAAGGAGAGAAAAAATGCCCGGGAGAGAGTGGGGAGAGGCGGTGGGAAGTCTTTCTTCTTTTCTCAAAGCTTCGATGAGGGCAGTGTAGTCGGCCGAGGAAAGATCAGATCTTTTTGCAAGATCAAGGATGTGGTTAATTTTCTCTTTTTTGATCATAGAGATGTTTTTTATATAGATTCCCACGAAAAGGCGATTATGCCCACGTGACTAAAGCCCGCCATTTGGATATTATTGTTTTTCATGTTTTTACCGTTTTATCCAGCCCAAGAGGCGGAAATCCCATTGATCTTTGAGAGTGAGCTTTACAGGTGTGCTGGCGCGCTTTTCGCGATTGACGAGGAAACGACGGCTGCAATCCCCACCACCAAAAAAGAGCCCTTCAAAAAGGTCCATGCCGCGATTGCTATTGCCGCCACAGATGACTTCATAGCCACCAGGTGAGATATAGCCTTCAGTCAAGGTAAGCTTGGTCGCTTCTTCAAAGGTAAGTTTGCGGGATTCGTTTTTTACCACATCGTGATGGTAGATATCAGGTTTGGCAGTGGCTTTGCCATTTATAGGAATAGGACGATTGTTTTGATCTAATAAAGGTTGCTTTACAATGTGACCATTTTGCAACTCGATGAAGTAGCCAACATTGTAAGTATCGGATATGTAGACGAAATCATAGACAGAAGAGGTCCTGGAGGTCTTAGGGATCAAGATGATGACAGTTAGGATAATAGCGAATATAGGGAGGAAGATGGCAATATATAAAGAGAATTTCTCCGAATTTAAAATATTCATGGCTATAGTTTTAGATATACTCCTTTTAATTTAAAAAAACAAGCCATCATTTTAAATGATGACTTGAGGGATGGTCCTGCTTCATTTCTCTTTAATAGCTGGGGAAAGGACTCTAGGGAGAGATGAGGGGACTCAAGGAAGATATATCGTATGCTCAATACATGGGGGGTGTAAGTGGTTTAAGTACTTTATAGAGAGTAATAATAATTTTATAAATCTTGGTTTCTTGGTTTTTTTATGCTATATTTTTCCTACATTTCAAGCGCGGGTGGCGAAACGGCAGACGCACTACCTTGAGGTGGTAGCGCTCGTAAGGGCGTGGAGGTTCAAATCCTCTCCCGCGCACCAGAATAAATAAAAAATTCCCTTATAAGGGAATTTTTTATTTATTCTGGTGTCTTTATTTTACCAAGCTCGCACCTATTTCCAAAATCGCTGAATGAATCGCCCCGCCACTGCCTCGCTCCGCTCGGCAA